>OFJB01001030.1_pt1 | contig 11706 bp, 11 predicted proteins | sample 1775081 | NCBI WGS metagenome assembly OFJB01 (sample SAMN08195771, study PRJEB24354) | sludge metagenome | isolation source: initial sludge from phenol fed wastewater aerobic bioreactor | place: India: Nagpur | collected 2016-06-05 | reverse complement strand
CATGCGGATCTCGCCGCTGGCCATGGAGCGCGTGCCCATCTTGTCCTTCAGGCGCACGATGTGGTAGTGGTTGGTGCCGCCGTCGTCGAGCTGGCGCGGCAGCAGGAACAGGGATATGCCCTTCATGCCGGGCGGGCCGCCATCGACGCGCGCCAGCACCATGGAAAAGCCCGCGTCCGGGTTCGAGCAGAACCACTTCTCGCCATACAGGCGCCAGCTGCCGTCCGGCTGCGGGTAGGCCATGGTCAGGGTGTTGGAGATGTCCGAGCCCGCCGCCTGCTCGGTCATGAACATCGAGCCCTGCACGGCGGCATCGAAGTCCATGGCCAGCAGCCTGGGCAGGTACTTGTCGACCAGCTTTGGCTCGCCGTACTTGCGCAGCGTGCGCGTCAGCGAATCGGTCATGGACAGCGGGCAGCACAGGCCGAACTCGGACTGCACGAACAGGTACGTCAGCGCGTACTTGACGACGGCCGGCATCTTGCCCTTCCAGCCCAGCATGTCCTCGCGGTGCGAGATCGCGGCCAGGCCGAACTCCTGGAAGGCGACCTTTTCCATCTCGACGTAGGCCGGGTGCTTGACGATGCGCTGCTGCTCCTGGCCCGAGCGGCTGCGCATCTCCAGCGTCGGCGGGTTGCGGTCGGCCTGCAGCGCCCAGTCGTCCACGGCGCCGCCGGCCAGCTCGCCCATGCGCTCGAAGTAGGGCTGCAGGTGCGCAAACAGGTCCGCCGGCAGGTACAGGGCCAGCAGCTGCTGCAGCTCCTTGTCCTCCAGGTAGTTGTTGACGTGGCCGCGGTCGGGCACCGGGTGGGCGGCGGCGCTGGCCTGGGCCAGGGCGGTCATCTGGGTGGGGTCGTTGGCGGACATGCGGTCTCCTGGTCGCTCGTGCTGGCCGCCATTGGAATCCGCTCGATCATTCGTGTCCAATATCAATAAAATGTTCGTCCATAGGATTTGCGAATCGTTATCATGGAACTGCGCCTGCTGCACTACTTCGTCACCCTGGCCGAGGAGCTGCACTTCGGCCGCGCGGCGCAGCGCCTGTTCATCTCGCAGCCGCCGCTGTCGGTGGCCATCCGGCAGCTCGAGGACGAACTGCGGGCGCAGCTGTTCGAGCGCAGCAGCAAGGGCGTGCGCCTGACGGCCGCCGGCGAGCACCTGCTGGAGCGCGCACGCCAGCTGCTGGCGCTCAGCCGCCAGGCCGCGCAGGAGACGCAGGACGTGGCCCGGGGCACGCGCGGCCACCTGCGCCTGGGTTTTGTCGGCTCCAGCCTGTACCGCGGCCTGCCGCAGGCGCTGGAGCGCCTGCAGCAAAGCCACCCGCAGGTGCGCGTGGACCTGCTGGAGGCCAACAGCGCCGAGCAGGTGCTGGGCCTGCAGCAGCTGCGGCTGGACGTGGCGCTGGTGCACTCCACCCTGCCGCCCGAGGGCATCGCCAGCGAGCTGATCGTGGAAGAGCCCTTCGTCGCCTGCCTGCCCCCGCGCCACCGGCTGCGCCGTGCCGCCGACGTGGACCTGGCGGAGCTGAAGAACGACCGGCTGATCCTGTTCTCCAGCCTGGTGTCACCCACCTACCACCAGCGCATCTACGAGATGTGCCTGGCGCACGGCTTTGCGCCCGAGGTGCGCCACGAGGTGCGCCACTGGCTGTCGGTGCTGTCGATGGTGTCGCTGGAGCTGGGCGTGGCGCTGGTGCCCGCGTCGCTGCAGCGCGTGGGCTTTCCGCGCCTGGCTTTCAAGCCGCTGCGCGGCGAGCATCCCTCATCCGAGATGTGGGCCATGTGGCGCCGCGCGCCCGACAACCCCCTGGTGCGGGCGCTGCTGCAACACCTGCAGCAGGCGCAACCGGATCAGGCGGCCAAGGTGTCGCGGCCGTCCAGGTAGGGGCGCAGCGCCGCCGGGATGCGGATCGAGCCGTCGGCCTGCTGGTGGTTTTCCAGCACCGCCACCAGCGCGCGGCCCACGGCCACGCCCGAGCCGTTGAGGGTGTGCACCAGCTCGTTCTTGCCCTGCGCATTCTTGAAGCGCGCCTGCAGCCGCCGCGCCTGGAAGGCCTCGCAGTTGCTCACCGAGCTGATCTCGCGGTAGGTGCCCTGCGCGGGCACCCACACTTCCAGGTCGAAGGTCTTGCTGGCGCCAAAGCCCATGTCGCCGGTGCACAGCAGCACCACGCGGTAGGGCAGCTCCAGCTGCTGCAGGATGGCCTCGGCGTGGCCCACCATCTGCTCCAGCGCGGCGTAGCTTTGCTCGGGGTGCGTGATCTGCACCATCTCGACCTTGTCGAACTGATGCTGGCGGATCAGCCCGCGCGTGTCGCGCCCGGCGCTGCCGGCCTCGGAGCGAAAGCAGGGCGTGTGCGCGGTCAGCCTGATGGGCAGCTCGGCCTCGGCCAGGATCTCGCCGCGCACGCTGTTGGTGAGCGAGACCTCCGAGGTCGGGATCAGGTACAGCGCCTCGCCCTCGCCCTCCTGCCCGCCCTTCTTGGCGGCGAACAGGTCGGCCTCGAACTTGGGCAGCTGGCCGGTGCCGCGCAGCGTCTCGGCGTTGACGATGTAGGGCGTGTAGCACTCGGTGTAGCCGTGCTGCCGCGTGTGCACGTCCAGCATGAACTGCGCCAGCGCCCGGTGCAGCCGCGCCACCGGCCCGCGCATGAAGGCAAAGCGCGCGCCCGACAGCTTGGCCGCGGTCTCGAAGTCCAGGCCCAGGGCCTCGCCCAGCTCGACGTGGTCGCGCACGGCAAAGTCGAACGCGCGCGGCCCCTCGCCATGGGGGCTCCAGCGGCGCACCTCGAGGTTGGCCGCCTCGTCGGCGCCCACCGGCACGCTGGCGTGCGGCAGGTTGGGCACGGCCAGCAGCAGCGCGGTCAGCTCGGCCTGGATGGCGTCCAGGCGCGCGGCCGAGGCGTCCAGCTCGTCCTTGATGCCGGCCACGCGGGCCATCAGCTCGTCGGCCGATTCGCCCTTGGCCTTGCGCTGGCCGATCTGCTTGCTGGCGGTGTTGCGCTCGGCCTGCAGCGCCTCGGTGCGGGTCTGGATGGTCTTGCGCTCGGCCTCCAGCGCGCTGAACGCCGCCTCGTCCAGGTACGGCTGCGGATGCTTGCGGGTGTTGAGAAGCGCCAGCACGGCGCCCAGGTCCTTGCGGAGCAAAACGGGATCTAGCATGGGGCGATTGTAGGGGTGGCGGCTGCGGGCAGGTTGCGGCCAGGTTTCAAGTGAAAAACGGCTCCGGCCAGCATGCATCAAGCGCAACCAGCTATCCAAATGATAGTTTTTGCCTGGCTCGAGCGCCGGCTCAGCGCAGGTGCTCCAGCTTGCGCTCGGCCTCGCCGATCAGCTTGAGCCCCTTGGGCAGCGGAAACTTCATGGTCTCCTGGATGCCGCCCAGCTTGCGCACCGAGCTGACGCCCAGCTCGTCCAGGCGCTCGAGCACCTGGCGCACCAGGATTTCGGGCGCCGAGGCGCCGGCCGTCACGCCGATGCGCGGCTTGCCCTCGAACCATTCGGCGCGCAGCTCGGCGGCCGAGTCGATCATGTGCGTGGTGGTGCCCAGCTTCTGCGCCACCTCGCGCAGGCGGTTGGTGTTGCTGCTGGTGGCGCTGCCCACCACGATCACCACGTCCACCTGGCGCGTCAGCAGCTTGACGGCGTCCTGCCGGTTTTGCGTGGCGTAGCAGATGTCCTGCTGCTTGGGCTCGCGGATCTTGGGAAAGCGCGCCTTGATGGCCGCCATGATGTCGGCCGTGTCGTCCACGCTCAGCGTGGTCTGCGTCACCACCGCCAGCAAGTCCGTCTGCGCCGGCTGGATGCGCGCCACGTCCTGCACCTCCTGCACCAGGTGGATGCCGGCGTCGAGCTGGCCCATGGTGCCCTCCACCTCGGGGTGGCCCGCGTGGCCGATCATGATGAACTCGTAGCCCTCGCGGTGCAGCTTGGCCACCTCCACGTGCACCTTGGTCACCAGCGGGCAGGTGGCGTTGAACACCGTGAAGCCGCAGCGCTGGGCCTCCTGCTCGACCGACTTGGGCACGCCGTGCGCGCTGAACACCAGCGTGGCGCCCGCCGGCACCTCGGCCAGGTCCTCGATGAAGATCGCGCCCTTGGCCTTCAGGTCGTTCACCACGTAGGTGTTGTGCACGATCTCGTGGCGCACGTAGATCGGCGCGCCGAACTTGGCCAGCGCGCGCTCGACGATCTCGATGGCGCGGTCCACGCCGGCGCAAAAGCCGCGCGGCTCGGCCAGAACCACTTCAACGGGCACGGATTTCTGGCTCACAGCACGCCGATCAAATGCACTTCGAACGTCACCGGCTGGCCCGCCAGCGGGTGGTTGAAGTCCAGCCGCAGCGCGCCATCCTCGCGCACCGCGCGCACCACGGCGCCGATCTGGCCCTCGCCGCCCGGCGTGGGCAGCTGGATGATGTCGCCCACGGCGTAGTGCTCGTCGGGGTCGCCCAGCTCGTTCAGGTCCTTGCGCGCCAGCCACTGCAGAAAGTCGGGGTTGCGCTCGCCGTACGCCTCGCCGGCCGGGATCTCGAACACCGTGCGCGTGCCCTCCTCCAGCCCCAGCAGGCGCTGCTCGACCGCGGGCGCCAGCTCGCCCGTGCCCAGCGACAGCGTGGCCGGCCGGCCGGCAAAGGTGTTGATGACATCGCCCTGCGGGCCCGCCAGGCGGTAGTGCAGGGTCAGAAAGGAGGCAGGTTCGACGCGGGGCATGGCATGGACTTGGAAAACCCGTGATTTTAAGAAGCACCGCCGGCCCGGCGGCGCTTGCGGGTACTGCGCCCCTGGGCGGCGGCAAAAATGCGGGCTCGGTTCTCCACAATAATGGCCCGAATCCGAGCCCCCTGCGCAATGCCCCTGAAAGACCTGCCCCCCGACGCCCGCCCGCGCGAGAAGCTGCTGGCGCGCGGCGCCGGCGCCCTCGGCGACGCGGAGCTGCTGGCCCTGCTGCTGCGCACCGGCCTGGCCGGCAAGAGCGTGCTGCAGCTGGCGCAGGAGCTGCTGGAGCACTTTGGCGGCATCGCCGGCCTGCTGCACGCCAGCGCCGACGACCTGAAACGCATCAAGGGCCTGGGCGGCAGCGCCAAGCGCGCCGAGCTGGTGGCGGTGCTGGAGCTGGCGCGCCGCGCGCTGGCCGAGCAGCTGCGCGAACGCGCGGCGCTGGACACGCCCCAGGCCGTCCAGCACTACCTGCAGCTGCAGCTGGCGGCGCGTGCGCACGAGGTCTTTGCCGTGCTGTTTCTGGACAGCCAGCACCGGCTGATCGCGCTGGAGGAGCTGTTTCGCGGCACGCTGACGCAGACCAGCGTGTACCCGCGCGAGGTGGTGCTGCGCGCCCTGCACCACCATGCGTCGGCGGTGGTGCTGGCGCACAACCACCCCAGCGGCAGCACCGCGCCCAGCCGCGCCGACGAGGCGCTGACGCAAAACCTGAAGGCCGCGCTGGCGCTGGTGGACGTGCGCGTGCTCGACCACGTCATCGTCGCGCCAGGGCAGGCGCTGTCGATGGCCGAAAAGGGCCTGGTCTGATCGTCGGCCGGCATAGCCGGCCCACTCAGCCGTAGAACCGCAGCAGCCCCAGCACGATGGCGACGAGCAGCACCGTCTCGCCGACCATCAGGATGACGGGCTTGATGCCCACCGTCACCAGATCCTTGACCTGCGTCTTCACGCCGACCGCCGCGATCGCCACGACCAGGCACCAGCCCGACAGCGACACCCCGGCCTTCACGATCGGCTGGGGAATCCAGCCCATGCTGTTGGCCAGCACCAGCGCCGCGAACACGACGATGAACCAGGGCAGCAGCGGCGGGCGCTCGGCGCCGGCCTTCGATTCGGGCGAGCTCATCAGCACCACCGTCAGCGCGATGACCGGCAGCAGCATCACCACGCGCATCAGCTTGACGACTGTCGCCGTGTCGCCCACCGAGGTCGACATGCTGTAGCCGGCGCCAACGGCCTGCGCCACCTCGTGGATCGTGCCGCCCAGGAAGATGCCGGCATGGGTGGGGCTGAGATCGAGCATGCGGGCGATCACCGGGTAGACGATCAGCGCGATGTTGGACAGCGTGCTGATGCCGATCAGGGTGAAGCTCAGCGCGCGATCTTTCAGCGGATGCGCCGGCATCGCGGCGGCCAGCGCCAGCGCCGCCGAGCCGCCGCAGATCGCGGTCGCCCCGCCCGACAGCACGCCGAAGCCGGTGCGAAAACCCATCAGCCGCGCCCCGACGATCGACAGCCCGATCGTCAGCCCGACCGAGACCACGACCATGGCCGCCGGCTGCCAGCCCAGCGCGGCGATGTCGCCCACGGTGATGCGCAGGCCCAGCAGCGCCACGCCCCAGCGCAGCAGCGTGCGCGCGCTGACCGCGATGCCGGGCACGCAGGCACTCTGCTCGGACAGAAAGTTCATCGCGATGCCGATCAGCAGCGCGAACAGCATCACGGGCGTGTGGTAATGCTCGGCGAGGAACGTCGCCGCGGCAGCGATCACGAAACAGGCGATGACACCCGGGGTCGCGGCGCGCCATTGCCGGGCGAGCCCGGATGCGCTGGGGATTTTCATGGATCAGTCTCCGTCGGATATGGGAGCAGCCGGCAGCCATCGAAACGTGCCTGGGCGGCCCGGGGTTCGGCATCTTACCGGTGGCGCCGGACGCTCAAAAACCCGGCTTCGCTCACAATGGGCAACCCCATCACCATCGCCATGAAAGCCAAATCGCTCCAGGATTTGCGGACGCTGCGCCAGGCGCTGTCGGACGCCGCCGCGCGCCAGGCCGAGCAGTTGCGCCTGCAGCAGCAGGCCCAGCACCGCGCCCAGGCGCAGGGCCGCCTGTTTCGGGACGCCGTCGGCCCCGTGCAGGCGCTCAAAAGCCCGCCGCACGAGCGGCACTGGCACGCGCCCGTGCCGCCCCAGCCCCTGCCCGTGCAGCGCCAGCTGGACGAGGCGCGGGTGCTGCGCGAATCCTTGAGCGACGAGTTCGACGCGAGCACGCTGCTGCACGTGGACGAGCACCTGAGCTTTCGCCGCCCCGGCATCGGCCCCGACGTGACCGCCCGGCTGCGCCGCGGCCACTGGGCCGTGCAGGCTCAGGTGGATCTGCACGGCCTGCGCACCGACGAGGCACGCGAAGCCCTGGGCGCCTTCTTGCGCGAGGCCCGGCGCGCCGGCCTGCGCTGCGTGCGCGTGGTGCACGGCAAGGGCCTGGGCTCGCCCGGCCGCGTGCCGGTGCTCAAAGGCAAGGTGCACGGCTGGCTGGCGCAAAAGCAGGAGGTGCTGGCTTTCGTGCAGGCCAGGCCGCTGGAAGGCGGCGCAGGCGCCCTGCTGGTGCTGCTGGGGCAGCCGGAGCGCTGAGGCTCAAGGCACGTTCGGCTCGTTCTTGCCGTCCTCCGGCCAGTCGCGGATGTAGGCCTTGAGCATCTGGTTCTCGAAGTTCTGGCTGTCCACCACCGACTTGGCCACGTCGTAGAAGCTGATGACGCCCATCAGCTGCTGGCTTTCGATGACGGGCAGGTAGCGCGCGTGGCGGTCGATCATCATGCGGCGCACCTCGTCCAGCTCGGTCTCCAGCGTGCAGATCAGCGGGCCCGGATCCATGCTGCGGTACACCGACAGCCCCTCGAAGCTGCCGCCATTCCTGACCGTGGCCTGGATCACCTCGCGAAAGGTGAGGATGCCCACCACGCGCCCGTGCGCCATCACCACCAGCGAGCCGATGTCGTTGTCGGCCATCATGCGCGCGGCATCGGACAGGCTGTGCTCGGGCGTGATGGTGTACAGGGCCTGGCCCTTCAGGCGCAAGATGTCGCGGACTTTCATGATCGAAAGAATATAGCCCACAATCAGCGGCAGCCTTCCCCTTCTGGAGACACCATGCCCGGCTATTCCGACCCCGGCTTCGACACCCTGGCCCTGCACGCCGGCGCCCAGCCCGACCCCGCCACGGGCGCGCGCGCGGTACCGATCCACCTGTCGACCTCCTTCGTGTTCGACTCCAGCGACCAGGCGGCGCAGCTGTTCAACATGGAGCGCGCCGGCCACGTCTACAGCCGCATCAGCAACCCCACCTGCGCCGTGCTGGAGCAGCGCGTGGCGGCGCTGGAAGGCGGCATCGGCGCCATCGCCACCGCCAGCGGCGAGGCCGCGCTGCACCTGGCCATCGCCACCCTGATGGGCGCGGGCGGCCACATCGTGGCCAGCAGCGCCATCTACGGCGGCAGCCAGAACCTGCTGAACTACACGCTGCCGCGCTTCGGCATCGAGACGACGTTCGTCAAGCCCGGCGACCTGGACGGCTGGCGCGCCGCCATCCGCCCAAGCACGCGCCTGCTGTTCGGCGAGAGCGTGGGCAACCCGGGCCTGGATGTGCTGGACATCGCCGCCGTGGCCGACATCGCCCACGCGGCCGGCCTGCCGCTGATGGTGGACAACACCTTCACCACGCCTTACCTGCTCAAGCCCTTCGAGCACGGCGCCGACATCGTCTACCACGCGGCCACCAAGTTCCTGGGCGGCCACGGCACGGTGATCGCCGGCGTGCTGGTCGACGGCGGCAGCTTCGACTGGGACGCCTCGGGCCGTTTCCCGGAACTGACGGCGCCCTACGCCGGCTTTCACGATATGGTGTTCAGCGACGAGAGCACCGTGGGCGCCTTTTTGCTGCGCGCGCGGCGCGAGGGCCTGCGCGACTTCGGCGCTTGCATGAGCCCGCACACCGCCTGGCTGGTGCTGCAGGGCATCGAGACCCTGCCACTGCGCATGGAGCGCCACCTGGCCAACACCGAGCAGGTGGTGCGCTTCCTGGCCGAGCACCCCTTCGTCGCCCGCGTGGGCCACCCGCTGCTCGAATCGCACCCCAGCCACGCGCTGGCGGGCCGCCTGCTCAAGCACGGCGCCAAAGGCGCGGGCAGCGTGTTCAGCTTCGACATGAAGGGCACGCGCGCGCAGGGCAAGGCCTTCATCGACAGCCTGAAGATCTTCAGCCACCTGGCCAACGTGGGCGACAGCCGCAGCCTGGTGATCCACCCCGCCAGCACCACGCATTTCCGCATGACCGACCAGGCGCTGGCCGCCGCCGGCATCGGCCCCGGCACCATCCGCCTGTCGATCGGGCTGGAAGACCCGCAGGACCTGATCGACGACCTCAAGCGTGCCCTGAAGACGGCCGAGAAAGCAGGAGCCTGAACATGGACATCGACGTCAACGGCCACCTGCTGTACGCCTACACCGGCGGCAAGCCCTTCGATCCGGCGCAACCCACCGTGGTGTTCATCCACGGCGTGCTCAACGACCACAGCGTGTGGATTCTGCAAAGCCGCCACTTCGCCCACCACGGCTGGAACGTGCTGGCCATCGACCTGCCCGGTCAGGGCCGCAGCAAGGGCGCGCCGCCCGCCAGCGTCGAGGAAGCCGCGCAAACCGTGCTGGCCCTGCTGGACGCCGTGGGTGCGCCCCGCGCCGCGCTGGTGGGCCACAGCTTCGGCTCGCTGATCGCGCTGGAGGCGGCGGCGCGCGCGCCCGGGCGCATAAGCCACCTGGTGCTGTGCGGCACGGCCTTCCCGATGAAGGTTTCGCCCGCGCTGCTGGACAACACGCTGAACGCGCCCGAAAAGGCCATCCACATGGTCAACGTGTTCTCGCACAGCACGCTCAGCCCGCCGCCTTCGGCCCTGGGCCCCGGCACCTGGCTGTACGGCGCCAGCCGCGCGCTGATGCGCCGCATGCTGGCCAGCAACCGCGAGGTCAACGTGTTCCACACCGGCTTCGTCGCCTGCGACAGCTATGCCGGCGGCGAGAAGGCGATAGCGGCGGTGCAATGCCCCACGCTGTTCGTCATCGGCACGCACGACCAGATGACGCCGCCCAAGTCGGCCCGCGCGCTGGCCAGGCTGGCAAGGCAGCCGGGCATTGCCGAGGTCAACGCCGGCCACTCGATGATGACCGAGGCGCCGGGGCCGGTGCTGGATGCCATGCGGGCGTTCCTGACGCGGTAGCCGGGATCGGGGTTTACCCGACGCATTGGGCCATTGATGCACGCAATCAGAAACAATGATTGGCATTTGCCGCATCGCCCCCCTACAGTGGCAAGTTCCGCAAGCACTGTCACAGGAGAACCCCGATGCAACGCAAGACCTTGGCCGCCCTGCTGGCCGCCGGCCTGTTTGGCGCCGCACAACTGGCCAGCGCCGGCACCGTCACCGTCATCACCTCCTTCCCCAAGGAGCTGACGGCCGCCTACAAGAAGGCCTTCGAGGCTGCCAACCCCGGCATCACGCTGGAGATCCTGAACAAGAACACCACGGCGGCCGTGGCCTACATCCGCGAGCTGCCCGAAGGCCAGCGCCCCGACGTGATGTGGGCCAGCGCGCCCGACGCGTTCGAGGTGCTGGCCAGCTACAAGCTGCTGCAAAGCGCGCCCGAGGTGATCAACAAGAACGCCCCCGCCAAGATCGGCAGCTACCCACTGAACGACCCCAAGGGCATGTACTACGGCCAGGCGCTGGCCGGCTACGGCATCGAGTGGAACACGCGCTACCTCAAGGCCAACAAGCTGGCCGCGCCCAAGGAGTGGAGCGACCTGACCAAGCCCGAATACTTCGGCCACATCGCCATCTCCTCGCCCTCGCGCTCGGGCACCACGCAGCTCACGGTCGAGACCATCCTGCAGGGCGAGGGCTGGGACAAGGGCTGGTCGCAGCTGCTGCAGATCATGGGCAACGCCGCCGCCGTCACCGACCGCAGCTTCGCCGTGCCCGACGGCGTGAACAACGGCCAGTACGGCATCGGCATCGTGATCGACTTCCTGGCGCTGGCGGGCAAGTACTCGGGCTATCCGGTGGACTTCACCTACCCCACCATGACGGCGGTCGTGCCGGCCAACATCGCGCTGGTGGCCGGCGCCAAGAACGCCGACGAGGCCAAGAAGTTCATGGCCTACACCATGTCCGTGCCGGGCCAGCAAATCCTGTTCGAGCCCAAGATCGGGCGCCTGCCGATCCTGCCGTACTCCATGCTCAAGCCTCCGGCCGGCTACCCCGTGCCGCAGGACATCGCCAAGCGCGCCAAGGTGCAGTTCAACACCGAGCTGTCGGGCGAGCGCTACCCGGTGGTCATCAGCCTGTTCGACCAGATGGTGACCTTCCGCCTGAAGGAGCTGCAGGCCGCCACCAAGTCCATCCACGAGGCCACGGCGGCCCTGAAGGCCAGGCCCAACGCACGCGGCAGCGAGCTGCTGGCGCAGGCGCGCAGCCTGGCCTACACGCCGCTGGTGGGCGCGGAGAACGTGAAGAACAAGGAGTTCCTGGAGCTGTTCCGCAAGAGCCGGCGCGACGTGGCCGTCTCCAAGGAACTGACGGGCATGGAGCAGATGTGGTCCGACAAGTCGCGCGCCAACTACGAGCGCGCGCGGCAGCTGGCCGATGAAGCGCGCGGCCTGGCCAAATAAACCCTCCATCCACCGACCCTCCCCCCGCGTGCGCCACCCTGCCGGCGCACGCGCGCAAGGACTCGCATGCCTGCCAGCACCCTGCCATCGGCCGCGCCCGGCCTGAGCTCCCCGGCGCCTGCGCGCGGCGCCGCGCTGTCCCGCATGGGGCCGTGGATCGCCTTCGGCCTGATCCTGGCCTTCCTGCTGGTCTTTCTGCTGTTGCCCGTCGGCACGGTGATCTACACCGCCTTCGTCACCGAGACCGGCGCACTCACCCTGGG
>OFJB01001029.1_pt1 | contig 11714 bp, 8 predicted proteins | sample 1775081 | NCBI WGS metagenome assembly OFJB01 (sample SAMN08195771, study PRJEB24354) | sludge metagenome | isolation source: initial sludge from phenol fed wastewater aerobic bioreactor | place: India: Nagpur | collected 2016-06-05 | reverse complement strand
GCATCCAGCGTGCCGGTGGTGTCGATCACGTGGCCGGTCAGCGGCGGCACCGGCTGCACGCCCTGCGCCTGCGCCGAGAGCAGGCCGATAACTATCAAAACAATAGCTATCAGCGCTTTACGGATGCGGGCAAACGGCATGTTTTACTTAAAAATCGTCGGCTCAGCGGGCGGGCGCCGGGCCGGGCCCGAAATTGACCTTGGGCGCGGTCGAGATGGCCGCCTCGTTGGCGACGGTGAAGTTCTCCTTGGGTTGGTAGTGGAACACCATGGCCGTCAGGTTGCTGGGAAAGCTGCGCACCAGCACGTTGTATTCCTTGACCGCCTCGATGTAGCGCCCGCGCGCCACGGCGATGCGGTTCTCGGTGCCTTCCAGCGCCACCCGCAGGTCGGAGAACGCCTTGTTGGCCTTCAGGTCGGGGTAGCGCTCCACCGTCACCATCAGGCGGCTGAGCGCGCCCGTGAGCTCGCCCTGCGCGGCCTGGAACTGCTTGAACTGCTCGGGGTTGTTCAGCGTCTCGGGCGACACCTGGATGCTGGTGGCCTTGGCGCGCGCCTCGATCACCTTGGTCAGCGTGTCCTGCTCGAAGCTGGTCTCGCCCTTGACGGTGTTGACCAGGTTGTCGATCAGGTCGGCGCGGCGCTGGTACTGGTTGACCACTTCGCTCCAGGCGGACTTGGTCTGCTCGTCCAGCCGCTGGAAGTCGTTGTAGCCGCAGCCGCTGAGCGTCAGTGCCAGCGCCAGGAGGGTGGTGAGGCGAACAAGCCAATGTTTCATGAGCCAGGCTCCGGTGGTGGAAATACAGGAGCGCAAGATAGCACGCGGCGCGCCCATGGCGCCATTTCGCCGGCACAATGCACCCATGCCCAAGTCCCGCCATCGCGCCGCCGTGCTGGGCGGCAGTGCCGACGACGTCGAAGCGGCTTTCTACGAAGCGCTGCAGCATGGCGACATCGACGCCCTGATGGCCTGCTGGGCGGACGAGGACGACATCGTCTGCGTGCACCCGGGCGGCCCGCGCCTGGTGGGGGCGGCGGCCATCCGCGGCGCCTTCGAGGCCATGTTCGGGCGAGGCACGATCCGCGCCACGCCCGAGCGCGTGCGCCGCATCGACGCCCTGGGCGCTGCCGTGCACAACGTGCTCGAGCGCGTCGACCTGCTGACCACCGAAGGCCCGCAGCACGCCTGGGTGGTGGCCACCAACGTCTACCTCAAAACCACGCAGGGCTGGCGCCTGGCGGCGCACCACGCCAGCCCCGGGCGCAGCGAGGTGGCGGAGGTGACCATTCCCGGGCAATTGCTTCACTAGGGCCTGTTAACGCTATGAAAGGGGTCGCGAAGCTCATGACAGCCCGCCCATCAAGGCGCGCGACGCCGTGCGTGCGTCGGCACGCACAAGAAGCGCAACGCCGAGGGGCGGGCTGTCATGAGCTTCCCTTCGGGTTGCCTCGCCAAGGGGCCGTCTGCGGCGTTGCCCGCGCTTGCAAGGCGCAAGCCTTGCCGCGCACGGGCGCCTTGCATCCAGCCCCTTGGCGAGGCAACGCGATCCCCTTTCATAGCGTTAACAGGCCCTAAAGCATGGACGACATCGTCAGGCAAGCCATGGCCAAGTGGCCCCGGGTGCCGCACTGCAGGGGCTGGCTGGGGCTGGACGCGCGCGGGCGCTGGTGGCTGCGCGACGCCGCTGCGCAGGCGCTGGGCGCGTTTGCCGGCGGCGTGCCCGGCGCACGCGGCAGCCTGCTGCAGCACGAGGGGCTGATCGCCTTCATTGGCCGCAATTACGAGGCCGACGCCCAGGGCCAGTGGTTCTTCCAGAACGGCCCGCAGCGCGTGTACGTGGAGCTGGAAGCGGCGCCCTGGGTGTGGCGCCTGCACGAGGATGGCCGCGTCGAGTCCCACACCGGCCGCCCGGCGCAGGCGCGCGGCCTGTGGCTGGACGAGGTTGGGCGCGTGTACCTGCTGGCCGACCTGGGCCTGGGCCTGGTGCACAGCCAGGACGTGGCCCTGGTGGCGCAGGCCGTGGAGCAGGGGCGCTGGACGCCCGAGCCGATCGAGGCGGCCGCGGTGCCGGCGCGCTTCGGCTTCGTGCCCAGCCCGCAGCAGCACGGCGCCTGAAACCAAAAAGCCGCCCGAAGGCGGCTCCTGGCCGGGGGCTGGCGGGTTTACTTGGCCGCGTCGGTCAGGTACTGGACGGCGGCCTTGAAGTCGGCGTCCGAGGCCGTGGAGCCGCCCTTGGGCGGCATGGCGCCCTTGCCCGCGGTGGCGATCTTCAGCACTTCGTCGAAACCGGCGGCCAGGCGGGGGGCCCAGGCGGCCTTGTCGCCGAACTTGGGCGCGCCGGCCACGCCGGTGCCGTGGCAGGCCACGCAGACGGTGTCGTAGAGCTTCTTGCCGGCGGCCAGGTCGGCGCCGCCTGCGGGCGCGGCCGCGGCGGCCGGCGCGGGTGCTGCCGCCGGTGCGGGGGCCGCGGCAGCTGCTGGCGCCGGAGCGTCAGGTGCCGCTGCGGCGGCGGCCGGGGCTTCGGAGGCGGCTGCAGCGGCGGCCGGAGCGGCCGGCTCGGCAAACTTGGCGCCGCCGGCGTTGGCCATGTACACCACGGCGCGGCCGATCTCGAGGTCGGAGAAGTTGCCGCCGCCTTGCGGGGGCATGGCGTTCTTGCCCTTGAGGGCCGAGTGCAGCAGCGTGTCGAAGCCTTGCTTGATGCGCGGCGCCCAGTCGCCGGCGTTGCCGAACTTGGGCGCGCCCGACACGCCGGTGGCGTGGCAGGCCGAGCACTGGGCCTTGTACACGTCCTCGCCGCTGGCCAGCGGGCGGTTGGCGTCGCGGATCTCCACGGTGCCGACCTTCTGGATGCGCGCCGCGATCTTTTGCGCCGCGTCGGTCTCGCCGGGCGACTGGTCCTTGCCCGAGCTGAAGTAGGTGACCAGGCCGATGATGGTGAAGATGGGGACCACGAAAGCGGCGGCGCTGACCCAGAACACCTGGGATGGGGTCTTCATGAGGCCGGTGTGTTCTTCCTCGTGCATGCTCTCGCTCATGGCGTCCTCGGGGGCTTGTTCGTGAATGTTCTGCGGGCGGCGCGGGCAGCTGCGGCGGCCCGCGCGCGGCGGTTTTCGATTATAGGGCGCACCTGACGGCGCTCAATTTGCGGCCGGCGCCGGCTCGCTCCAGCCGCCGCCCAGGGCCTTGTACAGCTGCACCTCGTTGCTGCGCTCGGCCAGCTGCCCTTGCGCCAGCGCCTGCTCGATGGCGAACAGCGAGCGCTGGGCGTCCAGCAGGTCCAGGTGGCTGGCCACGCCGTTGCGGTAGCGCAGCTCGGTCAGGCGGTAGCGCTCGCGCTCGGCCGTGGCCTGAGCCTGCAGGGCGGTCAGTTGCGCGGTCAGCGTGGCGCGCCCGGCCAGTGCGTCGGCGACCTCGCGGAAGGCGCCCTGGATGGCTTTCTCGTATTGCGCCACGGCGATGGCGCGCCCGGCCTGGGCGGCCTCCAGGTTGGCCTGGTTGCGGCCGCCGTCGAAGATCGGCAAGGTGAGGGCCGGTGCGAACGACCAGGCGCCGAAGCCGTGCGAGCCCAGCAGGCCGTCCAGGTCGGTGCTGACGCGGCCCAGGCTGGCGGTGAGCGTGATGCGCGGAAAGAAGTTGGCGCGCGCCGCGCCGATGTTGGCGTTGGCGCCGATCAGCTGCTGCTCGGCGGCGCGGATGTCGGGGCGGCGCAGCAGCAGGTCCGAGGGCAGGCCGGCCGGCACCGGGGCGAAGGCGGGCAGGGCCGCCACCGGCGCGGGCACCGTCGCCGTTTGCGTCAGCTCGGGCTGCGGCGCCGGCGCCACGGCGGCGGGCACGGCGGGCAGCAGGCGCTCGGGCAGCGGCTGGCCGACCAGCAGGGTCAGCAGGTTGATGTCCTGCGCCCGCAGGCGCTGCTGCTGCGCGCGGGCGGCCTGGGCGCTGGCGATCAGGGACTGGGCCAGCTGCAGGTCCAGCGCCGAGGAGGCGCCGTGGTCGAAGCGCAGCTGGATCAGATCCAGCGACTGCTGGCGCGTGGCCAGGGTGCGCTCGGCCAGGCCCAGCAGCTCGGTGTCGGTCTTGAGCTGCAGGCCGGTGGCGATGACGTTGGCGATCAGGCTCATCTGCGTGGTCTTGAGCGCTTCCTCGGTGGCCAGGAAGTTGCTCAGGGCCACGTCCTTGAGCGCGGCCACGCGGCCGAAGAAGTCCAGCTCCCAGCTGGAGACGCCCACGCCGACGGTGTAGAGCGAGGACACCTTGGGCTGCCCGTTGGCATTGGCATTGGCGTTCGGCACCGTGCGCTGCCCGTTCAGGGCGCCGGCCACGGTGGGCACCTGGTCGGCGCGCCGGATCTGGTATTGCGCGCGGGCCTGCTCGATGTTTTGCACCGCCACGCGCAGGTCGCGGTTGTTCTGCAGCGCCAGCGCCACCAGCTCGCGCAGCGATTCGTCCTGCACGAAGTCCTGCCACGGCAGGTCGGCGGCGGCGCGCGTGGCGCCGGCCGGGTCGGCGCCGGTGGCCGCGGGCCACTGGCTGGCGACGGGGGCCGCCGGTTGCTGGTAGGGCGGGACGAAGGAGCAGCCGGCCAGCAGCGCGGCCAGGGCCAGGGCCGTCAGCCGGCCCGCGGGGGGGATCGAAACGGGTTTCATAAGGGGTCCTTCGCATCCGGTGCGGGGGCCGACGACGACGGGTCTTCCAGCGCGCGGCGCTGCTCGGGCGTCATCCCGGCCTCGGCTTCGTCCACGGCATGCCGCGCCGCCTCGCTGCTGATGCCGGCCTGCGCCGCGTGCTCGGCGTAGCGCTGCTGCTGGCGCGCCGAGCCCTTGAAGAAGTGGCGCACCACGACGTAGAAGGTGGGCACGAAGAGCACCGCCAGCAGCGTGCCGACGACGATGCCGCCGATCACGCCGGTGCCGATGGCGTGCTGGCTGGCCGCGCCGGCGCCGCTGGCGATGGCCAGGGGCAGCACGCCCAGCGTGAAGGCCAGCGAGGTCATGATGATCGGGCGGAACCGCAGGTGCGCCGCCGCCAGCGCCGCCTGCAGCGCGCTGCGGCCCTGCGCCTGCAGGTCCTTGGCGTACTCGATGATCAGGATGGCGTTCTTGGCCGACAGGCCAATGATGGTGATCAGGCCGACCTGGAAGTACACGTCGTTGGCCAGGCCGCGCCCCGTGATGGCCAGCAGCACGCCCAGCACGCCCAGCGGCACCACCAGGATCACGGCCAGCGGGATCGACCAGCTCTCGTACAGCGCGGCCAGCGCCAGCACCACCGCCAGGACGGCGAAGCCGTACAGGATCATGGCCTGGTTGCCGGCCAGCTTTTCCTCGCGCGACTGGCCGGTCCACTCGTAGCCGAAGCCCTCGGGCAGCTTGGCCGCCAGCTGCTCCATCTCGGCCATCGCGTCGCCGGTGCTGTAGCCGGGCGCGGCGGCGCCGGCGATGCGCATGGCGGGATAACCGTTGTAGCGGATGGTCTGCATCGGCCCGGTGATCCAGCGCGTGCTGGCGAAGGTGGCCAGCGGCACCGGCTGGCCCTGGTTGTTGAGCGCGGTCAGCTTGAGGATGTCCTCGGCCTGCATGCGCGCGGGCGCGTCGGCCTGCACCACCACGCGCTGCAGGCGGCCCTGGTTGGGAAAGTCGTTGACGTAGGCCGAGCCCAGCGCGGCCGAGATGGTGCTGTTGATGGCGGCAAAGCCGACGCCTTGGGCGGCGGCCTTGTCGCGGTCGATGTCCACCTGCAGCTGGGGCGCGTCCTCCAGCCCGTCGGGGCGCACGCCTGCCAGCACCTTGCTTTGCATGGCCATGCCCAGCATCTGGTTGCGCGCGGCCACCAGGGCGGCGTGCCCCTTGCCGCCGCGGTCCTGCAGCCGGAAGGTAAAGCCCGAGCTGACGCCCAGTTCCGGAATCGGCGGCGGGTTGACCGGGAAGATGAAGGCGTCCTTGATGCCCGACAAGGCCCCCATGGCGCGCCCGGCCAGCGCCATGGCGGTGTGTTGCTCGCCCTTGCGCTCGTCCCAGGGCTTGAGCGTGATGAAGGCCAGGCCGGCGTTCTGCCCCTGGCCCGAGAACGAGAAGCCCATGACCGACACCATGCCGGCCACCTCGGGCTGCTTGAGCAGGTAGTTTTCCGTCTGCTCGACCACGGCCTGCGTGCGCTCCAGCGTGGCGCCCGGCGGCAGCTGGATGTTGACCAGCAGCGAGCCCTGGTCTTCCTCCGGCAGGAACGAGGTGGGCAGGCGCTGGTACATCCAGGCCGCCGCCAGGCCCAGCGCGACGTAGATCAGCATCAGCCGGCCGGCGCGCCCCAGCAGGCGTGCCAGCAAGCTCTCGTAGCGCTTGGCGGTGCGCGCAAAGCGCCGGTTGAACCAGCCGAAGAAGCCGCCCTTCTCGTGATGGTGGCCGGCCTCGACCGGCTTGAGCAGCGTGGCGCACAGCGCCGGCGTGAGCGACAGCGCCAGGAAGGCCGAGAAGAAGATCGACACGCCCATCACCGCGGCGAACTGGCGGTAGATGTTGCCCGTGGCGCCCTTGAAGAAGGCCAGCGGCACGAACACCGAGATCAGCACCACGGTCACGCCGATGATGGCGCCCGAGATCTGGCTCATGCCCTTGCGCGCGGCCTGCAGGGGCGGCAGGCCCTCCTCGCTCATGATGCGCTCGACGTTCTCGACCACCACGATGGCGTCGTCCACCACGATGCCGATCACCAGCACCATGCCGAACATGGTCAGCACGTTGACCGACATGCCGAAGGCCAGCAGCGCGCCGAAGGTGCCCAGCAGCGCGATCGGCACCACGATGGTGGGGATGACCGTGTAACGCCAGTTCTGCAGGAACAGGAACATCACCAGGAACACCAGCGCCACCGCCTCGAACAGCGTCTCGACCACCGAGCGGATCGAGATGCGCACGAAGTCCGACGAGTCGTAGGGAATGGTCCAGCTCATGCCCTTGGGAAAGTACTTCTGCAGCTCGTCCATGCGCGTGCGCACCGCCTGGGCGGCGGCCAGCGCGTTGCCGCTGGTCGACAGCTGCACGCCCAGGCCCGCGCCGGGCTTGCCGTTCAGACGCGCGGCGGTCGAGTAGCTTTGCGCGCCCAGCTCGATGCGCGCCACGTCCTTCAGGCGCACCGTGCTGCCGTCGGGGTTGGCGCGCAGCACGATGTCGCCGAACTGCTCGACGGTGGCGAGCTGGCCCGGCACCACCACGGTGGCGCTCATGGTCTGCCCGGCGGCCAGCGGCAGGTCGCCGATCGAGCCGCCCGCCACCTGCGCGTTCTGCTGCGCGATGGCGGTGTTGACGTCGGCGATCGACAGGTTCAGCCCCTGCAGCCGCGCCGGCTCGATCCAGATGCGCATGGCGCGCTCGGCGCCGAACATCTGCACCTGGCCGATGCCCGGCAGGCGCTGCAGCTCGGGCAGCACGTTGCGCGAGGCGTAGTCGGAGATGGCCGTCACGTCGGTGTCCGGGTCGCTGGACGACAGCATCACGAACAGCAGGAAGTTGGAGCGCGACTTGTCCACCCGCACGCCCTGCTGCACCACCACCGAGGGCAGGCGCGGCGTGGCGCGCGACAGGCGGTTTTGCACGTCCACCTGCGCCAGGTCGGCGTTGGTGCCCGGCTCGTAGCTGATCGTGATGGTGCCCGTGCCGTTGGCCTGCGCCACCGACTCCATGTAGGCCAGGCCGGGCGAGCCGTTCATCTCGCGCTCGATGACCGACAGCACGGCGTCTTCCATGGTCTGCGCCGAGGCGCCAGGGTAGGCGGCCGACAGCACGATGGTGGGCGGCGCCACCGGCGGGTATTGCGCCACCGGCAGCTGCGTGATGGACACCGCGCCCAGCACGATGATGAACAAGGCAATGACCCATGCGAAGATGGGCCGGTTGATGAAGAACTTGGCCATGGGGTGAAAACCGGTCGATCAGCGCGCGGACGAGGCTGCGGAGGCCGCCGGCGCGGCCGCGTTAGCTACTGATTTGGAAGCTGCTTGCGCAGGATGGGCGCCGGCTGCGGCCTTGTTGGGCTGCCAGGGCACGGGTTTGACCACCTTGGCGCCCATCATCAGCTTCATGGCGCCTTCGACCATCACCTGCTCGCCCGCCTTCAGGCCGTCGGTGACGATCCAGGCGTCGCCCTGGGCGCCGCGGATCTTGACGGGCCGCGGCGCCACCTTGCCCTCGGCGTCCACCACCATCACGCTGTCGCCGGCGCTGCCGCGCGTGACGGCCTGCTGCGGCAGCAGGATGGCGCCTTCCACCTCGGCCTGCTGCAGGCGCGCGCGCACGTACATGCCCGGCAGCAGCAGGCCGCGCGGGTTGGGCACCTCGGCGCGCAGGTTGACCTGGCCGGTGGCGGGGTCCACCGTCAGGTCGGTGAACAGCAGGCGTCCGGCCTCGCCGTAGGGCTGGCCGTTTTCCAGCAGCACCTGCACGCGCGCGGCCTCGGTCTTGCCGGCGCGCTCCAGCTGGCCGGCCTGCAGCGCCTCGCGCAGCTGCAGCACCTGGGCGGCGGGCTGGGTGATGTTCAAGTACAACGGGTTGATCTGCTGGATGGTGGCCAGCTGCGTGGCCTCCTGCGTGCTCACCAGCGCGCCTTCGGTCACCAGCGAGCGGCCGATGCGCCCCGAGATGGGCGCCGTCACGCTGGCGTAGCCCAGGTTGATGCGCGCCGTGCGCACGGCCGCCTGGCCGGCGGCCACCTGCGCCTGGGCCGCCTTTTCGGCCGCCACCGCGGCGTCGTAGTCCTGCTGGCTCACGGCCTTGGCGGCCACCAGCGGCTTGTAGCGCGCCGCCAGGCTGCTGGCCTGCGCCAGCTGCGCCTGGGCCTGCGCCACCTGGGCCTGCGCGCTTTGCAGGGCGGCGTCGTAGGGCGCCGCGTCGATCTGGTAGAGCGCCTGCCCGGCCTTGACGTCGCTGCCCTCGACGAAGTTGCGCTTGAGCAGGATGCCGGTGGCCCGGGCGCGCACCTGCGCCACGCGCGAGGCCTCCAGCCGGCCCGGCAGCTCGGTGCTCAGTTGCACCGTGCCCGGCTGCACCGTCACCACGCCCACTTCGGGCGGCGGGGGTGCGCCGCCGCCGCCGTGATCCGCGGCCGCGCCGGACTTGTCGCCGCACGCGGCCAGCGTGGCGGCCAGCACGACGAGGGCGCCGGCGGCGGCCAGGCGGTGCGTCGAAAAAGAGCGAGCGGCTTGAGGTTCGGACGTCATGGTGGTCTTGATGAAAGTCAAAAAGGAACCGCGCCTGAAACGGTCGAGGGCGCGATGCATGGGCTCAGCCTGAGGGCACGCGGTCTGGGCGGCTGGCGGGCGAAAGGGGCAATTGTGCGGCGAACAGCAGGGAAATTATACATACATTCTTGGATGTATATAATCAATCGATCAAAAATTCTTCCGCATCGTTGCGGCTTGTTCTCATTCCCGCCAGCATTCGCCATGGCCCGCCGCACCAAGGAAGACGCTCTTGCCACCCGCACCGCGCTGCTGGACGCAGCCGAGCGCGTGTTTTTGCAGCAGGGCGTGTCGCGCACCTCGCTGGCCGACATCGCCCACGCCGCCGGCGTCACGCGCGGCGCGCTGTACTGGCACTTCAAGGACAAGGCCGCGCTGTTCAACGCCATGCTGGACCGCGTCACGCTGCCGCTCAGCGCCGAGCTGGAAGAGCTGCTGACCCGCGAGGGCGACGTGCTGGCACCCTGGTGCGCGCACATGCGCCGCGCGCTGCACCAGATCGCGCACGATGCGCAGATGCGTCGCGTGCTGCAAATCGTCATGCAGAAGGCCGAGCACGCGCAGGACCTGGCGCCGGTGCTGGAGCGCCACGTCGCCCTGCAGCGCATGAGCACCGACGGCGTGCGCCAACTGCTCGAGCGCGCCGCCGCTGCGCGCCGTGTGCGCCTGCCGGCGCCCGCGCTGCAACTGGCGCACGGGCTGGGCGCCATGATGCACGGCCTGATCTACAACTGGCTGCTGGACGGCGGCTTCGACCTGGAAGACACGGGCCAGGTGGCCATCGAGGCCTTTCTGCGCGGCATCGGCCTGACCGTGGCGCCCGGTGCCGGCGTTTGATGGGCGATAATCACCGGCTCCACTTCAAGCGGCTGTAGCTCAGTGGATAGAGTATCGGCCTCCGAAGCCGAGGGTCGTGGGTTCGATCCCCGCCAGCCGCGCCAACCAACGCCCCCCTGTGGCGCTGACGCGCCACGTGCTCGCCGCCAGAGGCGACGGCTTTTCGGTCCGTCCAGACCTGCGCAGGCAGGTCTGGAGCCGCGGACCTCAGCCCCTGAGGGGTACACAACGTCAGCGGCCGGGGCAAGCCCGCTCCGCGACGTTCCCGGATGGCCTGCTCCGCGGCCGTTCGAGTCCAGCAAGCGGTGCGAACACAAAAAAGCCTTGGCGATTGCCAAGGCTTTTTGTTGGCTTCGAATACTATCATTTAAGTAGCTGTCGGCGCTTGCCTGTCAAGCGCTGAAGCCACTTTTGGCTCATATTCTGCAGGCTCAGGCCGGCAGCGCCACCAGCGGGTTGCCGAACATGGGGTCGTCCTTCTTGGACGCCAGCGCCTTCGCCAGGTCGAGCCCCAGCGCCTTGGCCACACCGGCGCCGTAGGCCGGGTCGGCGGCGTTGCAGTTGCGGATGTGGCGGAACTTGATGAACTCGGGCGCGTCGCCCATGGCGCGGGCGGTGTTGCCGAACAGGGCTTCCTGCTGCGCCGGGCTCATCAGGCGGAACAGCTTGCCCGGCTGCTCGAAGTAGTTGCTGTCGTCCTTGTCGAAGCTCCAGTGCGCGGCGTTGCCGGTGATCTTGAGCGGCGGCTCGGCGAAATCGGGCTGGCCCTGCCACTGGCCAAAGCTGTTGGGCTCGTAGTGCGGCAGGCCGCCGTAGTTGCCGTCAACGCGGCCCGTGCCATCGCGGTGGTTGCTGTGCACCGGGCAGCGCGCCTGGTTGACGGGGATCTGGTGGTAGTTGGCGCCCAGGCGGTAGCGCTGCGCGTCGGCGTAGTTGAACAGGCGGGCCTGCAGCATCTTGTCGGGGCTGGCGCCGATGCCGGGCACCAGGTTGCCGGGGGCGAAGGCGACCTGCTCGACGTCGGCAAAGAAGTTCTCGGGGTTCTTGTTCAGCTCGAACTCGCCGACCTCGATCAGCGGGTAGTCGCCCTTGTACCAGACCTTGGTCAGGTCGAACGGGTGCAGCGCGTACTTCTCGGCATCCGCCTCGGGCATGACCTGCACGTACATCGTCCACTTGGGGAAGTCCCCGCGTTCGATGGCCTCGTACAGGTCGCGCTGGTGGCTTTCGCGGTCCTTGCCGACCAGGGCCTCGGCCTCGGCGTCGGTCAGGTTCTTGATGCCCTGCTGGGTGCGGAAGTGCATCTTGACCCAGAAGCGCTCGCCGTCCTGGTTCCAGAAACTGTAGGTGTGCGAGCCGAAGCCGTGCATGTGGCGGTAGCTCTTGGGGATGCCGCGGTCGCTCATCACCACGGTGACCTGGTGCAGCGCCTCGGGGATCAGCGTCCACCAGTCCCAGTTGTAGGTGGCAGAGCGCAGGTTGGTGCGCGGGTCGCGCTTGACGGCCTTGTTCAGGTCGGGGAACTGACGCGCGTCGCGGATGAAGAACACGGGCGTGTTGTTGCCCACCATGTCCCAGTTGCCCTCCTCGGTGTAGAACTTGAGGGCGAAGCCGCGGATGTCGCGCTCGGCGTCGGCCGCGCCGCGCT
>OFJB01001028.1_pt1 | contig 11720 bp, 10 predicted proteins | sample 1775081 | NCBI WGS metagenome assembly OFJB01 (sample SAMN08195771, study PRJEB24354) | sludge metagenome | isolation source: initial sludge from phenol fed wastewater aerobic bioreactor | place: India: Nagpur | collected 2016-06-05 | reverse complement strand
CCACGGTCGACCGGGCGCGCATCTCGCAGGAGATCATCGACGACATCCTCGGCAACGGGCCGCTCGAGCCGCTGCTGCGCGATCCGGAGATCACCGAGATCATGGTCAACCGCGCCGACTCGATCTTCATCGAGCGCGGCGGAAAGCTGCACGCCACCGACCTGCGGTTCTCCGACGAGGACCACCTGCGCCGCACGATCGACCGAATCGTCTCGCGCGTGGGCCGCCGAGTCGACGAGGCGAGCCCGATGGTCGATGCCCGTCTGCCCGACGGCAGCCGTGTCAACGCCGTGCTCCCGCCGATCGCCCTCGATGGCTGCTCGCTCACGATCCGCAAGTTCTCCAAGGATCCGTTCACGGCCAAGGACCTCGTCACGATGGGCACGCTGTCGCGCGCCGCGACCGACGTGATCGACGCGTTCGTCCGCGGCCGCCTGAACATCCTGATCAGCGGGGGTACCGGCTCGGGCAAGACCACGACGCTGAACGTCATGTCCGGCTTCATCCCCGACGACGAGCGCATCGTCACGGTGGAGGACGCCGCCGAGCTCCAGCTCAGCCAGCCGCACGTGCTGCGGATGGAGTCCCGGCCGGCCAACGTGGAGGGCCACGGCCAGGTCACGATCCGCGACCTGGTCCGCAACTCCCTGCGTATGCGCCCTGACCGCATCATCGTCGGCGAGGTCCGCGACGCGGCGGCCCTGGACATGCTGCAGGCCATGAACACCGGCCACGACGGCTCGCTGTCGACGGTGCACGCGAACACCCCGCGTGACGCGCTCAGCCGCATCGAGACGATGGTGCTGATGGCGGGCATGGACCTCCCGGTCCGCGTCATCCGCGAGCAGATCGCCTCGGCCATCAACGTCGTCGTGCAGCAGGCGCGCATGCGCGACGGCTCGCGCCACGTGACCCAGATCTCGGAGATCACCGGGCTGGAGGGCGACACGATCCTGATGCAGGACCTGTTCGTCTTCGACTACAACGCCGAGGACCGCGGCCAGACGATGGGGAAGCTCGTCCCGACGGGGATCACGCCGTCCTGCCTGGACGCCCTGGCCGACAACGGCGTCATCTTGTCGACCGACCATTTCAGGTCGCCGTGGAGCAGGTGATGTCCCGCCTGCGCAGCGGGCTCACGGCGTGCGCCGCCATCGTCATGGCGACGCTGCTGCTCGCTGCTCCGGCGCAGGCGGCCGACGCGCGGTCCGTCCAGGTGAGCGGGGTCGACGGCCGCACCGTCGACTTCCTCGTCTTCCTGGACCCGTCGGTCGGTGCGGACGCCCAGTCCGCGGTGTCGTCCTCGGTCGTCATCAGCGGCACGGAGGTCCCGTCGACGGCGAAGGTCGTCCTGGACCAGCCGTCGGCCCAGGAGGTCATCCTGGTGCTCGACGTGAGCGGGTCGATGCGCGGGGACCGCATCAAGGCCGCGCGGAAGGCGGCACAGGACTACGTCAAGGCCCTGCCCCCCGACGTGAAGGTCGGGCTGGTGACCTTCAACGACGCCGTGCAGGTCGGTATCGCGCCGACGACGAACCGGGCCGCGGTCGAGGCGGCGATCCAGGACGTCAAGGCAGGCGACAAGACCGCGCTGTACGACGGCTTGATCAAGGGCCTCGACCAGGTGGGCACCGGCACGTCGGCACGCGTGCTCCTCCTTAGCGACGGAGGCGACAGCGCCAGCGCTGCGACCATCCAGGACGCGACGAACCGGGTCGCCACCTCCGGAGTGCCGGTCGACGTCGTGGCGCTGCTGCCCAACGTGCAGCACGCCGACATCTTGCAGTCGATCACGACCGCCAGCGGCGGCGACTACCTCCTCGCGACCGACACGAACGGCCTGGAGCGGGCCTTCCAGGCCGCCACCCGTACCTTCGGCGGAAAGGTCTCGGTCCAGTCGACGGTGCCGCCCGGCCTCGACGCCAGCGGCAAGTTCGCCGTGGTGTCGGTGGGGATCGACGGCACCGACTACCGCGGCACGACGCAGCTCCCCGCCGTCGAGTCGCTCGCTGGCACCGGCGCAGCCGTCGTTCCGGACACCACGCAGACGCTCGAGCCCGTGGTCGTGCCCGAGGTCCCCGTCGCCAGCGACGACTACTCGGCAACGCTGTACGCGATCCTCGCCGGGCTCGTGGTGATCATCCTCGGACTCACGATCGCCTACTACCGGCGACAGCAGCGGGCGTACCTTCGTACGCAGCAGGTTCTCTGGTACACGTCGTCCGCCGGTGCCGAAGGCCGACCGGACCAGCGACCGGACTTCGCTCAGCCCGGTCCGATGAAGTCGCTGGACGACTGGCTCGCGACGCGCAAGGGCTACTCCGCCACCGAGGCGAAGCTCGACAACGCCGAGATGAACCTGACGCCCGCCTCGTGGCTCGTGATCCGCGTCGGGGTCGCCATCGCGCTCGTCCTGCTCGTGACGATCCTGGCCGGCAACTTCCTCGTCGGCGTGATCGTCGGCTGCCTCATCGGCTGGCTCGGAACCCGGGTCGTGATCAACAGTCGCGAGAACAAGCGGCGCAAGGAGTTCGAGGCCCAGCTGCCCGACTTCCTCATGCTGATCGCGAGCGCCCTGCGGTCCGGACTGTCGTTCACGCAGGCGCTCGACTCGTCGGCGACGGAGGGACGCGGACAGGTACCGCGGCAGATCCGTCGAGCGCTCAGCGAGACGCAGATGGGCTCGTCCATCGAGGCGTCGCTCACGCGTGTTGCCGACCGCATGGAGTCCGACGACCTGCGGTGGACGGTGACGGCTCTCGCCATCCAGCGCGAGGTCGGCGGCAACCTGTCCAACATCCTCGAGACCGCGGCGGAGACCGTGCAGGGTCGCGCGGCCCTGCGCCGCGAGGTCCGCACGCTCTCGGCAGAGGGACGGCTCTCGGGCTGGGTGCTCGCCGCCCTTCCCGTCGGCCTGTTCCTCTACATGCTCGTCGCGAACCGCGACTACATCGCCTTCTTCTGGACCAAGACGGCCGGCGTCGTCCTGTTGATCGCGATCGGCGTGGTCTTCACTCTCGGCTTCCTGTGGATGCGCAGGATCGTTCGGATCGAGGTCTGATGGGCAACATCTGGTTCCCGGTCGTCGCGTCCCTGCTGGTGTTCTTCGCGATCATCGTCATCGGTGTCCGCGCCCAGCAGTACAAGTCGGAGGCAAGCAAGCGCCGTTCGCTGGCCATGGTGTCGGGGTATGCGAGTTCCAACGTCAGCGAGGCCATCGCCCAGGTCGAGCAGCGCGACTCCATCATCCGCACCTCGGTGCTCTCGATCGGCTACCGACTCGTCCCCCAGAAGTCTCGCGACAAGCTCGCCGCGCGCATCGTTCAGTCGGGCGACACCCGCGGGGCGACGGTCGTCGACGAGCAGATCATCAAGAAGGTCGAGTTCGGCCTCGTCGGCCTGCTGCTCGGCCTCCTTCTCGGCTTCGCCAGCGGCGGGCTGGCGTGGCTCGCCGTGCCGGCCTTCGCGCTCGGCGGGTTCTACGTGACCGACCTGCTGCTCTACAACAAGGTGCTCAAGCGCGACGAGGAGATGGCCAAGCGGCTCCCAGACGCCATGGACATGCTCAACCTCTGTGTCGAGTCCGGGCTGAGCTTCGCCGCGGCACTCGGCCAGGTCGCGGCCAACCAGACCGGTGCGGTGGCCGAGGAGTTCGCGATCGCCCTCCAGGAGATGCAGTACGGCCGGTCCCGCGCCGAGGCGTTGACCGCGATGGCCGGCAGGACCAAGCAGGAGGACGTCGAGCGGTTCGTGTCGGCGATGCTCCAGGTCGACAAGCTGGGCGTCCCCGTCGCGACCGTTCTCCGCGAGCAGGCCAAGGAGATGCGCGCGAAGCGCTACTCGCGGGCCCGCGAGCAGGCGCAGAAGGTCCCCGTCAAGATCCTGATGCCGCTGATGCTCTGCTTCCTGCCGGCACTGTTCATCATCATCCTGGGCCCGGCGGCCTTCTCGATCGCCGAGGTGTTCTCGAACCAGTAGCCGGGGCAAGGTCCCGAACGCTAGGGGAGCAGGCCCAGCCCGGAGATCGCCTCACTGGCGCAGATCGCGATCCAGGCGCCGGCGAGCATGAACGGACCGAACGGGAGTGCCGACTTGCGGCCGGCCCGCCGAGCGACGAGCAGCGCGATGCCGGCAACGGCACCGAGCGCGAAGCCGAGGAAGCCGCCGACCAGGACGACGGACCAGGACAACCAGCCGAGCAGAGCCCCCATCGGTCCGGCGAGCTTCACGTCGCCCAGGCCCATGCCTGCCGGGTTGACCAGGTGGAGGACGGCGTAGAAGGCGAGGACGACCGCGCCGCCGAGCAGGGCGCGGACCAGGTCGGATCCCCGATGGTCGGCCAGCGCCGTGAGCGCGAGCAGCCCCGCGACGATCGGGTAGGACGACAAGGTGAGCACGTTGGGAAGCCGGTGCGCCCGCAGGTCGACGATCGTGAGCGGCCCGGTGACGAGGGCGAAGTACATGTAGGGCGGCAGATTCCACGACAGCCCGAACCGCCACGCGACGATCGCGCACAGTGCCGCGCCGAGAGCGGCATGGACCCAGGCGGGCGTCACGGCCCCCGCCTCACGGTCGGTCCAGCGTCGTCCGGCCAGTCCGGCGGCCAGGCCGACCGCGGCGGCCACCGCGACGACGAGCGCGGTCACGCTCGGTGCCGGTCGCGGATCAGCGACTCCTGGACGACGGAGGCCACCAGGACGCCGTCGGTGTCGAAGAAGAGCCCCCGGGCCAGTCCGTGTCCGTTCCCCGCCGCGGGAGTGTCCTGCGCGAACAGCAGCCAGTCGTCCGCACGCAGGGGGGCGTGGAACCAGACGGCGTGGTCGACGGACGCCACCTGCAGGGTGCTCGCGGGCAGCGAGCCCAGATGAGGAGCCATGGCGGTGCTGACCATCGTGAGATCGGACAGGTAGGTCAGGGCGGCGGACTGCATCAGCCAGGTGTCGCTGAGCTCTTCCTCGATCCGCACCCACGCCAGTCGCTCGTACCGGCCCTCGACCAGCGCGAGGGGTTCGTCGACCGCGACGATGCGCAGGCCGATGATGTCGGAATCGGGGTACCCGAGGTCGCTCAGGTCGGCGCCGTCCGCGAGAACGCCCGGCGGCGGAACCGGGAAGGGGGCGACGGTCTCGGGCGCGGGAGCCGCCGGCATCGAGAACTGGTGCCGCGGACCCTCGTCGAGCAGCGCGAACGAGGCGGTCATCATGAAGATCGTCTCGCCCTGCTGGACCGCGCGAACGACGCGCGTGGAGAAGGACCGCCCGTCGCGTGGGCGCTCGACCAGGTACGTGATCGAGTCGGTCGTCCCGCCCGGGCGCAGGAAGTAGCCGTGCAGGCTGTGCACGGGGCGGTTGTCATCGACCGTCTGCGAGGCGGCGTTCAATGCCTGGGCCGCGATCTGTCCCCCGTACGCACGCAGGGGGGCACCCGAGTGGCACCAGCCGGTGAAGATGTCGCGGTCGATCCGCGTCAGCTCGACCCGGTCGGCGAAGTGCCGCTGGAAGGGCGCCTGGATCACGCCCGAACTGTAGCCGTCAGGTGCTCGAGATCCCGGCGGCTGTGCGTGCGGTCACGTTGTCGTCCGGCAACGGGTAGCCGGCGCGCTCGCAGGCCTTCTGCACGCGCAACGAGGACTTCGCGAAGGTCTGCTGCTGGCCCTTGGACAGGTCCGACAGGACCTCCGCCTTGGCGAGCGACTTGACGATCTTCTGCATGCGCTGGGCGTTGTTCACCAGCTTCTGGTCCGCGCTGCCGTCGGCCACCGCAGCCTGCGACTGGGCCACGAGCTCCTTGAGCTGAGCCTTCATCTGCTTCTTGGCCTGCTTCTCGGTCATGTGGCCGTTCTTGACCGCGCCGCCGGCGTACTTGCTGTTGCGGCGGCCGAGGTCGAAGTAGGCGAGGCACGCCGCAGCAGCGGCGCCGTCTGCCGACGCGCTCGTCGACGAGGACGGACTGCCGGAGTCGGTCGGAGACGAGCTCATCGACGACGCACTGCTCGAGCTCGGGCTCGACGACGACGCATCATCGCCGGACGAGCAGGCGGCCAGCGCAAGCGTGGCTGCGGCGAGCGTGGTGACGACGAGCATGCCGCGCGTTCCCGGCTTGTGCATGGTGACAACCTTCCCGCCGCTCGCGCTCGCGAGCCGGCTGCTGGGTCAACTATCCCCCGAACTGGGCGTCGAGGGCGAACGAATCACCGTGTCGTGCTCAGGCTCACCCTAGGCTCGGACACGATTCGGTCAGGTTTCGGGCGAGGGCAGGGGGCGCGTCGTGGCACGTCGCGTCACCGTCCGGCCGCGGATGTCGGTCGTGGCGGTCATCGTCTTTGCGGTCGCGTCCCTGACGGCGTGCGGCTCGTCGGGAGGAACGCTGAGGTCCGCCGACGTCGAGAAGGCGCTCGTCGACGGTTTCCAGGCCCAGGTCGGCGGCTCGTTCACCGCGGACTGTCCGGGACAGGTCCCGGCGCAGCAGGGCTTCACCTTCACCTGCACGGTGACCGACACCCAGGCGGGGGCGACGGTGCAGGTCGATGTCGTCGAGGACGATGCCGACGGTGCGTTCACCTGGCGCGCGACCGCGGTCTCCGGCAGCGGTGCGTCCTCGCCGTCGGCGTCGGCCCAGACGTCCCCGAGCTGATCCACATCCCCGGCACCGCGTCGCGGTCTCTCAGGTGGGGCTCAGGTACCGCGCCCGCCGGTGCCCGTGGTACCGACAGGACGCCAACGCCATGTACCCTCAGGGGGTCCGTCAGGGATACGTGAGGTGAACATCATGCTGCGTCTGGTCGGCTACATCGATGCCGGTTCTGGCTCGTACCTGCTGGCCGCCATCGCCAGTGGCGCGGCCGGCACCTGGTTCTACGTCCGCTCCAAGTTCGCCAAGCTGCGCGGGCGGGGGCTGCCGCCCGATCCGGTCGCCGAGCCCGAGTCCGCCACGCGCGACGCCTGATCGGGACGTGAGCGCTCCCGGTTCGGCCAGCTTTCGCGACCCCGAGAACGCTGCCTTCGCTTTCGACGGTTCCTGGTTCCGCATCGCTGCTCCCTCCTCCGCCGCTGCGCTGAGGGCACTTCGCGCGAGCACGATCTACGGGTCGCTCACGGCCGAAGGCTCCCTGGTCAGCTTCAACGAGGTCGACGATCCCGAGCGACGTGACCGGATCGTGGCGGCCTACGAGCAGTCGGGCGGACGTCCCCCGGCGGCGGGTGTCGCGGTGTTCGAGGTCGAGTCGGTCGATGTCGTCACCTACCCGTGGGAGTGGCCCAACAGCCTGCTCGAGTCGGCGGCGCAGCTCACGCTGGACCTCCGGATGCGGCTGCTGAGCGTCGGACTCGACCTGAAGGACGCCTCCGCGTTCAACGTCCAGTTCCGCGGGCTGAAGCCGGTGTTCATCGACCTCGGCTCGATCGAGGCCTGGCGACCGAACCCGTCGTGGAACGCGGCCCGGCAGTTCATCGAGCACTTCGTCAACCCGTTGGCCGTCGGGGCCGGCGACAAGGTGACGGCCGCCGACGCGTGGACGCTCAGCCGCCATCGAGGACTACGGTCCGAGGCCGCCCGCCAGCTGATGCCCAAGCGGCAGCGGCGCAGTCTGTCGCTGACGCTGCTCCAGGCGACGACCCGCCCGGTGGAGAAGAACGCCCCGAGCGAGGCGAAGTTCGCCGACGAGGCGCGCGCCAACGCCGACCTCGCGCGCAAGGCGACCTTGTCGCTGACGCACCGGCTGGGCAAGCAGATCGGGCGGCTGCACGTCGACGCGCACGAGACCACCTGGGTCGACTACGGCACCCGATCGCATTACGGGAGCGACGACCTGGACCGCAAGTCGGCCTTCGCGACCGACTTCGTGACCGCCGAGCCCGGGCGTGGAGACCTCGTGCTGGACGTCGGGGGCAACGACGGCTTCACGGCTGCGCATCTGGTCCGCCACGCCGGGGCGCGTGTCATCGTCATGGACGCCGACGCGGGAGCGCTGGACGTCCTGCATGCCGGGGTGGCCGGCGTTCCCGAGCTCGCGTCGCGGATCACCCCGGTGCTCGGCGACGTCACGAACCTGACGCCCGCGAGCGGCCTGCTCGATCGGGAGTTCGCGGCGTTCGTCGCCCGCGTGCGGCCGACGGCCGTCGTGTGCCAGGCGGTCCTCCACCATGTCGTGATCACCCAGGGCACTCCGATGCCGTGGGCCGTCGACGCGCTCGCGGTGTTCGGCGCCCCGCTCCAGATCGAGTTCGCCACCGAGGATGACGAGAAGTCGCGGCTGCTGATCTCCCAGATCCCTAACTGGCAGGGCGACTACTCGACGCAGTCGCTCCTCGACGCCCTGCAGCGCCGCTACGCCAAGGTCGAGGTGAGGGGAACCACGTCGCCGACCCGCGTCGTCGTAGACGCGTGGGAACTGCGGGTATGACGGACCTGGGGCGACGTATCGGCCAACGGACGAACCTCAGCCCCGCGAACAACGCCTCCTGGCTGCTCGCCGTCGCGATCCTCGCGATCGTCATCCCGGCGAACGACAAGATCGCCTCGAACCTGGTCTTCTTCGCCGCGCACGACGTGTCGCCGGTCGCGTGGGCGGTGGTGCTGGTCGTCGGGCTGGTGGTCTTCTGGGCGGTGCTGGCCGGCGTCCTGTGGCTTATGCGTCGGTTCCTGCCGGCACGCGCCTACGACGTCGTCGCGTCGCTGCTGATGCTGGTCGTGGCCTGGTTCTTCATCGGGAACGTGCTGGCGGTGACGTTGCTTGCGTCGTCGCCCGGGCTGGGTGCGTTGCTGGGGCTGGTAGCCGCGGCGGCGCTGACGCTGCTCGCGCGCCGGTTCGCGATGGGCTCGATCCTCGTCGTGTTCGCCGGAGTCGCTGCGGCGGTGCCGTTGGTAGCCACGCTGTGGAACGGGGCGCAGGCTCCCGCGCCGAACGCGTACGCGTTCGACGCAGCGACGAACCGGCCCAACGTCGTCTGGGTCATCTCGGACGAGCTCTCGTACCCGGCGGCGTTCGCCGAGGACGGCACGCCGCGCCCGGGCCTGACGAACCTAGCGGCGCTCGCGAAGGACTCGACGGTCTACACGCACGCGTACACCGCCGCCAACTTCACCGACTACGCCGTCCCCGCGATGCTCAACGGAGACGTCGACCTCTCGACGATGAGCGATGCCGACATCCAGCGGATGCGGTCGAGCCTGGGCGTGATCCCCGGTCTGGCGTCGAAGTACTCCGTCGTGATGGAGTCGCCGGTCTTCTCCTACGACTGCCAGGACGCCTCGTGCGCGAGCGTCGGAGTCGGCGGCGCCTCCGTGATCGGGAAGTACTGGAGCTTCGTCAAGGACACGGCCGCGATCGCGGGCAAGACGGCGCTGGCGGCTCCGTTCTCCGGGGCCTTCCCCGCGGTCGACGGCAAGTGGAGCAACTTCTGGGACGGTGGCGAGGAGTTCGGCAACGACCCGGAAGGCGAGACCGTCGGCAACGTGATCTCCGGCATCGACCAGGTCACGAAGGCCAACGCGGACGCACCGTTCCTGGCGTTCTGGCACACGATCCGGACGCATGCCCCGTGGGTGCTCGACCCCGAGGGCAACCAGATCTACCCGGCTCGGGTGCCCGTGGTCGATGGTGCCCACATGATCGGCGAGGAGGCCGACGAGACCTACACGTCCGACGATCTCAAGAAGCTCGAGCGGCGACTGTGGCATTACTCCGTGGCGGACTTTGACCGACAGCTGGGCGAGCTCATCGATCACCTGAAGGCCACTGGTCAGTACGACAACACGATGATCGTGGTGACCGCCGACCACGGCGCCGCGATGACGGACACCGCGGATCGCCGCGTCGGCGACGACGAGGAGCAGCGCTGGTCCGAGATCGCGCACGTCCCGCTCGTGATCAAGGCGCCGGGCCAGACCACGGGCGCGGTGAACACCGACGTGCACGCGTCCGGGCAGATCGCCGCCACGGTTCTCGCCGCAGCCGGGGCCACGCCGGGCAGCGACGCGTCGTTCGCGCCCGACCTGTCCCAGCCGATGCCCGGTGGGCCGGTCTTCACGAACGTGAAGGACGGCGCGATGACCGGGTGGCACTACCCGGATGGGTTCGTCGACAAGGACCCCTGGCAGCAGGACGACATCGTTCCGGCCGACTCGGCGTTCCCGTTCGCGGTCGGCGTCGACGCCGCGCTGTTGGGGAAGTCGGCTCCGGATGGCTTCCGCGCACTCGGCGACGCCACGATCCAGGCGCTGCCGGGAGAGTCCGACCAGCAGGCGCTGATCGTCGACCGGCCGTCCGCGTCGTGCTCGCCGGAGGACCGGATCGGACTAGTCACCGACGCGGGTACGGTCGTCGGCTCGGTCCTGTGGGAGGGGCCGTCCGGGTCCGCCGACGGTGGCACGACGACGCGAGGCTGGGCGATCGTGCCGCGGGCCGCGGCTCTGTCGGACTACGCCGTCTCCTGCACGATCCCGTAACCCCGGTACCCGTAACCCCCCTACCCGTCGACCTTGAGCTTGGCGACGCGAATCGGCGCCAAACGCGTCGCCAAGCTCAAGGTCGCGACTGGTGGGGGCGCCACCCTGAGGACACCAGGATCGGGCGGAGGGCGCGGTCCACGGCGTCGACGGAGTACGTGTCCTCCCACGCGAACCTGATCATCACGTTTCCGGCCTGGGCCAGGATGGCGTTCTGCCGATGCCGGTCGTCGAGGACGGCCTGTGGCAGCTCGTGGACGCTCCTGCCGTCGAACTCGACCAGCAGCCATCCACCCGCCAGGCGGTACCCCAGGTCGGCGTAGCCCAGGAGTCGTCCTTGTCGGTCCCGAACCGGGACCTGCAGCTCGTCCGGCGGCAGGCCCGCCTGGGTGGCCAGGAGCCGGATGCGGGTCTCGCCCGGCGACTGCGCGCCCTCCCGGGCAAGATCCAGGCGCCGTCGCCCCGCGACGCAGTTGCGCCGTCGGGTCATGGTGGCGCGGACCTGGAGGAGCTGCTCCGGTCGCACGAGCCGCAGATGGAGCGCCGAGTCGACCAGCGCCACCGACTGCGCGTCGGGCAGGGTCCGGCAGACGTCCGCGAGCGTCCGGACCACGGTGGTCACCCGGATCCCGTCGATGCAGTCGACGTCCGACTCGTCGAGGTCCCACACGTGGATCTCCATCCCGTCGCGCTGGCGTCGCTCGAGCCCGGGAGGCACCGCCAGCTGGGGCGTCCAGGTCTGCGGCAGCCCGGCCAGTCCGTGGACGATCGCCGCCGACCCGAGGACCGCAACGGACTCCGGACCGAGGTGGGTCATGGCACCCCGGATCGCCAGCTGCTCGGGCGGGGCGTCCGTCGTGGCATAAACGCCGCGGTGGAGTCGGCGCAGCGCCCCGCTCGTCGCGCCGTACTGCAGCGCGCGACGGCTCGACCCGGAACGGGCGGCGTCCTCAGCGCGGACAAGCCCGTAGGCATCGGTGACGGGTCGGCGTGATCTGGCCATGGCCGGACACTCGTGCCTGGCCATCGGCTCGGTCCAGGAGTGCTGGCGTCCTGTGGACGCGGCCCTCCCGCTCGTCGACCTTGAGCTTGGCGACGCGAATCGCGGCGGAACGCGTCGCCAACCTCAAGGTCGGCGGGTGGGGGTGCTGGTCGGCGGGGTGGGCTCTAGGCCGGGTCCGGGGGGTCGTCGTCGCGCAGCGCCCGCAGCTCGCTGGTCGTCTCGACCTCGGTGCCGGGTCCGAGGTCGAGCGCGGTCATGCCCTCCGGCAGGG
>OFJB01001027.1_pt1 | contig 11751 bp, 11 predicted proteins | sample 1775081 | NCBI WGS metagenome assembly OFJB01 (sample SAMN08195771, study PRJEB24354) | sludge metagenome | isolation source: initial sludge from phenol fed wastewater aerobic bioreactor | place: India: Nagpur | collected 2016-06-05 | reverse complement strand
GAACTCTACCACAACGAGAATTACAATTTCAGCCAAACGCAGCTTACGGTTTACAATTCCAGCTCAAATGATTCGTTTCTCAAGCTTTATGCCGTCAACGGAGATCTCGTCTGCTCGTTCTACATCGCTTCCGAAAAGAAGGCGACCGTCCGCGTGCCCGAAGGCACCTATACGCTCAATCAGGCGTATGGCACGCGCTGGTTTGGTCTGGAGGATATGTTTGGCGACGAGGGCGTTTACTATCGACAGCTCTTCGGAGATACCTATGAATTCACGATGGAAAGCGAATACATCTACGAAATCTCCACGCGCGACTCAAAAGACGCAACGTATATGAACGACGACAGCACGGATCGCGCAGCGTTTTAGCGTAACGCATTGATAGATTACAATTAACACAATCGTCAAGGAACGCGAAGTCGAAGGGTATCGTCGGCTTCGCGTTATTATCTGATTTTTCGTGTAACAATTATTTACTTCCGTTTGCATGCTTCCCTCCATTCGCGCTATGATAGGATAAGAAGATAAATCCCATGTTTCTGTTATATCAATTCCCCAAAAGGAGCGACCAAATGGACACCCTCTCCACGATTTTCGCCCGCACCAGTTATCGCGGTAAATACAAACCAACTCCCGTTCCACGTGAGCACCTGCAGCAGTTGCTGGAGGCGGGACTATCCGCGCCCTCCGGCTGCAACAAGCAGACGACCAGCCTCGTCGCCATCGACGATCCCGCGCTGCTCAAGCCGCTTATCGCGCTGACGCAAAAGCACATTGGCGACACCGCCCCCGCAATGATTCTCGTGCTCGCGCAAAAGACCATCGCCTATCGCGACCGCACTTTTTATATTCAGGACTATTCCGCCGCGATTCAAAACATTCTGCTGGCGGCGGTTTCGCTTGGTTATGAAAGCTGCTGGGTCGAAGGACAGGTCACCGACGTGGATCGAATCGGCCGCCAGATGGCGGACTTCCTCGGCATTCCGCAGGATTGCGAGCTGGTTTGCTACCTGCCCATCGGCGTTGCCGCGGAACCCACGAAACGCCCAGTGAAGAAGCCCTTCGGTGAGCGCGCCTGGTTCAATACCGAGCGGGTATTTGATCAGAACTAAAAGAACGGGTGGTGGCAGCGGTCTCTGCCCACGCAAGCTCGGTCGACACCCAAATCCAGTTGTGAGGAGGATTCGATGAGACAAATTGTGTTCTGCTTTACGGTTGTTCTGTTGTTTACCGCATGCGCCGCTTGCGCGCCAAGTCTGCCCGCAGCAGAAGCGCCAAAGCCATCGATTCAAACGCCGACGCCATCCCCTACGCCCTCGCCAACACCAACTCCCTCGCCTACCCCGTCGCCAACGCCGTCCCCCTCGTCGACGCCGGGCCCGCCGGAGGGTTACGTACTCGCCTTTGCGGAGGAATTTGACCAACCGCAAATCGACGAAACCGTCTGGAACTTCGAAACGGGGCCCTGGCCTTACAACGAAGAGCTGGAGTACTACCGTCCGGAAAACGCATGGGTCGAGGATGGCAATCTGGTGATCGAAGCGCGCGCGGAAGCGTTTGAGGGACGTTCCTACACCTCCGCGCGGCTGACAACACAAGGTAAGCTCGATCTCACCTATGGCTATATCGAGGTGCGCGCGGCGCTCCCCGTCGGCAAAGGCACCTGGTCGGCCGTCTGGCTGTTGCCAACCGATTTGCGTTACGGCGGGTATCTGCATTCCGGCGAAATCGACGTGGCGGAGCGGGTTGGATACGACGCAAAACGCGTGCATCATTCCATCCACACCTACCAAAACAATGCTGTTTCCGATAACGCAATCACAGCCTCCTCACGCCTGACAAAAAAAGACGACGCGTTCCATATCTACGGGCTGCTCTGGACGGAGGATTCCCTGCGGATCTATCAGGACGGCGTGGAAGCGCTCACTTACCGCAGAACGGAGAACGCCTCACCGGAAACATGGCCGTTTGACGTTCCGTTCCATCTGATTCTGAACCTGGCGGTCGGCGGCACCTGGGGCGGCGCAAAGGGCGTAGACGACGCGGTGTTCCCGCAGCAAATGCTCGTCGACTATGTTCGCTACTACACGCTGCCCGCAACGCCGGAGCCGTAATAATTCTTGATACAACCTTCAACGCAAAGGGACGCGAATCACTCCGCGTCCCTCTTTGTTTGCTCATGTTTCTTACCGTTTGTCCGCCCGAATGCGCAGGTGCAGGCGGTATTCCGTGTTCGCCTTGAGTTCATATGGCGGATGCAGCTCCAGCACGCCCGGCAAATCGCCGCCAACGCCGCGCATGGCTCCGTCGAGGCTCAGCGTCGTCTCCGGTTCGCGAATCAATTCATGCTGGTGTTCCGCGTCGTCCAGCGCGCGTTGCGAATAGTTCCATGCGGAGAACTGGAGCGAGGCCGACAACCGTTCTACGAAGAATCGTTTGTCCGCGCCTTCAAGCAGCAGCGTTTCCACGTCGCAGCGCGCGCCGTTCTCCTGCGGGCGCATGTAGGGATGCTCCATCCCGGCAATCGCGCGGCGGTAACGTCCGAGCGGGCTTCCGCTCTTGCGGTCGAGATAGTTCTCCTCCGGCCCGCGGCCAACCCATTCGACCGTCTCAAAGCCCTTCGACAACGTGCCTTGCAAACCGATTCGAATCGGTTTTTTGCGCCGCGTGCACACAAGATGCTGCAGCTCGACAGTTCCGTCCGAAAAGACGCGGTATACCGTTTCCTCCCGCCGGAAGAACGGGTGATGCCAGCGCACGTGGATTGCGACGGTATCCCCCTCCGCTGCGGCGAACATCGTTCCGGTGGGGCGGGTGTTCTTTCGTTTCCACGCGCTTTCCGAAAGGAACGGCAGTAGCTGCGGCACGAAATTGGAAAGCCCGCGGTCGTTGTCCGTCATCGCTCGGTAGTAGTTCGGCAGGAATGCCCGGGCGATGAACTCCTCGCCTGCGCGCTGCCAGCTCGCGAGCGCGCCGTCTTCAAAGCGCAGATAAAAATCTTCTCCCTCGACCACCGCCGTATTGCCGATGGTCGTCAGCGTCAGCTTGCCCGGCTGCGGTATCTGCGCCATCGGCGTTCTATTTTGCAGCACAAACTGATCAAACGCCTGTTCGTATCCCGCGTCCGCCCAACGGGTATTCGACTTGAGCACCCAGCGGAAGGTCAGCGTATTCAGCCCGTCGTTTCGTGTCTCCACCGGTAACGTGATGTTCACGTTGCCGCCCGGCGCGGTGCGCGCAAACTGCTCCGCCGGAACTTCGCCGGATTGCAGCGCAGTGCCGTCCGCCTCCAGCGACCAGAGCAGGCGAACATTCGATAGGTCGCAGAACATCTGCCGGTTTTCCAGCGCGAATTCGCCTTTTGCCAGGTCCACCGCGCGCACGCGAAACACCTGATAGCACTTTTTGACCTCTACGGCGGCGGGGTGCGGCGTCCGGTTTGCGGCAACGATTCCGTTTGCGCAAAAATAGCGGTTGCCGCCGACGCGCATCCACACGATGACCAGAGCCAGCACGCAGCCGATCGACACAGAGAGCGCGAACAACGCCAGCGTCACCGGCAGCGCCTTGAGCAGCGTTACCATGGTCGAAGAGAGGAACTCGATATCCATGACGCTCAAACCTGTCCCATGGCGGACGGCATGGAGCGGTTGGCGCGCCGCTCGGCCCGGTCGAATACCTGGTCGGACAGGCTGGTGAGGATGAGGTAGAGCGCCCCGCCGACGATGAAGAACAGGAAATACTGGCGTGTCGAGCCGGCGGCGACCTGGCTGGTGCGCATCAGTTCGGCCAGTCCCGTCACCGAGATCAGCGCCGAATCCTTCAGGCTCAGCTGCCAGACATTGCCGATGCCCGGCAGCGCGTAGCGCAGGACCTGCGGCATGATGATGCGCCGGAACCTGAGCGACCGGCTCATGCCGATGGCTGACGCCGCCTCCAGTTCGCCCTTTGCGACGGCCAGATAGGCGCCGCGAAAGACTTCCGCCTGGTAAGAACCGGAGATGATGCCGACGGCCAGCGCGCCGGCGGCGAAGGACGGCAGGCCGAGAAAGCCTTCGTAGCCCATCGCCCGGCCGATGGCGGTGACGGCCGTCGAGCCGCCGAAATAGATCAGGTAGATGATGAGCAGTTCCGGCACGCCGCGGAAAACGGTGGTGTAGACGGCGCCGGCGGCCCCCAGCAGCCGGTTGCCCGAAAGCTTCGCGGCCGCCACCATGCCGCCGAGGATCGCCCCGATCAGCAGCGCGACCGCCGTGACGGCCAGCGTCAGCAGCGCGCCCACGAGGAGCAGCGCGCCCCATCCGGTCTGGCCGAAGCCGAGCAGTTCCAATGTCGAAATGGCCTCGCCTCCCCTGTGGCCGGCTCGTCGGCACGTGCGGCTCACGACTCCCGCGTCAGCCGCACGGCGAAGGAGCGCCCCGCCGTGACGGGGCGCGCCGGAAACAGCCTATTTCGGCGAGACGTCGGTCTTGAACCACTTTTCCGACAGCGTCTTGACCGTGCCGTCGGCGAGCGCCGACTTGATGGCCGCGCTGAACATGTCGCGCAGGTCGGTGTCGGACTTCCTCACGCCGAGCCCCTCGCCCTCGCCCCAGATCGGGCCGACGATCTGCGGCCCGGTGAAGATGAGCGCCCCCTTGGCGGCGTCGAACGCGCTCTGGAAATAGACGCTGTCGTCGAAGCCGAGATCGATGCGGCCGTTCTGCAGGTCGATGTCGCGGTCGGCGCCGGTCTTGTATTCGCGCACCGTGGCGGTGTCGCCGAAATTGTCGTAGATGAACTTGGCGTAGACGGTGGCGGCCTGGATGCCGATCGTCTTGCCCTTGAAGGCCTCCTTCAGCGCGTCGATCTCCTTCACGCCGGTCTGGCCGACATCCATCTTCACCTCGGTGCCGGTGCCGGCGGCGTCTGCCAGCGGACTATCCTTGGCGGTGGCGAAGGCGGCGGGCGTCTGGGCATAGGGAACGGTGAAGTCGATCACCTGCTTGCGCTCGTCGGTGATCGACAGCGCGTCCATGATGATGTCGAACTTGCCGGCGTTGAGCGCCGGGATCATGCCGTCCCAGTCGGAGGCGACCAGCTTGCACTCGACCTTGGCGCGCTCGCACAGCACCTTGGCCAGTTCCGGCTCGAAGCCGCCGAGCGAGCCGTCGGAATTGGTCATGTTCCAGGGCGCGTAGGCGCCCTCGAGCGTGATGGTCACGGTCTTCCAGTCCTTGGCGGCGGCAGGACCGGCGACCATGGCGAGCGCGACCGCGCCCGCCAGGACGAGATGGTGGATTTTCATGGGATTCTCCTCTGAGGTCTCGAAGCCTTGTCCGCGATGGGCGCCGGCTGTTGGCTGTTGCCGGCTTGTCCGTCTCGATCGCTTGAACGATCGGCACCCTCGGATCGTGCTGTTACATTAAAAGCTAATTCAACCTGTGCAAGCCGTAAGTCGAACCGCCGGCCAACTACAAGCCATCATAGATCGCCGATGCGTTGTCATAGCTGAAGCGCAGCGGCACCGCGCCCTCGACCTGCCAGGCTTCCGCGCTTTCGCCGGCCAGCAGGCGGCAGGCCGTCGGCGTGTCCGTCACAGCGCCGCCATAGGGCCGGGAGGCGAGGAGGAGGATGGCGGGCACGAGCATGGACGCGGTCCCGCTGCCGCAGGCGTCCTTGACCAAGAGCACGCGGAGGCCGTGCGCCACGGCGTCGCGCACGGTGGCGTCGACGCAGGCTTCGGTCCACACGCCCGCCACCGCTAGCCATTCGATGCCCCGCGCCTTCATTTCCCGCGCCATGGCCCCGTCGCGCAGCGCGCTGGCCTGGGCCTTCACCAGCATCCGCTCGCCGTCCCGCGGCGCCACCTCGGCGCAGATCGCCGTCAGCGGATCGCTCTTGTCGCTGAACGCCGAACGCCCTGCCGCATCGAGCGGATGGAAAGGCCGGTCCTGCGTATCGAGATCGACGATGTAGGCCCAGTGATAGAGCGGCACGCCGCCCGCCCGCGCCGCCACCTGCAGCCGTTGCGCATTGGCAAGGACATCGCCAAAACCCTCGACGAGATAGCGCCGGTCCTTGCGATGCTCTTCCTGTAGGTCGATGAACGCCGCCGCAACCGTGCCGGGCCGGATCGCAAGGGACGCTTTCATGCAGGACCTGTCCTCGAAGCGGGTCGATGTCAGGCAAACGCAATAGCAGGCCAGCGCGTCCCCTCGTTGTCGGGAATCCGCCTTGGAGTTTCCCGCCTCCGCCGGCAGCCGGACGCGGGGAAGCCGGTCGGCCGCCCCCACCCACGCCGTCAGCGCACCGCCGCCTTGTTGGAGACCCGCGACAGCACGGCGAGCACGATCAGCGTGCCGGCGCCAAGGATCGTGGCCAGCGTCGCCGCGTCGAAGATCGCGCCGCGGTCGGACAGCGCGAAGATTTTGACCGGCAGCGTCACCCAGCCCGGCGGATAGATCATGACCGTGGCGCCGAGTTCGCCCATCGACAGCGCGAAGGACAGGCTGAAGGCCGCGACCAGATAGGGCAGCAGCAGCGGCAGCGTCACCCGGCGCAGCCGGTAGAAGGGCCGCGCGCCGAGGCTTTCGGCCACCTGCTCGCAGTCGGCCGGAATGCGCGCCAGCCCGGCCGTGACGTTGCCGTAGGTGAAAGCCGAGATCAGCACGAAATGCGCGATCAGCACGATCCACGTCGTACCGTTGAGCAGGAAGGGCGGCTGGCTGAAGGCGACCAGCAAAGCGAGGCCGACCGAGACGGACGGCACGGCGCTCGGGATGAAGAACAGCAGGTCGAGCACGCGCCGCGGCACCTTGTTCATGCCGCGCAGCGCCAGCGCCGCCCAGGTGCCGCACACCAGCGCCGCGCCGCTGGCGATGACGCCGGTGAAAAGGCTCGCCTTCAGCGCGTCGAAGGAATCGGCGCGAAAGGCGTCGCTGTAGTGCGCCAGCGTCAGCTTGCTGGGCAGGATGTCGTTCCACTGGCCGCTGAAGGAGGCGAGCACTATGACGCCGATCGGCAGGCCGTAGATCACCAGGAACAGCGGCACGGCGAGCGCCCAGGTGAAGATCCGCCAGGGTCTAGACCACACCAGCACGTCTGCCTCCGAAGTGGGCGATCGCCAGCCGGTAGAGGGTGTAGAGGCCGAGCGAGAGCACGACGTTCACCACCGCGATGACGCAGGCGGTCGTGTAGTCGAATTCCTGGATCGCCTTCGAGTAGATCAGCAGCGGCAGGGTGATGACGTCCTTGGCGCCGATGAACAGCACGATGCCGAATTCGTTGACCGTGAGCAGCAGGCACAGGCTCCCGCCCGCCACCAGAGCCGGCAGCGAGGCCGGCAGGAGGATCTGCCGCACGATCCGCAGCGGCCTGGCGCCGAGGCTGGACGCGACCTCCATCTGCGCCTGGTCGAAGGTGGCGAAGGTCGCCAGCAGAGGGCGCATGATGAAGGGCGTGTAGACCGTCATCTCGGCCAGGATCACGCCCCATTGCGAATAGAGGAAATCGACCGGCGGCAGTTCCAAGCTGAAGACGTGCATCAGCGTCTCGTTGAGCAGGCCGGCCGAGCCGTAGATGAAGGTGAAGGCGAGCGTGACCAGGAAGGTCGGCAGCGCGATCACCGTGTCGATCAGCCGGCCGGCCATCTTCGCGCCGGGAAACGGCACGAAGGCGATGACCAGCGAGAGCACGAAACCGAGCACAAGGCAGCCGGCCGTTGCGCACACCGCGATGACGATGGTGTGGTAGAGCCCGTCGAGGAACTGGCCGGACGCCAGCACCTGCTCGAACGTGGCGAGCGAAGGCGCGTCCTCGCCGAGCGAGGCGCGCACGATCAGGCCGAGCGGGTAGAAGAACAGCACCGCCAGCACAAGGAGCGGCGGCGCGATCCAGAGACTGTCGAGTTTCGGCCGCGGCAGAGGCGCAGCGGCGGTCGCCGCCTCAGCCATGGCGCGGATCCTCGGGCACCAGCGTAGCCTCGTCGGGGTCGAAATGCACCGCGATCGTCTCGCCGATCCCGGGCGGGGCCGCCATCGGCGTGGAACTCATGCGGATCGTCTCGCCGGCGGCCGTGAAGGTGATGTTGTGCACGTCGCCCTGCCACTGCACGCTGACGACGGTGCCTTCGATGGTGTTCGGTTCGGTCGCCGTCCGGGTGAAGCGGAAATGATGCGGCCGCACGCAGACCAGGCATTCGCTGCCCTTCGGCAGGCGATGGTGGTTGGTGGCGCTGAGCACCGTGTCGCCGAAGCGCACGTGTGCGCGCTCGCCTTCGCCGGGTTGCAGGTCGCGGGCCGCGATGAGGTTGGCGCGGCCTAGGAATTCGGCGGCGAAGCGGTTCGGCGGACGGCGGAACAGCGACTGCGAGCCGCCGAACGCCTTCAGCCTGCCGTCGCGCATGATGCCGATATGGTTCGCCAGCGTCAGCGCCTCGCTCTGGTCGTGCGTGACGTAGAGCACCGTGAGGGTGGGCAGGTCGCGATGCAGCTTCGCCAGTTCGTCCAGCATCGAGCGGCGGATCTGGGCGTCGAGCGCCGAGAGCGGCTCGTCGAGCAGCAGCACCTGCGGCTTCGGCGCCAGCGCGCGGGCGATCGCCACGCGCTGCTGCTGGCCGCCGGACAGTTCGCGCGGATAGCGCTTGGCATAGGCCGACATGCCGACCATGGCCAGGCATTCCGGCACGCGCTTCCGGATGTCGTCCTCGGCCGCGCCATGGGCGCGCAGGCCGAAGGCGACGTTCTCCTCCACCCGCATGTGCGGGAAGAGGGCGTAGTTCTGCACCACCATGCCGATGTTGCGGTCGTAGGGCGCAAGGTGGGTGACGTCGCGGTCGCCGATCAGGATGCGGCCGGAAGACGGCTTGACGAAGCCGGCGACGGCGCGCAGCGCCGTCGTCTTGCCAGACCCCGAAGGGCCGATCAGGGCGACGATCTCGCCCGGATTGACGGTCAAGGTGAGCGATTCCAGAACGGTCAGCGCGCCGTAGGTGACCGACACGTTCTCGAAGCCGATCCTGCTGCCGCCCGGCGCGGCGGCAGGGGCGGACGCCACGGCAGGCATCGCGATGGAGGGCGTCCGTTCCATGACCGTCGCCTGGGACATCAGTTGCTCGAGATCGCCTGGTTGTAGGCTGCCACGTCGTCCTTCAGGCTGTCCAGCACCTTGGCCCAGTCCGGCGACCATATCTCGACCCCTTCCAGCATGGCGTTGAGCTTCTTGAAGTTGTCGTCGTCGGGCTTGACGTCGGTGCGCACCGGAAAGCCTTGCGCGACCGAGCTGACTTCCTTCTGCGCGGCTTCGGAAAGCAGGAAGTCGATCAGCTTCTTGCCGTTCTCGGTGTCCGGCCCGCCATTGACCAGCGCGATGTAGTAAGGCAGCGCGAACGCCGTCTTCTTGCCGTCCGGTCCGGTCGGGAAGAAAATCCTGATGTTCGGGTTGTCGGCCGACTGCGCCATGTTCATCTGCATGTCGCCGTTGGCGACGTAGAGTTCGCCCTTGTTGACCAGCGCGGTGAGCTTGCCGGTCGAGGCCGACGGCCCGAGATTGTTGACCTGGAGCTTCTTGAGGAAGTCGAGGCCCTTCTCCTTCGAGCCGAAGGCGTGGAAGGCCTGCAGCATCAGCGCCGTGCCGTCGCCGGCCTGGCCGGGCGTCGAATACTGGATCTTCTGCTTGAATTTCGGATCGAGCAGGTCCTCGTAGGTCGCCGGCGCCTGCTTCAGCATCTCGGCGTTGTAGATGAAGTTCGGATAGTTGTTGACCATCGCGTAGTAGCGGCCGTCGGCATCCTTGTCGCGCGCCTCGATCTTGTCGGCGCCGGCCGGCGTGTAGGCTGCGAGCAGCCCGTCGGCGGCGGCCTTCTGCATGAAGGGCGGCAGCGTCACCAGCACGTCCGCCTGGGTGTTGGACTTCTCCTTCGCCAGCCGGTCGACGACCCCGCTGGAGCCGGCCTCGACATACTGTATCTTGATGCCGGTCGCCTTGGTGAAGGCGTCGAACTGGTTGCCGAGCCAGCTCGGATCGCCGTCGTGCAGGCCGTCGGCGCTGTAGATGGTGACGACGCCCTCGTCGGCGAGCGCCGGAAGGGCTGTGGCCGCGAGCAGGATTGCGGCCAGGGCAAGCTTCGTTTTCATGGGTTCTCCTTTGCTTGACGCTTTTAAGTGTCCCGAAGGGCTCTGTTTTCTTCTTGTCGACCGCGATTGCCGTGATCTGAGCCATCCTCGCCATGAGTGTGTTGGCCCCACATCGATAAGTAAAATCTATTTATTTTATGAAGCGGAAGGCTCCACTTATGATGCGGCTCAGGTTCGGACGGCCGGATCCGTTTGCCGGCCCGGACAGAATCCCGCCGGCTCGTTCCGTTGCCGGGACCCTATGACGCGAACGATGTCGGCTGGATGACAGCCGCGCCGAAAGCGGCCGCCGCCGTCTGGAAAAGCGGATAGATGCCGCGCTCGAAAATTTCAGCCGAAGACGATGCCGGCCGTCTGCGCCCTGAGCCTCGGGTCGCGCGAGCGCACCGTCACCGGCCGGCCTTCCAGCACCTCGAAGCAGCGCGCCAGCGTGTCCTCTTCCAGCCGGCGCATCGCCTCATGCGTGAAGAAGGTGAGGTGCGGAAACAATATGACGTCGTCGCGCCCGAACAAAGCGCTCATCGGATGGCCGGATCTCGTCAGCGGTTCCTGCGAGTAGACGTCGAGCCCGAGGCCGCCGATGCGTCCGGCGACCACCGCCTCGACCAGCGCCACCTCGTCGATCAGCGCCCCGCGAGAGACATTGACCAGCACCGCCGACGGCTTCAAACAGGCCAGCTCGGCCCTGCCGATCAGGCCGCGCGTGGTCTCGTTGAGCACGCAGTGGATCGAGACGAAATCGCAGGCCGCGAGCATCGCCTGGAGGTCGTCGACCTTCTCGATGCCGAGGGCGGCGAGCGCGGCGGGGTCGGCGTTCGGATCGTAGCCCAGGACCCTGGCGCGGAAGCCCTGGCCCGCCATGCGCGCCATCGAGCGGCCGATCTTGCCGCAGCCGACGAGGCCGACCGTCGAGCCCGAAATATCGCGGCCCAGCCAGCGCTGCCCGGGCCACGCCCAGCCGTCGCGCTGCATCGCCCCGCCGATCTCCGGCAGCCGCTTGGCCAGCGCGATCATCAGCGCGAAGGCGCCCTCGGCCACCGTCTCCTCGGCATATTCGGGAACGTTCACGACCGGAATGCCGCGCCGGATCGCGGCCGGAATGTCGATGGCGTCGATGCCGACGCCGTATTTGACGATGCCCTTGAGCTTTTCCGCCGCTCCGATGACGCGCGCGGTGACCGGCGTGTAGCACATCAGGAGAAGGTCGGCGTCGGCGACAGCTTGGCAGAGATCGGCTTCGGGAATGCCGTCCGGCAGGGTGACCAGTTCCACGCCCCGCGCGCGCAGGCCGGCATCGATGCCGGGACATTCGAGTTCCGCGTCGGTGCGGACGGCTTTCATTGGCGACCACCCAACAAAGACCGCGCACCCCCACCCCTAACCCCTCCCCTCAAGGGGGAGGGGGACTTGGCGCGCGGCAGCTTCCCCTCCCCTTTAAGGGGAGGGGTTAGGGGTGGGGGTAAACTCATATTCGCTGTCACCCCGCCAGCACCGCGTCCTCGACGATCGTCAGCGCCCGGTCCAGGTCTTCCCGCGAAATCACCAGCGGCGGCGACAGCGTCAGCACGCTGCCGGCGCTGATCTTGAAGGAAAGGCCCTTCTCCAGGCAGCGGTAGTAGATGCGCTCGGCCAGCGC
>OFJB01001025.1_pt1 | contig 11755 bp, 13 predicted proteins | sample 1775081 | NCBI WGS metagenome assembly OFJB01 (sample SAMN08195771, study PRJEB24354) | sludge metagenome | isolation source: initial sludge from phenol fed wastewater aerobic bioreactor | place: India: Nagpur | collected 2016-06-05 | reverse complement strand
GAGAATGCCGGTGCTGAAGGCTCCATCATCGTCGGCAAGCTGCGCGAGAAGACCGATTTCGCCTGGGGCTGGAACGCCCAGACCGGCGAGTACGGCGACCTTTACAAGCAAGGCGTGATCGACCCGGCCAAGGTGGTGCGAACTGCGTTACAGGATGCGGCCTCCGTCGCCGGCCTTTTGGTGACCACCGAGGCAATGGTGGCAGAGAAGCCGAAGAAGGAAGCCGCGCCCGCCATGCCCGCGGGTGCCGGCATGGACTTCTGACGCATCAGGCAAAGCGCCCGCTCCCGGTACCGGGAGCGGGTCTTATTCGATCCATCATGGGAGAGCACTATGAACGCGATGACTGGCGTCGAAACGGTTCCGGCGCCGACACATTCACCAAGCGAGTTTCTTGCCTATGAAACGGAATGCCGCGGCGCATTGAAGCCGCTGCTGACGGGCCTGCTGGACATGGCCGAGTCCGCCGGCTGGAACCGACGCACAGCAGCGTCGACGCTGATGTATCTGTCGGCGCAGCATGTGTCGGCAATGTCGGAAGCATCTACCGTCGAGTGAAAGATCTGTTCTCGCCGATTACCTCGCGATGGAACCGCAGTCCCCGGCGGGCGGGCGTAGACACCCTTTTGGTTTTCAACAGAGCGGCGACTCGATATGGTCCCGGCGAGTGGGGACCAATCGAGGGCCGGACCGATGCAGGAATACCTGGATCATAAACTCGAATGTCCCTATTGCGGCACGATCCGGCTGCGCATTCCCGCCGACGCCACCGAGTCCACCGAAATCAAATGCGATGACTGTGGCAAACCTCTGGGCACCTGGGGCGAGTTGCAGGACGATTTTGCAAAGCAAGGCGGCCACGACGGCGTTTTTCGGCTGTCGAAAGGCAGGATCAAACGGATCGAGTGAAAAGGCTGCGCGTTCCAACCACTCTGCGCATCTTTCCGAATGCGCGTTCCGAGAAACGGAGAGCGGCGGCACCATGGTCGCCGCCCCGAAGTGGCCCTGCGGATCAGACGTAGAACCGTTGTCCGGAGTCCATGACCGGCGGCATCGTCCCGTCCTCGGCCAGGATATCCTTCTTCCTGGCGAACCGGACCAGGATTCCGCGCGCCGTCTCCGCGTCGATTTCGCCAGCCAATGCGGCCTTGCAGGCGCGGATCGCCGCCCTTTGCTCCGGGCTGTTTCCACACCAGTCCACGACGAACTGGTAGGCATCCACGACCGAGTTCAGCTGGCGCGGAAAACCGAGCCCGACCCACACGCGGACAGGCTTTTCGAAGGGTTGAGAAAGCATCGTATCCTCCCTTCGTCGCGTCAGGCGGCGACACCGCCCGTCTCGCCGGCTTTCGCCCCGGCCATCCAAGGCATCGCCGTGGAGACATCCTCGAGGATTTTCGCCGAACGGGCGAAGCCGGCGAACGCGTCGCGCGCCGCCTTCAGCGGCACAAGACCATCGAACGCGCGATGGCACGCCCGCTTCGCCGTCTCGTAGATCACGCCACGGCGGTGCTTGGGCCATTCGTGGAGAAAGTCGCAGGCATCCTCGAGACAGGCGATCTCCTGGACGAGACCTTCCGCGGCTCTCACGAACACGGGACTTTCGAATGTTCTCTCGCTCATTGAAACCTCCAATGGTTGAACGATTTCAGCTAGTTGAGGATGGCCGTCCCGCAATCGGCAGCGGCCATGAGAAATATGTGAAGGCCGATTTTCGGCGTCAAGACTCATGTAGTTGCGAATATACTGAGCTTTGCAGCAACATCATCGGATCTGACTTTCCTAGAGAGTTTCTGTCGCAAAAGTCCGGGACGAAAGGCAGTCTTGTGCGACCGATTTCTGCGACACCAAACCGAACGGCCGGTGTCTCTCCGCCGCCTTGAAAACTGCTAGTTTGCTCTCCACCCCATTGCGGACGCCGGCTTCGCATATGCGCGACAGCGCTGCGGCGACACGAGCGGATCGTCGATCGCGAGCGCCGCGCCACAATTGATGAGCTAACCGGCTTGCCGAACCGATCGGCCTTTAACGCCGCGCTAGCGACCATTCACTGCGACGTCCCCGGCTCGTGGGCTCTCTTTATTCTCGACCTCGACAATCTGAAGATTGTTAATGACACGTTCGGCCATCTCGCAGGCGACGCGCTCATCCGAACCGCGGCTGATCGGATTTCGCGGGTGATGTCGCCCGACGTGACGTTCCGGCTGGGCGGCGACGAATTTGCCGTCATCGTTCAATCCGCGAGCGCGCTTGCGGATTTAAGCGCGGCGGCGGAGAAGATTTTTCACGAGCTTGAGGCGCCGGCGGTGTGTGAAGGCCATTCGGTCGTCCCGCGCGCGACTATTGGCGGCGCGGTGCTCGGTCCGAGCGAGCCGACCGCGTCGGCCGTGAACGCGGCCGCCGATTTCGCGCTCTACCATGCCAAGGAAACCGGCCGGGGCGGATTTGTGCGTTATTGGCCAGGTATCGGTACACGGATCACCCATCGCCGTGATGCCATCCGCGACGTCGCCGACGCGCTGGCCGAAAGGCGGATCGAAGCGCACTACCAGCCAATCATCAGGCTCGACAGCGGCGAGATCACCGGCGTCGAGGCTTTGTGCCGGATGTCGCTGCTGGATGGCGAGCTGGTGCCGGCGCAGACCTTTCAGGAGGTGACCACGGATGCGCACGTGGCGGTCGAGCTAACGCAACGCATGATGACGAAAGTGGCCGCTGATATGGTCCACTGGCGGGACCAAGGCATTCAAATCCAGACCGTTGGCGTGAACGTTTCGAGGGCGGATTTTTACACCGGCAGCTTGGTGGGCAAGCTGGAAAGCACCTTTGGACGCGCCGGCGTGCCGCTCACCCATCTAGTGCTTGAGGTTAGCGAGGACGTCTATATTGGGCGACGCGACCAGGTTGCTCGCGCTGCCGACCGCGACGTCACGGCGCTGCTGCTGCGTCGCCACGGTGAGCGGATGCAAGGCGCGACGCCGCTGAACGCGGGACGGGCCAGGGAGCTTGGCGTGTCAAAGGTGCCAGAATCACCCAAGGTGAAAGCTGCGGCGCGCTAAAGCGCGCTGCAGCTAACGGATTCGGCGTTCCCAAATTCAGGTTCTGGTGGTTCATCCAACGTGTGGAGCCGCGCGTGGCACGATTACGCTTCTCATAGGAGCCAGGCTATGCCGCATCGTGGCGCGACGGGCCCAAGTCCGGGGTCAGAGATTCGCCATGGGACCGCCTTGATATGAACATTGAAGTTGCGGCCAGTGGTGAACATGTCGCATGTGGATTCTAAACGGGAAGGCCAACTCGGTCTTCCAACTTCCGCTTTAGCGAAAATGCGGCAGCCGTTGGACGCTTTCGCGTAATTCGACCGGATGAAGTGACGTTAGGTTCGTACATCGCAAAGCGGTTTGCCATGACGAGCCTTGCTATGTTGTCACAGATCCGCTCCTTCACAGCCCTCCTTGCCGGGACTTTCTTCATGATGGTCGGGACCGGCCTGGGCAACATGCTGGTTCCCCTCAGGGCTGCCGCGGAAGGCTGGTCGTCTACGACGATCGCCTGGATCGGTACGTCCTATGCGGTCGCTTTCACCGCGGGCTGCCTGCTCACGCCCATATTTGTTCGTCGCGTGGGCCACATCCGCGTCTTCGCCGTTCTGCAGGCCTTGCTCGCCGCATCGCTTCTTTTGCTGGCGCTCGTCGTGCATCCGCTCGCCTGGGCTGCATTTCGCGCCGTGTGGGGGCTGTCGCTTGTCGGCGGATACATGGTGATCGAGAGCTGGCTGAACGAGCGGGTGAACAATTCCAACCGCGGGACCGTGTTCGCTGCCTATATGATCGTGTCCATGTCAGGCGTGGCGATCGGACAGTTCATTGTCCCGCTTGGCAGCCTCATGACCGACACGCTCTTCATGGCGGGAGCCTTGGCCTTCGGCGCCGCCATGCTACCAATCGCGCTTTCAATTGCTCCTGCCCCGCAGCCGCTTACCCAAGTCAGGATCGACGCGCGCGCGCTGTTTCGAAAGTCGCCGGCCGCAGTTGTCGGCTCCTTCCTCGCGGGCGTGATCTTCGGGAACTGGATCTATTTCGGACCGCTCTACGGCAAGGCCGTGGGCTTGTCCGATACCGGTATAGCGGCGATGCTGACAGCTGCGATGGTTGGCGGGATGGTGTTTCAGGTCCCATTCGGGAAATTGTCCGACCGCATCGACAGGCGCTACGTTATGGCACTGGCGGGCGCCATCGGTGTTCTGATCTCGGTCGCGATGGTGGTTCTGGCCCCGACCCAATCTCTCGAGATCATAACGGGCATGTTCGCGCTTGGCGCGGTGCTTTTCACGATCTATGCGCTCAATGTCGCCCACGCCAATGACCAGGCCGATGCGAATGAATTCATCCAGGTCTCCGGCGGGCTCCTGATCGTCTATGGGACCGGCAATATGGTAGGTCCGCAACTCGGCGGCCGGTTGATGGATTCGATCGGTCCATCCGGATTCTTCGTCGCGATGGGGGCGGTCTACGCTTGTTACGGCCTCTATGCCTTGTGGCGCTCGCTTCGTTCGCCGGCGGTCGCCCCAGCGCTGCGCGCCGATTTCCGCGTCATGCCGCCGCTGCCTACTCCCACGCCCGAGCTGCTGTCGCTCGATGCGCGCAATGGCGACGATGCCACGGATGGCGGAGCCGACGAGAGCAATCGAATTGTTCCTGTAGACGTGGCCGCCAATCAAAAGGCCGGATGAGATCGTTCCAGATCCATCGGTGACCCTTTCAGGAAGGTTGCTTTGCACGCGTTCGCCCGCTGAATAGGTATTTCGACAATTATCGAAATTATTGTTGACCACCGGCAGAGGCCCCGCTATCATATTTCGATGAAACTCGAAATAGCAGCAGATCAACTCGAAGCGCTTGGCAATCCCAAACGGCTCCAGCTCTATCGGATCCTTGTGCGGGCCGGCAATGAAGGCCTTGCGGTGGGCAATATCCAGGAAAAGCTTGGCGGGGCAGCCTCGACGCTTTCCCATCATCTCAGAAAACTGCTCGATACCGGCCTTGTCACACAGGAGCGGCAGGCGACGACGCTGATCTGCCGCGCTCACTACACCGCCATGCAGTCACTGATCGGCTTCCTCGCCGACGAATGCTGCGCCGACGGAACATGCCCGCCGCAGAACCGTCGCAACCTTGCCCGTGAAACCTGTCGCTAGCATAGAGAAACATATGAACGCCATGCTAATCGCGGACCGACCTGTTGCTGTCCGGCGTCAGCACTGATGGGACCAAAGCGGCTTAACTGAGAACGGAGGATTTCTGGTTCATCGTAGCCTTTCAAAGGAGCGAAGATGAGACAGAAATCCGGAACCGGGAAAGCGCCGGCAGAGCAGGTGATCAAAGACATCCGCCGCGCGACCCGCAAGCAGTATGGAGCGGAGGAGAAGATCCGCATCGTGCTGGAGGGATTGCGCGGCGAGGAATCGATCGCCGCGCTGTGCCGGCGCGAAGGCATCGCCGAGAGCCTTTATTACAACTGGTCGAAGGAATTCCTGGAGGCCGGCAAGAAGCGGCTTGCCGGCGATACGGCGCGCGCCGCCACCAGCGACGAGGTGAAGGTGCTGCGCAAGGAGGCGCGCGATCTCAAGGAGGTCGTCGCCGAGCAGGCACTGGAATTGCGGATTCTTAAAAAAAGCATGATCGCGGATGGGGGCGACGACGAATGAGATACCCCGCATCCGAGAAGCTGGAGATCATCCGGCTGGTCGAGAACTCGCACCTGTCGGCACGGCGCACGCTGCAGAAGCTCGGCATTGCGCGCTCGACTTTCAATCGCTGGTATGACCGCTTCCTTGCCGGCGGCGTCGACGCGCTGGAGGATCGCAGGCCCCGGCCGAACCGAGTCTGGAACCGCATTCCCGAGGAGACCCGAGATCAGATCGTCGACCTGAAGCTGAACGAGCCGGAACTGTCGCCACGGGAACTGGCGGTCACCTTCACCGACACGAAGGGCTACTTCGTCTCGGAATCCTCAGTCTATCGCCTGCTCAAGGCCCACGACCTGATCACCAGCCCGGCCTTCATCGTCATCAAGGCCGCCGACGAGTTCCATGACAAGACGACAGCACCGAACCAGCTCTGGCAAACCGACTTCACGTATCTGAAGGTCATCGGCTGGGGCTGGTTCTATCTATCGACCGTGCTCGACGACTTCTCCCGCTATATCATCGCCTGGAAGCTGTGCACCACGATGAAGGCCGGGGACGTCACCGACACGCTGACCATCGCGCTGCAGGCTTCCGGCTGCGACAACGCCAGGGTCATGCAGCGGCCGCGGCTGCTGTCCGATAACGGCCCGTCTTACGTCTCTTCCGACCTGGCCGCATGGCTATCCAGCAAGGGTATGGAACATACGCGCGGTGCGCCCTGCCATCCCCAGACCCAGGGCAAGATCGAGCGCTGGCACCAGACGTTGAAGAACCGCATCCTGCTCGAGAACTACTTCCTGCCGGGTGATCTCGAGCAGCAGGTCGCCGCGTTCGTCGATCATTACAACCATCGCCGCTACCATGAGAGCCTCGGCAACCTCACACCCGCCGACGTCTACTTCGGCCGCGGCGACATCATCATGCTGGAAAGGAAAAGGATCAAACGCGAAACCATCATACAGCGCCGCTTGCTTCATCGAGATGCAGCAGCCTAATGTGACAAACCTGATGGACCAGAGCCTCCGTTAGCTCACGCAGCCTGTTGTCCCAAAAACCCTGACGACGGACGCTCGCCAGTGCGTTCGACAATCTATTTGCGGGAGAAATTCGACCGGCCAGTATCGATTTGCCTTGAGGCTTGCGCCAGACGCCGCCGGAAAGCTCCCGGCTGGCTGCCAAAACGCTGCGCAAAAGCTTCGTAGAAGCGTGAAAGGGACCCGAAACCCGACTCAAATGCAACATTTGCGATCGGCATGTCGGTTGCGATCAGCAAGGACTGCGCCGTATCGAGCCGCTGGCGCACGATCGACTGGTTGATCGTCAGGCCGACTGCGCGCTTATAGATAGTCATCGCGTAGTTGGTATGTAGATTAACTGCGCGCGCAACATGCTCGACTGTGATGGCCTCCAACGCGTTCTCGCTAATGAAGCGGGCCATACATTCGACGTGGACTATCCTTTCGCCGTCGCCGTGGTGAGTCACATTCATGGCCTCGCCCACCTGTCTCAGATCGCGCCACCCTTCCCGATCAAGGCGGCGAACACGGGCTGTCAATTCGTCGCGCACGATCTGCTCCAGCGCGGTGTCCCTCGAAAGGAGCTCGTCTCGCCAGCGCCTGAAAATATCATGGTCGTAGCTTTTGATATCGAGCGCCTCGATCATGGCTCCACGAAACACCGCCTCGCGAAAGCTGCTGAGGCTCGGCAAGCCCAAAAAAACCGACATCGGAACATAGAGGCAGACAAAATGCGTCGGCTCGTCGAGTTCGATGACCTGATGCGGGATCATGCCCCAAAACAGCACCAGACGGCCGGCAGACACCGTCAGTTCACGTCCGTCGAACCAGTAGGTCATACGGCCGTCGAGCACGAAGTTGAATTCGATCTGGCTGTGCATGTGGGGGCCAGGCATGCGCATCACACGATCGCTCGACCCAGCGCAAAATCTGTGATCGCCGAACACCACCAGCGGATGTGCCGGATTCAGTTCCGGATGCGCCGGAACGCTTTCGTCTTGAGGAGACCGCATCTCGACGCCGGGCCTACCTTAGAAAACCGGAAGAATGCTCAAAAAACTCGGTAGAAGCTTACGGCATTCACGGTCAGATTCAAGCCGCTCACGCTACGTCGCCAAAATGACGCGTGAGGCTGGCGGCGTCTGAAACAGTCGCCGCTTCAAGGGAGGAACAACATGAACAGCTTGAAAAGCTTGGCTGGGCTGGTGCTCGGCGTCGCCATGACTTGCGCGCCGGCGGTCGCCGGCGAGATCGTGCTGAATTCGGACCAGTCAGATCCAGCGCCGAAGAAGGCAATGGAGCAGTTGATTGCAGATTTCGAAAAAGCCAATCCCGGCGTTACCGTGAAATGGAACAATTTCGACCACGAAGGCTACAAGGCGGCAATCCGTAACTTCCTGACCGCCGATCCGCCCGACGTCGCGGCCTGGTACGCCGGCAACCGAATGGCGCCTTTCGTCAAGGCCGGGCTGTTCGAGGACGTCACCGACGTCTGGACCGCCAATGGGCTGGACGACCAGTTGAAGTCCGCCGCGTCGGCCTTGACCGTCGACGGCAAGAAGTGGGGCGTCCCCTACACTTACTATCAGTGGGGCATCTACTACCGGAAGGATGTCTTTGCCAAAGAAGGCATAACGCCTCCAAAGAACTGGGAAGAGCTGATGTCGGCATGCGCCAAGCTGAAGGCCGACGGCATCACGCCTTTCGCCATCGGCACCAAGGCTCTGTGGCCGACCGGCGGGTGGTTCGACTATCTGGACCTGCGCGTCAACGGCTATGAGTTCCACATGGACCTGACCGCCGGCAAGGTGCCCTACACCGATCCCAAGGTGAAGGCAGTCTTCGCGAAGTGGGCTGAGTTGGTGAAGCCGGGCTATTTCCTGGAGAATCACGCCGCGCTCGACTGGCAGGACGCAATCCCGCAATTCGTACAGGGCAAGGCGGCAATGTATCTCATGGGCAATTTCGCGGTCGCGCCGATGAAGGACGGCGGCTTGAAAGAAGATCAGATCGGCTTCCTGCAGTTCCCCGAGATAACGGCCGGACTGCCGATGGCGGAAGACGCGCCGACCGACACCTTTCATATTCCCTCAGGTGCCAAGAACAAGGACGACGCCCGGAAATTCCTGGCCTTCCTGGCCTCGCCGGACGCTCAGACAAAAATGAACGACACTCTTGGGCAGCTTCCGGTCAACAACACTTCGGCGAAACCGAGCGATCCGTTCCTTGAAGCCGGTTTCATCATGCTGTCAAACGCGCACGGTCTGGCGCAGTTTTATGACCGCGACGCGCCGGCCGAAATGGCAAAGGCCGGAATGGAAGGCTTCCAGGAGTTCATGGTCAAGCCCGACAAGATTGACGTCATCCTGGATCGTCTCGAGAAGGCGCGACAAAAAATCTACAAATAGCGCCTGATCGGCGGAGCCGGGCATCTCTCTCCCTTGCCCGGCTCCTTTTTCAACCGGCATCGCAACGGTAGGCGCCATGAGCGTATATCAACATTCAATCGCCGGGGCCGCAAAGGGCTGGCGCAAACGTCTGGCCCCTTGGCTTTTCCTGGCCCCGGGGCTCCTGTTCTTTGCGGCATACGTCGTAATTCCGATCTTCCGGTCGATCTGGATAAGCTTCTACGAGTGGGACGGATTGTCGGCTGCCACCTGGATCGGTTTCGCCAACTATCGGGAGCTTCTGGGTGACGACGCCTTCTACACGTCGCTCTATAACAACATCCTTTGGCTGGTCTTGTATCTTCTTGCCGTGCCGGTCGGTCTCGGCGTTGCCCTTTTCCTGAACCAGACCGTCACCGGTATCCGCCTCTACAAGTCGCTCTTCTTCTTTCCGTTCGTGATTAGCCAGGTGGTCGTCGGCCTGATCTTCACGTGGTTTTACGCGCCGAACTTCGGTCTCTTTTCCAAGCTGATCGAAGACATAACCGGCCAGCAGATCGCAATCCTCGGCGACGAGCGCTTCGTCACCTTTGGCATCATTGCCGCCGGTCTCTGGCCGCAGATCGCGTACTGCATGATCCTCTACCTGACCGGCTTGAACAACATCAATCCGGAGCAGGTCGAGGCGGCGCGCATGGACGGCGCCAAGGGGTGGTCGATGCTGTGGAACATCGTCATCCCTCAACTCAGGCCAGCCACTTTCATCGCGGTAGTGGTGACGGTCATCGGCGCGCTGCGTTCGTTCGACCTGGTGTCGATCATGACGGACGGCGGTCCCTACGGCTCGAGCCGCGTCCTGTCCTTCTACATGTACGAGGAGGCTTTGTCGGAATACGGCTACCGGATGGGCTACGGCGCGGCGATAGCGGTCGTCTTATTTGCCATCATGATGATTTTCATCACGTTTTTCATCTTCCGGATGCTGAGGCAGGAGAGGAACACGTAATGTTTCCGACACCCGTTCAAAAGGCTCGGCCGTGGGCAAGGGTCGGCTACCAGGTCGGTCTTCCGGTTGCTCTGGCGGTCTGGCTGCTGCCGCTGATCGGAGTGGCGGTTACTTCCGTTCGTCCCGCCGGCGATCTGGCCGCGGGCAACTATTTTGGCATCCCATCCGGCTTTGCAGGGGTGGAGAACTACACCGCCGTCTTCAGGGACTCGCCCATCGGCTGGTACATTCTCAATTCCTTCAAGGTCACCATCCCCACGGTTGTCGGCGCCGTCGCTCTTTCCTGCCTGACCGGCTTCGCGCTCGCGGTCTACAAGTTCCGGGCCAACCTTCTGATCTTCTTCCTCTTCGTGGCGGGCAATTTCATTCCTTTTCAGATATTGATGGTGCCCGTCCGCGACATGACGCTCAAGATCGGCCTTTACGACACCACGCTGGGGCTGGTCCTGTTCCATGTCGCCTTCCAGATCGGCTTCTGTACGCTGTTCATGCGCAACTTCATCAAGGGCCTTCCCTTCGCCCTGATCGAATCGGCGCGCGTCGAGGGCGTATCGGAATGGAAGATCTTTCGGCATGTGGTGCTGCCATTGATGCGGCCAGCCATCGCCGCGCTTGCGGTCCTGATCTTCACCTTCGTGTGGAACGATTATTTTTGGGCAACCGTCCTGGTGCAGAGCCAGAACGCCATGCCCGTGACGGCCGGCCTTTATTCTCTCAACGGTCAATGGGTCGCCGCCTGGCATCTCGTGTCTGCGGGCGCCATCGTCGCCGCCCTGCCCCCCGTGACCATGTTCTTCCTGATGCAGCGGCATTTCATCGCCGGCCTCACTCTCGGAGCCACCAAGGGATGAGACGCCTCGTCTCGATAGGAAACGAACGGCTGTCGCTTGTCATTGCACTGCAGGACGAGGGCATGCCCGAGATTTTGTATTTTGGCCCCGGGTGCCCCGGTGACGACATTTCTCTTTCCGCCGAGCGCGCGAGCCGTATCAACGGGATGGACGTGTCGGTGCCGAGCGCGGTGCTGTTGCCTGTCGGCGGCCTTGGCTTCTTCGGCTGGCCGGCGCTGGCCGGGCACCGCAACGGCCGTGACTTCCTGCTGAATGTCCAGGACTGGCAGGTCGAGCGCACGACAATGGGCGTGGTGCTTCGCGGTCGCGACCGGGTTGCCGCGATCGCCGTCGCCTTCGAGCTTGCAATCCACGACTGCGGCGTCGTCGCCACCGCGGTAAGCGTTACCAACCACGGAACTGAAACATACACACTGGACCGGTGCATGGCCGCGACCATGGTGGTGGGCGACGGCCCGGCAGTGCTGACGAGCTTGTCCGGCATGTGGGGGCGGGAGTTCCGCCTTTCGTCTGAGCCTCTCGGCCGCGGCCTCTGGATGCAGGAGAGCAGGCGCGGCCGCACCTCGCACGACCGGTTCCCGGGCCTCTTCCTGACGACCGGACAAACCACATATGCCATCCATGTCGGCGCCAGCGGCAACCACCAGCTCGCCGTCGATCTCATCGATGACGGCCGCCGCCTCGTGCATGGCGGAGAGCTGTTCGAGCCGGGCGAGTTATTGCTGGAGGCCGGGCAAAGCTACCATAGTCCACAGGCATATCTCACCGCATCCTTCGACGGGGTCGACGGCGCATGCGGATCTCCA
>OFJB01001024.1_pt1 | contig 11756 bp, 9 predicted proteins | sample 1775081 | NCBI WGS metagenome assembly OFJB01 (sample SAMN08195771, study PRJEB24354) | sludge metagenome | isolation source: initial sludge from phenol fed wastewater aerobic bioreactor | place: India: Nagpur | collected 2016-06-05 | reverse complement strand
CCAGCACAAAAAACACCAGCACCACCGACAGCGGGATGAGCACGTACAGCACGTCCATCAGGCCCACTCCCCATCCATGCCGCGCGACAACCGCAGCGCGTTGAGCACCACCACCAGCGAACTGGCGGCCATGCCCAGGCCCGCGGCCCAGGCCGGCATCCACCCCGCCATGGCCATCGGCACGGCGGCGGCGTTGTAGACCATGGCCCAGCCCAGATTCTGCTTGACCACAGCCACCGTGCGCACCGCCTGCCGGCGGGCCGCCGGCACGGCCAGCAGGCGCTCGCCCAGCACCACGAAGTCCGACTGCGCCTGGGCCAGCGGCACCGCCCGGCCGAAGGCGAAGGAGACCTGGGCCGCCGCCAGCACGGGGCCGTCGTTCAGCCCGTCGCCCACCATGGCGGTGCGCGCGCCCTGCGCCTGCAGCGCCCGCAGGTGGGCCAGCTTGTCGGCCGGCGAGCAGCCGCCCAGGGCCGCGTCCACGCCGAGCTGCCCGCCCACCTGCGCCGCCGTGCGCGCGTCGTCGCCAGACACCAGCTGCACCTGCAGGCCCTGCTCGTGCAGGGCCGCCACGCTCGCCTGGGCGTCGGCGCGGATGTCTTCCAGGAAGTCGAAGCTGGCCAGCCAGCCCTGCTCGTCGCTCAGATGGCTCACCGGCCCGGCCGCCGCCGTGGCCGGCACGGCGCAAAAGGCGTGCGAGCCCAGGCGCAGGCGCCGCGGCGGCCCCTCACCCCAGGCCACGTCGCCCGCCACGCCCTGCCCCACCGTCTCGTGCACCCGCGTGGCCTCGGGCAGTGCCGCTTCACCGGCGGCGGCCACCGCCCGCGACACCGGGTGCAAGCTGTGGCGCGCCAGCGCGGCGGCCAGGGCCAGGGCGTCGCCGCGCGCCACGCCCTCGCGCAGCACCACCCGTTGCAGCACGAAGGCATCGCGCGTCAAGGTGCCGGTCTTGTCGAACACCACGGTGTCCACCGCGGCCAGCGCCTCGATGGCCTGCAGGCGCCGCACCAGGACACCGCGCCGCGCCAGCGCCCCGGCGCTGGCCAGCATGGCCGCCGGCGTGGCCAGCGACAGCGCACAGGGGCAGGTCACCACCAGGATGGCCACCGCCACCATCAGGGCATGCTCCGGGTCCCGCGGCCACCACCAGGCGCAGGCCACGCCCGCCGCCAGCAGCACGAACAGCAGGAAGGGCGTGGCCAGGCGATCGGCCAATTGCGCGATGCGCGGCTTGCTGACCGCCGCCTGCTCCATCAGCGCCACCACCTGGGCGTAGCGCGTGCCTTCGCCCACCTGGCTGACGCGCAGCTCCACCGGCTGGCTCAGGTTGTGGCTGCCGGCAATCACCGCCTCGCCCCGGCCGCGCGCCACCGGGCGCGATTCGCCCGTCAGCAGGGCCTCGTCGACCGTGGTCTGGCCGCTCAGGATCGTGCCGTCGGCCACGAAGCCCTCGCCCGGCAGCACGCGCAGCACGTCGCCCACGCGCACGCGGCGCGCCGACACGCGCTGCCAGCCGCCGGCCGCGTCCCGGCGTTCCACGCTGTCGGGCAGGCGGTGCATCAGCGCCTCCAGCGCGCCGGCGGCGCGGTCGCGCAGTCGCAGCTCCAGCCAGCGCCCGGCCAGCAGGAAGAACACGAACATCGTGAGCGAGTCGAAGTACACCTCGTGGCCAAAAGGCCCCATGGGTTCGAAGGTGCCCAGGCTGCTGACGGCAAAGGTGATGAGCATGCCCAGCGCCACCGGCAGGTCCATGCCGATGCGCCGCGCCCGCAGGTCGCGCCAGGCGCCGCGCAGAAAGGGCTGGCACGAGAACAGCATCACGGGAACCGACAGCACCCACTGGGCCCAGCGCAGCAGGTGGATGATGTCGGGCTCGATCTCGCCCGGCGCGGTGAAGTACGCCGGCGCGGCATACATCATCACCTGCATCATGCACAGGCCGGCCACGCCCAGGCGCCACAGCATGCGACGCGTGTCGGCCTGGCGCAGCGCCGCGGCCTGCAGGTCATGCACCGGCACGGCGCGGTAGCCGCTGCCCTGCAGGGCCGCCAGCCAGCGTGACGGCCGCGTGGCGCGCTCGTCCCACAGCACGCGCGCGCGTTGGGCGGCGGCGCTGACCTGCACGCCCAGCACCCCCGGCACCGCGCCGATCAACCGCTCGATGGTGCCCGCGCAGGCCGCGCAGTGCATGCCCTCCAGCGCCACCGAAGACTCCCAGCGGCCCGCCGAGGCGCCAGCCGGGGCGCTGCCCGCCACGTGGCGGCTGAAGGCCAGCCACTCGTCGCGCTCGTCCAGCAGCGACAGCTCGGCCGAAGGCGCGCTACCTCCCTGGGGCGCGGTCCCCGCGACCGACTGAAGAGTCCCTGCTGCCAGCATGGGTGCGAACGATAACCGAAGCGGCCAGGCCTCGACTTGATGCAGGTCAAGACGGCTTCACCCATCATGGCCGAACATGGCACCGAACGCGCCCGGCCCATGCGGCGGCTGCGCGAATGCGGTATGGTCTTGCGGTCGACGCGCGCCACGGCGCACGCGTGGAAGGGCGCACGGTCACACAACACCCAAGGAGAAGGATCATGTATCAGCGCATTCTGGTTGCGACCGATGGATCGGAGCTGTCCAACAAGGCCATCGATCACGCCGTCCGCCTGGCAGCCACCTGTGGCGCCGAGTTGATCGCGGCCACCGTCATTCCGGTCTATCCGCGCGGCTACTATGACGGCTCGCTGTCGCTGCCGAAGGAGGAAATCGACCGCATCAAGAACAGCTGGGCCGACATCGGGCGCAAGCACCTCGACGTGGTGCGCGACGCGGGTGCGGCGCAAAACGTCAAGGTGACCGAGGTGATCGCCGAATCAGACCTGATCTCGGATGCGCTGCTGGGCTTGGCCGCCAAGCACCAGGCCGACCTGATCGTGATGGCCTCGCACGGCCGCCGCGGCATGTCGCGCCTGCTGCTGGGCAGCGAAACCCAGCAGGTGGTGACGCACGCCAGGATCCCGGTGCTGATCCTGCACTGACAGGCCGATCGGTCAGATCGGCGGCACGCCAGCGACCGGGTCGACGCGCGCTTCCTCGGCCGGCTCGTGCGTCACCGCCGGGCGCATGCTGGGCAGGGCCGGCTGATAGCCAGCCAGTCCCTCGCGCAGGCCCATCTCCAGTCGATCCACGCGCGCGTGCAGGTCGCGGTTGTGGCTTTCGACCGCCTGCGTCAGGCGACCGATCTCGGCGTCCACCGGGCGCTCGCGCAGGCCCATTTCGGCGCGGTCGATGCGCGACAAGGTGTCCAGCTTCTGGCGCTCCACCGCATCGGTCAGGCGCGCCACCTCCTGGTCCAGGTGCTGGCGCAAATCCGTAAAGCGCGAGGCCTCGGCCTTGTCAGCCAGCTCGCGCTGGGCGGCCAGTTCCTTGGCATGGCGGCGCGTCTCCATCAGCACCGTGCCCTGGGTGTAGGCCATCACGCCCACGAACACGACGAACAGCAGCACCATCAGCCCGACCAGCACCAGGCCCAGGGGCGCCGTCACGTGGGTGAAGATCAGCGACAGGTCGGTCGGCCGGTTCATCTCGGTCCAGTTGACCCCGACGAAAGTGGCAATGGCGGCGCAAATCAGCAGGAAAAACAAGGTGCGCAAGGACATGGGGGCTCCTGAAGGGTCGGTCTGCGAACTTGCGAAGAGTGTAAGCGGCCACCATGGCCATCACGCCGTGAACAAATCCTTGTAACGCTCGCGCAGCACGTTTTTCTGCACCTTGCCCATGGTATTGCGTGGCAGCTCGGGCAGGACAAAGCCACGCTTGGGAATCTTGTAGTTGGCCAGTCGGGTCTTGAGCGTGGCCAGCAGCGCGTCCGGGTCGGGCGTGCTGCCTGCGCGGGCAATCACCACCGCCACGCCCACCTCGCCGAAATCGGGGTGCGGCACGCCGACGATGGCCGACTCCTGCACGCCTGGCAGGTCGTTCAGCACGGCCTCGATCTCGGCCGGATAGACGTTGTAGCCGCCACTGATGATCAAGTCCTTGCTGCGCCCGACGATGGTCACGTAGCCGCGCGCGTCCTGCTGGCCCACGTCCCCGGTCTTGAAATAGCCGTCCGGGGTGAACTCCTCGGCCGTCTTTTCGGGCATCTGCCAGTAGCCGGCAAACACGTTGGGGCCCTTGACCTGGATGCCGCCAATTTCGCCCGCGGGCACTTCGCGCCCATCGTCGCCCTGCACCCGCAACTGCACGCCCGGCAGCGGAAAGCCCACCGTGCCGCCACGTCGCTCGCTCTGATTCTGGTAGCGCGGATCGGCGCGATACGGGTTGCTGGTTAGCATGATGGTCTCGCTCATGCCGTAGCGCTCCAGGATGGTGTGGCCGGTGCGCGCCTGCCAGTCCTTGAAGGTTTCGATCAAGAGCGGCGCCGAGCCGCTGATGAACAGGCGCATGCGCGCGGCCTGCTGCCGCGTCAGCGCCGGCTCGGCCAGCATGCGCGTGTACAGCGTGGGCACGCCCATGAACACCGTGGCGCGTGGCAGGTCGGCGATCGTCCGCTTGGGGTCGAACTTGCCGTGCCACAGCATGGTGCTGCCGTTCAGCAGCGCGCCATGAATGGCCACGAACAGCCCGTGCACGTGGAAGATCGGCAGCGCGTGGATCAGCACGTCGCCACGGCCTTCAGGCCCTCCGGTCGCCGTCCAGCCCCAGTAGTCCTTGAGCATCACCGCGTTGGACAGCAGGTTGCCATGCGACAGCATGGCGCCCTTGCTGCGACCGGTGGTGCCGCTGGTGTAGACGATGGCGGCCAGGTCCTCGGCCTGCCTCGGCACAGGCGTCTGCGTGGCGCCGCAGTGGGCCGCGCGCTCCAGCAGGCTGCCCGTGCGGTCGTCATTCAGCGTGAAGACGTGGCGCGTGCCCGCCTGAAAGGCAATGGGGCTGACCCAGGCGAAGTTCTTGCCGGTGCACACCACCACCGCCGGCCGGGCGTTGCCGACGAAGTATTCGATCTCGCCGCTCTGGTAGGCCGTGTTGAGCGGCAAGAAGACAAAGCCGGCGCGCAGCGTGGCCAGGTACAGGATCATGGCCTCGACCGACTTGTCCACCTGCACCGCCACGCGCGGCGGCATGCCGCCGGGGTCTTTGGGAATGTCCAGCGACTGCAAGAGGTTGGCCACCATGGCCGTGGCGCGGTCCAGGTCGCGCCACGAGTAGCGCAGGCCGCTGTCGGTTTCCACCGCCAGGGCGTCCAGATCGGCAGGAAAGGCGGCGCGCAGGGCGGCAAACAGGTTGGCGTTGGGCATGGGAGTGGCTGGAAGGCGGTGATGGGGACGGGCTGGCGCTCAAAACCGCGCCGGGCGCTTGGCCAGAAAGGCCGCAATGCCCTCGCGATGTTCGGCGCTGTCGGCGTAATCATAAGCGCCGATTACTATGTTTTCAATAGCTGAATGCGCCCATTCATCGGGCGCCAGAGGCCGATTCAATGCCCGAAGCGTCTGCTTGTTCAGGCGCGCCGCGCGCGGAGCCAGCGCCGTCATGCGCGCGGCCCGCCCGCGCGCGTGGGCCAGCACCTCGGTGGCCGGCAGCACGCCGTGCAGAAAGCCGCGCGCCTTCATCTCGTCCGCATCCAGCACCGCCGCCTGCAGCAGCATCTCGCGCGCCGTGGCCTCGCCCGCCACCCGCGCCACCAGCGCCGCCTCGCGCGGCGCCATGGGAAAACCCAGCTTGGCGATCGGCGCGCCAAAGCGCGCGTCATCCGCGGCCACGCGGATGTCGCAGCAACTGGCGATCTCCATGCCCGCGCCCATGCAATGGCCCTCGATGGCGGCGATGATGGGCACGTCGCAGTCCAGCATGGCCTGCAGCGCGCCCCAGACATCCTGCTCATGAAAGGCCCGCAGGCTGGCCACGTCGAAGCGGAAGGTGGGGTATTCGGCAATGTCGCCGCCGGCACACAACGTTCCGCCATGGCCGTGCAGGAGAACGCAACGAATGCCTTCGTCGGCCTGAATCGCCAGGAACACGGCGCGCAGGCGACGCCACATGGCACGCGACATGGCGTTCAGCTTGCCGCTGTTGGCGACGATGACCCGTGCAAGTGCACCGTCCCGTTGAAGATGGATATCACCCAGCATGACGATCCGCGCAGTCTCTCAATCCAGCAGGCTCTGGACGGCGCCGGCCACGGGCACGGTGCCCTGCGTCAGCTCGCGGCGGTGCTTGTCCAGCCGCTTCAGGTCATACAGGTAGTTGACCATCAGCCCGTGCGACTGCCTGAGGCCCTTGGTGGAGGGGTCGCCCAGCCAGTTCAGGCGCTCGATGCGCGCGCCGTTGCCCAGGTGAAAGCGCGCCACGGCGTCCAGCGGGCGACCGCCCTCGGTGCTGGCGCGGGCCAGGTAGTGCGCGCCGGCGGCCAGCAGCCAGCGCGCGCGGGCGGACTTTTCGGGCCATTGGGCCACACCCTCCAGGGCTGCCGACAGATCGGCCGGGGTGACGTCGGCCACGCCCAGCTCGCGCGCCAGCTCGGTGCGGGCGCGGCCGGGCATAGCTTGCAGGCGGGCGTCGAGGTTCTTGGCCAGCCAGGAGCGAAAGCCGGGAATGGGCGAAAGCGTGGCAAACAGCTTCAGGCGCGGAAACTCGCCCTGCAGCACCTCCACCACGCGCTTGATCAGCTCGTCGCCAAAGCTCACGCCCTTCAGGCCGCTTTGGGTGTTGCTGATGGAGTAGAAGATGGCGCAGCTGGCCTTGTCCAGGTCGGCGTCCGGGGCCTGCTCGTCCAGCAGCGGGACGATGCCGCCAGCCATCTCGCGCAGCAGGGCCACCTCGACGAAGATCAGCGGCTCGCCCGGCATGCGCGGGTGAAAGAAGCTGTAGCAGCGGCGGTCCTCGTCGAGTCGGTTCTTGGCGTCGGCCCAGCTGCGGATGTCGTGCACCGCCTCGTACTGGATCAGCTTTTCGATCAGCGCCGCGGGCGAATCCCAGCTGATGCGGCGCAGCTCCAGAAAACCGACGTCGAACCAGGTGGAAAACAGCTCCTGCAGCTCGCCGTCCAACGCGATCAGGCGCTTGTCCTTCTTGACGTGGGGCAGCAGCTCGGCGCGCAGGTCGACCAGGAAATGCACGCCACCCGGATAGGCCGAAAAGCGCTGCAGCAGCCGCGTGCGCGGCGCGGTGAAGGCGCGGCGCAGCTGCACCTCGGCGCACGCCTCGTCGTCGGTGCCGCGCACGGCCTCGTAGGCGGCGTGGGCTGATTCGATGGCGGCCACGTCGGGGGCGAAGTGCTCGCTCATCAGCACCCAGCATTCGCTGCGCTGCTCGGGCGTGGCGCCGGCGTACCACTGGGCCAGGGCCGCGGCGCGGCGCCCGCCCTCGACCTCGCTCACGCTGGGGTCGAGCACGTGCTGCAGCTCGCGCAGGATGCGGCGCGAGCCCCAGGGACCAATGGCGTCCACCCCGCGCTCTAGCATGGCGCTCAGGCGCTGGCGCATCAGGGCCACGGGAGTGGCGTCGGCGTTTGCTTCAGTATTCATAGCTGGTTGCGCTTGATGCACGGGCGCCAAATGCCAATATGACTACAAAGTCCGCAGGAACGGTCGGGCCCGGCCCGTGTCGCATGCCTCATGCGCCGGCTCGGCGGCGGCTGGCCCACCACCACAGGCCCACGCCCGCCAGCACCATGGGCACGCACAGCCACTGGCCCATGGACAGGCCCAGGCTGAGCAGGCCCAGGTAGGCGTCGGGCGCGCGAAAGTACTCGGCGATGAAGCGCAGCACGCCGTAGCCCACCAAAAACGCCCCGCTCACCTGCCCCATCTTGCGCGGGCGGCGCGCGTACAACCACAGCAGCACGAACAGCAGCACGCCCTCCAGCAAAAACTGATAGATCTGCGAGGGATGGCGCGGCAGCATGGAGCCGCTTTGCGGAAACACCATGCCCCAGGGCAAATCGGGCGGGGCAAAGCGGCCCCACAGCTCGCCGTTGATGAAGTTGCCCACGCGCCCGCTGGCCAGGCCCAGGGGCACGCAGGGGGCCACCAGGTCGGTCACCTGCAGCCACGGACGGCCGCTGCGCCGCGCCCACAGGGCCATGGCCCCGATCACGCCCAGCATGCCGCCATGAAAGCTCATGCCGCCCTCCCAGATGGCCAACACCTGCAGCGGATGGGCGGCGTAGAACTCGGGCTTGTAGAACAGGCAAAAGCCCAGGCGCCCGCCCACGATGACGCCGACCACGCCCCAGAACAGCATGTCCTCGACGTCGCGCCGGCTCCAGGGCGCGGGCTGGGTGACGGCCGCAAACTGCGGATGGCGCAGGCGGCGCGTGGCCAGAAAGTAAAACAGCCCGAAGGCCACCAGGTAGGTAATGCCGTACCAATGAATGGCCAGCGGGCCCAGGCGGATGGCGATGGGGTCGATGTGCGGGTACATCAGCATGGCTGCATTGTGCAATGGCGGCCGGCGTCGCTACGCGGCCGCGCGGACAAAGCCCAGAAATCGCTCCAGCGCCGGGCTGACGCGGTCGGCGCGCCAGACCAGGCGGGTCTCGCAGGCCGGCAGCTCGCGCGCGCCGCCGGGGCGCCGATAAACCACGCCCGGGCGCTGAAACTGCTGCACGCTGCGCGGCACCCAGGCCAGACCCAGGCCAGCCGACACCAGATTGACGATGGTCTGCATCTGGATGGCCTCCTGCGCCACCTGGGGCGCCAACGCGTGCGCGTGGTAGAGCGCAGCGATGGCGTCGTGCAGCGAGGGCGCGATGCGGCGCGGAAACAGCACGATCGGCTCGGCCAGCACGCGGCCCAGCGCCGGCGTGGCCGCGCGCGCCAGCGCATGGCCGGCGGGCAGCGCCAGCAGCAGCGGCTCGGCAGCCACCTGCGCGTGGGCCAGGCCGGGCGGCGGCATGCCGCGGGCCAGTAGCATCAGGCCGGCGTCGATGTCGCCACGCGCCAGCAGCTCCTGCTGCACGTCGCCGGTGGCCTCGATCAGCTCCAGGTGCACACCGGGCGCGGCGGCGCGCCAGGCCGGCACCCAGCGCGGCAGCAGCTCAAACCCGGCGGTGGACACGAAGGCCAGCCGAATGCGCCCGGCGTCGCCCAGCGCGGCGCGCTGCGCCAGCGTGGCCAGGCCCTGCGCGCGGGCCAGCAGCTCGCGCGCCTCGGGCAGCAGGGCGGCGCCAGCGGGGGTGAGCTGCACGCGGCGGCGGTTGCGCTCGAACAGGCGCGCGCCCAGCACGCGCTCCAGCCCGGCAATGGCCTGCGTCAGCGGCGGCTGGGTGATGTGCAGGCGCGCGGCCGCGCGGCCAAAGTGCAGCTCCTCGGCCACCGCCACAAACTGGCGCCATCGCCGTAATTCGATTCGAGCCAGTTCGTCATGGGCTGTCATATGCCATGCATATTACCGACGCCGACCAAATGGATTGGATCGCCGCGCGCCCGTGGCGCATACTCGCCTCCCAGCACCCCTTTCTTCCCACGATCCAAGAGAGAGAACCATGGCCAATTCCAAGCCCGAGCTGCCCATCAACCGCCGCAGCGCCAACATCACCCAAGGCAAGGCGCGCGCCTCCAACCGATCCATGTTCTACGGCATGGGCTACACCGAGGCCGATTTCGACAAGCCCATGGTGGGAGTGGCCAACGGGCACAGCACCATCACGCCGTGCAACAGCGGGTTGCAAAAGCTCGCCGACGCGGCCATTGCCGGCATCGAGGAAGCGGGCGGCAACGCCCAGGTGTTTGGCACGCCGACCATCAGCGACGGCATGGCCATGGGCACCGAGGGCATGAAGTACAGCCTGGTCAGCCGCGAGGTGATCAGCGACTGCGTGGAGACCTGCGTGCAGGGCCAGTGGATGGACGGCTGCGTGGTCATCGGCGGCTGCGACAAGAACATGCCCGGCGGCATGATGGGCATGCTGCGCGCCAACGTGCCCAGCATCTACGTGTATGGCGGCACCATCGAGCCGGGCTGCCTGCACGGCTGCGATCTGAACATCGTGAGCGTGTTCGAGGCCGTGGGCCAGAACGCCGCCGGCAAGATCAGCGACCAGGAGCTGAAGGACATCGAGCAGCACGCCATTCCGGGCACCGGCTCGTGCGGCGGCATGTATACCGCCAACACCATGAGCAGCTCGTTCGAGGCGCTGGGCATGAGCCTGCCCTACTCCAGCACCATGGCCAACCCGCATGCCGAGAAGGTGGAGTCGGCGCGCGAGTCGGCCAAGGTGCTGATCGAGGCCATCAAGAAGGACCTCAAGCCGCGCGACATCGTCACGCGCAAGTCGATCGAGAACGCCGTGGCGGTGATCATGGCCGTGGGCGGCTCGACCAATGCCGTGCTGCACTTTCTGGCCATTGCGCACGCGGCTGGCGTCGAATGGACGATCGACGACTTCGAGCGCATGCGCAAGAAGGTGCCGGTGTTCTGCGACATGAAGCCCAGCGGCAAGTACCTGGCCGTCGACCTGCACAAGGCCGGCGGCATTCCGCAGGTGATGAAGATGCTGCTGAACGCGGGCCTGCTGCACGGCGACTGCCTGACCATCACCGGCAAGACCATTGCCGAGACGCTCAAGGATGTGCCGGACGCGCCGCCGGCCGACCAGGACGTGATCCACCCCATCGACAAGCCGCTATACGCGCAGGGCCACCTGGCCATCCTCAAGGGCAACCTCAGCCCCGAGGGCGCCGTCGCCAAGATCACCGGCCTGAAGAACCCCGTCATGACCGGCCCGGCCCGCGTGTTCGACGACGAGCAGTCGGCGCTGGCCGCCATCCTGGGCGGCAAGATCGTCGCCGGCGACGTGATGGTGCTGCGCTATCTGGGCCCCAAGGGCGGCCCCGGCATGCCCGAGATGCTGGCGCCCACCGGCGCGCTGATCGGCGAAGGCCTGGGCGAAAGCGTGGGCCTGATCACCGACGGCCGCTTTTCGGGCGGCACCTGGGGCATGGTCGTGGGCCACGTCGCGCCCGAGGCCGCCGTGGGCGGCACCATCGCGCTGGTCGAGGAAGGCGATTCCATCACCATCGACGCCCACCGCCAGCTGCTGCAGCTGAACGTGCCCGACGACGTCCTGGCCGCCCGGCGCGCCGCGTGGACGCCGCCCGCGCCGCGCTACACGCGCGGGGTGCAGGCCAAGTTCGCCTTCAACTGTTCCGACGCCAGCACCGGCGCGGTGCTGGACCGCTTCGAGGATCGCTGAAACGAGGACCGCCGGAGAGAACCGCCGAGGATGCGCTGAATGGAAGACCGTTGGATCCGGAACCGCCGGATCGAGGATCGCCAAGAACCGCCGGATCGAAGACCGTCGAATTTCAAGGACCGCCGCATGAATGACGAGCAACGCGCCCTGCAACTGCACATCCGCCTCGCCCTGGGCGTGGCGGACGCCTTCGACGCCCAGGCCGAGGTCGAGCGGCGGGTGGAATTCCTGGCCGAACTGCTGCGCGCCACCGGCGCCCGCGCCCTGGTGCTGGGCATCAGCGGCGGGGTCGATTCTCTGACGGCGGGCTGCCTGGCGCAGCGGGCCGTGGAACGGGTGCGCGCGCAGGGCGGGGACGCCCGCTTCGTGGCCATGCGGCTGCCCTATGGCGTCCAGCTCGACGAGGCCGACGCCCAGGCGGGCCTGGCGGTGATCCGGCCCGACGAGACCCTGGCCGTGGACGTGCGCCCGGCCTCGGACGCGATGCTGGATTCGGTGCGGGCTTCCGGCCTGGCCTTCCGCGACGCCGCCCAGCAGGATTTCCTGCACGGCAACATCAAGGCCCGCCAGCGCATGA
>OFJB01001023.1_pt1 | contig 11766 bp, 10 predicted proteins | sample 1775081 | NCBI WGS metagenome assembly OFJB01 (sample SAMN08195771, study PRJEB24354) | sludge metagenome | isolation source: initial sludge from phenol fed wastewater aerobic bioreactor | place: India: Nagpur | collected 2016-06-05 | reverse complement strand
CGCTCAGCGCCTGAACCACGACGACGAAGGATCAGCCGTCGTACACCACCCCAAAGGACTTGACCGGCGCCTGACCCGGTTATCCGGGCGCGTGATCTGGACGATGATTCGTCCGGGACGAGTGTGCGTTGTGCCTGCACCGAAGCCGCCGGAGTTCCGGAGGCGTGCGCTGGACCTGGTCGAGCAGGGAAGCGCGGTCCAGGAGCTCGCTGTGGACGGGTCCTGTCGCTGTGACCTGCCGGGTTCTCTACATCGCCCCGTCGACCTACCACGAGGCGATCCGTCGACCCAAGACCCGGCGTCGGCAATCCGACACCGTAGGCTTCGATCACCTGTCGGCGCTGCTCCGCAGTAGCCAAATCGCTTGCAGTGGTTCGCGACGCGCTGCTAGGGTCGATCGCCAGTCACGACCGGGGGCAACCAATGACGCGTCATCGAGTTCTTTGCGCTGCTGCTGCGGTCACATTCGCGCTCGGCGCCACTGTGTTGTTCGCGCCGTCGGCGTCGGCGCAGGGTGCTCCCATCGTTTGGAATCAGGCCGTCGCCGTGCCCTCGGCTTCCTCGCCGTGCCCGGTCACCACCGACGTGGAGAAGGCGAGTGGCTGGACCGAGTGGTCGTCGTCGTGGGACACCTGGCCCAACGGCGGCAAGGGGGGCAACGTCTGCAATCGCTCGATCACGTGGGCGCACGAAGCCGAGGGCGGTCCGGTGACGCGTTGCGTCTTCGTCGGTAGATACGGCGGCGATTCGAGAGACTACTGGACGTTGATTACAGGTTCGTACGCTTACGATCCGACCGCCTATTGGGACGCTGCATGCACGGATGCACACGGCCGATTGGGCCTCAATCTCGTGTACGCCTCCTCGCTGGGCGCCGCCGACGCGCTCTGTGCGATGTTCCTTCCCAGCACGCCCGACGCCCGTGTCCTGACCAGGTACGGAATGAATCCGTACAACCCGAGCGTGTGGGGCTGCGACAAGTGGTGATCGCTGTCGTTCGGCCATTCCGGGTGCAGGGCAGAAGAGCCTCAGTGGGCACGCGGGGGCGTTCTTTCTCGGGGAGCAGGGGTTCGCGCCGACGATGACGTCTCCACCTGACGCGTTGGAGTCAGAAGCCTCGCCGCGCGGCGGGTCCGGCGGGGGCGGGCGTCCGGATCGAACACGATCGTGTAGAGCGGGTCGGCCAACAGGCGGGTCCGTCGCCGCCCCAGACGAAGACGAGGTCCGCCCCGGCCTTCAGTGCCTCACGAGCTACCTCGGGGATCTGCTTGCTCTTGGCGACGTCGTACCAGAGCGGGTCGCTGACCCCTCCGGACCTCGAGCGCCTTCCGGAGCTGGCTGAGCCCTCCTCCGAGCGTCTTCCCGACATGGGCGATGACTGCGACCGTGGTCAACGTTCGTCCTCCTCCGCGGCAAGGAAGTAGCCGCCCGGGGGCGGTTACCCACGCGATGCTCGGGTGAAACGTCTCCGGACGGCAATTCTGCCGAGTCGGGCGTGGGACGGACCTGACTTCTGGGAGGACGGCAGACTCCGTGATCGGGATCGCCTCGCGAAGGATCGGCAGGGGACTAGCATCCTCCGCATCCGTAGCGGGTCTCGCTGGCTGGCGGCTCCAGCCACGGTCTCGAGGAAGGATCGAGATGTCGATGCGTGTCCGCTACGTCGTCCTGTACGTCAATGACGCCGAGGTCTGCCGCCGGTTCTGGATCGAGCAGGTGGGCATGGTCGAGAAGGACCGCAAGGAGTTCGGCGAGTATTCCGTGGTCCAGGTCGGCTTCGCCGACCAGCCGTTCGCCTTCGAGCTCGTCCCGCTGGCGATGATGGCCGACAACCCGTACGGACTCGACCTCGCGACTCCGTCGATCGCCCTGTGCGTGGATGACCTCGAGCATGCGCGGGCGGAGCTCGTGAGCCGCGGAGTGACGGCGGCGGAGATCGGCGACCACGGGGGAGTGCAGAGTTTCGCGTTCAGTGATCCGGAAGGACGCTGGTTCGCCGTCACGAACTGACGTCAGCCCAGGAAGGCGCGAACCTGCCGTGCGAGCTCGACCGAGGCGTCGATCTCGAGCCTGCGGTTGGTGAGGCTCTCGACGTTGATCCCGAAGGGCAGTCCGAGGCGGCGGCAGAACGCGATGAGGGCTCGGGCGTTGACGAGGCACTGCTCGAAGGACACGGACAGAGGGTCGTCCGAGCGGTCGATCTCGGTGCGCAGCCAGTCGGGGACGTCGATACCGAGCCAGGCCATGAACTCCAGGGTCCTCGTCGAGCCGCATGGTGCGAGGGTAAGCACCACCGGGCGCGGCTCCTCACCGCGGTCCCGGCAGCCGTACGCGTAGTCGGACAGCAGGTTCCGCGTGTGATCCAGGTCGTAGCAGACCTGCGAGACGAAGAACTCGCAGCCCGCGTCCTGCTTGCGCAGCATGCGCGCGTGCTCGGCTCGCGCCGTCACGTGCCGCTCTGCGATCACCACGCCACCCAGGCGCGGCGCGCCCGGAAGCGCGGCGTGGCGCCGATAGGCGTCGGACAGGCTGGTTCTCACCGCCTGCTGACGCGAGGCGGCCCCGACGAGGACGGTCAGCACCCGGTCGCGGTCCGCCGTCGACATCCAGTCGTCGAGCTCGTCACCGGTGTACTTGCCGACAGCGCGGTAGACTACGACCGGGCCTGACCAGCTCGTCAGGTGACGGTCGAGGAACACCGCCGGATCCATCATCGGCATGAACGGGAACGGCCGTGGCGTCACGGACCGGTCCGCTTCGGCATCCACGTCGTAGAGGACGAGCCCGTCGACCTGCACGGATCGGATCCGGGCCAGGGCCGCCTCGGCGATCACGGCAGCGTCGTCGGGGGACGTGGTCTCGCGCGGGGGAGTCAGGCCGTAGAGCAGGACGCCGTCGCGGGCGCGGGCCAGGAGCTCGGCGGCCGGAGGCGTGTCGGCGGAGGCCATCGACGCATGATGCCAGGCCGATTCGGCGTCTGACTGCCTACGATCATGGCGTGATGCCCGAGCCCGTTCCAGACGAGATCCGCCGCCTGCTGGGGCTGGAGCCGCACCCGACCTGCGGGTACGTCAGCTTGAGTTTCGTCGACGGCCAGTCGATCGCCCCCGGTGGGCTCCCCGAGCCGTTCGCTGGGGCCGGCCGCTGGGGTCCGCGCTGTACTTCATGGTGACGCCCGAGCGGCCCGTCCGGCTGCACTGCATCCGCAACGACCAGCTGTACCACCGGTATCTGGGCGATCCGCTCGAGGTCCTGCTGCTCCGGCCCGACGGCACGCACGCGGTCGAGGCGGTGGGCCCGGACCTGGCCGCCGGCCAGCACCTGCAGCTGCTCATTCCCGGGGGTACGTTCCACACCGCGCGCGTCGCTTCGGATCAGTGGTTCCTGGGCGCCAGCACGGAGTGGCCGGGCGTCGATCCGGCTGACGTGGTCATCGGCGACACGGACGAACTCGCCAGGAGATTCCCGGCCGCCGCAGGGCTGATCGCCGACTTCACCGCAACCTGAGCGGCCCGGGTCGCTCAGGCCCGCGGAGCTCTGACGAGGGGCTCAGGCGTACGGCGGCCGCGTCGGACGTCCGCTGTCGTCGATGAGCAGCAAGATGCCGGAGATCCAGTTGTGCCGGCGGAGGCGTACAGGTTCGGCCGGGCGGGGTAGGCGTACGGCTGGAGTGGTGCGGACGTCAACGAGGATCCGCAGGTCGGGCAGAACGCTGCGTCGGCCGGGGTTGCGTGGCCGTTCGGGCAGGGCATGCGTCGACCGTATCCGTGGACACGTGACGACGAACACCTAGCGGGCCGGCGGCGGCGCTGGCACACTGAGGCACCCACGGGCAATCCCCGATGGAGCAGGTCCTCCCCGCGCACACCGCGGGCTCATGGACGCTCCTGCCACGTCCGCAACCGACCAAAGGGATCTCCCGTGGAACACGCGACTCGTACTGCCCCTGCCGGCTATGAACCGCCACCTGCGCTCGACCCGCTCGACGACGATCCGGCCTTCCCGCTCCATCAGCGCGGCAAGATCGAGGTCCGCCCCACGATCCGGGTCCGCGACAACGACGGGCTCGCGCTCGCCTATACGCCCGGGGTGGGTCGTGTGTCTGCGGCGATCGCGGCCGATCCGTCCTTGGGCTGGCGGTACACGTGGCGCTCGAACTCGATCCTCATCGTGACCGACGGGACGGCCGTGCTCGGCCTCGGCGACATCGGACCGATCGCGGCGCTGCCGGTGATGGAAGGTAAGTCGCTGCTGTTCAAGGAGTTCGGCGGCATCGACTGCGTCCCGATCTGCCTGGACACGACGGACGTCGACGAGATCGTCGACACGGTCGCGCGGATCGCTCCCGCCTACGGCGGCATCAACCTCGAGGACATCTCGGCACCGCGGTGCTTCGAGATCGAGCGACGCCTGCAGGACCGTCTCGACATCCCCGTCTTCCATGACGATCAGCACGGCACCGCCGTCGTCGTCACCGCGGCCCTCCGGAATGCGGCCAGGCTGACGGGGCGGTCGGTTGCAGACCTGCGTGTGGTGATCTCGGGCGCCGGCGCTGCCGGTGTGGCGATCGCCGAGATGCTGCTCGCCGCTGGGGTGGGTGACCTGGTCGTATGCGATCGCGGAGGCGCACTGCACATCGACCGCGACGGGCTGCACGACGTCAAGCGCGATCTCGCCGCACGCACCAACAGCGCGGGACTGCGCGGAACCATCCACGACGCCCTGGGCGGTGCGGACGTCCTGATCGGCGTCTCGGGCGGGACGATCCCCGAGTCCGCCGTGCGAGGGATGGCGCCGCGCGCCATCGTCTTCAGCCTTGCCAACCCGATCCCCGAGATTCACCCGGACCTGGCGCGGGCCGCGGGCGCCGAGGTCGTGGCCACGGGTCGCAGCGACTTCGCGAACCAGATCAACAACGTCCTGGCCTTCCCGGGGATCTTCCGGGGTGCCCTCGATGCGGGTGCGACGCGCGTCACCGAGGGGATGAAGCTGGCGGCGGCGGAGGCGATCGCCGCCCTCGTCAGCGACGAGCTCGCCCCCGATCGCATCGTGCCGGACCCGTTCGACCCGCGCCTGGCCGTCAGCGTCGCCGAGGCGGTGGGACGCGCTGCGGTAGCCCAGGGCGTCGTCCGCGGGGCGACGCGATCACCCTCCTAGGTCGAGGATCCCTACAGAACCGTCCGGGAGCCGGCGCCGACGTCGTAGTGGAGCGTCCGCGAGCAGACCTCGCCGCCGCGTCCACCGTGTGGCCACTCGGCCCAGCTGGCGGCCCACCCGCCGCCGGCGACGCCGGCCCAGTTCAGGTCGGAGCTGGCGACTGCGTCGCAGCCTCCAGGAGTGGGCATCCCGACCTGCTGGATCACGTCAGCGGGCTCGCGGCCGGCCTCTGCGTCTGTGCCCGGACCCGTTCCGGCCAGCACGGTGATAGCAATCTCCAGCTGCTGGGGCACCAACTCGTAGCCGATCGAGAATGTCGTCGCACCGATGCTGGCCAAGGTCACGGTCGCGTGACCGGAGTTCCACACCGCGCCCCCGTCCGGCGTCGTCGATCCGCCGTTCGTGACCGACCACGTGACGATTCCGGGTGTGCTGCTTGTCAGGGGGCAGTCGCCGCCGGTCGGGTCGGGCGTGATGGTGAACGTGTCGCCGACGTGGCCGGCCATCGACGAACTGCTGACGGTGCCACTGCCGCTGCAGAAGTACGTGACGTTGCCCAGGTCGGCCGCGGCGGCGGTTGGTGCTGTGACGAGAGCGGTGAGGCCGATGCCGAGCAGGCCGAGACCGCCGGCGCCGACGCGGCTGAGCGAGAGCCGACTGACCAGGGAGCTCAGATCGTGGGCCACGAGTGTCCGTTCGAGTGCGTGGGTGGCCGCTTGAGTCGGCCCGGGCGGGAGCTGAGCGGGGAACAATCTCACGCAATCGCCTCGCTCGCGAGGACCGGTGCCTTCCAGGCGCGGCGCGCCGGGATCGGCAGTCCCGCTGCCGGGCGAGGTCGACCCGTTCGGGTGAGGCATCGCGTGCCGATCAGGCGTAGCCTCGATCCGGACCGGCAGGCCCGGCCCGGTGAGCGAGGGTGGTCATGGCTCAGAGGTTCACGGGGAAGATCGCGCTCGACGTGCGGGACTCGGTCCCGGACTGGGCGCCATACCTCGCCCCGCGTGCCCCGAAGGGCTCTCCGAACGTCCTGATCGTCGCCTGGGATGACGTCGGCTACGGGGCGATGGACGTCTTCGGCGGCCCGATCAAGACGCCGACCATGCAGCGGATCGCCGACCGGGGCGTTCGCTTCGGCAACTTCCACACGACCGCCCTGTGCTCGCCGACCCGCGCGTCCCTGCTGACAGGGCGCAACGCCACGACGACCGGCATGGCGACGATCGCCGAGTTCGCGTCCGGGTTCCCCGGGATCTCCACGCGAATCCCGTTCGAGACGGCGATGATCTCCGAGGTCCTCGCGGAGCGCGGCTACAACACGTACTGCGTGGGGAAGTGGCACCTGACACCCGGCGAAGAGTGCAATGTCGCCGCCTACAAGGGCCGCTGGCCCTTGGGCCGTGGTTTCGAGCGGTTCTACGGGTGGCTCGGGGGTGAGACGAACTCGTACTACCCCGACCTCGTCCACGACAACCACCCGATCGAGCCGCCGGCTCGACCCGAGGACGGGTACCACCTCGCGGACGACCTCTCGAACCGGGCGATCCAGTTCATCCAGGACGCGAAGACGATCGACCCCGACAAGCCGTTCTTCCTGTACTTCGCCCCGCAGGCCGGTCACGCCCCCCACCTCGTCCCACTCGAGTGGGCCGATCGCTACAAGGGCACCTTCGACGCGGGATACGAGGCGATCCGACACGAGATCCTCGCGCGCCAGGTCGAGCTCGGGCTGCTGCCGGAGGGCACGGTGCTGTCCGGCATCAACCCGCACGGGGAGCCCGATCGCACGGGTCCGAACGGCGAGCCGTGGCCCCTGCTGGACACCGTGCGTCCCTGGGACTCGCTGTCGGCTGACGAGCAGCGGCTGTTCGTCCGCATGGCGGAGGTGTTCGCCGGCTACATCTCCTACTACGACGACCGTCTCGGTCGGATCATCGACTACCTCGAACAGGCCGGTGAGCTGGACAACACGTTGATCGTCGTCATCTCCGACAACGGCTCGAGCGGGGAGGGCGGTCCGAACGGCACGTTCAACGAGTGGCGATTCTTCAACGGGCTCGCCGACTCGACCGACCTCGTTCTCGAGCACATCGACGAGCTCGGGACGCCCGCCTCGAACAACCACTACAACACCGGCTGGGCCTGGGCGCTCGACACGCCCTTCCCCTACTGGAAGCGGTGGGCCGGCTACGAGGGCGGCACTGCCGACCTGTGCCTCGTGTCGTGGCCCGACCGGATCGCGCCCAGTACCGAGGTGCGGCACCAGTACGTCCACGCCGTCGACGTCGTCCCGACGATCTACGAGCTGCTGGACATCACGCCGCCCGCCGTCATCAACGGGTACGAGCAGCTGCCGATCGAGGGGCAGAGCTTCGCGCCCGCGATCAGCGACCCGACAGCGCCGAGCAAGTCGACGCAGTTCTTCACGATGCTCGGACAAAGGGCGATCTACCACGATGGCTGGCTCGCCTGCACGGTCCATCCGCCGCTGTCCAGCTGGGGGCACTTCGACCAGGACGAGTGGGAGCTGTACCACCTCGACGTCGACCGCTCGCAGTCGACGAACCTCGCCGCCGCCGAGCCGGAGCGGCTCGCCGCCATGACCGCGCTGTGGTTCGAGTGCGCTGACCGGTACCACGGCCTGCCCCTGGACGACCGGTCCGCGCTCGAGCAGGTGCTGGCGGAGCGTCCGCACCCCGCCGCCGACCGCACGCGTTTCACCTTCTACCCCGACTGCGCCGACGTCCCGGAGTCGGCCGGGCCGATGATCCCCGGGCGCTCGTACACGATCGCCGCCGGGGTCGCTGTCGACGAGCCGGGTGCTGACGGAGTGCTCTGGGCGGCAGGTGGCGTCGCGGGAGGGCACACCCTGTACGTGAAGGACTCCCGGCTCCACTACACGTTCAACTGGGTCGGGACCCACCTCCAGGAGTTTGTCGCCGACCGTGAGCTGTCCGTCGGCGAGCACCTGTGCGTGGCGGAGTTCGTCGCGACAGGCCCGAGCGCCGACCCGCACATGCCCGGTGCGACCGGAACGCTCACGCTGTACGTGGATGCCGACGCGGTGGCCTCCGGAACCCTGACCACCCAACCGGGGTACTTCTGCCTGACCGGGGACGGGATCTCGGTCGGGCGCGACAGCGGCTCCGCCGTGACGCCGGACTACCAGGCGCCGTTCCCGTTCACCGGCGGCATGATCGACAAGGTCGTCGTCGACCTGTCGGGTGAGCGCTACGTCGACCACGAGTCCCAGGTTCGCGGGTGGTTCCTGATTGACTGAGGCGCCTGCCCGTCGACCCGCCGGGCCACGGGCATTCCACGTGATGTCGAAGCCGACCGGCGCGATCTGCAACCTGGACTGCGCCTACTGCTTCTTCCTGGCCAAGGAGGAGCTGTACCCCGGCAGCGGCTTCCGCATGCCGCCGGAGGTCCACGAGACCTACGTCCGCCAGTTGCTGGACGCCCACCGCGGCGTCGACGAGGTGGTCATGGCCTTCCAGGGCGGCGAGCCGACGCTGATGGGGATCGACTTCTTCCGGCGCACCCTCGCTCTCGAGCAGCAGATCGCCGCGCCCGGGCAACGCGTGCTCAACACGCTGCAGACCAATGCGACGCTCATCGACGACGAGTGGGCGGCGTTCCTCGCGGAGAACGGCTTCCTGGTCGGGGTGTCCATCGACGGCCCGCGGGACCTGCACGACCGGTACCGCGTCGACAAGGGCGGCAAGCCGACGTTCGACCGCGTCATGGCCGGGATCGATGCGCTGCGACGGCACGACGTCGACTGGAACGCGCTCGTCACGGTCAACGCCGCGAACGGCGACCACGGCCGGCGGGTCTACACCTTCCTGCGCGACGAGGTCGGTGCCTCCTACATCCAGCTGATCCCGGTCGTCGAGCACGTGTCGGGCGATCGGGCGAGTGAGCGCTCGGTCTCGGGGGAGCAGTACGGAGCGTTCCTCATCGAGGTGTTCGACGAGTGGGCGCGGCACGACGTGGGCGACGTCTTCGTGACGATGTTCGACACGGCGCTGGCGCACTGGCTGGGCATCGAGAACGGCGGAGCGTGCGTGCAGGCGCGGACCTGCGGCGACGCTGTCGCGCTCGAGCACAACGGCGACCTCTACTCCTGCGACCACTTCGTGGACCCCGAGCACCTGCTCGGCAACATCACCGAGGGCCGCACGCTTCTGCAGCTCGTCCAGTCGCCGGCCCAGCGCGCTTTCGGTCAGGCGAAGCTGGACACCCTGCCCGCATACTGCCGGTCGTGCGACGTGCGGTTCGCGTGCAACGGTGGGTGCCCCAAGGACCGGTTCGCCACGCCGCCGGGTGGCGAGGCCGGGCTCAATCATCTGTGCGCGGGATACCAGGCGTTCTTCCGGCACGTCGACACCCCGATGCGGCTCATGGCGAGCCTGCTGCGGACCGGTCGCGACGCGACCGGCCTGCGGGACTGGTACGCCCGGCGGGACGGTCAGTGACCGGTGGCCCACGCCTGGTCGAGCGCAGCGACGAGCTGCGCCGTGGGCTGTGCCCCGCTGAGGCCGTACTGGCCGTCGATGACGAAGAACGGCACGCCGGAGATCCCCAGGCGAGCGGCGAGCTGCTCGTCGGCCCGCACCTGCTCGGCGTAGGCGTCCGACGTCAGGACACCGTCGACGTCCTCGCCCAAGGAGACCAGCGTCACGCCCACGCTGATCGTCTGGACGACGTCGCCACCGGGAACGGGGATCGGGTCCTCGACGGCCGCACGCAGCTTGTTCGCGACGCGGATCGCGCCGCGCAGGTGGTGGACGCCGCGCAGGACCACGATGAACTGGTCGCCCTCGAGGCGGCCGACGAGGTCCCCGGAGCGGACAGCAGCCAGCACCCGCTCGGCGACGGCCTGCAGCACCAGGTCGCCGACCTCGCGGCCACGGACCGCGTTCGTCTCTGCGAAGCCGTCCAGGTCGAACGCCGCGACCGCGATCTCCTTCCCGGTCCGGGGGGTCGCGGACAGCAGCCAGGCCAGCTCGTCGAGGGCCTGCTGCCCGTTCTCAGCCAGCAGCACCTGGTATCCCGCCCGCTTCAGGTAGAAGCCGAGAATATCCCGGATCTGGGCCTCGTCGTCGACGACCAGCACCTTCCAGCGCTCGGCGCTGGCAGCCGATGGCATGGAGCGCTCGTCGTCGAGAAATTCAACCAGCTCGTCAGTGCAGGGCGAAGCGGAGATATTCATTTCCAGTAAATCCGGGCGCCGCGTGCCGTCGGCACTCTTACGGTCAATGTATCGGTAACGGCACAGGAGCGACCCGGCTTTAACCTGAAGTGGAAGTCCGTCCGGCGCTCTTCCGGCCCCCGCAGAATCGGCGCAGAATCTAGCGGAAAAGCGCATTGCGCGCGCTTCTGCAACTACACGGAGGCCTCCCATGAGCACCCTGGAACGGCTTGGCAGCCTGGACATGACCTGGCTGCAGATCGAGCAAAGCACCAACCTGATGCAGGTCGTCGGCGTGCTGGTGCTCGAAGCTCCGCTCGGCCGAGCCGCCGTGGCAGACCGCGCCGGCCACGCCGGTTCAGCCGCGATGGATCGACACGCCGCCATCCACCAGCAACGCCGTGCCGGTGGTGAAGCTGGAGGCGTCCGAAGCCAGGTAAAGCGCCGAGCGGGCGATCTCCTGCGGGGCGGCCAGGCGCTTGAGCGCATGCAGGTTTTCGACGTAGCGGCGCGCCTCGGGCGTGGGCATCGACGCGCGGCCCATCGGCGTGTCGGTGCCGCCGGGCAGCAGCGCGTTGGCGCGGATGCCGTGCGCGCCATACTCCGAAGCAATGGTCTGGGTCAGCCCGATCAGGCCGGCCTTGCTGGCGGCATAGGCGCCCATGCCGGCCATGCCGGCGGTGTGGCCGACAAAGGTGGAGGTGAAGATCAGCGACCCGCCGCCGCGCCGCAGCAGCGCCGGGATCTGGTGGCGCGCGCCGAGAAAGGCGCTGCCCAGGTTGGTATCGAGGATCTCGCGCCAGGCTTCGGGCGAGACCTGGTGCAGGGGCAGGGCTTCGCCGGTCATGCCGGCATTGTTGAAGGCGATGTCCAGGCCCCCGTAGCGGGTTTCGGCCAGGCTGACGGCGGCCTCGGCCAGGGCCTCGTCGCGGACGTCGCCCGCCAGCGCCACGGCGCGGCCGCCATCGGCTTCGATCTGTGCGACCCGTGCTTCCAGTTCGGCCTGGCGCCGTGCCACCAGCACGAGGCTGGCGCCCTCGCGGGCGAACAGCTTGGCCGCTTCATAGCCGATTCCCGAGCTGGCGCCGGTGATGATGGCGACTTTGCCGGTCAGTTGCTGCATGATCGTTCCTGTGAGTGAATGACACGGCCACGATAGGCAGCTCCGACCGGCCCGGCTATCCGTTTCTTGCCGTGGGCCGCCGGACGCGGCAATGCCGGCGGCTAGCGCGCCAGCTTCATCGACACATCGGTGTGCGAACCGCGATCCAGATCGACGCCCAGAGGCGTGCTGTTCACGGGCAGCGAGAGCAGTTCGCGACCCACTTCCCCCGTCTCGATCCGGCGCGCGATATCGTCGAGCAATTGCGTGCGGGAGGCGAATCCCTGGCCTTTGAGGTCCTTGGCATACAGGC
>OFJB01001021.1_pt1 | contig 11839 bp, 12 predicted proteins | sample 1775081 | NCBI WGS metagenome assembly OFJB01 (sample SAMN08195771, study PRJEB24354) | sludge metagenome | isolation source: initial sludge from phenol fed wastewater aerobic bioreactor | place: India: Nagpur | collected 2016-06-05 | reverse complement strand
CATCCCGGCCAGGGACATGACCGAGGCCTACGCCATCATCCAGAAGTGGACCGACCAGGGCATTTCGGCCGATTTCTACCGCAAGGTGATCGGCGACGCGTTCATCGAATCGACCGAGATGATCCAGAACTACCTGTACCGGATCAAGCTGGGGCTCAAGAGCAAGTACTACATGAACCAGAAGACCTCGGCGGGCTTGCGGCAGCTCGACGACGCCGAGGCCGAGCGCAAGGAACTGGTCGGCCGCATGGTGGGCAGCGCCATGGCGGCCGCGGCGGGCAGCAAGGGCGAAGCCGCCGGCCCCACGGCCAGCGTGCTCGATGCCGACCCCGAGTGCAACGGCTCCTGCACGCTCTGAAGGACATCCGCCATGACCGCCAACGTGTTCAATTACGAGAAGACCGACTACGACAAGCCGCTGTTGTTCCTGGGCGAGAAGCAGGGGCTGTTCGACACCGTCAACCGCCACTACCCGCGCATCTGGGAGCTGTACAAGACGCAGAAGTCGCTGGACTGGGACGAGAACGAGTTCGACTATTCCTCGTGCAACGCCGACTTCAAGAAGGCCTCGCGCTCGACCTACGACATGATGATCAAGACGCTGGCCTGGCAGTGGGAGGCCGACAGCGTCGCCTCCCGCGCCATCGCGCCGGTGCTCGCGCCCTTCATCACGTCCAGCGAGCTGTGGGCGGCGTGGCAGCGCGTCTCGGACAACGAGGTCATCCACGCCGCCACCTATTCCGAGATCGTGCGCAACTCGTTCGACGACCCCTCGGTCATCATCGACGAGATCCTGCGCGTGCAGGAGGCGCATGCCCGCCTGGCGCGCGTGGTGCGCGCCTTTGCCGAGGGCTTCCGGGCCTCGCACCTGTACGCGCTGGAGCAGTTGCCCAACGACCAGGAAACCTACAACGCCATCTTCATGATGCTGGTGGCGCTCTTTTGCATGGAGCGCATCCAGTTCATGGCCTCGTTCGCCGTGACCTTCGCGATCTGCGACACCGGCATGTTCCAGCCGATTGGCAAGGCCATCCAGAAGATCGCGCAGGACGAGCTGGAAATCCACGCCGAGCTCGACCGTGCGGTGCTGCACAACGAACTGGAGACCGCGCGCGGGCAGATCGCCTTCGCGCAAAAGCGCGAGGAGATCGAGCAGCTCATCGCCGAAGTCATCGAGAGCGAGCTTGCCTGGATCGAGTACCTCTTCTCCGAGGGGCGCGAACTCGTCGGCATGAACGCCGAGCGCCTGGCCGCGTGGACGCTGCACTGCGCTAAGGACGTCTACCAGACCCTGGGCATCGAGACCACGCGCTACGAATTCCCCAAGGCCAACCCGCTCAAGTTCATGGAGAAGTGGCTCAACATCAGCAAGACCCAGGCCTCGCCGCAGGAGCAGGACATCGCGGCCTACAAGGTCGGCGTGATGCGGCGCAACGACGAAGGCGTGATTTTTGACGATGCGTTCTGATCGTCCGCCCTACCAGCCGTAGTAGGCGCCCAGCACCAGCGCGGCTTCGGGCATGAAGGCGCCGCGCGCCAGCTGCTCCCGCACCTGGGCGTGGCTCCAGCATGCGAAGCCCGCCGCCTCGCCGTCCTGGTTGACGGGCACCACCCCCGGGGGCAGCGTGGCGGCCCACCAGCTCACGCGCTCGCGCATGTGGCCGAGCTGCGGGCCGCCTTCGTCGCTGGGCTGATCCAGCTGCACCGCGGCGCCCGGGCGCAGGCCGGCGAGCTGCCCCATCTCCAGCCCCGCTTCCTCGCGGGTTTCGCGCGCCAGCGCCTGCTCCAGCGTGTCTTCGGCCGCCACCATGCCGCCCATCAGGGTGTCCCAGGCGCCCGGGTAGTAGGCCTTGGTGAGCGCGCGCTGCTGCAGCCACAGGCCCTGGCCGTCGGCGGCCACGCCCACCAGGTGCACGGCCTCGGTCGCGATGCCCAGCACGCGCACCGCGCCGCGCTCCACCGTGGCGATGCGCGTGCCGTCCGCGCCGCGCACGGCGAGCTGCTCGTCCCGCCACGGCCCGCAGCACCCTGCGGCGCGCAGGGCGCACGCGATGGCGGCGAGGGCGGGCGTGGCCTCGCGCTCCTGAACGACCCAGGGTGGATCGCCTAATTCCTTGTTTGATAGCTGCTCGCGCCCGCCCAGCCTGCGTAAACCGCCGTTTTCATTCAAAATTTCCGGCGCGATCGAACCGATGGGCAGGGCGCCGACATGCACCGGAATGCGGCGCTGCGCGGGGCCGCGCCGGGTCTGCGCGCGCAGCCGCGCGAGCCAATCGGGCGCCGCGCTCACGGCAGCGTCAGGATGGTGCAGCCGGTGGTCTTGCGCGCCTCCAGGTCGCGGTGCGCCTGCTGCACGTCGGCCAGGGCGTGGCGCTGGCCGATGTGGATCTTCACCTGGCCGCTGGCGACCACGCTGAACAGGTCGTCGGCCATGGCCTGCGTCGATTCGCGCGTGGCCATGTGCGTGAACAGCGTCTGGCGCGTGACGTACAGCGACCCCTTGGCGCCCAGGAGGGCGGGGGCGAACGGCGGCACCGGGCCGGAGGCGTTGCCGAAGCTGACCATCAGGCCGAAGGGCCGCAGGCACAGGAGCGAGCCCTCCCAGGTGTCCTTGCCCACCGAGTCGTAGACCACCTTCACGCCGCGCCCGCCGGTGATCTCCTTCACGCGCGCGGTGAAATCCTCCTTGGCGTAGTTGATCACGTGGGCCGCGCCGTTGGCCAGCGCCAGCGCGCATTTCTCGTCGCTGCCCGCGGTGCCGATGAGCTTCAGGCCCAGCGCGCGCGCCCACTGGCAGGCGATCAGGCCCACGCCGCCCGCGGCCGCGTGAAACAGCACGAAGTCGCCCGGCTCCAGCCCCTCGACCGGGCGCGACTTCTTCAGCAGGTACTGCGCCGTCAGGCCCTTGAGCATCATCGCGGCGCCGGTGTCGAAATCGATCGCGTCGGGCAGCCTGCAGACGGTGAGCGCGGGCATCACGCGCGCCTCGCAGTAGCTGCCGGGTGGACCGCCCGCGTAGGCGGCGCGGTCGCCCACCCGCAGGTGGCTCACGCCCGGCCCCACGGCCTCGATCACGCCCGAGGCTTCGGAGCCCAGGCCGCCGGGCAGCTGCATGGCGTACAGCCCGGTGCGGAAGTACACGTCGATGAAATTCAGGCCGATGGCGCGGTGGCGGATGCGCACCTCGCCGGGGCCGGGCTCGCCCACGGGGACATCGACCAGTTGCAATTGCTCGGGCCCGCCGTGCTGGCGGATCTGTATGGCGCGGACCATGGTGAGGCGTCCTCCTCGAAAAAGAGCGCTTATCGTGCCACGTTTGCCGGTGCGTCACCGCGCGGGCGCAGCGCGGCAGAGTCTCAGCCGTTACAGTCGCATACCTCATGACCGCCCGCATCAACCCCGCCACCGTTTTCATGCTCACGCTTCCACCTTTGCTGTGGGCCGGCAACGCGGTGGTCGGGCGCATGGTGCATACGCTGGTCGGGCCGTCCATGCTCAACTTCCTGCGCTGGCTGTGCGCGTTCATCGTGCTACTGCCGCTGGCCTGGCGCGTGCTGCGGCCGTCGAGCGGGCTCTGGCCCCATTGGCAGCGCTACACCCTGCTGGGGCTGCTCGGGATCGGCAGCTACAACGCGCTGCAATACCTGGCGCTGCAGACCTCCACGCCGATGAACGTGACGCTGGTGGCCTCGGGCGTGCCGGTGTGGATGCTGCTCGTCGGCGCGCTGTGCTTCAAGGCGCCGGTGGCGCGGCGCCAGGTCGTCGGGGCGCTGCTGTCCGTCTCGGGCGTGCTGCTGGTGCTCAGCCGGGGCGACTGGCAGCAACTGGTGGCGCTGCGCCTGGTGCCGGGCGACCTGTACATGGTGCTGGCCACCATCGCCTGGGCCTTCTACAGCTGGCTGCTGCTGCGCACCGACGAGCCGCAGGCCGTGCGCGCCGACTGGAGCGCCTTCCTGATGGCCCAGATGTTCTTCGGCGTGGGCTGGTCGGGCCTCTTCGCGGCGCTGGAATGGACCGTGGGGGGCTACCACCAGATCGACTGGGGCTGGCCGCTGGCGCTGGCGCTCGCGTTCATCGTCATCGGCCCGGCGCTGCTGGCGTACCGGTTCTGGGGTGAAGGCGTGAGGCAGGGCGGGCCGGTGCTGGCGGGGTTTTTCCTCAACCTCACGCCGCTGTTCGCGGCGCTGATGTCGGCGGCGTTTCTCGGGGAGATCCCGCACCTCTACCACGCGCTGGCGTTCGCGCTCATCGTGGGGGGGATCGTGGCGACGTCGCGGCGCAGCTGAGCGGCCGGCTCCGTTGCCGCCGGTGCTCAGGCGCTGCGCGCCGGCTCCTGGAATTTCCAGTGCCGCTGGCCGGCGAAGACGGCGTTGGGGTAGGCGGATTTGCCCCGGCTGCCGTTGTAGCGGCCCAGGGCCATGTACAGATCGCCTTTTTCCTGGTCGAGGTAGTGGCGCAGGATCACGCAGCCGAAGCGCAGGTTGGCCTGCTGGTGAAACAGCGTGCCCGGATCGCCATCGCCGATCAGGCGCGACCAGAAGGGCATCACCTGCATGTAGCCGCGCGCGCCGACGGAGGAGACCGCGAACTTGCGGAAGGCGCTCTCGACCTGGATCAGCCCCAGCACCAGCGATTCATCGAGGCCCGCGCGCCGGGATTCGTACCAGACGGTCTGCAGGAAGTCGCGCCGCTGCTCCCAGGAGGGCTTGCGCGGGCGCAGGCGGTCGCTCATCGTGCCGAGCCAGCGCAGGTAGTTGATGCGCGCCGCGGTGCTGGCGAAGATCGGCTCCGGCGGTGCGAGGTCGGACACGGCGGCGCTGAGCGCGCTGCGCACGGCGTCGGCCAGGGGCTCCTCGATCTGCCCGCCCGCATGCGCAGCGGTGGGCGCGGTCAGCCAGCCGGCCGATGCCGCCGCGAGCGTGGCGAGGTGCGCGCGCCGGGTCTGCCGCGGCACGGTGCGCGAGGCGGCGGGTGCGGCCGTCATGCGGCGACACGCTCCTTGAGAAAGGCCACGGCATCCTGGAGCGCCAGGCGGGTGGCGGCGGTATCGCGGCGGTGCTGGTATTCCACTTGGCCTTCCTTGAGTCCTCGATCCGAAAGCACGACGCGGTGGGGCACGCCGATCAGTTCCCAGTCGGCGAACATCGCGCCGGGGCGCTCGCCGCGGTCGTCCAGTATGACATCCAGGCCCTGCGCAAGCAAATCCTGGTGCAGTTGCTCGGCCGCCGCCCGGACGGTCTCGCTGCGGTCCATGCCGATGGGGCACAGCACGACGGTGAAGGGCGCGATCGCGTCGGGCCAGATGATGCCGCGTTCGTCGTGGTTCTGCTCGATCGCCGCGGCGGGCAGGCGGGTGATGCCGATGCCGTAGCAGCCCATCTCGAAGTACGCCGGCTTGCCGTCTTCGCCGAGGAAGGTGGCGTTCATCGCCTTGGAGTATTTGGTGCCCAGGTAGAAGACGTGGCCGATTTCGATGCCGCGCTCGATGGCCAGGGTGCCCTTGCCGTCGGGGGAGGGGTCGCCCGCCACCACGTTGCGCAGGTCGGCCACCAGGTCGGGTTCGGGCAGGTCGCGGCCCCAGTTCACGCCGGTGATGTGGAAGTCTTCGCGGTTGGCGCCGCAGATCCAGTCGGCCATCACCGCCACTTCGCGGTCGGCGACGAGGGTGACGGGCTGGACGAGGTTGATCGGGCCGAGGTAGCCCGGCTTGGCGCCGAAGTGCGCCTCGATCTCGGCGACCGTGGCGAAGCGGAAACCGGCATCGAGCCCGGGCACCTTGGAGACCTTGACCTCGTTCATGTCGTGGTCGCCGCGCAGCAGCAGCAGCCAGACCTTGGCGCCCATGGTCTCGCCGGCCTCGTTCACCTCGTCGGTGGCGAGCACCAGGGACTTGACGGTGCGCGTGAGCGGCACCCCGAGCAGTTCGGCCACCTGCGCGCAGGTGCTCTTGCCGGGCGTGGGCACCAGGGTCTGCGGCTGGCCGGGCGCGGGGCGCGTGCCGGCCGGCGGCGCGCTCTCGGCCTTTTCCATGTTGGCGGCGTAGTCGCTTTGCGGGCAGTAGACGATGGCGTCTTCCCCCGTGGCGGCGATCACCTGGAATTCCTCGCTCAGGTCGCCGCCGATCGCGCCCGAGTCGGCGCGCACCGCGCGGTAGGAGAGGCCGAAGCGGTCGAAGATGCGCTCGTAGGCGGCGCGCATGGCCTGGTAGCTCACCTGCGCGGCCTCGCGGCTCGGGTCGAAGGAGTAGGCGTCCTTCATGATGAACTCGCGCCCGCGCATCAGGCCGAAGCGCGGGCGGCGCTCGTCGCGGAACTTGGTCTGGATCTGGTAGAAGTTCCTGGGCAGCTGCTTGTAGCTGCGCAGCTCCTGGCGGGCGATGTCGGTCACCACCTCCTCGCTCGTGGGCTGGATCACGAAGTCACGCTGGTGGCGGTCCTTGATGCGCAGCAGCTCGGGGCCCATTTTCTCGAAGCGCCCGGTTTCCTGCCAGAGTTCGGCCGGCTGCACGATGGGCATGGTGCACTCGACGGCGCCCGCCCGGTTCATCTCCTCGCGCACGATGGCTTCCACCTTGCGCAGCACGCGCAGGCCCACGGGCATGTAGTTGTAGATGCCGGCCCCCAGCTTCTTGATGAAGCCGGCGCGCATCATCAGCTGGTGGCTGATGATCTCGGCGTCGGCAGGGGCTTCCTTGAGGGTGGAAATGAAGAATTGGGAGGCTTTCATTGCGTGGATTCGCCGCTTTGTGAAGCGGCGCTTGATGCACGCATGCATGCGTGCATAATGGACTCAATTTGCAAGAATCGGGGTCAGATTATGCTCGACAGAGAAGGCTTTCGGCCAAACGTCGGCATCGTTCTGCTCAACCAGAGAAACCAGGTATTTTGGGGCAAGCGCTTAGGTACGCACAGCTGGCAGTTCCCGCAAGGCGGCATCGACCGGGGGGAGTCCCCGCAGGAAGCGATGTTCCGGGAGCTGCACGAGGAGGTCGGGCTGTTCGCCCACCAGGTGCGCGTGGTTGCCCGTACGCGGGACTGGTTGCGCTACGAGGTGCCGGACCGCTACATCCGCCGGGATGCCCGCGGCCACTACAAGGGACAAAAACAGATCTGGTTCCTGCTCCAGCTCACCGGCAATGACTGGGACCTGAACCTGCGCTCCACCAACCACCCGGAATTCGATGCGTGGCGCTGGAACGATTACTGGGTGCCGCTGGACGTGGTGGTGGAATTCAAGCGCGGCGTGTACGAGCTGGCGCTGACGGAGCTGTCGCGCTTCCTGCCGCGCACCCTCCAGCGCAACCGCTACCTGCGCGCCGGCATGCGCACGCGCGAGCACGCCGGCAAGGATTACACCGGGGCCTATCGGGGCGGGACCATGCTGGTGCATCCGGGCGTCGAGCTGCCGCCGGGGGCGAGCTTCGATCCGGACCCGCACGCAGGTGCCGCGGCAGGAGAGGGGGCGCTCGCGGCGGCGCTTCCCGCCGGCGCCGCGCCGGAGTCCAAGTGACCTGTGCTCATTCCATTTCCAGATCGATCGAGCACGCGAAGGCGAAGCGCAGACAGTGCTGTAGCACGGCAAACGAAGCCGACAAAGTGATCGGTCGATCTGGAATTGGAATCAGGGGTGCGTGAGCACCATGTTGTCGCGGTGCACCATCTCGGGCTCCGCGGCGTAGCCGAGCAGGTGCTCGAATTCGGTGGATGACCTGCGGCACAGCAGCCGCGCCTCGGCGCTCGCGTAGTTGGCGAGCCCGCGGGCGATTTCGCTGCCGCCGGCATCGCGCACGGCGATGACGTCGCCGCGCACGAATTCGCCTTCCACCGCCACCATGCCGATGGGCAGCAGGCTTTTGCCCGCCTGGCGCAGCACGGCAGCGGCGCCCGCATCCACCGTGACCGAGCCGCGCAGTTGCAGGTGGTCCATCATCCACTGCTTGCGCGCCTGGTGCTTGTGCGTGTGGGCCACGAGCAGGGTGCCGATGGCCTCGCCCCGCGCCAGGCGCAGGAGCGCATCGGGCTCGCGTCCCCAGGCGATGACGGTCGAGGCGCCCGAGCCCGCCGCGCGCTTGGCCGCGATGATCTTGGTGATCATCCCGCCCTTGCCGATGGAAGAACCCGCCCCGCCCGCCATGGCTTCCAGGGCCGGGTCCCCGGCCTGCGCCTGGTGGATGAAGCGGGCATCGGGGTCGCGGCGCGGGTCGGCCGAGTACAGGCCCTTCTGGTCCGTCAGGATGACGAGGGCATCGGCCTCCACGAGGTTGGTGACGAGCGCGCCCAGCGTGTCGTTGTCGCCCACCTTGATCTCGTCGGTCACCACCGTGTCGTTCTCGTTGATGACGGGCACCACCCCGAGCTGCAGCAGTGTCAGCAGGGTCGAGCGTGCGTTCAGGTAGCGCTCGCGGTCGGCCAGGTCGGCGTGCGTGAGCAGGATCTGCGCGCTGGCCAGGCCGTGTTCGCGCATCTTGGTTTCGTACATCTGCGCCAGGCCCATCTGCCCCACGGCCGCGGCCGCCTGCAGCTCGTTCACCTCGCCGGGGCGTTTGGCCCAGCCCAGGCGCTTCATGCCCTCGGCGATGGCGCCGCTGGAGACCATGATCACCTCGCGCCGCATGCCGGCCTCGCCATGCACCAGGGCCGCAAGCTGGCGGCACCATTCGCCGATGGCGGCGGCATCCAGCCCCCGGCCTTCGTTGGTCACCAGGCTGGAGCCCACCTTGACGACGATGCGGTGCGCGTTGCGCAGAACCTGGGACGAAGTTGTCATCGAAAAACGGCTTTGACGCTTGCTGAGCGTGCGTGGATAGCTATGAAAATGCAGGTGGTGTGATCATTCGGCCGCGTGCTCCGGGCCGGCGAAGCGGGGATCGACCTCGGCCGGCGCCTGGCTCGCGAGCTGCTGCGCGTGGACGTGCTGGTAGATGGTCTTGACGAGGTTCTCGCATCCCTCGCGGGTGAGGGCGGAAATCTCGAAGACCGGCCCCTTCCACTTGAAGCGCTTGACGAAGTCCTTGACGCGGGATGCGCGCTCTTCGGGCGGCACCATGTCCAGCTTGTTCAGCACCAGCCAGCGCGGCTTGGCGTACAGCTCGGTATCGTACTTTTTCAGCTCGCCGACGATGGCCCTGGCCTGGGCGACGGGATCGACCGTGTCGTCGAACGGCGCCATGTCCACGATGTGCAGCAGCAGGCGGGTGCGCTGCAGGTGGCGCAGGAACTGATGGCCCAGGCCCGCGCCTTCGGATGCGCCTTCGATCAGCCCCGGAATGTCCGCGATGACGAAGCTCTGCTCCGGCCCGACGCGCACTACGCCGAGGTTGGGGTGCAGGGTGGTGAAGGGATAGTCGGCGATCTTCGGGCGCGCGTTGGAGACGGCCGCGATGAAGGTGGACTTGCCCGCGTTGGGCATGCCCAGCAGGCCGACGTCGGCCAGCACCTTCAGCTCCAGCTTGAGGTTTTTCTTCTCGCCCGGCCAGCCGGGGGTCTTCTGGCGCGGCGCGCGGTTGATCGCGCTCTTGAAGCGCAGATTGCCGAAGCCCCCGTCGCCGCCCTTGGCGATCATCACGGGCTGGTTCGGGTCGAGCAGCTCGTAGAGGACGGCGCCGGTTTCGGCGTCGCTGATGATGGTGCCCACGGGCATCCTGAGCGTGATGTCCGCGCCCGCGGCGCCGAACATGTCCGAGCCCATGCCGTGCTCGCCGCGCTTGGCCTCATGGCGGCGGGAGTAGCGGTAATCCACCAGGGTGTTCAGGTTGACGTCGGCCACCGCGTACACGTGGCCCCCGCGCCCGCCGTCGCCCCCGTTGGGGCCGCCGAATTCCTTGAATTTTTCATGGCGGAACGACACGCAGCCGTTGCCGCCATCGCCTGCAACGATGTCAATGAAGGCTTCGTCTACGAATTTCATGGCTTGGGGAGTGTAGTGGTGCCGCGGCCGCGTTCAAACAACAAAGCCCCGGTGTGCGGGGCTTTGTCGGTCAGGTGTCGCGTCAGGCCGTCAGGCGGGAGTGACGCTGGCTGTGTGCCTGGAGAGCGCGCCGCGCGTGGAAAACGACACGTGGCCGTCCACCAGCGCGAACAGCGTGTGGTCCTTGCCCACGCCGACATTGCTGCCCGGATGCACGCGCGTGCCGCGCTGGCGCACGATGATGGAGCCGGCGCTGACCAGCTGGCCGCCGTAGGCCTTCACACCAAGCATCTTGGGCTTGGAATCGCGCCCGTTTCGCGTGGAGCCGCCGCCTTTTTTATGTGCCATGGTTCAATCCCCTGTGATCAAGCGGCAATCGTGTCGATCTGCAGTTCGGTGAACTGCTGACGATGGCCTTGGCGTTTCTGATAGTGCTTGCGCCGGCGCATCTTGAAGATGCGCACCTTGTCGTGCTGGCCGTGGGCCACGACAGTCGCCTTCACGCTGGCTCCGGACACCAGGGGCGTACCCACCTTGAGCTCGCTGCCGTTGCCGACAGCCAGAACCTGGTCAAGCACGATTTCCTGGCCTACTTCCGCAGCAATCTGTTCTATCTTGATTTTTTCGCCGGCAGCCACGCGATACTGCTTGCCACCGGTTTTTATGACCGCGTACATGTAAACCTCTACGTTAAGAGTTCGTAGTGAGTTCTGCAGACGAATTTCCGCAGAACCGCCAATTGTATGCGATGTCCGGGTATTGGCCAAGCAGCCCGTGGGCCCAATGCCGGGAGGAGGGCCGGCCCTTCCTATAATCCACCGTCTTCACGCTACCGCGAGTCCACACATCTTGAGCGCTTCATCCCCTGGCACGACGGCCGCACTGGCTCTGATTGCAGACGACATGCGCGAGGTGGACAAGGTCATCGGCGCGCGGCTGCAGTCGCCGGTGGCGCTGGTGGGCGATGTGGCGCGCTACATCATCCTGGCGGGGGGCAAACGCCTGCGCCCGGCCTTGCTGCTGCTCATGTGCGGCGCGCTCGAATGCGAAGACACCCGGCGCTTCAACCTGGCGGCCGTGGTGGAATTCATCCACACCGCCACGCTTTTGCATGACGACGTGGTGGATGCATCCACGCTGCGGCGCGGCCGGGCGACCGCCAACGAGAATTTCGGCAACCCCGCCAGCGTCCTGGTGGGGGATTTCCTGTACTCGCGCGCCTTCCAGATGATGGTGGAGACGGGCGACATGCGGGTGATGCGGATCCTGGCCGACGCCACCAACGTGATCGCCGAGGGCGAAGTCCAGCAGCTCGTGAACACGCACGACGCGGCGCTCACCGAAGCCGGCTACCTGGAGGTGATCCGCTCCAAGACGGCCAAGCTGTTCGAGGCCAGCGCCCGGCTGGCGGCCGTGCTGGCCGGGAGCAGTCCGCAGGTGGAGCACGCCTGCGCCGAATACGGCAAGGCGCTGGGCACGGCCTTCCAGGTGATCGACGATGCGCTGGATTACGACGGTGACGCGCAGGAGATGGGCAAGAACATCGGCGACGACCTGCGCGAAGGCAAGATGACCCTGCCGCTGATCATCGCGATGCAGCGCGGAGACGAGGCGCAAAAGGCCTTGCTGCGGCGCGTCATCGAGCAGGGCTCCACCCACGAACTCGATGCCGTGGTGGGCATCGTGCGCACGACCGACGCCATGACGGCGACGCGCGCCGCGGCCGCCGCGCAGGCCCAGCTCGCCATGGATGCGATTTCCGTGCTGCCACGCAATTTTTATACGCAAGCGCTGCTACAATTAGCGGCTCAGCTGTTGACGCGCAGGGTTTGAAGAACTGGCGCAGCGCGGCTGTTTCGGGGTGTAGCTTAGCCTGGTAGAGCGCTACGTTCGGGACGTAGAGGCCGGAGGTTCGAATCCTCTCACCCCGACC
>OFJB01001018.1_pt1 | contig 11853 bp, 10 predicted proteins | sample 1775081 | NCBI WGS metagenome assembly OFJB01 (sample SAMN08195771, study PRJEB24354) | sludge metagenome | isolation source: initial sludge from phenol fed wastewater aerobic bioreactor | place: India: Nagpur | collected 2016-06-05 | reverse complement strand
CGCATCTCGCTGCAACTGGCGCAGGAAGAGCTGGCGCAACTGCTGGGCGCCTCGCGCCAGCGCGTCAACCAGGAGCTGAAGACCATGGAGCGCGAGGAGGTCATCCGCATCGAGCCGGCCGGCCTCATCGTGCGCGACCGCGCGGCGCTGCTGCGCATCGGCGAAGGCGAACCCTAGCCTTTTCACGGAGATCCGCATGAGCAGCAACCCCACCAACGCCTTCGTGGGCACGCGCCCGGTCTCCGCCACCCACGCCTTCGACGCCGATGCGCTCGCCGCCTGGCTGGCACGCAACGTGGCGGGCTTCGCCGGCCCGCTCACGGTCGAGATGTTCAAGGGCGGCCAGTCCAACCCCACCTACAAGCTCGTCACGCCGCAGCGCACCTACGTGATGCGCGCCAAGCCGGGGCCCGTGGCCAAGCTGCTGCCCTCGGCGCACGCCATCGAGCGCGAGTTCGCCGTCATGAAGGGCCTGGCCGGCACCGCCGTGCCGGTGGCCCACATGCATGCGCTGTGCGAGGACGAAACCGTCATCGGCCGCGCCTTCTACATCATGGAGTTCGTCGAAGGCCGCGTGCTGTGGGACCAGTCCCTGCCCGGCATGAGCGCAGCCGAGCGAGGCGCCCTCTACGACGAGATGAACCGCGTGATCGCCGCGCTGCACACGGTGGACTTCAAGGCCCAGGGCCTGGAGCACTACGGCAAGAGCGGCAACTACTTCGAGCGCCAGATCGGTCGCTGGAGCAAGCAGTACCTGGCCTCGGTCACCCAGCCCATCGCCGAGATGGACCGGCTGATCGAGTGGCTGCCCGCGCACATGCCGGCCAGCGCGCGCACCGACCTGACGTCCATCGTGCACGGCGACTTCCGCCTGGACAACCTGATCTTCCACCCCACCGAGCCGCGCGTGCTGGCCGTGCTGGACTGGGAGCTGTCCACCCTGGGCCACCCGCTGGCCGACTTCAGCTACCACTGCATGTCCTGGCACATCGACGCCAGCCAGTTCCGCGGCATCGGCGGGCTGGATCTGGCGGCCTTGGGCATCCCGAGCGAAGCCGAATACATCCGCCGCTACTGCGCGCGCACCGGCCTGGCCACGCCCGAGCAGCTGGCGCCGGACTGGAGCTTTTACCTGGCCTACAACATGTTCCGCATCGCCGCCATCCTGCAGGGCATCGCCAAGCGCGTGGAGGCTGGCACCGCCAGCAGCGAGCAGGCCCGGGCCAACGGCGCGCGCGCCCGGCCGATGGCCGAGCTGGCCTGGCGGTTTGCTCAAAAAGCATAGCTGCTCGCGCTTGATTCACCTGGGCTGGAGCCCGATTTTTATCATAAGGAGTGATCCATGGAGTTCGACTACAGCCCGAAGGTCAAGGACATGCAGGCGCGCCTGCTGGCCTTCATGGACGAGCACATCTACCCCAACGAAAACGCCTACTACGACGAGGTCGCGGCCAACCGCGCCAAGGGCAACGCCTGGATTCCGACGCAGATCATCGAGCAGCTCAAGCCCAAGGCGCGCGCCGCCGGCCTGTGGAACCTGTTTCTGCCCAAGTCCACGCGCGCCCCCGAGGGCCTGTCCAACCTCGAATACGCGCCGCTGTGCGAGATCATGGGCCGCGTGGCCTGGGCGCCCGAGGTCTTCAACTGCTCGGCGCCCGACACCGGCAACATGGAGACCATCGAGCGCTACGGCAGCGAGGCCAACAAGGACCAGTGGCTGGAGCCCCTGCTGCGCGGCGAGATCCGCTCGGCCTTCCTGATGACCGAGCCGGCCGTGGCCTCGTCGGACGCCACCAACATCGAGTGCCGCATCCAGCGCGACGGCGATCACTACGTCATCAACGGCCGCAAGTGGTGGTCCTCCGGCGCGGGCGATCCGCGCTGCGCGGTCTACATCGTGATGGGCAAGACCGACCCCGAGGCGCCGCGCCACTCGCAGCAGTCCATGATCCTGGTGCCCGCAGGCACGCCGGGCGTCAAGGTCATCCGCGCGCTGACGGTGTTCGGCATGGACGACGCGCCGCACGGCCACATGGAGGTCGAGCTGAAAGACGTGCGCGTGCCCGCCGCCAACCTGCTGGTGGGCGAGGGCCGGGGCTTCGCCATCGCCCAGGGCCGCCTGGGGCCGGGGCGCATCCACCACTGCATGCGCTCCATCGGCGCGGCCGAGCGCGCGCTGGAGCTGATGTGCCAGCGCCTGAACCACCGCGTCGCCTTCGGCCGGCGCATCGCCGAGCAGGGCGTGTGGCGCGAGCGCATCGCCGAGTCGCGCTGCCTGATCGACCAGGCGCGCCTGCTCACGCTCAAGGCCGCCTACATGATGGACACCGTGGGCAACAAGGTGGCGCAGGCCGAGATCGCCATGATCAAGGTCGTCGCCCCCAACACGGCCCTGCGCGTCATCGACTGGGCCATCCAGGCGCACGGCGGCGCCGGCATCAGCAACGACTTTCCGCTGGCCTCCATGTACGCCCACCAGCGCACGCTGCGCTTTGCCGACGGCCCCGACGAGGTGCACCGCAACGCCATCGCCAAGCTGGAGCTGGCCAAGCACATGCCGGGCGCCAAACCGGTGGACATGCCCATCACGCGCGGCAGCTGAGCCGGCGCGCAGGCCGCGTCAGCGCGGCACCCAGACCTGCCCCGTCATCAGCCGCCGCGCGCTGCGGCTGACGCTGACGCGGCGGATGCGCCAGGCGCCGCCGGCGTCCTGCGCCGCCTCGGCCTCGGTCTCGATGCAGCCCGCCGGGTGGCCCATGCGCAGGCCGGCGCCGCCCGCGCCGCTGCCCGGCGCCAGCAGCGTGCCGGGCAAGGCCGCGGCCGACGCCAGCGCGATCGCCCCGGTGCCCGGCAGCGCGTGGTGAAACTGCCCCATCGAGACCATGCGCACCAGCACGTCCATCTGGCCGACGGCCACCGCCCGGCCGTCGCTGGCGACGTAGTCGGCGGGCGCGCCCACCAGCGCCAGCTTGGGCGTGGCCGGGCGCTCGCGCGTGGCCTGCGCCGGCGTGGCGGCCAGGCCCATGACCACGGCGCCCTGGGCGCGCACCGCCTCGCAGCGCGCCAGCAGCGCCGCGTCGGCGTTCAGCGCGCGCGGCAGCTCGGTGCCGGCCAGGCCCAGGCTCGCCGCGGGCACGATGACGGTGGCGTTGCCCGAGTTGACCAGCGTGGCCGGCACGGGCCCCAGGCCGGGCACCTGCAGCACGTCCTGCGCCCGGCCCGTGGGCAGCAGCGGCAGGCCGCCCCCGCCGGCCGGGTCCAGGAAGTCGAGCCGGATCTCGGCGGCGGGGAACGGCACGCCGTCCAGCACGAAGCCGCCCAGCTCCTGCACCTGCCCGCCGCGCATGGGCACGTGCGCCACGATGCGCTGGCCCAGGTTGGCCTGCCAGATGCGGACGGTGGCCAGCCCCTCGGCGGGCGCAGGGTCGAGCAGGCCGGCGTGCAGCGCGAACGGGCCGACGGCGGCCGCCAGGTTGCCGCAGGAGCCGCTCCAGTCGATCAGCGGCCGGTCGATGGCGACCTGGCCGAACAGGTAGTCCACGTCGCAGCCAGGCCGGGCCGAGCGCTGCACCAGCACCACCTTGCTGGTGCTCGAGCTGGCGCCGCCCAGGCCGTCGATGTGGCGTGCGTACGGATCGGGGCTGCCGATGGCGCGCAGCAGCAGCGCGTCGCGCGCCGCCGGCTCGGCCGGCAGGTCGGAGGGCCGAAAGAACAGGCCCTTGCTGGTGCCGCCGCGCATGAGGGTGGCGGCGATGGCGAGGGTCTCAGTCGGCATAGCGTTGCTCCAGCGCGTCCCAGCGCGGCTTGTCGACCAGGCGCTGGCGCTCGGCGAAGGGCGCCACCAGGGCCGGGTCCTCGCTGAGCGCGCCACTCGCCTTCAGCTGCCCCAGCGCCCGCGTCATGCCCGCCACCGCCGCCTGCAGCGCGGCATTGGCGTACAGCACCAGGCCGTAGCCGGCGGCCGCCAGCTCGGCCTGCGGCAGCACCGGCGTGCGCCCGCCCAGCACCAGGTTCATCAGCAGCGGGGGCTTGAGCAGGCCCGGCAGCGCGCGCACCTGCCCGGCCTCGGTCAGCGCCTCGACGAACAGGATGTCGGCGCCCGCCTCGGCGTAGCGCGCCGCGCGCTCGACGGCAGCCTCGAAACCGTGCACCGCCGCCGCGTCGGTGCGCGCCATCACCAGCAGGCCGCTGTCGGCCCGCGCGTCGACGGCGGCGCGAATCTTGCCCACCATCTCGGCGGTATCGACCACGTCCTTGCCGCCGAAGTGGCCGCAGCGCTTGGGACTGGTCTGGTCTTCCAGCTGCACGCAGTCGGCGCCCGCGCGCTCGAGCCGGCGCACCGTGTGGTAGACGTTGACGGCGTTGCCGAAGCCCGTATCGGCATCGACGATCAGCGGCAGCCGCACCACGTCGCGGATGCGCTGGGTGTGCTCGGCGATCTCGGCCAGGCCCATGAAGCCCTGGTCGGGCAGGCCCAGGCTCATGTTGGTCACGCCCGCGCCGGTGACGTAGATGGCGGCAAAGCCCAGCTCCTCGATCACGCGCGCCGACAGCGCGTTGAAGGCCCCCGGCACCAGGGTGGCCTGCCGCCTGTGCACCAGTTGCAGCAGGGTTTTGCGGGTATCTTTGACGGTCATGTGGCATCTCCAGACCGATGATGCTACCCAACGAGGAGACCCCCATGCGCATCCTGCTGGCGGAAGACGAACCCGACCTGGCCAACTGGCTGGCGCGCGCGCTGGAGCGCGACGGCCTGCTGGCCGACTGGGTCAGCGACGGCCGCGACGTGCTGCCCAGCCTGGCCGCGCGCAGCTACGACGCGCTGGTGCTGGACCTGGGCCTGCCCGGGCTGGACGGCCACCAGGTGCTGGCGGCCCTGCGCGCGCGCGACGAGCGGCTGCCGGTGCTGATCCTGACCGCGCGCGACTCGCTGCGCGCGCGCGTGGGCACGCTCAACCAGGGCGCCGACGATTTTCTGGCCAAGCCTTTCGACCTGGCCGAGCTGCAGGCGCGCCTGCATGCCCTGATCCGGCGCGCGCGCGGCAGCGCCCACTGGCACCAGAGCTGCGGCCCGCTCGCCTGGGACGCCACCACCAAGGGCTTTGCCCTGCACGGGCAGCCGCTGGCGCTGACGCCGCGCGAGCACGCCGTGCTGCGCGTGCTGATCCAGCACCTGGGCGAGCCGCTGTCCAAGACCGAAATCCTCGACCGCGTGGTCTCCGACGCGCACGACGTCAGCCCCGAGGCCGTCGAGGTGCTGGTGCACCGCCTGCGCAAGCGCCTGGACGGCCGCGGCGTGCGCATCACCACGCTGCGCGGCCTGGGCTACGTGCTGGAGCCCACGCCGTGACGCCGCGCGGCGCCAGCCTGCGCGGCACGCTGGTGGTGGTGCTGGCCGTCGGCATGGTGCTGGCCTCGGGCATCGGCCTGTGGGGCGCCTGGCGCACCGCCGCGGCCGCCGCCAACGCCGCCTACGACCGCTCGCTGGCGGGCGCCATCAAGGCCATCGACGCCAACATCAGCACCGCCAGCGGTGGCCTGGGCGTCGAGCTGCCCTACGCCATGCTCGAGTTCTTCGAGCTCACCGCCGGCGGCGCGGTGTACTTTCGCGTCGCCAGCGAAGACGGCTTGGTGGAGATCGGCAACACCGACCTGCCTGCGCCCGAGGCCACGCTCATCAACGGCCGGCCGCGCTTTCGCGACGCCCGCTACCACGGCCAGCTGCTGCGCCTGGGCTCGTACACGCGGGTGCTCGACCCGCCCCTGGCCGGGCACGTGGACAAGCCGCGCGTGATCATCCAGGTGGCCGAGACCCTGGCCTCGCGCCAGGACTTCACGCGCGCCCTGCTGCTGGAGGCCGTCACGCGCAACGCGCTGCTGGTGGCGCTGGCGCTGGCGCTGATGGCGCTGGCCACCGGCTGGGCGCTGCGGCCGCTGGCGCGCCTGTCGGCCGAGCTGCAGGCGCGCTCGCCCGAGGACCTGACCCCCATCCCGGAGGGCGCGGTGCCCACCGAGGCGCGTCCGCTGGTGGCCGCCATCAACCACCACATGGCGCGCCACCAGCAGGCCAGCGAGGCGCGCCGCCGCTTCGTCGACGACGCCTCGCACCAACTGCGCACGCCGCTGACCACCCTGGTCACCCAGGCCGACTTCGCCCTGCGCGAGGCGCCGCCCGGCCCGGTGCGCGAGGCCCTGCAGGCCATGCGCCAGCAGCTCGACGAGGCCACGCGCCAGGTCAACCAGATGCTGGCGCTGGCGCGCGCCGACGCCGCCGAGCTGGACCGGCAGGCCGTCGACCTGGTGGCGCTGGCGCGCGAGCTGACGCGCCCGTGGTGGCCGCGTGCCCGCGCCGCCGCCATCGACCTGGGCTTCGAAAGCGGCGTGCCGGCACTGCAGGTGCCGGTCAACGCCGCCCTGCTGCGCGAGGCGCTGGCCAACCTGTTGCACAACGCTCTGCGCTACGCCCCGGCGGGCAGCCACGTGACGGTGCGGGTGGACGCCGCCGGCGGCGAAGCCGTGCTGGCGGTGCTGGACGACGGGCCCGGCCTGGCGCCCGACGAGCTGCCGCACGCCAGCGAGCGCTTTTTTCGCGGCCGGCACGCGCGCGTCGGCGGCAGCGGCCTGGGGCTGGCCATCGTGCGCGCCGTGGCCGAGCGGCACGGCGGCCGGCTCGAGCTGGCGAGCGGCCCGGGCGGCCGCGGCCTGGCCGCGCGCCTTCATCTCCCGCTCGCTACGGCGGCCCCGCCCGAGGCACGTCCAACCGCGGGTTAACCCCGAACGACGTGCCGTGATTTGAAAGCGGGCTGAAAGCACGCGCTGGCTAGAGTCGCCTTGCGCTCCGCCATCCGCCCGCGGATGCGGCGCACGACCTTTCCCACGCACACCTTCAAGGAGACCGCTCGATGAAACTCACCCACGCCCTCGCGACCCTGGCCCTGGCAGGCGGCATGGGCCTGGCCCACGCCGGCCCGCTGGACAAGACCGAATGCATCGCCCCGGCCAAGCCCGGCGGCGGGTTCGACCTGACCTGCAAGCTGGCGCAGTCGGCCCTGCTGGACGGCAAGTTCATCGGCACGCCGATGCGCGTGACCTACATGCCGGGCGGCATCGGCGCCGTGGCCTACAACGCGATCGTGGCGCAGCGCCCGGACGAGAACAACACCATCGTCGCCTTCTCGGGCGGCTCGCTGCTGAACCTGGCGCAGGGCAAGTTCGGCCGCTACCACGTGGGCGACGTGCGCTGGCTGGCCGGCGTGGGCGCCGATTACGGCGCCATCATCGTGGCCGACAGTTCGCCCTTCAAGTCGCTCAAGGACGTGGTGGCCGCCATCGGGGCCGATCCCAGCAAGGTGGTGTTCGGCGCCGGCGGCACCGTGGGCAGCCAGGACTGGATGAAGGCCGCGCTCACCGCCAAGGCCGCCGGCCTGGACCCCCGCAAGATGCGCTTCGTCGCCTTCGAGGGCGGCGGCGAAGCCATCACCGCGCTGCAGGGCGGCCACGTGCAGATCTACTCGGGCGACGCCTCCGAGGCCGAGGAGCAGATCAAGGCCGGCGCCAAGATCCGCGTCATCGCCGTGCTGGCCGACAAGCGGCTGGAAGGCGGCCTGGCCAAGGTGCCCACCGCCAAGGAGCAGGGCATGGACGTCGAGTGGCCCATCATCCGGGGCTTCTACATGGGCCCGAAGGTAAGCGACGCGGACTTCAAGGTCTGGGTCGACACCTTCAACAAGATGATGGCCACGCCCGAGTTCGCCAAGCTGCGCGCCGACCGCAGCCTGTTCCCCTTCGCGCTGACCGGCGCCGAGCTCGACGCCTACGTGAAGAAGCAGGTCGAGCGCTACAGCAAGCTGGCCGCCGAACTCGGCCTGGCCGTCGCCAAGTAAGGGCGGCGCAACGCCCCGACGGCGGCCGCTACCCGCGGCCGCCCCATCCGGAGACCCGACATGAGTGACCGCATTCTCGGCGCCGCCTGCCTCGCGGCGGGCGCCGCCATGGCCTGGGCGGCCAAGGACTACGCCGCGCCCATCTCCTACGAACCCGTGGGGCCGCGCGCCTTTCCCATGCTGCTGGCGGCGCTGCTGGCCATCGGCGGCGCCTGGCTGCTGGTGCGCCCCGGCGCCCACGGCCGCTGGCTGCACACGGTGCCGCTGAAGGCGCTGTCGCTGGCGATCGCCGCGGTGTTCGCGTACGTGCTGCTGTTCCAGTGGCTGGGTTTCACGCTGGCCACCCTCGTGATGGCGGTGCCGGTGGGCATGGCCTTCGGCGGCAGCCTGCTGCAGTCGCTCGGCGGCGGCCTGGGCCTGGGCCTGGTGGGGTTCTTCCTGTTCGACAAGGCGCTCGACGTGGTCCTGCCGACTGGCCTGTTGTCCTTCCTGCTCGGAGGCCGCTGATGGATACCCTGCAATACCTGCTCAACGGCTTCGGCGTCGCGCTGACCGTGACCAACCTGGTGGTGGCCGCGCTGGGCGCGCTGATCGGCACCATCGTCGGCATGCTGCCGGGCCTGGGGCCGATCAACGGCGTCGCCATCCTGATGCCGATCGCCTTCGCGCTCAAGCTGCCGCCGGAGACCGCCCTGATCCTGCTGGCGGCCGTCTACATGGGCTGCGAGTTCGGCGGCCGCATCTCGGCCATCCTGCTGAACGTGCCCGGCGACGCGGGCGCCATCATGACCACGCTGGACGGCTACCCCATGGCCAAGGCCGGCCAGGCCGGCGTGGCGCTGTCCATCTCGGCCTGGTCCTCGTTCATCGGCGGCATGGTGGCCACCACCGGCTTCGTGCTGTTCGCGCCCCTGCTGGCCCGCTGGGCCCTGGCCTTCGGCCCGGCCGAATACTTCGCGCTGATGGTGTTTGCCTTCGCCTGCATCACCGGCCTGATGGGCGACGCGCCGATGAAGGCCGCGCTGGCCGCCGTCATCGGCCTGGCGCTGGCCACGGTGGGGCTGGACTCCAACTCGGGCGTGTACCGCTTCACGGCCGACAACGTGCACCTGTCCGACGGCATCCAGTTCATCGTCGTCGTGATCGGCCTGTTCTCGGTCAGCGAGGTCCTGCTGATGCTGGAGCAGCACTTCCAGAGCAGCGGCATGATCAAGTCGACCGGCCGCTCCATGTTCAACCTCAGGGAGCTGGCCCACACCTGGTGGGGCACGGTGCGCTCGTCGGTGGTGGGCTTCGTCGTCGGCGTGCTGCCCGGCGCCGGCGCCACCATCGCCAGTGCCATGACCTACACGATGGAAAAGAACATCGCCGGCGCCAGCGGCACCTTCGGCAAGGGCGACATCCGCGGCGTGGCCGCGCCCGAGGCGGCCAACAACGCCTCGGCCGGCGGCTCCTTCGTGCCGATGCTGACGCTGGGCGTGCCCGGCTCGGGCACCACGGCGGTGATGATGGGCGCGCTGGCCCTCTACAACATCACGCCGGGGCCGGCGCTGTTCACGCAGAACCCCAATCTGGTGTGGGGCCTGATCGCCTCGATGTTCGTCGCCAACGTGCTGCTGCTGGTCATGAACATCCCGCTGGTGGGCGTGTTCTCCAGCATGCTGCGCACGCCCAACTGGCTGCTGGTGCCGGGCATCCTGGCGGTGAGCACGGTGGGGGTGTATTCGGTGCACGCCACCACGTTCGACCTGACGCTGATGGCAGTGTTCGGCGTGATCGGCTACCTGCTGCGCAAGCAGGGTGTGCCGATGGCGCCGCTGATCCTGGGCTTCGTGCTGGGCGACATGATGGAGCAGAACCTGCGCCGCGCGCTGTCCATCACCAACGGCGACGTGGGCATCCTGATCGAAAGCCCGATCTCCAAGGGCCTGTGGCTGATCGCCATCCTGATGGTGGTGGTGCCGCCGCTGCTGCGCCTGCGCCGTCGGCGCCAGACGGAGCAGGTGGCCTGAGCCGGCTCCCCTGCCCCACCGCGGCGCCTTCGGGCGCCGTTTTTTTTGGCCTCCAGGATCAGTGCGCCGCGCGCGGCCAGACCGGCCGCCGGCCGGTGAGCTGGCTCACGATCAGGGCCTTGAGCGGTGGCAGGTGACTGGAGCCCGCCAGCACGGCCCGACGCAGCAGGCGCGGCAGTGCGCGCTCGTCGGTGTACAGGCCCACGATGGCATTGGTGCCACGGTACAGCGGCCAGGCGTGGCGCTGGTGGGCACGGGCATAGGCCTGCAGCACGCTGGCATCGCCCAGGTCGGCGCCGCGCGCCCGCGCCTGGCCCAGCACCTGCGCCAGCCGCGCCACGCCGGCCAGGCCCAAGTTGTAGCCGTGCGCCGTCACCGGGTGCATGCCGACGGCGGCGTCGCCCACCAGGGCGCAGCGCGCGGCGGCAAAGCGCTGCGCGATCACGGCCACCAGCGGGTAGGCGTGGCGCTCGCCCAGCAGGCGCATGCGGCCCAGGCGGTGGTTGAACTGCTCCTGCACGCGCGCGGCGAAGTCCTCGGGCGACAGCGCCATCAGCGCCTGCACCTGCTCGCTGCGCGCCGTGACCACGGCCGAGCACATCGGGGCGCCGCTGTCCGGGTCGTCGGGCAGCGGCAGGATGGCCAGCGTGCGCTCGTAGCCGAAGCATTCGTGCGCGATGCCCTCGTGCGCGCGCTCGTGCTGCAGGCGGCAGACGATGACGGTGCGGCCGAAGTCCTGCATCGACGCGCCGATGCCCAGCTGGCGCCGGGTGGCCGAAAAGCGGCTGTCGGCCGCCACCAGCAGCGGCGCCTGCAGACGCTGGGGCGCGGCGCCGGGGATGGCAGGGTCCACATGGTCCAGCTCGGCGTGAGCGGGCGTGGTGGCCACGCGCGTGACCTGGGTGCCGCAGAGCAGGCGCACGCCCGGCGTGTCGGCCGCCACCTGCCAGGCCGTGCGGCGCAGCGCGTGGTTGGGCACGATCCAGCCCAGGTTGTCGCAGCCCGTGCCCTGCGCGTTCAGCGTCATGCCCTCGCGTCGACCCACGGGGCCGTCGTGCACCTGGGCCTGGCGCAGCTGGCCGATCTCGTGCGGCGCCAGGCCTTGCCAGCTGCCCAGGCGCTTGAGCGTCGCCACGCTGGGGTGGGTGAGCGCGATCTCTCGTCCGTCGGGCGCCGGCTCGGCCAGCGCGGCGGCGTCCTGCTGCTCCAGCACGGTCGCCTGCAGGCCGGCCTGCGCCAGGGCAATGGCCAGCGACAGGCCGGCCGGGCCGCCGCCCACGATCAGCACGTCGCTGGTGCTGGCGGGCGTGACGGATGAAGCGGTGGGGGACATGGCAAGCGAAGGCGGGCAAAGGCTGCGCGCCATTGTCCCCGCCGCCCCCGGAGCAGCCCTTGCACTGGATCAAGACCCGGGCAAGAGCGAGGCGCAGCGCTCAGCGCCGGGGCTTGCCGCCCTTGCGCGCCTTGGCCTTGGCGGCCGCCTTCTTGACGGCGGCCGTCAACGCCTGCATGGGCGTGCGGCGCTCGGCCGCCGCAGACAGATCCTCGCGCGCCTCGCGCCGCTCGCGCCCCTTGGGCGGCTTGGGCGCGGCCTTGCCCGTGCCGGGCTCACGGCCGCTCTTGTCGCGCGGCGCGCCCTCTTCGTGCACCAGGCGAAAGTCGATCTTGCGCGCGTCCAGGTCCACGCGGCTGACCTGCACCCGCACGCGCGTGCCCATGCCGTAGCGGATGCCGGTGCGCTCGCCGCGCAACTCCTGGCGCACCTCGTCGTAGCGGAAGTATTCGCCGCCCAGCTCGGTGATGTGCACCAGGCCCTCGACGTGCAGTTCCGTCAGCGTCACGAACAGGCCGAAGCTGGTGACGGCGCTCACGCTGCCGGCGTATTCCTCGCCCAGGTGCTCGCGCATGTACTTGCACTTGAGCCAGGCCTCGACGTCGCGGCTGGCCTCGTCGGCGCG
>OFJB01001017.1_pt1 | contig 11862 bp, 12 predicted proteins | sample 1775081 | NCBI WGS metagenome assembly OFJB01 (sample SAMN08195771, study PRJEB24354) | sludge metagenome | isolation source: initial sludge from phenol fed wastewater aerobic bioreactor | place: India: Nagpur | collected 2016-06-05 | reverse complement strand
GATGAAGCCTTCGCGGTAGTTCAGGCCCAGGCGCGCGGCCAACTGCATGGCCGAGGGCCGCGAGGAATCCGGGATCGGCATGACCACGTCCACGTCGCCCAGGCGCAGCGACTTGGCGACCTTGTCCGCCAGGTATTCGCCCATGTGCAGGCGCGCGTCGTAGATCGAGATCCCGTCCATCACGGAATCGGGCCGGGCGAAATAGACGTATTCAAAGACGCAGGGCGTCTGCTCCAGGCCGGGATCGGCGCAGAGCTCGGCGCAGAGCGCGCCGTCCTCGGTGATCACGACCGCCTCGCCGGGCGCGATGTCGCGCACCAAGGAGAAGCCGCTGCCGGTCAGGGCAACGGATTCGGAGGCCAGCATCCATTCGGGACCGGAGTCCGTGCCGTGGCGGCCCAGCCCCAGCGGCCGGCATGCCGCAGGGAATAGAGGTCGCGCGCGTACTTGGACTCGGACAGGACGTTGGGCGTGCACGCGCCGCGCGCGCAGTTCTCGCGCGCGACCGTCTTGCCGGGCGTGGCGGTGCGCGTCTGCAGGGTGCGGCCGACTTCCGCGACCAGGTCGTGGTCGGCGTTGGGCGTCAGGGTCAGCTTGAGGGTGCCGGAGCGGGTGTCCTGCCGGTTGAAGCCGTTGAGGATCTCGTCCTCCTGGCGGCGGACCTGCTGGCCGTAGAACTGCAGGCCCAGGCGGTCCTCCTGGATGGGGCCCGCCAGATAGACGCTGCCCTGATGGATGTCGCCGGAATCGCGGTCTTCCTGGAAGGTGCCCTCGGCGCGCACGGAGCCGGTCCATTCCTTGTGGACCTTGCGCGTGATGATGTTGATCACTCCGCCCATGGCCTCCGAGCCGTAGAGGGAGGACATCGGGCCGCGGATGACCTCGATGCGTTCGATCGCCTGCAGCGGCGGCAGCCAGCCCTGCTCGATGCCGGCGTTGTCGCTGTTGGGGCGGGTCTCGCGGGAGTTCTGGCGCTTGCCGTCGATCAGGATCAGGGTGTAGGCCGAGGACATGCCGCGGATGCTGATGTCGCTGGAGCTCGCCCCGCCGGTGACGACCACGCCGGGCACGTCCTTCAGGGCGTCGGTGATGTCCCGGTAGGACCGTTTTTCGAGTTCCTCGCGCGGCAGGACGCTGATGGAGGCGGGCGCGTCCTCGACGGCCTGCTCGTAGCCGGTCTTGTTCAGCTTCGCGGATGCCTCGGCGTCCTTCACGGCCTGCTGGGCCTGGGCCAGCGTGAGCGAGCTCGACTTGGCGCTGTTCACCGCCTGGACGTACGAGCTCTGGGCCGACGTGACCGATGCCTGCGCGGCGCTGTCATCCAACGTCGCCAGCTTCTGGTCGGCCTTCACGGTGTCGCCCTGCTCGACCTTGACGGCGTCCAACGTGCCGGCGGTCGAGAACGACAGTTCCAGGGTGCCGGCTGTCTCGACGGTGCCAGTCGCCGTCACCGTCTCGCTGACATTGCCCTTCTGCACGCTCACGGTGCGGCCGCTCGTCGCCACCTCGGACTTGGGGGCGAAGAGCCAGAAGTAGGCGCCCGCGCCCACGGCGACGAGCAGCAGGGCGAGCCCCGCGTTGATCCATACGATTCGACGCTTCATGCGGGCCACTGTGGGCGTCCGACCTGTGATGCTCCTGTGAGCGGCATGTCCTCGTGCTGTGACTTGCACTCACAGGTCGTTGACAGAATGTGCACAGCCAACGGGGAGGAGGCGCGAGCACACTGTGCGCGTGATCACCAAGACACCCGAGGCCCGGCTGCTCGTCGTCGATGACGAGCAGAACATCGTCGAGTTGCTGGAGGCCAGCCTGCGTTTCCACGGCTTCGACGTGACGACGTGCACCGACGGGGCGACGGCGCTCCGGGTCGCGAAGAAGGTCGAGCCCGACCTCATGGTGACCGACGTGATGATGCCGGGGCTCAACGGCTTCGACCTCGTGCGCAGCCTGCGTGCGGACGGATATCAGTTCCCCGTGCTCTTCCTGACTGCCAAGGACGCGGTGGACGACCGCGTGACAGGGCTGACGATCGGCGGGGACGACTACATCGTCAAGCCGTTCAGCCTCAGCGAGGTCGTCGCCCGTATCCGCACGGTGCTCAAGCGCACGGGCCGTGCGGCGCGTGCTCCTCAACGGACTGTGCTGGCCTACTCCGATCTCACGATCGACGAGGCCGCGCACGAGGTACGGCGAGGCGACGACGAGATCGCGCTGTCCCCCACGGAGTTCCGCCTGCTGTGCTACCTGGTGGAGAACGCCGAGACCGTGGTGAGCAAGGCCCAGATCCTCGACACCGTGTGGAACTACGACTTCGGCGGGGAGGTCAACGTGGTCGAGTCCTATATCTCGTACCTGCGACGCAAGATCGATGCGGGGCGGCCGCCGCTCATCCACACGATCCGCGGCGTCGGATACGTCCTGCGGACCGGGAAGACGTGATGCGCCCGCTGGCACGCCGGCCGCTGCGTGTCCAGCTGAGCCTGTTCATGGTCGTGCTGCTCGCGCTGGGCATGTTCGTGTCGAGCCTGCTGGCCACCGCGTCCCTGCGCGGCTACCTGCTCGACCGGGTCGACGAGGAGCTTGTCGGGGCCTCTCGACCGTTCACCACCTTCCCTGGCCGCCTCCCGGACTTCAGCCAGTCGGACAGCGGCCGTCCGCGCCCCCCCAACCGCTTCTACGTCGCGCGCTTGGTCGACGGCACCGTCGAGGTCATCAACGCACCGACGGGAGGGTCGGCTCCGACGCTCCCGGCAACAGACGAGCTGACCGAGGGATCGGGGACGGCGTTCGACGCGGGCTCGGCCGACGGGGTGACCTGGCGGGTGCTGGTGTCGCCCCTGTCGACCGGCGACGGCTGGACTGTCGTCGCCCTGCCCCTGTCCGACCTGCAGGCCACCGTCGACCGGCTCGTTCTGCTGCAGGCGGTCGTGGGTCTCGCCGTGCTGGTGATCGCGGGCGGTGTCGGGTTCTTCGTGGTGCGGCGCAGCCTTCGGCCCTTGGACGAGATGGCGACCGCCGCGCACGAGATCGCCGACGGCGACCTCAGCCGACGGGTGCCCGAGGTGCCGACCAGCCGGGAGGTCGAGGAGCTCGCGACATCGTTCAACACGATGGTCACGCGGATCGAGACGGCGTTCGCGGCGCAGCAGGCGTCCGAGGCGCAGGCACGGGAGTCGGAGGATCGGATGCGGCGCTTCGTCGCGGATGCCGGTCACGAGCTGCGCACGCCGCTGACGAGCATCCGCGGCTACGCCGAGCTCATCGAGCAGGGCGCAGCACCCGATCCGGCCGACGCCGTCGCGCGGATCCAGGCGGAAGCGGCGCGCATGGGGTCACTCGTCGACGACCTTCTGCAGCTCGCCCGGATGGACCAGCAGAGGCCGCTGGAGCGTCTCCCGGTCGCGCTCGGCGACCTTGCCCGGACCAGCGTCGACGCGGCGACGGTCGCGAACCCCGATCGCCGCGTCACGCTGACGGCGCCGGTCGACGGGCCGTGGGTCCTCGGCGACGAGACACGACTGCGCCAGGTCGTGGACAACCTGCTGTCCAACGCGATCCGCTACTCGCCGGCGACCGAGCCGATCGACGTCCGCGTCGAGACGATCGGTCCGGAGGATGCGCGGCGCGCACAGGTCTCGGTCGTGGACCGCGGCCCTGGCCTGTCCGCCGACGAGGTCGCCCACGTCTTCGAGCGGCTCTACCGGACAGACGAGGCGCGCACCCGCGTCACGGGCGGCAGCGGGCTCGGGCTGGCGATCGTGCGGTCGATCGTGCTTGCGCACGAGGGGGAGACGTACGTCGACAGCACTCCCGGCGAGGGCTCGACGTTCGGCTTCCGGATCCCCCTGGCCGGACGCTGAGCTACCCGCGGCGGCGCGATGCGCGCGTCGGCCGGGGCGATGCGCGTTGAGTGGTGAGGTGTGGCCCCCTGCAAGCGAAGCGAGCGGGCCACACCTCACCACTCAACAATCGTGCTACGCGGTGCGATCCCCGGCCGCGCGTCCGGCGTAGGTCGCGATGTCGAGCACGAAGCCCAGACCGACGACCACCCAGCCGATTCCGTCGACCCCGCCGAAGGGGGCCCAGGCCGCGACGTACGCCAGGGTCGTCCACGGCAGCACGATCAGTCCGGCGAGCGGCCACCAGAAGCTGTCCCCGAACGCCGCCGTGACCCGCGGGGTGAAGATCCACGCCCACAACAGCGCGAGCCGCGGCCCGAGGAACCCGAGCACGAGGATGAAGCAGCACATGGGCGGAGCGTAGGGCCACCCGACCGCGACGCGCCGACGATCGTTCGAGGAGTTCGTGGGCCCGCCGGTAGGCTCGCACGCGTGATCGGGGTTACCGACGCGGACGAGTCGGACGAGGTTCTGGCGTTCATCGCCGAGCGGCGGGGACCCGTCCTGCGAGCCGCGATCGACGACCTCGCGGCAGCCCCTGTCGACGACCTCCCGGACGTCACGCATCGGCTCCACGGGATTCTCGGGTCGTACGGCCTGGACGAGGCGCACGAGTACATCGCGGCGCTCGCCGAGCTCCTGGCGGACGCGGATGTAAGCGCGGCTCAGGCGCAGGCGGCGCGGGAGAGCACGGTGGTCGAGCTGAGGCGGCTCGCGGACGAAGGGGGAGCATGAGCGAGTCCGTCCTGGTCATCGACGACGCCGCCGAGGTCCGCGAGCTGCTGTCGGTCGCGCTGCGCGGCGCCGGCTACCGCGTGGTCGAGGCGGACAGCGGGCCGGCCGGGATCGAGGCGTACCACGCGCACCAGCCTGATCTCATCCTGCTGGACATCGGGCTCGGCTCGATGGACGGCCTCGAGGTGTGCCGCCAGCTGCGCGCCGTGAGCTCGGCGCCGATCATCTTCCTCACCTCCCGGGCGGACGAGGTCGACGAGCTCGTCGGATTCGCGGCCGGCGGCGACGACTACGTGACCAAGCCCTTCTCGCCCAAGGTCGTGGTCGCGCGCGTCGGCTCGCTGCTGCGCCGCCAGCAGCGTGCGGCGACCGACGATCGCACGCGGTTCGAGGCCGGGCCGCTCGTGGTGGACACCGAGTCCCGGACGACGCTGCTCGACGGCTCGGCCATCCACCTGACCCGGACCGAGTTCGACCTGCTCACGGCCATGATGGAGAACCCCGAGCGCGTGTGCACGCGGGAGATGCTGCTCGAGCGCGTCTGGGGCGAGTGGTTCGGCGACACCCACGTCGTCGAGGTCCACATGTCGCGGTTGCGCAACAAGGTGACGGCCGCGGGCGGCCCCAAGATCGGCACCGTCGTCCGCGGCGTCGGCTGGCGGCTCGGCGTCTCCTAGGTCTCGCCGCCCTACGTCAGGCGACGCGCGGACGCCCACCGCTCGAGCTCCCGGCGGTTGGACAGCTGGAGCTTGCGGAGCACGGCCGACACGTGCGTCTCGATCGTCTTGACCGAGAGGAACAGCTCGGCCGCGGTCTCGCGATACGTGTAGCCGCGGGCGATGTACCGCATGACCTCCCGCTCGCGCGGCGTCAGCCGGTCCAGGTCGTCCGGCTCGCCCTCGGCCGGGTCGGCGGACGTGTCCGTCCCCCCGGCGGCGAACGCGTCGAGCACGAACCCGGCGAGCCGCGGCGAGAACACCGCGTCAGCGGCCGCGATCCGCTCGACCGCCGCACGCAGGTCCTCGCCGCTGATCGCCTTGGTGACGTAGCCGCGCGCGCCGCCGCGCACGACCGACACGACGTCAGCCGGGGCGTCGCTGACCGAGATCGCCAGGAACCTCGTCGCCGGCGCCGACTCCGCGCACGCGTCGAGCACCGCCCGTCCGTCCCCTCCCGGCAGGTGCACGTCGAGGAGGACCACGTCCGGCTGCTGCGCGGTCACGACCCGGACGGCCTCGTCGACGTCCGCCGCCTCGCCGACCACGTCCACCCCGTCCCCGAGCTCGGCGCGCAGCCCGGAGCGGACCAGTGCGTGGTCGTCGACGAGCACGACCCGCAGGCGCCGACCGTCGTTCACGCCGACACCACCGGGAGCCGGAGGCGGACCTGCGTGCCGGCACCGGGTGCCGTGACGATCTCGGCGGTGCCGCCGTTGCGCGCCATGCGTCCGACGATCGACTCGCGCACCCCGCGCCGATCCGGTGGCACGTCGTCCACGACGAAGCCGGGACCGCGGTCGCGCACGAACACCTCCACGACCGACTCGTCGACCTCGGCGAAGACCGACACCGCTCCCCCGCCGTGGCGCGCCGCGTTGACCATCGCCTCGCGCGTCGCGGCGACGAGAGCGCCCACCCGGGAGTCGATCGGGGCGTCGCCGACCGTGACGACGTCGACCGTCGCGCCGTAGCTGACCTCCACCTCCGCCGCGGCGCGCTGCAGGGCGGCGGACATCGACCGCTCGGAGTCCCCGGTCGGCGTGTACAGCCATGACCGCAGCGCACGTTCCTCGGCGCGTGCCAGCCGCATCACCTGGTCGGGGTCCCCGACGTTCCGCTGGATGAGCGTGAGCGTCTGCAGGACCGAGTCGTGCACGTGCGCGGCGAGCTCGGCCCGCTCCGTCTCGCGGATCAGGGCACGGCGCTGCTCGACCTGGTCGGTGTAGCGCCGGTACGCCCACGGGAAGGCGACGACGCCGACACCCGCCATCAGGACCAGCGCGGTGACGAGCGCCTGCACCGCGGCGACCGGACCCGAGCGGCCGACCAGCAACGCCAGGCCGCCCAGGCCGACGAGCGTCACTCCGACGACCAGACGCCACCGTCCCGCTGTCGCCGTCGACGCCGCGGTGTCCTTGGCCAGCCGACCCGCCCGGCTCGCCCAGCGGGACCGCTGGGTGTCGTCGGCCTGCTGCCACACCAGCGCGGCGCCGACGAGCGCCAGGAGCAGCGGCGGGATCATGCCGCCCAGCACGTCGACGCCCAGCGCCGCGAGCAGCAACAGCACGCCGACGACGGCCGTCGCCAGCAGGACCAGCCGCATCCCGTCGGCGCCCCGGTCACGATCGGGCCGATCGTCGGACTCCGTCTCGCTGATCGGAAGCGTGATCCACAGCGCCGCGTACAGCACGATCCCGACTCCGCCCGAGACGGCGAGCACGACGAAGGCGGCGCGGACGAGCCAGGTCGGGAGCCCGAGGTGATCGGCCAGGCCACGCGCGACGCCCGCCGCGATCCGGCCGGACACCGGTCGGGTCGCGCGGCGGGCCTCGGTCGGGGCCACGGCTGGGGCCTGTGCGCTCACTGCTCGATCATGCCGGTCGAGCCTGCCCGATGCACCAGGGTCGTACCCCGAGCTCGGCGACCGGAGTTCAGGGGTCGCCTCAGGGGCGTTCCCCGATGTGCGCGCCCCCGGGTCGACCGCAGGCTGGCACCATGAGCGAACAGACCATGACCGACATCCCTTCGTCGCCGACGCCCCCGCCGCGCCCGAGTCGGCCGCCGCTTCGGCGCTCCGACGACCGCGTGCTCGGCGGTGTCGCCGGCGGCGTCGCCCGCTGGCTCGACATCGACCCGACGATCGTGCGCGTCGTCCTCGCGGTACTGGCCGTCTTCGGCGGATCCGGCATCCTGCTGTACGCCCTCGGGTGGCTCCTGATCCCCGCACAGGACGCGTCCGTCAGCGCGGCTCAGGACCTGCTCGACCGGGCCGGACGGCCCGGGTCGGCGAACCGGGTCCTGCTGATCGTCCTCGGCGTGTGCGTCGCGGTGTTCGCCGCGGCGTCGGTCGGCACGGTCTGGTTCGTCGGCGGGCCCGGTGGCTTCCTGTCGGGCGGCACCATGCTGCTGCTGGTCACCGGCGGCCTGGTGGCCTGGCTGCTCATCCGTGACCAGCGCACCGCGGCGCCCCGGCCGGCGTCAGCACCGACCACGCCGCCCGCGCCCGTCCCGACCGCCTCGCAGTCCGCGCCCGAGGTGCCCGACGTGCCGGTCGGGCCGGACGTCCCGACGACAGCCGTCGCCGTCCCGGCGGACACCCTCGTGGCCCCGGTCGGCTTCGCGTACGGCGGCACCGGCGGCGGGTACGCCGGATATGCGCCGACTCCGCAGCCTGTCGCACCGAGGCCCCGGCGCCCCCGGTCCTACCTGGGCCTGACCGTCCTGAGCGTGGCCCTGCTGGTCATGGGCGCCATGACGGCGCTGGACCTTACCGACGTCGTGTCCCTCGAGCCGGTCGTCGTGCTCGCCACCGGCCTGGGCATCCTCGGCATCGGGATGATCGTCGGCGCCTTCGCCGGCCGCGCCACCTGGTTGTTGACGATCGCGATCCCGCTGGCGATTCTCACCGCCCTCGTGGCCGTGGTCCCCGCGCAGCGGATCGGCATCGGCGGGACATCCGCCGGCAGCGTCCGCTGGCAGCCGACGACAGTGGCCGACGCCTCTGCCACGCACCGGCTGGGATTCGGGGAGGCCACCCTCGACCTGCGCGACCTCCCGCCCGGCACGAACGTGCTCGAGCCCGTCACCGCCCGCGTCGGCGTGGGTCGGCTCGTCGTGCTCCTGCCCGACGACATGACGGCATCGGTCGACGCCTCGGTCGGTGGCGGCCAGATCCGGATCGACGGGCAGCCGCGGGTCGAGGGCATGGACCGTTCGCTGACGGCCACGATCCCTGCCCTCGACGGGCCGGCATCGTCAACCGCGTACCTGGACCTCGAGGTCGGCTTCGGAACAGTGGAGGTGTCGCATGGCTAGGCATCCGTTCGACCTGGTGGCGTTCGTGTTCGGGCTGCTCGTGACCGGGTTCGCGGCGGCGTACATCGTCGGCGCCTACACCGACGTGCGACTGGACCCGCGGCTGGTGGTCCCGCTGCTCCTGGTGGGTGCGGGAGCCGTCGGGCTGGCCGCCTCGCTCGTCGCGCAGCGTCGCAGCAACCACAGCGACGACGTCCCCGCCCGCGTCGACCAGGGCTGATCTCAGTCTCGCCGAGTGCGTCCGTCCAGGAGGCGGACGCACTCGGCGTGGTCGACCCGCAAGCCGAAGTCGTTCAGCAGGATCGCCGCGAGCTCGTCCGGGTCGTCGATCCGGCGGCTCTCGACCCCGTCCGCACGGATCACCCAGTAGTCCCGGTCGCGCAGCGACCGGGTCTCGCCGTCTCGCAGCGTGGAGGCGACGAGCACCTGGACGAAGTGGGCGTCCGGGTGCCGGTGGGAGTAGAAGTGGCCCAGCTCGCAGTCGGACTCCCCGTACGGCGCCAGCTCGAAGCGGTACATCGGCGCGAGCTCGTCGGCGCCGCCGCCGTAGGTCGTCCACGTCGACGGACCGGTCTGCCCGAGTCGGAAGCGGCGCCAGGGCTCGCCCACCGCCTCGCCGTCGAACGGCACCGCGGCGGTCGGACCCTGGGGGCCGAAGCCGACATCCACGAGGTAGCGATCGCCGTCGATCTCCACGACCGTCACCCGGTGGGTCAAGGGCGGGTGCTCGGCACCGCTGAGCAGGACACGAGCCAGGTACATCGTGGGCGCGAATCCCAGCTCGGCCAGCACCTCGTGCATCAGCAGGTTCTGCTCGAAGCAGTAGCCGCCACGCCGGCGCACGACGAGACGATCGTGAACGGCTGCCAGGCCCAGCGGGAGATCGTCGCCGAGCTGGACGCCGACGCTGCCGAACGGGAAGGTCGCGACATGCCGGCGGACCAGCTCGTCGGCCAACTCCCTCGACGGCGGGCCTGGTTCGATCCCCAGCACGTCGAGGTACTCCGCGACCAGGTCGGAGCGCTCGGTCATGGGCACACCCTGGCAGAGGACGCCGGCTGCCCGGCCGCGCGGGCCGGGCAGCCGGCGTCGTTCCTCAGGCGTCGACGGCCGCGTGGTCCGTCGCGGTCCCGGCGACGACCTCCGCCGGCGGACCGGCGTGGACCTCGATGCGCCGGGCCTTCGCCTTCGCCGCGACCGGGACGGTCACGGTGAGCACGCCGTTCTCGTAGGTCGCATGGATCCCGTCGGGGTCGATACCGTCCCCGAGCGCGAGCTGCCGCTGGAACGTCCCTGTCGGACGCTCCCCGGCGATCCACTCCGCCGACTCGTCGGCCAGCCCGGTCCGCTCGGCGCGGATCGTCAGCAGGCCGCTGTCGACGTTGACGTCGACCGAACCCGGGTCGACCCCGGGCAGGTCCGCCTTGACGACGTAGTGGTCACCGGACCGGTACAGGTCCATGGGCATGAATCGCGGGGCGCGCCGGGTACCGGCTGCGGCGCCGAGCACCTGCTCGGCGAGCCGGTCCATGTCGCGGAACGGGTCGAATCGCAGCACCGCCATCTGTGAACCTCCTTGCCACGAGTGGTGTCGAAGTCCGCTTCCGTCTCACGCGGACACGTCGATTCTAGCACTCGACAGCAGAGAGTGCTAACGGCTCACTCGGGGCGGGCAGGCTGCCAGCCGTCGGCGTAGGCGCGCGCCCGGGCCGCCTCGACGGCCTCCTCCAGCGCGGCCGTGTCGTACGCCCCGCGGTGCCGTCGGCCGTTCACGAAGAACGTCGGCGTCCCCCGAACGCCACTGAGGTCCGCCGACTCCAGGTCGGCCTCGATCCGGTCCGCGTGCGCGTGCCGCCTCAGCTCGGCGGCGAAACGCGGGACGTCCAGGCCCAGCTCCCGGGCGTAGTCGAGCAGGTCCTCCGGCTTCAGTGCCTCCTGCCGGTCGAGCAGGAGGTCATGCATCTCCCAGAACGCCCCCTGATCAGACGCCGCCTCCGCGGCCTCGGCGGCCAGCTGCGCGCGCGGGTGGACGTCGCGCAGGGGCAGGTGCCGCCAGACGTAGCGCACGTCGAGCTCGTCGGCGAGCAGCTGCCGGACGAACGGCTCGGCTTGACCGCAGTAGGGACACTGGAAGTCGCCGTACTCGACGACCGTCACCGGCGAGTGCGCCGGCCCCCGGACGTGGTCGCGCTCCGGGTCGACCGGCTCGACCAGGTCGACGAGATCCGCGACGTCGCCGAGCAGCGCCCGCGCCCGCCGACGGGTCGGCAGCAACGCCGTCACCCGGAAGACCAGCCAGGTGACCAGGCTCGCGACGACGGCTGCGGCCACGATGCCGATCTTGGCTTGCTCGAGCGCCGGGCCCTCGAACGCGATCGCCGCGATCAGCAGGCTGATCGTGAAGCCCACGCCGGACACCGTGCCCGCGCCGAGGACGGCCGCCCAGCCCACGGCCGGGCGAAGCCGACGCCGGCTCAGTCGCGTGACCAGCCACGAGCCCGCGACCACGCCCACGGGCTTGCCGACGACGAACGCCAGGATGACGCCCCAGGTCAGCGGTGAGGTCGCAGCCGCGCGCAGGCTGTCGGCGTTCAGCACGATGCCGCCGTTGGCGAGCGCGAACAACGGCACGATGACGAAGCTCGTCCACGGGTGGAACCGGTCCTGGAGCCGGTCGTTCGCGGGCAGGGCGGCCTGCACCCCCGCGAGCGCCGACCGGGCCAGCTCCGGCGTCGGCTGCTCGCGGAAGTCGCGGAAGAGGTCGGTCGCCTCCTCGAGGCGGTCACGGGAGACCGGCCGGGCCAGGACGAGCAGGACGAGGACGAGGCCGATCACGACCGGGTCGACACCGGCATCGTGCAGTCCCAGCCACGCGACGACGGCCAGGCCGAGGTAGACCAGGCCGGAGCGCACACCCAGCCGCTTCAGGACGACGACGAGCAGGACGACGGCGACCGCGACGAGGAGCGGCACCACCTGGACGTCGCCCGCGTAGACCGTGGCTATGGCGACCAGGGCGATGACGTCGTCGGTGATGAGGACCGTCAGGAGGAACGCGCGCAACCGGTCCGACAGTCGCGGACCGGCCAGGGCGAGGACGCCCAGGGCCAGAGCCGTGTCGGTCGACAGGGCGACACCCCATCCGTGGGCGGCATCCACGGACTGGGCGACCACGACGAAGATGACCGCGC
>OFJB01001016.1_pt1 | contig 11873 bp, 9 predicted proteins | sample 1775081 | NCBI WGS metagenome assembly OFJB01 (sample SAMN08195771, study PRJEB24354) | sludge metagenome | isolation source: initial sludge from phenol fed wastewater aerobic bioreactor | place: India: Nagpur | collected 2016-06-05 | reverse complement strand
GAACCGTTTGCGGCTCAGGTCGTAGTCCTTGGTCGAGACGGCCTGAATATCCTTCGAAACGCGATAGCGGCGGTAAAAAAAGACGGCGCGAGAGCGGGCAGTCTGTTGTTGAGTTTGCTTTAACGCTGCCGTTGGTGCTGCTTTTGATCTGCGGCATGATTGAAATGGGCTGGATGGCCTCTACGCGACAGGTGCTGGACTCGCTGACGCGCGAAGGCGCGCGCGCCGGAATGGTCGCGACCACGAAAACCGCGAGCACAACCGCGGTCAACACCAGAATTACCAATATGAAACCCAGCTATCTGACGAAGCCCTTGAACGTTACGATTACCTATTCGAATCCTTCCAGTTTTAAGGACGGGGACATCAGCGTCAACATCACCTACGACTTGCCTCCGCTCACGCCGATTACCTCGTTTTTGGCACCTGGGGGCGTATTTCACATGAAATCGACTTGTACGATGAAGATGAGCTAGCGGGGTTGCTGCCGGTTGCATCTGGTCAACGGATCGCTCCGACGGGTTTGACCGGAGCATGGAAAGAGGAAAAAACGAGCGTGATACGCTCTTTCGATAACCGCAGGCTGGTTGCTTGCGTTGCAGTTTTTCGCCGGAGCACAGAGTAATGTGATCCGATAGAAGGGGTTCGGAGGTTCCGCATGAAGAAAATCGTCCTGTTCGCGCTGATTGCCGCCTTGTGCGCGGGCGCTTTGCTCTATTTTTATCTCGGCAAGCTGGAGCAGCAAAAAGAGGTCAAAATCGAATACGAGAATGTGATCGTCGCCACGACGACCATTCCCGCGTATACGCCGATTACAGCCGACATGGTTACCATTCGGCAGGTACCGCTTGGCACCGCGCATCCGCTTGCTGCCAGAACGCTTGAGGAAGTGGTTGGCTACGTCACCGAGAGCGAAACGCTGGAGGGCGAGCAACTGCTACCGCCAAAACTCAAGCAACTCGGGCAGACCGAGAGCGGGCTTTCGTACATCATTCCGGAAGGCATGCGCGCGGTGACCATCCCGGTGGACGAGGTGACCGGCGTTGCGGGATTCTTGCAGCGCGGCGACTATGTGGACGTCATTACAAACGTTGCAACCGCCTACGCTCCGACACCGGCTGAACAAGGGCAGGCAGACGCTGTGCAAGCGGAGCCTGCGGCCGATGGCACGATGCCCGCGGTGCAGACCGGCACGACGGAGCGGGCGACCACGTTGGTTGCCGCGCAGAACGTTCGCATTGCGGCGCTCGGCACGTCCCTGACCAACGGAAGCGGAACGAACGCCGACGGCGTAATCAGCTACGCCAGCATTACGTTGTTTCTAACGCCGGAGGAAGCGATGCGCGTGCTGCACGCATCCAGAAGCGGTGCGGTGATGATTATCCTGCGCGCGTCCGGCGACCACGACGAGAATACGCAGCTGCCGGTGATCAACGACATGTTGTTGGAGAAAGCGGAATAATGGCGAATAACACGAACGACATTCGAATTATGCTGGCGTCGTTTTCGGCCGACGACCGGAAACTGATCTCCGCATTGCTGACGGACGAATCCCTGCGCATCGTGAGCAGCTTTCGTCCGGATGGCGACGGGCTAAAGAAGGCCTCCTCCCAGCCGGCGGACGTGCTCTTGATTGGCACGCGCGGCAGGCCGGAGCACGAGCTGGAGTTTGCGGAGCGAATGTTTACCGTGCGCAGCGACATTACGATTCTGCTGCTCTGCCCGGCATTGGATAACAAAACGCTGAATCGCGCGATGGAAAGCGGCATTGCCCGCGTCATCGACATTGACAGCGGCGAGCAGAACATTCGAACGCACATCATCACCGCGGCAAACCGGGATCAAAACCGGCGCACGGCGACGCAGAAAATAGCGAGCTACGATTCCAAGGTGGTTGCCTGCTATTCGCCGAAGGGCGGCGTTGGTAAGACGACGCTGGCGGTGAACCTGGCCTATGCGCTGGCGACCATGAATAAGAAAATTGCGCTGATCGACCTAAACCTCCAGTTCGGCGAGGTCGGCGTCTTTTTGGACATCACCAAGGGCGATACGATTGCGGACATGGTAGAGGAGCACTCGTTTGAACTCTCCACGATCAAATGCTACCTGATTCGCCACCAGAGCGGCATTCAGGTGATGCTTTCGAGTAGCTCGCCGGAGTATGCCGACCTGATTCGCCCGGAGCATATCGACTCGATCCTCTCCGTGTTACGCACCGAGTTTGACTACGTCATTCTGGATATGGGCGTTACGCTGAACGACTGCGCGGTTGCCGCGCTGGAAACGTCGGACACCATACTGCTGGTGGTCAACGAGGACATTGCCGCCCTGCACGACGCAAAGCGCAGCATGAAGGTGCTCGAAGCGTTGAATTTGCAGGACAAGGCCAAACTCGTGGTCAACAAAGAGGGAATTTCAACGATCAGCGTCAAGACCATCGCGGGACTGCTCGACACGTCGCCCGTGCTCGTGATTCCATATGACCTGAAGTCGGCGATGACCGCGGTCAACCGCGGTATTCCAATGTTGAGCTGCGCGCCGAATTCGAAAGCGTCCAAAGAGATTGCTGCATTTGCGCGCAAAATGATCCGCAAGACACTGTCATGAGCAGACGAGTTACGTTTTTCTGCGCCAGGCGCAGCAACCGGAGGTTAGCAGCATGAGCCTGTTGGACAAGATGGATCGTAAGGCAACCAATCCGCAGAGCGGCAGCGTGCCCCAGCAGGAGGCGCTGGAAGCCGCGCAACTGCGCGACCGCGTGCATCATCAGGTGGTGGACGCGCTCAACAAGCGCGACGAGAAGCACGGCGGCGGCGCGAGCGAGGCGGAGACACGAAACATCATTGAAAGCGCGCTGGAGCAGCACGCGGCGAGCATGGCCCGCCCGGAGCGCAACCGCATTGCGCAGGAGATTTTCGACTCCATTCGCGGCCTTGGCCCGCTGGAAAAGCTGCTTTCGGACGATTCCATCAGTGAAATCATGGTCAACGGCGCAAAGCAGGTGTTCATTGAGCGCAAGGGCAAGCTCATTCAAACCGACGTGTCGTTTTACGACAACGACCAGCTGCTCAACGTCATCGACCGAATCGTCTCCCCGCTTGGGCGGCATATTGACGAAGCAAACCCCATGGTGGACGCCCGCTTGCCGGACGGTTCGCGCGTCAACGCGGTGATTCCGCCACTTTCGCTCAAAGGCCCGCTGCTCACGATTCGAAAATTCTCAAAAAACCCGCTGACCATTGAAAACCTCGTCAGCTTTGGCAGCTTGAATTTCAAGATGGCAGCGTTTCTGGAGGCCTGCGTCAAGGGCAAGCTGAACATGGTTGTTTCCGGCGGTACCGGCAGCGGCAAAACAACGCTGCTCAACGTGCTTTCGGCTTTCATTCCCTATGACGAGCGCATTGTGACCATTGAGGACGCGGCGGAAATCCAGCTGCAGCAAAAACACGTGCTCACGCTGGAGGCGCGTCCCGCGAATCTCGAAGGCGCTGGGCAGATTACGATTCGCGATCTGGTTCGAAACGCGCTGCGTATGCGGCCGGATCGAATCATCGTCGGCGAGGTGCGCGGCGGCGAAGCACTGGACATGCTCCAGGCAATGAACACCGGACACGACGGCTCGCTGACCACGGGGCACGCGAACTCCGCGCGCGATATGCTCGCGCGTCTGGAAACCATGGTGCTTATGGCTGGTATGAACCTGCCGATGTCGGCCATTCGCCAGCAGATTGCCTCCGCAATCGACATCATCGTGCAGCAGGCGCGTATGCGCGACGGCAGCCGAAAGATCGTCGGCATCCACGAGGTGGTCGGCATGGAAGGCGACGTCATCGTGACACAGGAGATCTTTACTTACGATTATGGCGACGGGCGCACAGCGGGGCATTTTCGCGCGACCGGCATCAAGCCGCGCTGCAGCGAGAAACTGGCCGCCGCGGGCGCAGGCCTTAAGGACGAATGGTTTCATTAAAATGATAACTGCCTATAATGGGCGCGGGGCTTATGGACGAATGGTTTCATTAAAATAAAACTGGCCACAATGGGCGCGGGGCTTATGGACGAATGGTTTCATTAAAATAAAAACTGGCCACAATGGGCGCGGGGCTTATGGATGAATGGTTTCATGAAATGAAGGATCGGCTGAACCGACTGCCGCAGGAAGGAGGAAAAAGAATATGATTCGCACATTGATCGTCGCCGTCTGCACGATTGCGTTCTATTTTATCTTTTACCTGCTTGCGGTGGCGCAAACCAGAGAAAAACGCGCGATGGGGCAGCGCATGCAGGCGCTGTTTGACAAAACAGAGGAGCAGAACGATTCCAAACGCTCGCAGCGCCGCAGTTCAAAAACACATGCTCGCCGGCTGGATCAAATTGCCGAAGAGCTTTACGTAGCCGGCGTTGCGCTGCGTGCGGACGAGTTTGTGATGATCTGGATTTTGACCGGAGCCGTGATTCCGGCCATCGCGCTGTTTCTTGGCGCGCCGATGACCGTCTGCATCGCGCTGGTGCTCGTTGGCGTAGCCGCGCCGATCTCCTGGGTGATTCTCAAGCGCAACAAGCGGCTCACCCTGCTCGGCAGGCAACTCTCGGACGCGCTCGGCATTCTCTGCAGCGCGCTGCGGGTTGGCCAGTCCGTGCAGACCGCGATGAAGAACGTGGCCGAGGAGATGGAAGAGCCCATTTCTCGCGAGTTCATGCGCGTGTATCGCGAAACGCAATACGGCATGACGCTGGAAGCGAGCCTTGGCGGTCTGGTCAAACGAACGAAGAATCCGGATTTGGAGCTCATGTGCTCCGCCATTCTGATTCAGCGGCAGATTGGCGGCAACCTCGCGCAGATTTTGCAGAACATTTCGGATACGATCAACCAGCGCATTCAGATGCGCGGTGAGGTCAAAACGCTGACCTCCGCCGGGCGCATGAGCGGGTATATCATTGGGGCGCTGCCGTTGTTCATCATTCTGATCTTGATGTTCATCAACCCCAGCTATATCGATATGTTCTTCACCACACAATCCGGTCGGATCATGCTGATCGTCAGCGCCGTGCTCGAAGTCATCGGGTTCCTGTTTGTTCGCAAAATCGTGAACATCAAAATGTAGAAGGGAGACATTGCATGCGGTTAGTGGTTTTGGTCAGCACCCTCGCGGTGTTTCTCTCGATTATTGCGCTGCTCGGCGGCGTCGGTAAAAAAATCGATCGAATGGATCATCGTTACGCGCAGCTCAAGGAGACCGAGCGCGTGTATAACGACGAAGAACTCAAGAAGTCCTTTTCCGAGCGCGTGTTCCGCCCCGCGGTGCAGCGCGTTTCCGAGCAAATACGGCGTTCGGCGGACAAGAACAAACCGGTTAAGCTCAGCCGCGCAAACCAAAAGGTGGAACGGCAGCTCAAAGCCTCCGGCCTGAAATTGACGCTGCAGGAGTACCGCGTGATCAAGAATCTCTTGATTCTGCTGTTTTTGATTGGCGGAATTCTGCTGTATGTGCTGCTGCAAATCGATGTCATGTATCGATTGCTGATTGCGATCATACTGGCGAACATTCCGGTGCTTGGGTCGAGCTTTTTTTTAAACGCCAGGGTGAAGGCGCGCAAGGAGTCCATCATGATTGACCTGCCCGAGGTGATGGACATCCTCGTTGTCAGCGTGGAAGCGGGTCTGGGGCTCGATTCGGCAATTGTGCAGCAATATTCCAAGAACAAATCCGCCGTTCTGACGGAACTCAACAACGCCATCCGTGAAATCCAGATGGGCGTTCCGCGAAAGATCGCGCTCAAGGAGATGGCGGATCGTTGCGACGTGAAGGAGCTCACGGCGTTTGTCACCGCGCTGTTGCAGGCAGAACAGCTGGGCGTTTCGATCAAGAGCGTGCTGATGCAGCAGTCGGAGCGGCTGCGCGTGGAGCGCAAGCAGATGATTCAGGCAAGGGCGGCGAAGGCCCCGATTAAGATCATGATCCCAACGGTCATCTTTATCTTTCCGGTGGTGTTCATCATTCTGCTTGGCCCGGCGGTGGTCAGCCTGATTCAAACGTTCGGTTGATCCCGCAGGCGCACTCGAACAGGTTCGAGCGACCAGGACAACGCAAACGCAAGAGGAGAACAACGATGAAAACGGTACGCATCCAAAGAAACGGCGAAACACTGGCGTCCGTTTGGCATGCAACGGGATATTTCGCGCGGCTGCGCGGGCTGTTGGGCCGCACCATTCCGCCAAACGGCGGGCTACTGCTCACGCCCTGCAACGCGATTCATATGATCGGCATGCGTTATGCGATTGATGCCGTCTATCTGGACAAAGAGGGCAGGGTTCTACGCGCAGACGAGGCAGTCAAACCTGGGCGCGTGTGCCCGATGCAGCGCGGCGCGCGGCATGTTTTAGAACTGCCGGAAGGCAGCGTAAAACGACATACGATTCAAGTTGGCGACCGGTTGGAGGTGACCTCATGAACGATCGCTTCGAACGAGAAGAAGAGGGGATCGACTCGCTGCGCAGCCGCATGGACGCGGACGCGCGGTTTCGGCGTTCGCTATCCGGCTACGATCCGCAGGACGTTCGCAACTATGTAGACAACGTCAAACGAATCTTTGCGCAGCAGGCGATGGCCGCAAAACGGGAACAGGAAGACCTGATTGCGCAGCTGGATTCGGCAAAGAGCGAAATTCAGGCAAAGAACTACGGCATCCGCAAGATGAAGGAACTCCTGATCGAGCGGGAAACGCAGTTGAACACGGCGAACACGCGCATAAACGCTCTCGCGCAGGCGGTGAAAAAGCACATTCCCGAGCGCGAAGAGCTCGAGTACTTGCGTCAGCAGGCGGGGGGAGCGGGCGTTTCCGAGCGGATTCGAACGCTGGAAACGGAAACCCGTCAACTCCGCGCATCCATGGCGCAGGCCGCCAAGATGATGGAGAGCTGGAAGGTGGAGCGCGGGCAAATTCTAGAGGAGAACGGACGCCTGCGCAGAGAGGTGCAACTGCTGCGCGCAAACGCCAACGCGTATACGCAGCCGCCGGAGGCGTATCGGCCGTATGCCGCGCCGGTCAGCCCGCCGGAGCCGCCCGCGCGTCAGCCATATGCGGAGTCGAGTGCGTCGCCCGCCGCGAGCGTGCAGCAGGCGGAGTTTTCGCAGACGGTTGATAAACTTGCCATGATGTTTGCGGAGGCCTACCGGCTGGTCAGCCTGCTCAAGACGAGCGCGCCGGAGCCGCCGGAAGCGGAGCCGGAGCAAAAGCAGCCGCCACGGCCCGCACAGCCGTACATGCAGATTCTGCGTCCGGAAGGCACAACCACGGACAATCTGCACAATCGAAAATAGGGATTACACGGTGGAAATAACAAAAAGACCGGTTCAAAACCGATCTTTGAGTAACCGTAGTAGAAAGCGACTCAATTTCGTCAGTGAATTTTCTGATAGAGCGGATATTGCGTCGAGATAAGAGCTGCCTTCCAGATGAACGTTTGGGAGAACTGCGTCACAACGACGTAATCCTGCATCGTGACTTCGTCTCCAAAGACGGATTCGAGGTCGACCGGGCCAAGCAGCAGATCCGGCGCGCCGCCCGCCGCCCAGAGCCGGAAGTTCGCCTCGTTTTCTTCTGCGGTTGCCCGGCGATGCGTGGTGTAGCCCATCGCGTCGGAGCCGCCGTTGAGATTGAAAACGATGTTGTGTGCAAAGTAGGGCAGCAGGGTCACACTGCCGGTGTTGTTGGTGTCGAGCACGGGCTCGCCGGTCACGGGATCCTCGTCATCCCCCCAGCCGCACATGATCCGGCTGGATTCCAGATGATGCTCCTTGAGATAGGCCGCAAGCGTTCGCCCATACCCATAGTCCTGCTGAATCTCATGCGCGGAGGCGGCGACGGTCCAGTAGACCGACACACTCAGCACGAGAACGCATAGACAGACCTGCAGTGCGCGGGTGAACTCGGCCTTCTTCGCGGCACGGGCCGCGTCGGGCGAATCCACCTCGAACGTGGTTACGTTGGACGGGTCAACATCCTTGCCGATGCGGGTGTCCACCCAGAGCCAGAACAGCAGAAACAGCGCGGCAATGCCGACGTGACTGCGCGAAAGGTAGACAATCGCGCCGAACAACGCAAAGAGCGCGTAGGGAATCAGCAGAAGCGCCGTGGTGTGCCGCTTGCGGGAAAGATACACCAGCGCCGCCCAGAAGAGCAGGCCGAGAATGATACCGCCAACCAACAAAGGCGTGTAGAACTGGAAGGTCGTAAGCAGCATAACGTGTCCGGCAAAACAGTCGTAGAAGCATGCGTCCGCGGGCAGTACCAGCGCGGTATAAAGCAACCGAACGGGAAGATTGTTTTTTGCGGCAATGCCGGAGATTGCGTAGGTGTCCGGCGCGGGCAGAATCAGCAGCAGATTGACGATTGCAACGAGCAGCAACAGCGCGAGTGCCCAGATGCGGCGATCCCGAACAAATTGGACGAACCCGTTTCGGAAAAGACTCGTTTGCAGCAGCTCGATGAGCCAAACCAGCGCGATGCCGCCCGCGAACACGAGGCCGTAGGCCGAAGCAAAGCAGAGCAGCACCAACGTCAGAACATAGCGGAACGGTCGTTCGTTCCGCGCGGGATAGGCGAGCGCGGCGAGCACAAACGCGAGAAACAGCAGGGAATACGGGCGGGAAGTCACGCCAAATTGATAGAATAGAAAGAACGTAAACGGCAACGGCAGTTTCACAATTCGTAGAAACGGGGAGCGAAACAGCAGCAGCCAAACCGCGGCGGAGCAGATGACAATATTGACCGCCTTCAGGCCGAGTTCGTAGGGGACGCCGAGCCGGGCGGGCAGCGCGAGCAGCAGGTGCCAGAGCGGCGGGTGTCCCTCATAGTGCGGAATGGAGAACAGGATGTCCCGCAGGGAGGCAACGCGGGCAATCTGCCAGGACTGCGCCTCGTCGAACCACGGTTCGTGGAACGACGCTACGATACAAAGCAGCACGACGTAGAGCGCAAACGCAATCCATTCCGGCGTGACGCCGGGCAGGCGCTCGAATGCATCCAACCTTATGGAAATTGAGAGCATGGAAGTTGAGGATGATTTCGTACGCAACGGGCGTCCTCCTGAATGAACAAAGATTCTAGAGGGTAAAATCGGGGGAAAGTAGTTTCAGTATTCCACTTGGAAGCGTCGCCTCGCGTTCTAGTATATCGCGAGAAGGGAATGGCGTAAAGTGACGGGTTCATTCGATGTTTTGTCTGGAAACAAAGTGTGATTCACCATTTTTGGTTGGATCAACGCTTTCTATTTGGAATTCACGGAGGAATATACATGCGCGTCATCAGGAATTGGTTCAAGAAGGAGTCCGGACAGTCGGTCATCCTTGTTGCCCTTGCGTTGGTGGTTCTGTGCGGATTTGCCGCGCTGGGCGTGGACATTGGCGTTCAATCCACCAGTCAGGGACAGCTGCAAAACGCCGCCGACGCTGCGGCGCTTGCCGCCGCTGCAGAACTGCCAAGCGCCAGTACGGCGAAAACCAAAGCGGCGCAATATGCGCAGATCAACGGCGTTGACGCAGGCAGAACGACCGCGACGACCCCATATAATGGGAACGCTAATCGGATTGAGGTTGTCTGCAAGGATACGGTTCAGTTCTCGTTTGCGCAAGTCTTTGGGCTAAAGTCCAAGGAGATTACCGCTCGCGCCGTCGCGGAAAAGACGGGATTTACCGGCGGCCCGTTTGCTTACGCAATTTTCAGCGGCAGCAAGAATAGTAGACTTGGCCTTTTTCAATCGGACCTGACGGTCAACGGCAGCATCCACGGCAACCAGGAAGTCATGATGAACGGCTCGAACTTGAAAATCACCGGCAACATTGAGGCGGTCGGGCAGTTTTCGACCAGCAGCGGTTCGATTACGGTCACGGGAACCGCACAGGGCTCCCCCGCCTACGCGTGGGGCGGCACCAGCGGCATTGCGAATCTACTGAATGCCGCAGCACCTGTGGTCGAAATTGCACCGATTGACCTCGCTGCAGCCGCGCTCGCGAAAGCGCAGGCAAACGGCACTTACTACAACGGCAATCAGACCTTCGGCAGCAGCCTAAATTTGGACAAATGTGTCTACGTCAACGGCAATGTCACCTTATCGGGAGCAACGTTCACGGGCGTCGGCATGCTGGTTGCGACAGGCAACATTACGATTGCCAGCAACTGCGTCGAAGCCTCGTCCGCGGCGGCGGTCTGCATCTATTCCACGAACGGCAGCATCGAGATTAGTACCCAAAATGTCCGCGTCGACGGTGTGCTATACGCCCCCAACGGGCGCATACAGTGCAGCCAATCAAATTGCGTCATCAACGGCCGCGTGATTGGCAACGAGGTGCAGCTCAACGGCAGCAACACAAAAGTCCTTTCTAGTTCAAACGATCTTGCCTTTCTGCCCGGCGGCGGCGTTACGCTGGTTGAGTAGCAAAGTAGAATAAACGCATCACGAGAGGCGATCCTTGCGGATCGCCTCTTTTTCTACTCAAGCGTCTCTTCGAATAGGGAATTTTCGAAACTCGAACGAAAGAAATCTGGAGAATTCTGTAGAGATGGGGAGAATGTTGCGGGCTTATCCCGTGACCTTCTCTCGATCGATGCATGCATCAATCGAAAATAGTTTCGTGATTTTTTATTGACGATCCGTCGAAACACCGCTATATTGGCAGTGTTAAGTAAATTCAGACCGAAACAAATTTCGGAAAGATACACAACAAGATTCCGAAATCCCATCATCCACCATCTTTCGCGGCAGATCGCCGCCGAAAACACCAAGCAAAGGCGCTCGGAACAAAACATACTCGCACGAAAGCTGCACCCGAAACGAACGAAACTGTTTTCGGTGTAAGCGGTCGGTTTTACGCAAAATTTCGAAAACTGCGCATTGGCGCAACGTTTGGAGGACAAAGGCAATCCATGGAACGCAAAAACATTTTCCGGCAACTGCTCGAAAAATTCATCGACATTCGTGAGGCGGGCGTGCTGATGCCGCTACTGCTGGCGGTCATTCTGTTTACCGCAAAGAGCGACAAGTTCCTTTCGGTCAGCAACATGACCAACGTCATGCGCACCGCGGCGTTTACCATCATTACCTCGATTGGCCAGGCGTTTTTAATCATCGCGGGCAGCTGGGATATTTCGGTCGGCGCGGTGTTCTCCGTTGGCGGCGTGGCCGCGGCGGCGCTGATGAGCTACTACGGCTTCCCGATTTGGCTTGCGGTGCTCGTTGCCCTCGTCATCGGCGGCATCTTTGGCGTATTCAACGGTTTCCTCGTGCAGAAGATCAAGCTTCCGCCGTTCATCGCCACCATGGGCACCATGTATGCGGCGCGCGGCCTCTGCACCGGCTACACGAAGGGCGTTTCCGTCTACCCGCTGCCGGACGCATTCCTCGGCATCGGCCAGGGCGGAATCGCGATTGGCAGCTATCAACTGCCGTATGTCATCGTAATTGCGCTTGTTATAGCGGTGATCGCCGGGTTCATCCTGCGCTACACGGCGTATGGTCGGCGGCTCTTCGCCGCGGGCGGCAACGGCGAGGCGGCGCGGCTCGCGGGCATTCCGACCGTTCGCATTCGCTTTTCGGCCTTCGTGCTCACGGGCATTCTCGCGGCGCTGACCGGTGTACTGATGGCCTCCCGCGTGGGCAGCGCCCAGCCGAACATCGGCTCCGGCTTTGAAATGACCGTCGTCGCGGCCTGCGTCATCGGCGGCATCAATATGGAAGGCGGCGCGGGCTCCATTGTGGGCGTCGTGATGGGCAGCTTCTTCATGGCGATGATCAGCAACGGCATGACGCTCATCAAGATAGACGCCTACTGGCAGCAGCTCGTCATTGGACTTGTGCTCATCTTCGCCTGCTC
>OFJB01001015.1_pt1 | contig 11883 bp, 7 predicted proteins | sample 1775081 | NCBI WGS metagenome assembly OFJB01 (sample SAMN08195771, study PRJEB24354) | sludge metagenome | isolation source: initial sludge from phenol fed wastewater aerobic bioreactor | place: India: Nagpur | collected 2016-06-05 | reverse complement strand
AATGGAAGCGAATTCACAGCCAAGCAGATTCGCAAATGGCTATGCGACGCAGGTTCCATTACAGCCTTTATTGAACCAGGTAGCCCATGGGAAAACGGTTATATCGAGAGTTTCAATGCTCGTATGCGAGCTGAATTCCTGAATGGTGAGCTATTTGACACCATGTATGAGGCACAAGTGTTGACGCAGCGATGGGTTCGCTACTACAATCAGGTCAGACCTCATTCGAGCCTCGGCGGGCGGCCGCCCGCCCCTCAAACCGTGGTCCCGATCGCTGCCTAGAATGATTCATTTCCTAACATTGCTCCTGAACCATAAATCGGGGGCAGATCAAAAAAAGCAGAGCGAAGGGAATGGGCATGATCGGCGCAGCATTTGGCCTTGGATTCATCCTCGGTCCCGCTTCCGGTGGATTTTTAAGCCATTGGGGATATGCTGTACCTGCGTTTGTCTCGGCGGGATTATCGCTTATGAACTTATTTATGATTTCCATCTTTCTGCCGGAATCACTTCCGAAAGAAAAACGGGTGCATCATTTATCCGAAGCAAAACGCAATCATCCATTGAAAGGACTTACTGCTGCATTTACGAAACCCATTGCGGGGCCAATTTTAAGCAGTATTATCGTTTTCAGCTTGTCGATGTCCATGTTCGAATCCGTGTTTTCTCTGTTTGCCAAGCAGCGGCTGGAATTGTCCGCGCAAAATACAGGATTTATCCTTGCTTATGTTGGCGTGTTGGTTGCGGGCATTCAAGGGGGCGGTATGGGAATGCTAACAAAACGGTTTCCAGAGAACGTACTGGTCCGCTTTGCGCTAATCACATTAACGTTGTCTTATATAGGATGGGCTCTTTCACCCAATGTAGTTGTTTTGATGATTGTTTTGGTCCCATTGTCGATATCGAGCGGCATTCTCAGCACACTGCTCCGCTCGAGCCTGTCAAAGGCTGTTCCAACAAATGAAACCGGCGAGATTATGGGGATATCCGCGGCCATGGAAAGCATCACGCGTATCGTAGCGCCGGCTTTGGGTGGGTGGTTAATCGGCAGTTTATCATCGGCTGCGCCAGGCTTGTTGTCCGCCATATTGATTGCGGGCCTAACCATTTATCTGATTGTTCTACAAAAGAAACATCGCCTGCCCAGCCATATTGCCGAAGCTGACTTGTCCGATATTGGCATCGATGTATTTGGCCGTAGTTGCTTTTTAAGTGACCCTGGCTGCTCAATGGTTGACTCAAACGATATGGAAGCGGAACGTCCCGAGAAGTAGCCCTGGAAGAAAGGATTCTCTCATGATTCAAAATCAATGGTATGCCGTGCTCAGCTCAAAGCAGGTAAAAAAGAACCGGATGATCGGCGTAACACGCTTATCGGAAAAGCTCGTCTTCTGGCGGGACGACGCCGGCGAAGTGCACTGCATTTATGACAAGTGCTGTCATCGAGGCGCTTCCCTTTGCACCGGAACGCTCGTGGAACATCAAGTTCAGTGCCCGTTTCACGGATTTCTTTACGACAGTAATGGGAAGGTAACCCGCATTCCTGCCAACGGAATGAGCGCAAAGGTTGCGGAGAACTATCGTGTGAACGCCTACCGTGCGCGGGATGCGTACGGCCTCATTTGGGTGTGGTATGGCGATTACGACGCGGTTTTGCCGGAAATCCCGTTCTTTGAGGAGCTTACAAACGGCTTTTCTTATGGCGAATTCTCTGAAAACTGGAACGTACATTATACGCGGGCAATTGAGAATCAGTTGGATGTCGTGCATCTCCCCTTCGTACACAAAACGACCATCGGCAGAGGCAACCGGACGCTCGTGAACGGTCCGGTTGTCAAGTGGAACGAAAACCGCATGACCTTTTACGTGAAGAACGATGTTGATCAGGGGCAACGCCCGGAGAAGCCCAATGAAATCGACCAGTATGAGAAGCTGTTTCATCTTCAACTTCAAATGCCGAACATCTGGCAGAACATCATTTCGGATCGGCTTCGAATATTCGCCGCGTTTGCCCCGGTTGACGAGGAGAATACTCACATCTATCTTCGCTTCTATCAGAATTTTCTGCACGCTCCCATACTCGTGCAGCTCTTCGGCGCGCTTGGCAACATCATGAACCGCATCATTCTACATCAGGATCGCCGCGTGGTGCTGACGCAGCTGCCAAAGAGGACTGAGTTTAAGATGAAGGAGAACCTGATTCAAGGCGATTTACCCATACTTGAATTTCGTAAGCGCAGAGAGCAATTGAAGGAGAAAGATCCTATCTTCTTATCCGTAGATGAGCAAGATTCTAAGTAATGGATGTTATAATCAATAGAGATGACCTCCCGGAAATCTCGCAGTTTAGCAGCGTTTCGTAGCAGTGAACTGGCAAGCGGTAACTGTTGCAATCCTTTGAAAGATGAACTAGAAGCTTCCAGCGAGGCAATCGATCCTCTTGTTTTTTTATTCCCTGAATAAAGCTCAATGGTGTTAAAACATGCGAGAGAATTTGGGGAGTGGCACTCGCCCTTTTTATCCTAACCCATATCATTTTCTGATTTGGCTGATCTGGAGCTGAGACATCTGTTCTCTATCGAAGAAAAGTTTTTACAGATTCTGTTTGCGTTACGCTTCACGGAAAGGAGAAAGCATGCCATCCGAGAACGAAACCCAAAATAACCAGCAATACCCGGGTGCGCCAGGCGCTGTCCCTTTTGGGAACCCAACGAGTTGCAGCAAACCCGATGATGGCGCCACTTTACCATCGATTCGGCAGAATCGTATGATCCTTTCCTTCTTCGCGTTTCTTGGTGTTTGCCTGATCGCGATGTCGTTCCTGTTTAACACGCCGCGGGACATCTTGCAAGGCAGCCTGACAATTCTAACATCGCCCGCAAACCTATTGACGGATTACTTCCAGTTAGCAAACATCGGCGCTACGCTGATGAACGGTGGCATCATCTGTTTGATCAGCGTAGCCCTCATTTGGATCAACAAAGTTTCGGTCACCGGGGCGATCATTGCCGCAGTGTTTACGATGATCGGTTTCTCCTTTTTCGGCAAAAATCTATATAACACATTTCCAATCGTTCTTGGTGTATTTCTCTACGCAAAAGCGGTCAAGCACCCGTTTCGTCAATACATCCTACACAGCATGTTTGGTACTGCACTGAGCCCGCTCGTCAGCGAGTTTTCCTTCAACCTTGGCTTGCCGATCCCGCTTGGCATCCTGTTGGGCATCGTCAGCGGCGTCATCGCCGGCTTTATACTTGTTCCGTTGGCATCACAAGCTTTAAAGTTTCATCAGGGTTACAGCCTTTATAACATCGGCTTTACCGCCGGTTTGATCGCCATGTTCTTCACTGCTTTCCTGCGTGGATTTGGCGTCGAAATTGAAGCGGTTTCCATTCTGTCGAATGGCAGAAGTACCGGACTCATCCTATTTCTTTACGCGCTGTTTGTAGTTCTGTTCTTATTGGGACTCTGGTCAAATCGCGGACGAATGACCGGGTTTCGGTGCCTCCTGTCGCAAACAGGCGTACTGCCGAGCGACTTTTTGTCTACTTCCGGTTTGGGCGTGACCGCGATGAACATGTCACTGATGGGAATCATCAGCACCACTTATGTGTTGGCCATCGGCGGCGCGCTCAACGGTCCGGTTCTGGGCGCAATTTTCACCGTTGTTGGATTCAGCGCATACGGCAAACATATGAGAAACTCGATCCCGATCCTAATCGGCGTTATGCTGACAAACGTTTTTAACATTCACGACAGCAGCGCCACCTTTGCCATCATTGCAGCGTTGTTTGGCATGACACTCGCGCCTATTGCAGGACGTTTCGGCATGCTTGCAGGAATTCTTGCAGGCGTACTCCATATGTCTCTCGTCACCAACATCGGGTTCCTGCACGCCGGTATGAATCTTTACAATAATGGGTTCTCCGGTGGCTTTGTTGCGGCGTTTCTCGTTCCGCTGCTTGAAATGAAGCATCCGAAACAAAGAACGAACGATCGAATGAGATAGAATGCTTGCTGCTCTTCATTCACTCTATGTTGAACGGATAAGGTGTAACGACTCATGAATGCTTTCACCAAAATGCGAAAAGAATATTATGAAAGTGAACGTAAGGAATCGTTTGCGGAGTATTATCTTGCGCATCGGTGTTATGTGAGTGAGCAGGACGATATTGAGCGGTACCAATTGAGAGACCAAATCGCTTCTGTTCGCGTCCTATATGAAACCGACTCCGTTGCGGAAACCGATGTTCTGCGCCTTCTAGCCGAAGTTGGAAAAAACCTTTATCTGGATCGATATATTGTTGAATTGATCCTTCGGCACAAAGAGCTACTACAGAGCAGCAATGTTACGAATGCGCTGATCGCCATGCTGTCCGAACCCGGCAGCAGTTCGCAGGGATTTTCGTATCTTCTCGATATCTGCATCGAGTGTTCTCTCCCCTTGTTGAGCGATAAGCGCTTGCAGATAGCGCTTGTCACGTACCGCAATGATCTAGATGTGTTTTCGGTTCTGCTGGAGTACATCTTGCACTTTTCCATCTCTGCCTTTTCGGGTTTGCTGTATGGCTATTTCGAAGAGGATCTGCCGGAGAATATTAAGATGCAGATCATCGATATTTTGATAGACTGTCCTCCAGAGCAGGCAGATTTGAACCAAACGATCCGGCAAAAACTGATTGATGATCCAAAGTGGCATTTATACCTCGAATATCTACATCTGCATCGCAAAAAAACAGAGAAAAAAATAGAGATGGAATCGTGCGGGATTGTCGTAATACAACCCATGTTCTATGGGGATCCGGAGTATAGCGGCAAAGGGCAGAGCGGTGGATTGGGTACGCTGCTCAAGACTCTTGGGAACCAGTTATCCAAGCAGCAGCAGATTTCACAAGTCATCACCCTGACCATCAATCAAGATTGGAGCGAGCAAAAGTCGTTTCTGCGCCAATACGAGCATGGGCATTGGCTCGTGCGCATGCCCATTTACTTGAATACAGCGGACCCGAATGCGTTTGTACGAAGAGAATTGTCGATCAAGCGCGCGGTTAAGCGCTTTCTAACCCGATGGCAAATCCAGCCCGATCTTTTTCATGTTCGCTATCTTGATAACGCCTCAAAGGCCATGGCGTTATTATCCAGGGAAGTTCACGCAAAGCTTGTATTTACCCTGACGCCGGATCCGCATCGGAATATGATTGATGCGAACGGAGATATGTTGTGCTTCAAAGTAGAAGAGACGTTGGAGAAACTGAATAGAATAACAATTGGCGACGAGCTGCTGGCAATGACCGACGGCATCGTCTGGATTGGCGATGAATCCGTCCGACAAGAGCTGGGGCTGTATTTCCCGCAACTGGATCAAGCCGATCGCCCTGCTTCCTTTCGTATGATTGGCGAAGGAATCCATACCGAAATTGATACACAAAGTTTTGATGTTTGGCAGTATATCAATGATCACGTATTAGGCTACCGCATTCAGAAAGAAGAGCAATGCAAGCCTGTGATTCTAAATGTCGGTCGTTTGAGCTCGCAGAAAGGTCAGCGCGAGCTCTTGAAAGCCTGGGGCGAATCAAAGCTGTCGATGGATTTCAATCTTATTATCATTGGCGGCAACCGCGAAGGGAAAGGTCCGGAAGAACAAGAAATCACGTCTTTCTTCGATCGGTTTATGGCGTTAAATCCAAATCTTGTCGGGCGATTTGCACATGTGGAAGCCTTGCCAAACGAGGACATCCGTCGCATTGAACGCAAGTTAATGGAGACCCAAACCGGTGCTTTTCCCAACCTGTACGTTTGCTCCAGCGCGAAAGAAGAATTTGGTATTTCCATTATAGAAGCCATGTCGGAGGGATTCTTATCGTTTGTTCCAATCAAAGGCGGCGCAAAAACATACCTCAAAAATGGCGTCAATGGCTTTTTTATCAATACGATGAATGAAGTTACGATCATGACGGATCTGGAACGTATCCTCTATCACTCCCGGCTAGAACCTGAGGACTACAGAAAAATACAGCATGCCGGGAAGCATACTGTATTGAATCAATTCTCCATCGAAGAAATCGCCAAACACTTTGTAGAACTCTATCTTGGGTTGAGCGATGAAGGCACGCTGTTATGCGTCGCTAACGGATCGTTGTTTTGAGAGCGACTACAAACGAAACCAGTCTGCAACGGCGATCATGTCGGGTTTATATATCATCAGTACAAAGGCAACGGCCAAGGGCAAAACGCCAGCAATGCCGATCCACCATCGCATTCTCATGGTTCGAACCAGCTCCGCCGGGAGCGTCTGTTCCTCCGGCCGGATGCTCGAGATCAAGCGCTTTACCTTGTTTTGAGTCGAAATATCGGCGCTTACCCAAATAAAGCCCGAGAGCAGAAATAGCAGAAAACTGACGGACAACCAGCCAATCCGCATCAGGTCGCCCATTTGAAAACTCAGCGAAAGCCCGCCGATCAAGGTAAGAATAATCAGCGGGGACGACAGCACGGAATCCAGAAGTGCCACCGTATTATAGGTAAACAGAACGACCTCCTTATTACCCGAGACAAGGCTTCTTCGCTCCCAAATCATGCCGACCACCGCATTGGCAAAGAAGATAGTCGCTGCCGCGATATGCATCATACCGGCGTGTTTCTGGATCAACGGTTGCTGCATCAGCGAAACGAATGCATCCTGAAAGAATACCGCGCCGAGAATCATGGCCGCCATAACGGCAAGCAATAATATCCGTATAATCATTATAAAGTGATGCTTTTTCATGCAGCTATTGAACCACAGATCACGCGGGAATACAAGATTGATCGAGCCACAAATCTTTCAGTTTTAAGAAGAGGCGACGCTCCATCCGAATTTTCTACACGCGAATGATCTTTTGATAGAACTGGAACGGATTAACTAGAAGGATGCATTTCTCGTAATGGAATGCTAGACTATCCCGGCGCACTTATTTGCCCGAATCACGAATGTCCAGCAACTCTTCCGGATACGGCTGCCAAATGGATTGCCGTAATAAATAATCTAGATCACACTGTATGGCATAGGCGCGCATGACGTTTTGAATTGCGCTGATATGGATTTTCCCTTCGCGATACTTTTGCAGCCGATCCAATAGAAACGACTTCTCCTTCTCGCTGAGCGTGTCCGAGAAAAAACCGAAGACATGCATAAACGCGTTGATATAATTGCTTCGGCTCGGTGCTTTCAGCATCGCGAGTCCAAGATGCAGCTCGTATTCTTCCCACACTTCATCTATCGTTCGGTTTTCGTGATTCGCGACGATCTTCCCTAGTTGATGCAGTTGGCTTTGGTGATAAGCCATAAGAAGATACTTGTATTCGGAATGAAACTGCACCAGTTCCTTCATTGATCGCGACCGCTTGACCGTTTGGAATCGAAACATGGTATAGAGTTTGGTCAGGAAGTGCTCACGGATGGCATAGTTTGTCAATCGTCCTTCTTCTTCGATCGGAAGGTTGGGATAGCGCTTAATCGCATGTGCGGCAAAGATGCCAACGCCTTTTTGAGAACTTGAGGATTTCTCCTCGCTTGCATAGATTTTTACATCCTTGATGCCGCAGGATGGCGAGCGCCCTTTCAGGATGAGGCCGTGGATGTTGCCAACCGAATGAAAAAACCGCTCGGAATATTGGTTCATCTCCCGGGTATAGATGCGATCTTCGGTCGGTTGATAAAGTTCGATCACGCCGTCTCGATTGACAAGGCGTACCGGATTTCGCGGAACGCCAAGCCCGATCTCCACCTCCGGACAAGCCGTTATATAATTCACATACGGCTTGAGCGACTCTACAAAATCGCTGTTAAGCACATCTCCGTTATAACGGCACTTACAAAACCCCAAGCACCTGCTCACTACGATGGTGGGTTTTCTTTGATCTTCCAACTCCGACATATGCATTCTCCTGTTCCTCAGTGATCAAAACTGCCAAAGAAAGCCTCGGTCGAACTTCTTGTAAATACATTCGGTATGGTTTCTTGATCCGACTTACGTCAATGCGAACGCCTTGCACCGCGTCTTGGAACGGAACGATAAACTCAAGCCGTCCGCACACAATTTGACCCTCGTTCCTGGAGAACTCTAGAGGCAAAGAAGACGCTGACAAACGAGTTGCAGCAGGTTCCAGGCTCCATCTTTCTATTGCGCCAATACGTAGGTACAAACCGTATATACCCGGAATCCGGCTCTGGGGGAATCGCGCAATCATTCTGATCGTATTTCGTCCGGATTACGATTGGGAAGGCTTGTCAAGTGCAACCGCGCATTTTTTAAATGCATTGACCACGGCCGGATCAAACTGACGCCCGGCACATCGCGTGAGTTCCTCCATCGCTTCGCTTGTATCAACCGCATTGCGATATGGCCTCTTCACGGTCATAGCATCAAATGCATCCGCTACAGCAATAATTCTTGCTTCAATCGATATGTTTTCGCCGATCAACCCGTCGGGATATCCGCTGCCATCAAATCGTTCATGATGTGCCTTAACAATCGGAACTATCTCCAGATACTCTTCAAAGCCAATCAAAATTCGAGCGCTTCTGAGTGGATGTTGCTTCATGATCATCCATTCCTTTTCGTTCAAACCAGATGGCTTGTTCAGAATCGCTTCATCGATTCCAATTTTCCCGATGTCGTGCAATATGCCGGCCGTTTTTATTTCATTGATCTTATGTTGACTTAGTCCGAGCGCTTTTGCAATTTGTACGCTAATATCACTCACTCGCTTCGAATGGAGTTGCTCACGCGGGCATTTCTCGTAAAGTGCATGCATAATTGCTTCGACAATCTTGCTTTGCTTGCTCGCGCTATTGAAATACTTGCGATGCTGCACAAACACATCCGCTTCGTTGATCAGCATGTTCAGCGTATCGTTCTCGTTAAATTGCATTCCATACCCGAAGGCAGCCGTAACGTCAAATGTTACCAGCTCAGGGATAAGTCTCTTGGTCATCGTTATTGCTTCTTCTTCAAGTTGCAAGGTGAGCTTCTTGACATCCTCCTCTTGCACGCCGTTCAAGAGGATCGCAAACTCATCACCGCCAATACGGGAAAGCAAACCTTGTTCCTGAATGATGCTTTGAAGGGATTCCGAAAAATGAATGAGTAGATAATCGCCAATCTTCGTTCCGAGTGCGTCATTCACCCTTTTTAGGCCATTAATGTCGCAGGCGATAACCGCTCGAGGGAAATGATCCGAGTCTGAGGTGCGAGCATACTCTTCTTCTAAATAAATCCGATTATAAGTATTCGTCAGAAAGTCATGCGTGCGCAGGTATGAGTTTTCTTGAATAGCACTTTCTCGCATGGTAGCATCAAAAACGATCGAAAACAGCAGCTCCTTTCCTTCATAAAGAATCGGCCTGCTGAAAATATCGATGATACGAATTTCGCCGGATTTTAAACGGCTGGGTACGGAAATGAAGTTATTGCTTGAGACAGCATCGAAGAGTTTCCTATTCACTTCCGCTTCATCAAGCGCACAAATATCATGAACGCGTTTGTTTTGAAGTTCCTCTTTTGAGAAACCGTAAAAATCCGCGCCTGCCTGGTTGCAAAGGTTAATTCTGCCAGTTTCTGGTTCGATTAGAAACATGGGTGCGGTGTGCCCTTCAAACATCGCATTCATTAATCTGAACGATCGCTGCATTTTCTCCTCAGCATTCTTTCGATCGGTAATATCGCTTCCGATTGAGTAATAGGATACGACACTCCCATCTCGATCAAACACAGCAACGTCTTGCCACTCGCTCCATTGTTCTTTGCCATCGTGCAAAGTTCGGTGCGAGTAAACAACTCTTGGTGACTCCGGTGTCAATTGTTTTATCCTTTGCAGGATTAGAGCATGCTCTTCTGCCGGTATGCGTTCCAGGAATTTTTGACCAACCAGTTCTTCCGCATTCACAGAAAAATATTGACAATAGGCATCGTTGACAAAGGTCAGAGTCGTATCTTCCTGAAACTCGCCCAGTAGCAGCGGTACGTGATTCAAAATATCGATGATTTTTTCTCGTTGAATTTCCAACTTTCTATTCAAGTAACGTTGCGTATTCATTAGCCATACACTCTGCATAAGCAGGGTTACTTGATTTGCATCAAATTCTGTGTACTCACCTGCTTTGTTTGCCAGCCCAACGGTTGCAACAATATTTTGATTATCGAAAATCGGAACGGATAGAAATCGTTTTAACGTAACATGGCCCAACGGTTGGCCTTTTTTCAGCGGATGATCTGCAAGGAAGTCATTGTTAACAATCGGCCTACGCTGCCGAACTGCTTCACCCCAAAATCCAGTTTCTTCGAGTCTGTAGTTCGTCTTTGGTGCGGATACTTTTGAATCTTCTAGCACCTTTGCAGAAAACACATCTAGATTGAATTCTTTACGGGTTTCATCATAGAAAAAGATATAGCCATATCGGCTTCCCGTAACCTCAATGGCCTTTTGCAACGCATATTCCAGAAATGCCTGTTGATCATGAAACTCCTGATTAAAGATATCGAGCAGAATGGCTTGACGCTGAATAATGGTACCCGAATCGAGTAATTCCTGTTCTTGCAGTTTCATTTCGGTTATATCTTCAATCATTGCAATAAAATGGTCCTCAAATGGAGAATATGCTTTCACTTTATACCATTTTCCAAGTGCCTCGGAAAATTCCTCGAACTCGACTGATTCCCCGCCATAAGTGACACGAGCATATGTTTCAATCCAATTAAACGAGTCGTTCCTGATTTCAGGAATGACTTCCGTTACTTTTTTGCCGATAATCTCATGAGTCGATAAACCAGTATATTCCTCAAAATGACGATTTGCATCCACAAAGCAGTAATCGCAGGGGGTACCCGCATCATCCAGAATGAATTTATGCAATGCACATGCAATAGGCATAGATTCAACAAACTTTCCTATGTCATGTTGTACCATATTGCCTCCTCGAATCTATAAACAGGTATAAAGTAATGTCCTTTGGATCTATTCTACTTTTTGCAATCAGGTCGTTGAGCATGCGCTCTTCGTTTCTTCCCCCAAGCGTTGTGTAAATCCCCGGCTCTCTCTGTATGCTCAATTCAGACCCGGTTTGTACTGCCTTCAACGCTATTCAGCCTTCACGCCATCCCAAAAGGCTTCCCACGTTCTTTCCGCAAAACGTTCGAAAAAAAGCTCGTCTTCATCATAAAGCAGTATCCCGTCAAGAATTCCTTGAATCATTGCCAGCAATAAGAATACGGATGACTCCGTAACCGTTGGCCCATCGCCCGTCATGGCCACGATCTCATTATTTCGTTTCAGGGCATTCACCAATATCAGCTTTTGTTCCGGAATTACCCGCGCAAACACATTCACTTCTCGGATTCTTTCGCACAGCTCGTCCTCGCTCATTTCATTTAACTCGGGGCCGGAAATGCATTTATCATAATTCTGCAAACCGATTTCTTTAGCGATATTCATGGCAGTAGCCGGATAATCCCCGGTAATCAGGATCACCCTGATGCCGGCAGCATAGCATTCTTTTACCGCCAACGAAACAATTTCTCGAATAGGAACTGAAAAAGCGATCAGACCGACAAACTCAAAATCAATGTCGTGTTGAATTTCCGGTAATTCTCCCGGACTGATATTATTCCTGGCAACACCCAGCACACGCAATCCTTCAGCAGCCATCTGAGCCACAGCAGCACTGTAAGTTGTAATACTTTTTTCATCAAGATGACACAGATCAAAGATGGCTTCAGGCGCACCCTTTGCCGCAATAACTTTAGAGTTACTGGCTGTATTCGTAAACACCCTTGACATAGCCAGGAGTTCTTTCGACAAAGGATATTCTTTTTCCATGGTCCAGTCGGAATGAATATGTTCGGT
>OFJB01001014.1_pt1 | contig 11884 bp, 10 predicted proteins | sample 1775081 | NCBI WGS metagenome assembly OFJB01 (sample SAMN08195771, study PRJEB24354) | sludge metagenome | isolation source: initial sludge from phenol fed wastewater aerobic bioreactor | place: India: Nagpur | collected 2016-06-05 | reverse complement strand
GCCACTGGTCCCACAACATGACCAGCGAGAAGGCAAAGATCACCCAGAGAATGGTGCGGCGGATGTCGTTCATGTTGACTCGGAATGCTCGCCCGGCGGCTTGGAGCGCACGCCCGGCAGGCCGGTGAAAAGACGAGGGCGCTCGGCCGCCCCCGCCGCCCAGCCCCCCGCCCACCATCAGCGCGGAGCCGCCAAACGCATCACCGAGCGCCGCGCCGGACGCAGCAGCCGCTTCCCCGCTCGCACCGCAGCAGACTTCGCAACCCGCATCGCAACCCAGCCAGCAACCTACCTCGCCCCCCGTCTTCAACGCCGCCTACCTGCGCAACCCGGCGCCCGCCTACCCGGCGACGAGCCGCCGCTACGGCGAGGCGGGGCGCGTGTTGCTGCGCGTCCGCGTGCTGCCTTCCGGCCAGCCCGACGAAGTCGTGCTGCAGCAGAGTTGCGGCCACGACCGGCTCGACGCGGCGGCGCTCGACGCCGTGCGCCGCTGGCGCTTCGTACCGGCCCGCCAGGGCGAGCAGGCGATCGCCGCCTGGGTCGTCGTGCCGGTCCAGTTCAGCCTGCAGGAGGCCGGCTGATGCGCGCCGCCGCGCTGCCCTGGCCGCGTCTCGGCGCCGGCCTGCTGACGGCGGTCGCCGCGGCGATGCTGTTCGCCCTGTGCATCGGCCGCTACCCGCTGCCGCTCGCCGACATCCTGCGCTTCCTCGGCGCCGCGCTCGGCCTCGTCGAACTGCCGGCGCGCGAGTACGACACGCTGTTCAACCTGATCGTCCGCATCCGCCTGCCGCGCGTGCTCGCCGCCATCCTCGTCGGCAGCGCGCTGGCCAGCGCCGGCGCCGCCTTCCAGGGCGTCTTCCGCAACCCGCTGGTGTCGCCCGGGCTGCTCGGCGTGCTCGCCGGTTCGGCCTTCGGCGCCGCCCTCGGCATCCTGCTCGACCTGCCCTGGGCGCTGGTCCAGGCGCTGGCCTTCGCCATGGGCGTTGCCGCGGTCGGCGTCGGCGTCGGCATCGCGACGCTGTTCGGCAACGGCAGCATCATCATGATGGTGCTCGGCGGCGTGATTTCCGGCGCACTGTTCACGTCGCTGCTGTCGATGGTCAAGTACGCCGCCGACCCCTACAACCAGTTGCCGGCGATCGTGCATTGGCTGATGGGCAGCCTGGCGCTCGCCGATCTCGGCCAGATCGGCGTGCTGGCGGTGCCGATCGGCGTCGGCGTGCTCCTCCTCGGCACCCTCGGGCGCGGCCTCGACGCACTCAGCATGGGCGACGACGAGGCGCGCGCGCTCGGCGTGCCGGTGCGCGCCCTGCGCTTTGGCATCGTCGCGCTGGCGACGCTGATCTCGGCACTGACCGTATCGTTGGCCGGCATCATCGGCTGGGTCGGGCTGATCGTGCCGCACATCGCCCGCCTCCTGGTCGGCCCCGGCAACGCCGTGCTGCTGCCGACCAGCGCCGCGCTCGGCGCCTGCTTCCTGCTCGCCGCCGACGGCCTGGCGCGCACCGTGGCGACCACCGAAGTACCGATCGGCATCGTCACCGAACTGATCGGCGTCGTCGCCTTCGTCCTGGTTCTCGGCCGCGTGCGCCGGGGGTGGCTGTGAACGGCGCGCCCGTGCTCTGCGGCCAGGCGATCGAGCACGCCTACCGGGGCCGCGTCGTGCTGGACGGCGCCAGCCTCGCCCTGCGCCCCGGCGAAGTGGTCTCGCTGCTCGGCGCCAACGGCGCCGGCAAGAGCACGCTGCTGCGCATCCTGCTCGGCCTGCTGACGCCGAGCGCCGGCCGCGTCAGCCTCGACGGCCGGCCGCTCGCCGCCTACGCGCGCCGCGAACTGGCGGGCAAGCTCGCCTACGTGCCGCAGGTGCATGCCACGCCCTTTCCCTACACCGTGCGGCAGATCGTCAGCCTCGGCCGGCTGCCGGCGAGCGGCCTGTTCGCCGCGCTTTCCGGGGACGACCGCGACGCCGTCGAGCAGGCGATCGCCCGGCTCGGCATCGAACATCTCGCCGCCCGGCCCTATACCGAGATTTCCGGCGGCGAGCGGCAACTGGCGCTGATCGCCCGGGCGCTGGCGCAGGGCAGCCGCCTGCTGGTAATGGACGAACCGGCGACCGGGCTCGATTACGGCAACCAGATCGCCCTGCTCGACCTCTTGCACTCGCTCGCCGTCGACGGCTACGGCATCCTCAAGACCACCCACCACCCCGACCATGTGCTGGCCGGTTCCGATCGCGTCGCCCTGCTCCAGCACGGCCGCATCGTCGCCGACGGCGCGCCGGCCGACGTCCTCACCGCCGCGCGCCTGAGCGAACTGTACGGCGTCGCCATCGCACCGGTGCGCCTGCCCGACGGGCGACTGGTCGTCGCCCCCTGCCTTTCCACTTGATTCCATCCTTCCATTCCCAGGAGAACACCATGTGCCAATCGTCCGCCAGCCCGACCCCGGAAGCCGTCCCCCATGCCTGCGGCACGCACCGCCCCGAAGTCGGCCGCCTGGTGCCGGCGGCGCACGACCTCGACCTGCCCGAAGTGCAATTTCCCAGCGCCCGCGTCCTCGCCACCGTCGGCGAGGCAGGTCTGCGCGAACTCGTCTTCCACCACCACGGCCGCCTGCGCCACAGCGAGATCGGCCACATGTTCGACGTGCCCGACGCGCAGTTCGAGAAGCTGTGCGGCCTGATCGCCGACTTCGTCGTCGAGACCTGCGGCGGACCGCGCAACTACACCGCGACGCGCGGCGGCGGCTGCATCCGCACCCGCCACTTCCCGTTCTCCGTCGACGAACGCAGCCGCGAAGTGTGGATCGAGCACCTGTTCATCGCCATGCACGAAACCAGCTTCCCGGCCGAGTTGCGCGAAGAATGGTGGACCTGGCTGGAAGCGATGTCGGTGCGCATGATCAACCGGCGGACGATGAAGGCGCAGCCGGTACGCATCAGTTGGAGCGAAGCGCAAGCCCGCTACGGCGCGGCACTCACCGCATGAGGCCGGCCCGGGTGCGACGGGCGGCGCTCGCCGCCCTGCTCGGCCTGCTCGCGCTGGCCCCGGCAGTCGCCGCCGAACCGCCGGTACGCGTCGCCGTGGTCGGCGGGCTGGTCCTCAGCGGCATCTGGCCGGCGCTCGCCGAACAGGCCGCGCAAGCCACCGGCCTGACCATCGAAACCGTCGCCGCCGCGCCCAAGGAAGGCGTCGTTCCCGCCTTCCGCAACGGCGACGCCGACCTGCTGCTAATGCACGGCAGCGACGAGACCTACGCCCTGCAGGCCGCCGGCTACGCGGCGCCGCTGCGCGCCTGGGCGAAGAACGAGCACGTCTTCGTCGGCCCGCCCGACGACCCGGCCGACATCGCCCACGCCGGCGACGGCACCGACGCGCTGCGCCGCATCATAGCCGCCGACGCGCCGATGATCGGCTTTCGCGACCCCGGCAGCTTCACCATCGTCGCCGGCCTGCTGCGCGCCGCCGGGCTACGCCTGGGCGCCAACCAGATGCGCTTCGACGACCACGAATCGCCGCAAGGCATCCTCAAGGCCGCCGCCGCCCAACACGCCTACGTCGTCGTCGGCCACATCCCGGTCGCCTTCGGCAAAATGCCCGACGCCGGCCAGCGCGTGCTGCTCAAGGGCGACCCACGCATGCGCCGGGTCTACGTCGCCGTCGAACCCGGCCCCCGCCACCCGGCCAACCCGGAACGCCGCGCCCGCGCCCACCGCCTCGCCGAATACCTGCTCAGTCCCGCCGGCCAGCAGGCGCTCGCCGGCCTCGCCGCGCAACGCGACGGGCCGTGGGTTTTCGGGCTGGAGGAATAAAGACGAACCTGGCCCCTTTTCCCCTTTTCCCGGCGACGCATCGCCCCCACCGGAAAGCGACGACGAGACACTGAAGCAGCCACGGAGACAGCCGGGTAAGCCAAGCCGCCCGGCAAAACGACGCACCCGCCGGCGCCACAGCCGCGCTCGGCCGGAAAACGGGGAAAACGCCCGATCAGGCGGGAAAATCGCCTGATCTTTCAGGCCAGGGCGCCGAATCCGGCGCTGCCCGGCAGCGCTGCCGGACCTCCGGCCCGGTTTCCGGGCTAACGACAAAAAGCTGTTTCCAGAAAAGCTGAATCGGGCTTGTTCAACAAGCGCTTCAGATCGCGGCTCGCTTCGCGATCACGATCTAACCTTAATCGTTACCACTCATTTCACGTCAAACTCGAAGACTTTTGCTAGAGAGCCTTCTACGAATATACGAATGACATAACGACCTTTCGGGTCGCCAGGGGCAACTGCCCAAGTATTGAAGATAACCCCTTGATTGGGTGAAACCTCTCGCTCTGTTACTGAGATGCGCCCATCCGTAGACACCGATCTCGTTCCAAGCGGCTCAGGATCGCCCCACGTGTTGGGCTTAGCTGGAAGAATGAATTCCTCTCGCCACTTAATTCGTTTTTTCGCAGTGCGGAGAAACATAACCCAGCCATAACCTTGATTTGGCGTAAGTGGCACCACTGTGGCCGGCACAAACACAGGCTTGCCGGAATTCCCTTGGTTGAAGACGCCGAATTCGGCACGTATTACTTCGTAGTCATCGTGCACACCAGCAGACCCATCTGATAAAGCTGCAATCGCCGGACAACAGACAACAAAGATAATGAGCGAGAGGAGTAAGCGTAGTCGGTTCATATTTTGAGTGCTAATCGGGATAGGAAGAAGCCTCACGGCCCCTCCCTCCCACACCACCGGACGAACGGGTCACGTATCCGGCGGTTCGATGAATTGAATTCCTACCGTGGCGCAAGGCTGGGTAGTCCCAAGTTGTTGAAGTAGCGCAATGGTAACGCAAAGGCCAATGCCGGTGTCTTGGACAGCCGCCACGGACCATGCGCCGATTTGCTGGTGTTCCACGCTTCGCGGACAGTAACCCCGCGCTTGCGCAGTTCCCGGTAACCGGCTGCTCCCCATTGCTTCCAGAGATAGCAGCGCAACTTGCGTCGTACCCACTTGTCAATATCGCGCAGAGGACTCAGTACCTCGGCGATGCCGAAGTACGCTTTCCAACCAAGCAGGCTTTCTCTCAGCTCGGCAACGATCTTGGCTATGGTGTTGCCTCTGGTACGACGGGTCAGTTCCCGCACCCGGTCCTTCAGCTTCTCGAGTGCCTTGTCGGCCACCTTCAGCTTCGCTCCGTTACGGCTGACCGTGAAGCCCAGGAACTTGCGGTTCATGGGCCGATCCACCGCGCTCTTCAGCCGATTCACTGTGAGTCTCAGTGTGTCGCTGACATAGCGGGTCACGCTGGCCATCACCCGCTCTCCCGCCCGTTTGCTCCCGACCAGAATATTGCAGTCATCGGCATAGCGGGCGAAGCGGTGGCCGCGCCGGTCCAGCTCCCAATCCAGTTCATCCAGCACCACGTTGGCCAGCACCGGCGAGAGTGGGCCGCCTTGCGGTACGCCCATCTTCGTGGCTTCGATGCTGCCAGCCACGCTCACGCCTGCCTTCAGGAACCGATTGATCAGGCGCAACAGATCGGCATCCGGGCAGCGACTCTTCAGTCGCGCCATCAGCCGGTCGTGATTGACCCGATCGAAGAAGGCTTGCAGGTCCATATCCACCACCCAGCCATACCCTGCACGGATGGTCGCCTGCACTTCACGCACGGCTTGATGGGCCGAGCGCCCTGGCCGGAATCCGTAGCTGTGATTGTGAAAGTGGGGTTCCCATTGCGCACTGACGACTTGCGCGATGGCTTGCTGAACGAAGCGGTCCAACACCGTAGGAATGCCCAGAGGTCGGGTCTTCCCATCCGGCTTGGGGATTTCCACTCGCTTGACCGGTTGCGGGCGATAGCGCCCGCTTTCCAGTTGCGCGCGGATTTCCAGCCAGTGCTGTTTCAGGTACTCCGGCAGTGCATCGACCGTCATGCCGTCGATGCCAGACGCGCCTTTGTTCTGGCGCACTTGCTTCAATGCGCGCTATAGATTGCCCCGTTCCAAGACTTGGGCAAACAGCGCTTGGGTGTGAATCGACTCGGGGTGTCGTGGCGATCCAGCGACGAGTTCATCCTGCGGCGTCGCCGCAGCCTGCTTGCGCAGATGCTCAGATGCTCTCCCGTCTCTCTTTGCCACGTTCCTTTGTCTTTCATCGTTCGGGCCTTCGGCGGGGGCGCCGCCTACTATGCCCTCTGCTGACTTCTCCACGGTATTCAGCGTCCGTTGCCAGACGCCCAGCTTCGATCCTTTGAAGCACCGGGGAGATCTCCCGGGGTAAGACACGTTACCTTCCCTGCATAGACGCCGGATTTACAAAGTACATCTTGTTGCCGCAGATGGAGGGCTTCGCGGTCACGTGCCCGCTCGCCCCAGATGCACCACGCCTCATATCCGATTTTTGTTCATCGCCCCGCAGTTTCGGATTGGGCTTCCTTCAGACCCCGCCTCGCGGCAACGCCCTTGCCCTTCTCCTTGCCTTCGGCTCTGCATACCTGGCCGTAGGACTTTCACCTACGAAGTAACGCGCCATGCCCGGCGCACACGCAGAAGTTCAGCGGTCGCCGGAGGCGATCCGCTGCGACGACTAGTTAGGTGCGATTTCATTGCGAGGCTCCAGCGGCTGCACGGACTAGGCGCCGCATAAGCAGCAGGCGGGCTGTCCACCGAAGGCTATCCAGAAACTGGTCATGCCCCTGAGCTTCTGCAATCGCATTGATTCCGACCTGCGCCCAGTTCTTTACTGCAGCTCTCGACAGGCGATTAAATTCCGAGAGCGCACCGTAATGAGCTACTGCGCTCCTAAAAGCGAACCACACGTTGACGTCTTTCCACGTCTGCTCAGTTGACCCGAGTTGAGCTTCTCTAAGCAGACGGAACACAGTGTGAACAGATCCTCTGCTGAGGCGAGGACTCCCGTTCTCCTCCATCACCGTGCCCTCATAATCCCTGAGAGGCTCGTCTGGGTCGAATCCCTCCTGATCTGCCAGAAGTTCAAGCAGCTGCCACAGGCGAATGTACTGATATCTCGGATCACGCTCGCGACGCGCCTCGCTAAACAATTCGACCAGAAACGCGCCCATGGAGTCTGCGGAGAGGCCGTTGACATACGCTTCCAACGATGTCGCCGATTCACCCGCAAGCTGACCGGTGAGGAGATTGCCAACGTAGGCTGGTGGGATCGTAAACTTGGTCGACTGCCCTGTGCTGCGGTCGATAAGAACAGCATCAAAGATCGATCCCGCGGCATCTCTAGAAAGCGTAAGCGCGAGCAATAGCGCATTCGTCTTCTCGACGCAGTAATCCCGCGCGGCATCAAGCGAGTTCGATGCAACCGCTGGGAAATGAACAACGCAAACGGGGCTTGCGCGTCGCGATTGCGCCTCAAGCTGCCCCCCGTACTCAAAAACGATGCCTGTGGATGTATTGTGCTCAAGAAACCTGTTCACAAATTCGTGTGAGTCTCGAACACCAATCCCGTCATTTGTCGGGATCAGCTCTACGCGGTCCAATCGAATGCGCGTTCCAACCAGAACGTCTTTTATGAAGACAAATGCCGTGTACATTGCGCCAGGCACGGAGGTATCTTTCCGTATATCGACCGGCTCTAGGAAGCGCCGTTCGACCTCCTGTTCGAGCCGCCTCACGTCCTGTTGGATGAGCGCCAAAGGCCTAGCAGCCTCCGATGAGTCGACTACCTCGAAGAACGTACGCGGGAAGTCTCGTCCTGCCACTAGATCGCGGTGCGGTTTCTCGTTCGCTTCGCCGCCGTCGTGGAGCCTCACGAGCCGAACTTCATAAACACCAGTTGCAAGGTGACGCGTGTCAATGTCGACGGCTACCTTGTCCTCCGCCATCCTCCTCGGCGTCGTACCAAAACCCAGTTTCGAAGACGGATTGGGAACACCACAGTCGAATACCTCTACTTGTAGTTGCGCGTACTCGGTGCCTTGTTCGTGGTGCAGTCTCAACTCAAGGGGATCGCCCTTGACCGCTGACGACGCTGCGAGCTCGACGATTGGCATTGGCTAGCGCCTAACGAATGAAAGGGACTTCCCCGTCCCGAGGTAGCGGCGGAAGCCGCGTGCAGCGGTAGCTGCCATGATTGAGTTTCCACACCAAATCATTCGCTCGAAAGGGGAAGTCCATGGATATTGTCACCGTCGGCATCGATCTCGCCAAGAATGTATTCGCTTTGCATGGCGTTGACCAGAGCGGCAAAGCGGTTTTCATCAAGCCCAAGGTGGCGCGCAGCCAGCTGCTGGAAATGGTTGCCCACTTGCCGCCCTGCCTGATCGGCATGGAAGCCTGTTCCGGCGCGCACCACTGGGCAAGGGAATTCAGCCGCTACGGCCACACCGTGAAATTGATGGCGCCGAAGTTCGTGGCGCCGTACCGGATGAGCGGCAAACGCGGGAAGAACGATGCGGCCGACGCTGCCGCCATCTGCGAAGCCGTCACCCGGCCCAACATGCGCTTCGTGCCGGTCAAGGATATCGATCAACAAGCCATCCTCTGCCTGCATCGCACCCGGCAGGGCTTTGTCGAAGAACGCACCGCGCTCTACAACCGCTTGCGCGGCCTGATCAGCGAATTCGGCATCGTCCTGCCGCAGAAAGTCGAACGCCTGCGCCGGGAAATCGGTGCCCATCTCGAAGCACTTCCCGGTTGGGCCAATCGCTGTGTCGGCGACCTGCTGGCACACGCCGACCGCCTGAATGAACGCATCGAGGAATACGACAAAGCCATTGCCCAGGCTGCCCGCCAGGACGCCAGAAGCCGACAACTCATGCAACTCCCCGGCATCGGCCCGACCACGGCCAGCGCCCTGGTTGCCAGCCTGGGCGGCGGCCACGACTTCAAGAATGGTCGGCAACTCGCCGCCTGGGCCGGGCTCGTTCCCGGCCAATGCAGCAGTGGCGGCAAAGCCCGCTTGGGCAGGATCACCAAGGCGGGCGACGCCTACCTGCGCAGTCTGCTCGTCATGGGCGCCCGCGCCGTTCTCGCCGGACTGGGCGACAAGCAGGATCGCTTCAGCCGCTGGGCCAGAAACCTGGTCGAGCGACGGGGTTACTGGAAAGCGGCGGTTGCCATCGCCGCCAAGAACCTGCGGCTTGCCTGGGCGGTATTGCACTACGGCGACGATTTCCGACGCATCGAAGAGACCGCCTGAACCAAAAAAATCGTCTGTAGGAAAAAAAAGGAAAGGAATCACCGGCTGATCGCTGGCAGCCCAAGACCAGCGAAGCACTGCCAGCGTTGATGTGAAGCGGGTTGGACCCGCGCGGGGAGAGCCTGATTACCTCCAGGAGAGGAAGTTACTCTCGGCTAACGAATGAGGCCCCCGCGCGCGTCTTTCATCAGGGTCCGGGCAAAAGCCCAAAATGACCGGTTGTAGTACCGCAGTCCTTCACCTTCTCGCACCGACACGGCAGGAATGGACGAATCGCAGGAAGACAGGATCAGGAATGAAACGATAAAAATTCAGAATGCCGCTTGCGGAAAACGGGGAAGCCCTTGTAGTTCAAGGTCAGAGGACGCTGCGCGGCTCTATCGCGCAGCGTCCTCTGCACCGCAGGGTTGGGCCTCTGACGACCCGTGCGACAACTCTACGACAATACCCACAGCGGCTTGCAAACACGCGCGGCCGCAAGAAGCGAAGAGGACAGCAATAAAAGTCGGCGCTGCCAACACGGCGAAACAGACACGCCAACAGTCACCGAGTGAAGCAGTAATAAGTACAAATGTATTCAATCATCCTTACCCGGTGTCGATCCAAATGCGCTCCGTAAACTCAGCAATTGCCTTAGCAACTTTTCCTTTTGGTTTGGCCCCGCAGTCTCAGCCAATCCTTGAGCAATCTTGGGATTGCGCAACAATCCATCCAAAATATCCTGCGACAAGACAACCCCCACGAAACCATTCCGGCCAGACGGACTTAGTATTGGTAACGCTGCTAACTGACTTGGACCTCGAAGCTCGTTATTGATCGCTTGGGCTGCTCGTGTTCGCAGCAAATCCACGATCTGATCCTCTGAGAAATGAGCCAGCCTTGTAGTTGTTCTCATCCGAGTATTAGCCGCATTCGAAAGCGACTGGAAAAAGGCGACCAAGAAATAAGACGCCCTTCTCCACATGAACATCTTGTGCGGTGCCTTTATCGTTGGCACTTTGTCGGATGGATCGATCCAGAGTTCGTCAACAACTTCAGCGGAAAGGGACGATGGAAACACTCCAGCGGTCCAGTCGTACTCAACGCCCTCTACGATCCCAATTTTCTTCAGACTCCGGCTTTCTCCCCCTACGGTCTGGAGGGTTGCTTCAGCAAACGCTGCCGTCAGAAAGTCTTCAACCATCTCGTGTCGGGCTACCATGTAATCCATGAGTGCAGTTGCAGCTTTGGCCTTATCTTGATCTGTGCTGAAGTCGCTGTCGAAGCCCCTCAGCGCAGATTTTCCAACAATACTCGCTGCAACTTCGCCCCTCGAAAGGTTGTCAATGTACGAAATACCGGTTCCGGAATTCTTTAGCGCGAGGTTCCACGGACTTGGTGATGTCTCAAAGTCCGTCAAATTGATCCCTTTGCCATTGAAATAGCTTCGGCATTCCTCGCAGAAACAGGTCAGATATAGTTTTTCGTCATCCCCCCCCATTCCCCAAAGATCAGTGAGATCGATCACAACGCCCTTCAATTTTTCTTCGAGACCTTCAAGGTGCTCCGTTATGTGATCGAGGCCCTTGCCCAAAAAGTAGCCGAGGAACTCTCTCGTCTTCTCTTTGTTAACACAAGCCTTAGGACTTCCTATATTTCTGATGTCGACGACATGGCACGCTTCAACTTGCAGAAATTCCATGGACGGACAGACATATAGATAGACCTCAGACCCCAAGTCAACGAAATCGCGACATATCTGCCCCAAATTCTTCGGTGTGGCTTGGTTGTGGTTTGTCTTGACCAACACGTCTAGTCGTTGGCAAAGGAGGTTGTCAAAAGCTACACCTGCGGCTCCTACAAGCGGCAGCGCAATTGCGGGTGGTTGATCTGCTTCCCCCCAATCCTTGATGAACATGTCGAGACATTCGCGGGGTGTCGCAAGCTCTAAGATTCGGAGGTCGGGAATGAACGCGATACGTTCCCCCGCCGTCTGGAGCCATCTTCCCTCAATAGTCGCAATACTGGATCGCTTTGCCATGTTTTACTCCTCCTTCTTGGATTTGGTTCTTAGCCTGTGCCGTACGATTGGTTTCATTGCTTCAGGGATTCTTAGTGCTCCGCTGGAGTACTCCACCCATCCTTCCGCTAACCCCTTTTTTAGGGCGTCTGGAAAGCCACTCTGCATATTGCCAAGGCTGGTCTTGAGTTCGTTCTTTGTTTTTGACCGCGCATTAATAAGAATTGAAAGCATGCGTTCTAGAGTCACGTCGTTAGCATCCTCTTCATTAATCGTCATGCGCTGTCTTAATGCAAAGTCGTACATAGTAAGTCCAACAAAAAGCACCGCACCACATGCCAGCGCGATTAGAACTACGATGGGGTGTTCCACTACGTAGGTATATCCTGCGCTCAGTGCCCCGGCTATCCCAATTACTGCGAGCACAATAGAAATTTGATTGACTTTCGATTTGAGGATTTCGTCCATGAATCCGCCAATCCACTGAGCGACAAGTGCTGTCAAGCGTATCCCGTTCACGTACTCGAGGTAGCTGGAAGAAAAATGGATGATTCGTTTCAGAATTGACATCTCTGGACAAGCCCTTTTCTGGATAGACCCAACGAGAAAGCAGCAAGGGCAACTGACGGCGGCGGATTGCTCAACATATCGAAGAGGCCCAACGAATAGCGTTTATCCGCCGACGCGGACGAGTTTGAAGAAGGTGTGAAGTCATATCGGCGGATAAACCTCGTTGG
>OFJB01001012.1_pt1 | contig 11886 bp, 19 predicted proteins | sample 1775081 | NCBI WGS metagenome assembly OFJB01 (sample SAMN08195771, study PRJEB24354) | sludge metagenome | isolation source: initial sludge from phenol fed wastewater aerobic bioreactor | place: India: Nagpur | collected 2016-06-05 | reverse complement strand
CGCGCGGCATGGGCATGACCGGCGCCGCGCTGCTGGCCGCCAGCGCCGCGCTGCACGGGGGCGCCGGCCGCGTGCTGGTCAGCCTGCTGGACGAGGGCCAAATCACCCACATCCCCACCCAGCCCGAACTGATGCTGCGCCGCTTCGATCAGCTGGAACTGGACGCCCTTACCGTCGTCTGCGGCTGCGGCGGCGGCGACGCCGTGGCTGCCGTGCTGCCCGCCGTGCTGCACGCCGCGCGGCGTCTGGTGCTGGACGCCGACGCGCTCAACGTCATCGCCGCCGACCCGGCCCTGCAGGCCGCGCTGAGCCAGCGCGCCACGGCCGGCCAGGCCACCGTGCTCACCCCCCACCCGCTGGAAGCCGCCCGCCTGCTGGGCACCACCTCCACCCAGGTGCAGCAGGGCCGCCTGCGCGCCGCCACCACCCTGGCCCAGCGCTTGGCCTGCACCGTGGTGCTCAAGGGCTCGGGCAGCGTCATCGCCACGCCCGGGCAGGCGCCCGTCATCAACCCCACCGGCAACGCCCTGCTGGCCACCGCCGGCACCGGCGACGTGCTGGCCGGCCTGATCGGTGCACACCTGGCCGCCGGGCAAAGCGCGGACCGGGCGGCGGGCGAGGCGGTTTATCGGCACGGCTGGGCATCCGACGGCTGGCCCGCCGGCGCGCCGCTCACGGCCGGTGCGCTGGCGCGACGCGCAGGCGCCGCGCTGGCGCCCACAGCCGCACCCATCGCCGGTTCGTGATTTGCGGGGGCTGGCCGAGGCTCCGGTGGCCACCGAGCCCACGCCGCAAAGCGCAACGGGCCATGAGGCCTGCGCGGCAACCAAATGGGGGTTCTGCGGCGGACACGTCGATCTGGCCTCATGGCCATCGGCCCCGTGGTCTTGCCATCGCCTTACGTTGAGGCACACCATGTCGAACCAGATGGAAACCACACGGCTGTCCAGCAAAGGGCAGATTGTCTTGCCAGGCGCCATCCGCCTCGATGAAGTGGCCGGTTGCCTCAAGCCCAAGCAGGGCCGTGTCAGCCTGGACGAAATGAAGGCAGCCCTTGCCCGCGAGATCGTCAGCGCTTTCACGGGCTTGATCGGGTTGCCGAACGTGGTTTGCGACGAGCCATGACCCCCAATTCACCAGCTCGCTGCGCACTCCAGATCACAACCCTGCAATCTGACCATTGCAACGCAAATGGATTACATTGCAAGCATGAAATCAGCCGTCATCCCGCAAGTCCGTGTCGAGCCGGAGTTCCGGCACGACCTCGAAGCCGTCCTTCAAGACGGCGAGACGCTCTCCGGGTTCGTGGAGGCCGCGCTGCGCAGCGCCGTGGCCTTTCGACACATGCAGAGCCGTTTCCACGAGCAAGGTGAGGACGCCTGGGTTCGATTCCAGGCCACCGGCGCGTCGCGGTCTGCAGAGGAGGTTCTGGGCAAGCTGCAAGCGAAGCTCGATGCCAAGCGCAGACGGTTGTCGGAATGAGTTTCGATGTTCGTTTCAGCGTGGAGGCAGAAGCAGATCTCGGCAGGTTTTTCGACTTCCTGCTCGACCGGGCAAGGACGCTGGAAGATCTCGATCTGGCCCAGGCTGCCATCGACGCGATTCGAGTTGCAGCACACAAGCAACTGGCAGTGACGCCCTACAGCTTCCGCAAGATCGGGCACAGCCCCACCCGGCGCGAACTCATCATTCCGTTCGGCGCCACGGGGTACCTTGCCCTCTATGAGATCGTCAATCCCACGCGTGTGCTCGTGCTGGCCGTGCGGCACCAACGGGAAGAGGACTACCACTGAAACAGCATGGTTGACAGCAGGTTCCCTACGAAGCCTTCGTTCGCGTGCCCTCCAGCCTGCTCGGGCGAGACGTGTACTCGCATCGTTGCGTCGCGCCCGGCAACGCGGCCGGGGAATTCCTGGTGACCAGCCAACAGTCCTACAACCGGGGCTTGATCCTGCCGAAGGCGGGACTGGACGGAGATGGCCGGCTGGGCAGCGGCAAGACCGCAGTCACAACGATCCCCATGTCCTCCCGGGACGCCTTGCCCATCTACAACGGCACCTTCAAGCTCATGATCTGACCTTGGCTCGCCGTATCGTCTGCCGCCACGCCCCCTCAGGAGACGCGCATGAGACCCTCTGAAGCCTTGAGCTTGCACCGGGCCGAGATCCGGCGGGTGGTGGCGTCACACCGTGCAAGCAACGCCCGCGTGTTCGGCTCTGTCCTGCACGGGCAGGACACGCAGGGCAGCGACCTGGACATCCTCGTCGATCCAACGTCCGAGACCACGCTGATGGACGTGGCGGCCATTCAGGTGGAACTGCAACGCCTTCTGGGCGTGTCGGTCGACGTGCTGACGCCAAGGGCCTTGCCCGACGCCTTTCGCCATCGCGTCCTGTCCGAGGCGGTGCCCGTGTGACCGCAGCGGCGCGTTGCTGATCATCCTGGCCCGGTGCGATCGGCCGATCAATCTCTTGACCAGTTGGGGCCTGGCGGCATGAACCCTGACCACTGGAGCCCCGCCGAAAGGCGCATCGCGCGCCGCGTGTTCGACTCCGCCCTCGATCGCGAGCTGGCGCAGGTCATGGCCGAGTTCAAGCGCCGCGCCGCCGCTGCCACCCTGCCGCAGGACATGTGGGCCGTCGAGAAGTACCTGGCACACGCCGGCCGCGACATCGACGCCAAGTACGACTACCGCTACTCGGTGCTGGAGTTCGTCTTCGCCCGCCTGCTGCGCGAAGGCCGCATCGAGGACAGCGAGTTGCACGGCCTGTCCGACGACCGGCTGGAGCGCATTCGGCGCATCGCCGCGCTTTGAGAGCGGCGCGGCGCACTGAGTGGCCACTCCCGCGCAGCCGTCAGACATCGGCTTCGGACTGCCCAATACCGCGGGGCGCAGGCGCTATCGCCGGCCCATCGGCTTGCGCGCTGACAAGACACCGCCCGGACGGCAACTCGGTGATCGCAATGCCGTAGACCATCTCGCCTGCATGCCACGCGAAGGGGCCTGAACCCGCATCCACCGGTCCGACATGTGCGTCAAAAGTCACAGCATTGACCGGACACCACTCGATCAGTCAGTCGAATGTGATACAACCAGAAACATCGAACCACCCTCCCGCCGAGCTGTCAAGTTCGACCCGGTCGTCTTGATCGGCAAGCACGGACTGGCTCGACTTCGGGTGTGGTCTTTTTGTTGTCGGCAGGCGTTCGTCCGGAAAATTTTTAGTTTGAGTAAATGACAATAAGCAGGAGTTCGGCTGTGAATCTCAAGATGCCGAAACTGTTTATCCGACTGACTGGGATCAGCAGGCAGTCGTCTAATCCCAGTTAGTCTTCACACAGAGCGTATTGCGTTTACGAAAATTATGGAATTCAAAGATTGGCTAGTTGTGCTCTCTACACTATTGAGCCCGCTAATCGCGGTTCAAGTTACACAATATCTAAATCGCCGCAGACAAGGGCGCGACGAGCAAATGAGGGTCTTCAGAACATTAATGGCCACGCGCGCATCGACGCTCGATGTTGGCCACGTGCAGGCATTAAACTCGATCGACGTAATCTTCAACGGCAAAGCGGCAAAGCAAGAGGCAGTGCGGAGACAGTGGAAACAGTATCTCGATCATTTGAACGACAACCACTATCCGAGGGAACATTGGGAAACCCGACGGAAGGAACTATTGGTCGACCTTCTGGATACAATGGGAAAGCACCTCGGTTTCAACTTCGACAAGACGCATCTAAAAAACCAGTCGTACTACCCGCAGGGTTACGGCGATCTCGAAGCCGAGCAGTCAGCACTACGACGAGCCACGTTTGAGATCGTCTCTGGGAAGAGACCCCTGCCAATGTGGGTGGCAAACCTTCCTCCTCAGCCCGGCGGTCCTCCGGAACCTGAACCAAGCAAGGTGGAGCCCAAGCTCTCATGAGGCCTAACATGCCGCTCAAGCCGACCCGCCTACGGCGGGCGGCTTATCTGGGTCTACAAGGGCTTCCCCACATTCGCAAGCAACACCTCACCCTGGGTTGATCGCGCAGCGATCGGCCCAAGCATGGTTTTCATCGGTTTCAGCCCAGCTTCCAACCTTGTGCCTGCAGCGTGTCGATGTTTCTTGGCAAACGGTGCGGACGGCGAGACTACAAACGGTCATTAACGCTGCCTGCTTTTGTGGCAGCAAACCCTGATGAAAGACGCGCGCCTGGGGCTCCATTCGTTAGCCGGGTATCGGGATTTCTCCCATGGCTCCCCCAGAGTTCACCGAGCATTCCCCGGCGCAGGTCCAACCCTTTGCACATCAACGACTGCCTTCACGCGGCGGATTTCTGGTCTGTTTTGCCTTGGTACTTGCTTTGCGACTGCACTCACGCGGGCATCTTGAAGGCATCCCCTCGCTGCAACACGGCCCAGCACATGCGGGCGTTCTTGGCGGCAATGGCCACTACCGCGCGCCAGTACCCCCGGCGCTCGGCCAGGCTGAGGGCCCAGCGGCTGATCGCATCTTGCCTGGGCTTGTCATTCTTCATGGCGGCGGCGAGCACCGCCCTGGCTCCCAGTACCAGCAGGCTGCGCAGGTAGGCGTCTCCGGCTTTGGTGATGCGCCCCAATCTCTGCTTGCCGCCCGAGCTGTATTGCCCGGGCACCAGGCCCAGCCAGGCACTGAAGCTGCGCCCGCAAGCAAAGTCGCAGCCATTGCCCACGGTGCTGAGGATGGCCATGGCGGTGGTCTGGCCAATGCCGCCGAGTTGCATCAGCTGCTGTGCCTGGGTGCTGTGGCGGGCCATGAAGGCGATGTGGCGGTCGTACTCGGCGATGCGTTCATCGAGCCGGGTGACTTCACTCAGGAGGTCGCCGATGACGGTGTTGGCCCAGCCGGGCAACTCTTCAAGGCGGGCCAGTGCTTCGCGCCGTACGGTGGCAGCCTTCAGGGGCAGCACCAGCCCCAGTTCCGACAGCAGGCCACGGATGCGGTTGAGGGTGGCGGTGCGTTGTTCCACGAATCCCTGGCGGGCGCGGTGCACCATCAGCTGGCCTTGCTGCTCGATGGTCTTGAGCGGCACAAAACGCATCTGGGGCCGGGTGACGGCTTCACAGATGGCTGCAGCGTCGGCGGCATCGTTCTTGCCGCGTTTGCCTGAGAGGCGGTAGGGGGCGACGAACTTGGGGGCCATCAGGCGCACGGTGTGGCCGAGCTTCTCGAATTCCCGAGCCCAGTGGTGGGCGCCGGAGCACGCCTCCATGCCGATCAAACACGGGGGCAAGGCGGTGATGAGTTCCAGCAGGTTGCCCCGCGCCACGTTGGGGCGCACCAGAATAGGTTTACCAGCAGCATCCACGCCGTGAACGGCAAACACGTTCTTTGCAAGGTCGATTCCTACGGTTACGATGGTCATGGACTTCCCCTTTCGAGTGAGTTGATGAGATTTCGCACTTCCCATCGTGGCACTCAGTTGCCGTCTCCCGCAAGCTCGCGGGCCGCTCGGGACGGGGAAGTCCCTTTCATTCGTTAGGCACCCGAGCAGAGATGTCCGCACTCATACAGTGGAGCCTGGCTGTCCTCGCAGTGCTTGGCGCGTTCTTCTTTGCGGGCATCACCGGGTCACTCGCCACCGACATGCTGGGCTTCTGGCACATCCCTGGCGCTGGCTTCCTGGCAGCACCAGCTGTTGTCGTAACCGCCTACCTTGCCGCACCGAGACGCAAGGCACTCTTTTCCTGCGGGGCATTCACGGTTGGTGCCATTGCCGCTTGGTTGCTGCTTGAGCCATCCTCGTATCCGGAGTCCCAGCGCTACGGAGATCTCGCATACCAGCCCACGCACCTTCCAGTTGTCGCCACCTATATCGGTGGCATCATTGGCTTGGCAATCGTCGGCATCTTGAGGCTGCGGCCCGGTACCAAATAGGTCGCTCGGAAATGTCTATGCAATGGGCTAGCTTCGACAACGGCGCCACTGTCGGCCAGATCGGCAGCGAGTCCGGCGTCGTCATCCGAGATTCCGAGCACCCTCGCGGCGCCAGGATCACTCTGGAAAGGGCGAGTAGCATTGCCCCGTTCTCGATCACTTGCGGGATATACGGCTGCATGGTCCACACGCGTTTCTTCTCAACGGAGCAAGAGGCTTCTCAGCAGTTTGAGCTTAAGGCGGATGCCCTTTCATCGATTCTGCAGATCTCTACAAGCGACGATGGCCTGCTTGATTCGGTGGACCAGTTCGTCGGTCAATTCCCGTGACGCGACCCAACAATTCATTCAAGCCGAACCCGCTTCGTGGGCCGGCTTAATTCGTTAGACCGCACGTCACTGTCTGCGCGATGCCGATTCCTGCAAACCTTCAGCGCTTCTGGGGTGCGTTCGCCTCCGCGAGCGGCGAGCCGGACGATTCGCGCTTTCTTGAGGCATTCTTCTTCGGCGACAGCGAAGCTCTCGCCAACGAACTCGCTGGGTTGGTGTTGCAAGGGATCAAGCGTGCAACCGCTGCATCCGTCTGTGTTCTGCAGGCGGAAGGCAAGCAACCCCCAAAGCCTGGTGATCTCAGCATCGTCACCAGCTGGGCAGGCCAGCCGTTGTGCATCATCGAAACCGAGGTCGTCGAGATCGTGCCCTTCAGTCAGGTCACTGCCGAGTTTGCGGCAGCAGAAGGCGAAGGGGATTTTTCGTTGTCCTTCTGGCGTACCGCCCACGCCGAGTATTTCAGTCGCGAGTGCAGTCGCTTCGGGCGGGCATTCGAGCAGACAATGCCCGTTGTATGTGAGCGCTTTCGAGTTGTGTACCAGCCAAGTGCGGTCCAACTCAAGCGTTGGACCGCGCAGGGCTCTTGAACGTGAGTTGCAGTGCCCTCAACTGCGCAGCCCGTGCAACCCGAGGCAAGCCCATGAGTCCCTCCGATCAAACCAAGCAGCTCGCAGGCATCAATGCAAAGATCCTTGCCGCAGGCGAGAGCCTGCCGGCGGTGCAGCTCAAAGACGGTACGAAGGTTCAGACCGGTACTGTCGCTGCAATGCTCCACAACGTTGCGCTCTTCAATGCTGGCGAGCGAGGTCAGGTCGAGAGAGAGCTGGAACTCGCCGTTCCGACGCTCATCAAGGTTGGTCTCTTTGCGCTGTTCTCGCCTGAGGAGTGGATCGCCGGCAACAATCCTGGCCGTGCGTTTGTGGGCACCGTTGCCAAGCGCATGCTCGCGCACGGTTCGGTCTAGCTTTGCGCGCCATTGCGCGTGACGTGCCGGGGCTCATTCGCCCTTGGGCCTGGCCACGGCGCCGGTGGCCACGCGGCGGCGCAGCTCGGTCATCACGGCCTTCAGGCGGCGGGCGTTGTCGGGGCCCATGCGCAGCAGCATTTTCTGGCCGCTGGACAGCGCCTGCAGCGCCGGGTCGGCGTATTCGTAGCGCACCCAGGGCCGGGTGGACGGGACCTCGCCCTTGACCTGGGTGAGTTGCACCGCGATGGGGCCGGCGGGCACGGGCGTGGCCAGCAGCTGGTCCAGCACGGCCACCAGGCGGTCGTTGAAGTACTGGCCCGGATAGCCCAGCTCTTCATACGCGGTCTGAAACAACGGGTACAGCCGAGCGTAGAGCTTGACGGCGGCGTCCTGCGGCACGCTTTCGGCAAAGGCCACGAAGGCGTGGTAGCGCTCGGCGTTGGCGAGGGCGATGGTCTGCGTGGGCGCGTCGGCGGGGCCGGTGACCTCGAAGCGGCCAGGCGCGGGCTGCACCGGCCACAGGCGGGCGGGCGCGTAGGGCCGCGCCAGGTTATCGACGGTGACGACGACGCGGCGCACAAAGCCGTCGGGCAGCAAAAAGCCGGCCACGCGCTGGGCGCCCAGCAGCTCGCGCAGGGCCTGGTCCACCTGGGCGTCGGAGTCGGCCAGCGCGGGCAAGGCGGTGTCGGCGGGCGCCAGCGCATCGACCGGGTTGGCGGGCCCGGAGGCCTGGGCCAGGGGCGCGGAGGCGGGCAGCGCAGCCGCGGGCGCCGGTGCGGGCGCCGCCGTGTCTGCCTGCGGCTGCGGCGCCGGCGCGTGGTCGGGGCGCCAGCCAAACCACCAGGCCGCACCCAGGGCCAGTGCCGCCACCACCACCCAGCCCAGCCAGGCCCTGGACGATGGCTGGGGTGGACGGAAATCGACGGGGTCTCTCTCGGGCATCACGATCCTTTCCACTGGGGGCTGCCGCGCCAGCTTGCAAACTGATAGCGCGCTGCGCCGATGTTATTTCGGCCCGGCCTGCGCCGCGCCATCGGCTACAGCAGCTTACGCGGTTTACATGCCGGCGTGACAATGGGGCCCGATGCTTTTCGGGTTGAACTTGGCGACGGGCTCCCCGACAATCCGGCCAGCATCCCCCCGCAACCGCTCCTTCACCGTAGAAAGGCCCTGCTCCATGGTTCTGCTTGTCACTGGCGCTCTGGTGGTCGTGCTGGGCCTTTTCTGCGGCATGGTCCTCACGCTGGGGCCGCTGGGCCTGGTTCCGTGGACGCCCGAGCTGGCGCTGTGGGTGTTGTTTCCGCTGCTGTGCGTGCTGGGCTTCGTGTTCTTTGCCATGGCCGGCAAGACCGCGCAGGTGCGCACCTTCACGTTTGCCGTGTCCTGCCTGCTGTTGCTGCTGGCGCTGGCCTCCGTGGCCGGGGTGGTGCTGTCGGCGGCGTCGGTGATCGATGCGGCGGGCAGCCTGATGCCGCTGTGGTATGTGCTGGCGGTGGCCGGCGTGCTGGGCGCGGTGGGCGTGGCCGCCAGCCGGCCAGCGGCTTGAGCGCCGCTCGCGGCACGGGCTGAACCCGGCTGGCCGTCATGTCGCAACGCATTCACCCGTCACGCCGCCGATGACCTGCACCGTGTCCCTTCATGAGGTGGAGTTCAGCGACGTGCGCGCGCAGGGGCCGGGCGGGCAGAACGTCAACAAGGTGTCCAGCGCCGTTCATCTGCGCTTTGACATTGCCCGCTCCTCGCTGCCGCCGGCGGTCAAGCACCGGTTGCTGGCGCTGCCGGACCAGCGCGTGACCAGGGAGGGTGTGATCGTCATCAAGGCGCAGACCTCGCGCAGCCGCACGCACAACCGGGCCGAGGCGCTGGCGCGGTTGCAGGCGCTGATCGACGAGGCCGCGCGCGTGCGGCCGGTGCGGCGCGCCACCCGGCCGACGCTGGCGTCCAAGGTGCGGCGGCTGGAGGGCAAGGCGCTGCGCTCGCGCATCAAGGCCTGCCGCGGCCGCGGCGGGGACGTGGACTGAGACGGCGGCTTTGCCGGGGCCAGCCCTGGCGTGGAGGAATGAGCATGAGGCAATACTGGGATAATCGCCTGTTCAAGATCGGGGCCATCATCGCCATCCTCGGCTGGGGGCCGCTGATCGCCATCATCGTTCTTGCCGAGATCGGGCTGTGGCCCGACCCCAACCCCAACCCGATCGGCCCGGGGCTGCTGTTTTTCTTCTCGTTCTGGCCCGCCGTCATTTGCCTGGCGGTCGGGGTCTTTCAGGTGTGGCGCCGCCGCCGGTAGCGGAGCCGGCCAGGTGACAGGCCCCGCCTCCACCCACCGTTGCAACGCCGCCGACTCGTCAGACGGCTGAACCCGCTGATTGACCACGACTCCATGCAGATCCGAAGCTTCTCCCCCGACGATGTCGATGCGCTGCGGGCGGTGTTCCAGTCCTCGGTGCACGAGCTGGGGCGCTCCTTCTACACCCCGGAGCAGCTGCAGGCCTGGGCCCCGCAGCCCGACGACCGCCAGGCGTGGGCCCTGCGCCTGGCGGCCAACCAGCCCTTCGTCGCCGTGCTGGATGGCCAGGTGGCCGGGTTCGCCGATCTGCAGGCCTCGGGCTACGTGGACCAGTTCTTCGTCTCGGGCGCCTTCGCGCGGCGCGGTGTCGCGGCTCGCCTGATGCAGCACATCCTGGAGCGCGCGCGCCAGCAGGGCCTGCGCCGGGTGTTCGCCAACGTCAGCCTGGCGGCCGAGGGGCTTTTTGCCAAGTACGGCTTCCAGGTCGTGGCGCGCCAGACCGTGACCGTCCGGGGCGTTGCGCTGCACAACGCCCGCATGGAGAAGCTGCTGACCGGAGACCCCCCATCATGACCATCGCTTTTTCTGTCCAGCGCATCGACCATCTGGTGCTGCGCGTGCGCGACCTGGCCACCAGCATCGCCTTCTACGGCGCCGTGCTGGGCTGCGCCGTGGTCAAGCGGCGCGACGACCTGGGGCTGGTGCACCTGCGCGCCGGCGCGTCGTTGATCGACCTGGTGAGCGTGGACGGCCCGCTGGGGCGCCAGGGCGGCGGCGCACCGGCGGGCGACGGGCGCAACCTCGACCACTTCTGCCTGCGCATCGACCCCTTCGACGAGGCCGCGCTGCGCGCGCACCTGGCGCGGCACGGCGTTGCGGCGCCGGGCGCGGTGACGCGCAACTTTGGCGCCGAGGGCCACGGCCTGTCGCTGTACTTCTCAGATCCGGACGGCAACCAGATCGAGCTGAAAGGCCCGTCCACTCCCTGAAAATGTGAAAATGGGGTCAGATCACATTTTCCGGCCAGCGCCTAGAGCCAGCTCAGCACCCCCATCACCACCGAAATGCTGCCCATGGCCATCACGGTGGAGACGGCCACGCCGGCGGTGACCAGCTCTTCCTCCTTGTGGTAGCGCTGCGAGAACAGGAACACGTTGGCCCCGATGGGCAGGGCGGCCGCCACCACCATCACCTTCAAAGGCAGGCCGGACAGGCCCAGCGCCCAGCCGGCGGCGGCCATCAGCAGCGGGTGCAGCACGGTCTTGAGCGCGGCGATCTGCAGCGCGCCCCTGAGTTGCGAGCCCACCGCCGTCTGCGCCAGCGTCACGCCCACCAGCACCAGCGCCACCGGGCCGAAGGCGTTGCCCAGCAGGCGCAGCGGCTGCTCCACCACGGGGTGCAGCCCCCAGCCGGTCAGCGAATACAGCAGCCCGACGATGATGGGCAGCGGCACCGGGTGCAGCACGGCGTTCTTCATGGCCTGCGCCACGGTGGCGGCGATGCGGCGGCGCGGCCCGGCCCCGGCGGCGGCCTGCTCGCGCGCCACCAGCAGCTCCAGCACCACGGTGGCCAGGGTCAGCAGGATCAGCGCGTGCATCGAGATCAGGGTAAACAGCGACACCAGGGCCTGCTCGCCATAGGCCAGTTGCACCAGCGGCACGCCGATCATCAGCGTGTTGCTGAAGATGGCCGCCAGCGCCAGCACGGCCGAGCGGCTGGACAGGCCCCGCACCAGCAGCAGGGCAAAGAACATCACGCCCGACACCACGTAGTACAGCGCCACCGAATGCAGGTCCAGCCGATCGAGCCGCGCGGTGGCCATGGTGCGAAACAGCAGCGCCTGCACCAGCACCAGAAACACCAGGTTGGACAGATCGCGCACCGCCTCGCCGCGAATCAGCTTCAGCCGCCCGGCCGCAAAGCCGATGCCGATCAGCAGCACCACGGGCAGCAGGGCCGAGAAGACGGGTTGGTCGAGGGACATGGGCGCTCACAGGCCGGCGATCCGGCAGGTTCAAGCATAAAATATGCCTGCAGCCCGCAATGATAGAGCGCAACCAGCTATATTATTCATAGTAATCGACCCTCATCCCCCCGCGGCGCCAGGGTGCCGGGCCCGCCGTGGGCCCGCGCCAATGGGCGGATAATGCGACTCTTGTCCATCGGCGCCCCGGGCGCCATGCCGCACCGCCGGGCACGCCCGCTGCCTGACCTGACCATGACCGTTTCCACACCCATTGCCGCCGCGCCCGCCGGCACCGCCAGCATCTCGCCCGTGCAGGACATCGTGGCCGAGCTGGCCGCCGGCCGCATGGTCATCCTGGTGGACGAGGAAGACCGCGAGAACGAGGGCGACCTGATCCTGGCGGCCGACCACGTCACGCCCGAGGCCATCAACTTCAT
>OFJB01001011.1_pt1 | contig 11897 bp, 13 predicted proteins | sample 1775081 | NCBI WGS metagenome assembly OFJB01 (sample SAMN08195771, study PRJEB24354) | sludge metagenome | isolation source: initial sludge from phenol fed wastewater aerobic bioreactor | place: India: Nagpur | collected 2016-06-05 | reverse complement strand
AATGGGTTTTTCATATTGGCCAAGAGATTGAATCATCGTTACCAGACCATCGTAGATCGCGATAGTAGGGTAGAGGTAGTATACGTCCGCATTGTCGAGAAAGAACCCGTCTACGCCTTTGTCGATGAGCGATTGCGCTTCCGCCTCGATGAAAGACTGCCATTCCGGGCGGGAGACGTCCATCCAATATTCTTCCGGCCAGTTGTCGTAAGGGGAGAGAGTGAATTGCTTCAACGAATCGTAACCTTCGCGAAAGCTCTCGATGGAGCCGATGTTGAGGTAGGTGTAGACCGTGGTTCCTTTCGATTGTAAGGCGGCGATTTCGTCCTTCGTGAAGTATTGTGCGTCGATGACGACGGTGTCGCAGGAGGAGAGGATCGCGGAGTTTTCGGGGTTGAGACCGAGGAGGACGGCGTAGGAATGCTGCGCTGTGATAGCATTTGTTGCGCAACCAAATATGAGGAGCAGAGCAAAAAAGCTGATCGCAACAAGAATCCTTTTCATAATCATTTTAAAACGGTTCCGTGTTTAGCCGCTCAAAGATTCGAATACAAAGATAGGTGAGATATGGGGATGCTACTTTCTTTTGGCTGAAGTTCCAGTCCGTCAGCTTTGTGTAAATAGATTCGGGCGTAAAGAAACCGTTTTCATCCTGTTTGCTTTTGATTAGGTCGATCATCTCCAGAAAGCGTGGATCGGTATGAACAAACGGGTACTTGCTCAAAACCCCGGCAACGCTTACGATATCATACCAGGAAGACGGCGCTTTTAGCTTCCGAAAATCGGTTCCCATATAGAACAGGTAGGGGTGCTGTGAAAGGCTGTTTTCCCACAGATTCAATAAGGATTGAACGGATGTTCTGGCAGTCTCGGAATCCCTGTATTCTGGGATGTAAGACAACAGGTCTGCCATAATCAGCGTGGCGTACGGGCAGCAATCGTCTTTTCTGCCCGGCCCGCGAAATTTGCCAAGCTCCGGTGAAACAGTGCAGGGGAATCCGTTATCGCGGCAAAACGAAACCAGATAATCCACGCCGGGTTTGATGTGCTCTTCGTAATTGACACCCGCTTTGAATAGAGCAAGCAAAAGCGATGGCGCGTCGCAAAGGCACCAGCTGAACGTATCCTCACCCGATCCACCAAAATGCTTCGGCACGTTCGTCATGGATTGGTAAACGCCGTTCTCGTCACGATGCGCGAGTATCTCGTTGATCGCCATCTTGATTTCGGGAACATCCATGTCAAATCCAAGATCGAGCAGAAACAGGAGCCGCTGTATCGGCAGCATCGGGTTTTTATGATTCGTCACGAGGGTTTCATGAAATTCGGCGACATCCTGAAGCGCCTGCTGTATCTTCTCGTCCTGTAACGCAGACTTCAACAACTCGACATGTTCTTCTTTTGTCGAGTGAAATAAGTTGACTAGAATGGCATATTTGAGCCAGTCCTCGCTGCGAGCATAGAGTTCAGCAAACATCTTGGTTACTCCTGCTTGGATTTGGAACGAGTTTTCACACAGAATAAGTAACGCACGCGCCGACTGAGATTTTGTCGAAGAGGCTGAGAATGGTGTAGTCTTCGGAGCCGAGGACGAGGAGGAGTGTGTTAGAATACTCAGCTTTAATAGAATTCGAAACGCAATCAAATATAAAGGGCAGAGTGTAAAGCTGATCGCAATAGTAATCCCCCTTTGTGTTTTAGTCTGAATTATAGTCTTTCACTGATTGATAAACTGAATCCATGTCAATGACGACCATCCACCCAATGGGCGTAATGGTCTTAAAGGTCGAAGAGGAGTAAGCGGACGAAGTGGTCTTAGAGGAGTTAATGGTATTAAAGGAGTCAGTGGCTTTAACAACCGAATTGTTGATTCAGGGTTAACGCCGCACAGCCAAGCTAAAGGTTTGCCTAATTTATCTACTATTGTACCCTTATACATACCTCCCAACCATACACGATTCTTGCTGAACATGTAATTGTCTCTAATAAAAGCGATCCAATCTAGATTGTTTGAGAAAACATTCCCACTTTCGTCTAACCATGCTACAACTTGAACGTTCACATCAAAAATCGCTGTCATATATAGTGCCTCGCTTTCATAGATTTTGTATACAAATGACAATCAAAGTACTAACTTGCTAAATTACTTACACTAAGGTTACAAATTGACAATTATAGCAGTAAGAAAGTGCAAGTAAGCATTTTAAAAAGCAATACAAACCAACATCTAGTTACAATTTAATTTATTTTAATGTATTTGTCACCAGTATTTTATGTATAAGAAAAGACTCTTCATTTCTGAAGAGTCTCTCTTTGGTGCAGGAAACAGGACTTGAACCTGCATGAGTGTGACCTCACACGGACCTGAACCGTGCGCGTCTGCCAATTCCGCCATTCCTGCAAGAATAATTGGTGGATGGGGATGGATTCGAACCATCGTAGTCTGTGACAACGGATTTACAGTCCGCTCCCATTGGCCGCTCGGGCAACCCGCCAGGGTGGTGCTCGATGGTGCGTCGGAAAGGATACACACGGCGCGCTGACACAATGACCGCGCACCCGAGCCGACCAGAAGGAGTGCCCCATGGCCGACAGCAGCTTCGACATCGTGTCCAAGGTCGACCGCCAGGAGGCCGACAACGCCTTGAACCAGGCGGCCAAGGAGCTCGCCCAGCGCTTCGACTTCAAGAACACCGGGACCACCATCGAGTGGAAGGGCGAGCTCGCGGTCGAGATCACGTCCGGGACCGAGGAGCGCGCGAAGGCGGCGCTGGACGTCTTCCGGGAGAAGATCGTCAAGCGTGGCCTGAGCCTGAAGTCGTTCGAGGCCGACGACCCCCGCTCGTCCGGCAAGGAGTACAAGATCTCGGGCACCTTCACGGCCGGCATCAGCACCGAGCAGGCCAAGAAGCTCGCCAAGCTGATCCGCGACGAGGGGCCGAAGTCGGTCAAGACCCAGGTCATGGGCGACGAGCTGCGGGTGACCAGCAAGAGCCGGGACGACCTCCAGGCCGTCCAGGCCCTCGTCCGGGAGGCCGACCTCGACTTCGCGACGCAGTTCGACAACTACCGCTGACCGGCCGGCCGGTCAGGACGCGGCCGGTCAGGACGCGGCCGGTCAAGACGTCGTTGGACGCATGCGCCCCGCCAGGGCCACCGCGGCGACACCGGTGACGGCCGACCCGAACCACAGCAGCGCATAGGTCACGGCCGTGGCCCCTCCGTGCAGCTCGGCGTACGCGTGGCCGAGGCTGAGCACGGAGACGACCACCGCTCCGAGCACGGCGTCGATGATCTGGATGGCGGCGGAGTTCGCCCCCAGGGACTGTGGCGGGGACAGCCGGGTGACCTGGACCGACACGGACGGGATCGCCAGACCCATCCCGATCGCGCCGGCGCCCCAGACCAGCGCCGCGACCCACGCGGGCACCGGCGTCAGCACGGCCACCGGGAGCACGGCGAGGGCCACGACCACGACGCTCGCGCCCACCCGGACCAGGCGGCTGCGGTCGCGATCGGCCGGCACGCGTCCTTGGAGGTACGAGCCGACGATCCACAGTGCGGCCGATACCGACAAGATCATGCCGGCCTGCGTGACGCTCAGGTCGCGGGTCCGGACGAGGGCGAGCGGGACGAACACCTCGGCGGAGAAGAACGCCGCCGCGATCAGACCGCGCATCATGACGCTGGTGGGCAGGCCGCGGGCGAAGACGAGCGCCCCGGCCGGCAGAAGCGGACGAATCGCCGCGCACAGCACCACGAGCCCGATCACCGCCTCCGCCAGGCCCAGGACGGACACGCGCAGCAACCCGTCCTGGACCACGAGCAGCGCGCCCGTGGCGACGGCACCGGCGAGCACGCGCCGACCCGCGCCGGGGATCCCGTGGCCGCCTTCGTACGCACCGATCCGCGGGAACAGCAGGAGAGCCGGACCCACGACGAAGACCGGGACGAGCCAGAACACCGCGCGCCAGGTCACCGACTCCGCGAGCCAGCCGGCGACGAACGGCCCGACCAAGGACGGGACGACCCACGCGGCGGCGAGGACCGAGAACGCCCGCGGGCGCAGTTCCTCGTCGTACGCCCGCGCGATCAGCACGTAGACGGCGACGATGAGCAGACCGCTCGCCGCCCCTTGGACCGCGCGCCCGACGACCAGGACGCCCAGCCCGGTCGCCGCTCCCGCGACCAGAGCGCCGACCGCGAACGCGACCACCCCGGCGACGAGCGGCTCCCGGGGACCGCGGGAGTCCGACCACAGACCGGCGACCACCATGGCGACGATCGACGTGGCCATGAACGCGCTGAAAGCCCAGGTGTAGGCCGCGACAGTGCCGAGCTCCTCGGCCACGACCGGCATCGCCGTCGCCGAGCCGATCCCCTCGAACGCGACGAGGGTGATGAGCGCGACGATCCCGACGCTCAGCGGCCGGTACTGCCCCCGCCAGACGGATTGCCCGGGCTGGGCCCCGGTCAGGATCCCCCGCCGTCGGACCCGCCGTCGCCACCCTTGCCGCGCGGCAAGCCGTTGATGATCTCCTGGCAGTCCGGGCAGACCGGGAAGCGGGAGGGGTCGCGGCTGGGCACCCAGGTCTTCCCGCACAGCGCCTTGACGGGCGTTCCCATCACGGCGCTCTCGACGATCTTGTCCTTCTCGACGTAGTGCGCGAACCGCTCGTGGTCGCCGTCGTCGCCGCGGTACGTCTGCTCCTCGAGCAGGGTCGTGCCCGACAGGTCCGGGGAGGCGAGCGGCTCGGTCGTCATGCCCGCAGTCTAGGGAGGACCGTCGTCCCGTCGGGTATCCCCTCGGGGGTATCGGGGTACCCTCGACCGATGAGCACCGTCACCGTCAGCGAGTCGACCTTCGGCGAGACCGTCGCCGCCAACCCGATCGTCCTGGTGGACTTCTGGGCTGCGTGGTGCGGTCCGTGCCGGGCGTTCGCCCCGGTGTTCGAGGCGGTGTCGCAGGCGAACCCCGACATCGTCTTCGCCAAGGTCGACACCGAGGCCGAGCAGGGTCTCGCCGGGGCGTTCGGCATCACCTCGATCCCGACCCTGATGGCGATCCGTGACGGTGTCGTCCTCTACTCCCAGGCCGGTGCCCTCCCCGAGCCGGCGCTGGTGAACCTGGTGCAGGCGGTCCGCGACGTCGACATGGATCAGGTGCGGGCGCAGCTCGCCGCGGGCGAGGCCCCGGCCGATCAATAGCGTGGCCGAAGGCCCTGTCCGTCGGGACCTTCGCCCATGCCGGGCAACCCGGGCACCGGCCTAGCGTTGGGGGCACAGCACACGCCCGGGAGGACGCCCACATGCCACAGCAGCCACTCGCCCAGGTCCCTTCGGATGCACAGTGGCACTGGCAGGAGCACGGTGCCTGCCAGGAGGCCGACCCGCTCCTGTTCTTCCACCCGCAGAACGAGCGCGGATCCTCCCGCGCCCGGCGCGACCGCGCCGCGAAGACGGTCTGCGCGAGCTGCTCGGTCCGGATGGAGTGCGCCGACTACGCGGTTCGGGCGCGCGAACCCTACGGCGTGTGGGGCGGGCTGTCCGAGGAGGACCGCGAGCACATCTACGCCCGGCTCGACTCCCGGCACTACCCCCGGGCGCGCGGCGAGGGTCTGCGCGCGGTCGGCGTCGACGCGATCGACGCAGCAGTCTCCCCCCGAGCCCTGGGCATCGCCTAGCCCCCGACCGCGCAGGCACGGCGCGCGGGACGCCGCGATAGCGTGACGTGGTGACGCTGCGCGGACGCGACTTCCTCAAGGAGTCGGACTTCACCCCGGACGAGCTCGACCAGCTGCTCCGGCTCGCGGCCGAGCTGAAGCAGCAGCGGCGGACCGGGACCGAGGTCCCCCGGCTCCAGGGCCGGCAGGTCGCCCTGATCTTCGAGAAGACCTCCACGCGGACCCGCCTGTCGTTCGAGGTCGCGATCCGCGACCAGGGCGGCCACGCGAGCCTGCTCGACCCGGCCAGCAGCCAGATCGGGCACAAGGAGTCGACCGCCGACACGGCCCGGGTCCTCTCGCGGATGTTCGACGCGATCGAGTTCCGCGGGGCCCGCCACGACAGCGTCGAGGAACTCGCCCAGTACGCCGACGTCCCCGTGTACAACGGCCTGACCGACCGGTGGCACCCCACGCAGATGCTTGCGGACTTCCTGACGATGCGCGAGCACGCCCGTGACCCGCACGAGCCCCTGCGCTACGCCTACGTGGGCGACGCCCGCTACAACATGGGCAACTCGCTGCTCGTGATGGGCGCGCTGATGGGTGCCGACGTGCGGCTGGTCGCTCCGGCCGAGCTGTGGCCGGACGCGGACGTCCAGGACCTGGCGCGCGAGGCGGCGGCCGCCACCGGGGCACGGCTGACCATCACGGACGACGCGGCGGCCGGGCTGGCCGGCGCCGAGTTCGTGCACACCGACGTCTGGGTCTCGATGGGAGAGCCGGACGACGTGTGGGCCGACCGCGTCGCCCTGCTGCGCCCCTACCGGATCGACACCGACTTCATGGCGCTCACCGGGGACCCGGGGTCGAAGTTCATGCACTGCCTCCCGGCCTACCACGACCAGGAGACGGCCGTCGGTCGCGCCGTGGCCGACCGGTTCGGCCTGCTGGACGGGGTCGAGGTCACCCACGAGGTGTTCGAGTCGCCCGCGAGCGTGGTGTTCGACCAGGCCGAGAACCGGATGCACACCATCAAGGCCATCCTGGTCGCGACCCTGGCCGACTGAGCCGCGGCCGGCGATCAGACGTCGTACTGCGCCCGCGTCGCCGACGTCAGCGCACGCAGCAGCCGCCGAAGCTGCTCGACGTCCGAGGGCGGCACGTCCCGCCCGATCCGCCGATGCGCGGCGTCCGCGGCGCGGTTGATCCGTGCGAGCGTCGCCCGCCCCTCGTCGGTGAGGGCGAACAGGGACGACGTGCGGTGGTCGGGGTTGGGCTCGGGACGGACCATCCCCTCGGTCACGAGGTCGTCGACGACGCGCTGGACGCCCTGGCGGGACACCCCGAGCCGCCGAGCGACCTGCGGCACCGTGAGCCGGCCCTCGTGGTCGATGGTCCACATGGCCTGCCAGCGCGCCTGCGTCTGACCCGCGTCGGCGGCCAGCAGCTCGCCGAGCCGGCGCCCCACTCCCGCGGCCTCGAACAGCTCGGCGTAGAGGCTCTCCATCTCGGTCGACACGCAGGCACTCTAGCCCGACTGCTGCCGATTCGCACGAAACGGCCGTATTGACAATATATTGTCATACTTGTTCGAATGCGTCCTTGTGAGGCGGTCACGCACACGAACGAACGACATCCCCGAACGGAGACCCATGAGCACCGACGTCACGACGACCATCACCCGCGCCCGTGAGCGCGCCGCACGGATCCGGCCGGCAGTCGGCGGCTTCCCGTACATGGCGGAGGCACTGCGGTCCGCGGGCGTCGACCGGTACCTGTTCGACGTCCCCTCAGCGACGGCGGTGTACCTGACCGCCACCGGAGACGTGCTGGTTCCCGGGCACCTGCTGCGCGACGAGACCACGGTCGTCCCGCCGTTCGACGCCGACGCCCTCATCTCGGCGATCCGCACCGACCAGGAGGGACGCTCGACGTTCCCGGAGTTCGTCGAGGCGTCGTTCCAGGCCGGGGTCGTCCGGTACGAGGTCGACCTCCACGCGCGCGAGTGCCGCTACGTCGGCACACGCGGCGAGTCGTACGTGGAGCCCTACCCCCGCGTCGACCTCGCGGAGGACGTGGAGCCCGTGTCCTAGGCCTTCGCGGCCTCGAGGCGCGCGCGCAGGTCGGCGAGCTGCTCGCGCAGCTCCGCCGGCACACGATCACCGAACTTCGCGAAGTACTCCTCGGTGAGGTCGCACTCGGCGAGCCACGTGGTCGGGTCGATCGCGAACAGGTCGGCCTGCGCGCGGGCGTCCCCCTGGAGCCCCTGCGCCCCTATCGCTTCGCACACAACGGCGACCGTTACGGCTGGTCGCGCGGCGAGGACGGCCGCTGGCACCTGGGGCTGTACATCGCCTCCGGCCGCCTGTGGGACCAGGACGGCCTGCGCCTGCAGACCGGCATGCGCGAGATCGCCCGGGTGCTCCAGGGCGAATTCCGCCTGACCTGCAACCAGAACCTCGTGATCGCCAACGTGGACGAGGCCGACCGCGCCGCCATCGACGCCCTGGTCGAAGAATACGGGCTGGACGGCTACAAGGAACAGAGCGGCATCCGCCGCCACCACATCGCCTGCGTCGCCCTGCCCACCTGCGGCCTGGCCATGGCCGAGAGCGAGCGCTACGCCCCCGTCCTGCTGCCCAAGCTGGAGGCCCTGCTGGATGCGCACGGCCTGCGCGACGCGCCCATCCTGCTGCGCCTGTCGGGCTGCCCGAACGGCTGTTCGCGCCCCTACCTGGGCGAAATCGCCCTGGTGGGCCGCGCCCTGGGGCGCTACGACCTGCGCCTGGGCGCCGATTTCATCGGCGAGCGCCTGAACGTCCTGTACCGCGAAAACGTCGCCGAGGCGGAGATCCTGTCCAGCCTGGACGCCCTGTTCGGCCAGTACGCCCGCGAGCGCGTCGCGGACGAAGGCTTCGGCGACTTCCTGGTGCGCGTCGGCGTCATCCAGGCGGATCCGCGCGGCCCGCATGCCGCGGTTCCCGACCGCAAGGCGAGTGCCGCATGAACCACTTCCCGCTGTTCGCCGACCTGAAGGAGCGCACCGCCGTCGTCGTCGGCGCGGGCCTGGTGGCCGAGCGCAAGATCGCCCTGCTGCGCGCGGCCGGCGCCCGGGTGATCGTCAGCGCCCGCGCGGCCCATCCCCAGGTGCTGGCGCGCGCCCGCGCGGGCGAGATCGAGCTGCGCCTGGGGGAATTCGATCCCGCCCTGCTCGACGAGGCCTGGCTGGCCGTCGCGGCCACCAGCGACCGCGCGCAGAACCGGCGGGTGGCCGACGCCGCCGCGGCGCGGCGGCTGTTCTGCAACGTCGTGGACGATCCGGAGCTGTCCAGCGTCCAGGTGCCGGCCATCGTGGACCGGTCCCCCATCACCATCGCCATTTCCTCGGGGGGCGCGGCGCCGGTGATCGCCCGGCGCCTGCGCGAACGCATCGAATCGCTGTTCGACCCGGCCCTGGGCGCGCTGGCCGCGCTGGCCCAGCGCAAGCGGCCGGCCATCCGCCAGGCCCGGCCGCAGTTGCGGCCGCGCCGGGATTTCTACGACTGGCTGCTGGACGGTCCCGTCCTGGGCGCTCTGCGGCGCGGCCGCGCCGGCGAAGCGGAAGCCCTGCTGGACCAGGCCCTGGCCGCGCGCAATCCGCCCCCGGCGGGCAAGGTGCTGCTGGTCGGCGCCGGCCCCGGCGACCCGGGCCTGCTGACCCTGCGCGGCCTGCGCGCCCTGAACGAGGCCGACGTGATCCTGGCCGACCGGCTGGTGAGTCCCGCCGTCCTGGCGCTGGCGCGGCGCGACGCGCAGGTGATCGACGTGGGCAAGGCGCCCGGCGGCCCGCACGAATCCACCCAGGCGCGCATCCACGCCCTGATGGTGTCGCACGCCCGCCAGGGGCGCTGCGTGGTGCGCCTGAAGGGCGGCGACCCGATGGTCTTCGGGCGCGGCGGCGAAGAGCTGCAGCACCTGAAGCGCCACGGCATCGCCTACGAAGTCGTGCCCGGCATCACCGCCGCCCTGGCCTGCGGCGCCTACGCCGGCATCCCGCTGACGCACCGCGGCCACGCCCAGTCCCTGACCCTGGCCACGGCGCACCGGCAGGCGGGCGCATCCGGGCGGGACCGGCCCGCCGCTTCCGGGGACGGCGGCGACGGCCGGACCCGGGTGTACTACATGGGCGTGGAACGCCTGCCCGAGCTCAGCGCCCGGCTGCTGGCCGAAGGCCACGCCCCCGGCCTGCCCTGCGCCCTGGTGGAAAACGGCTCGCGCCCGGAACAGCGCACCCTGCACGCCACCCTGGGTTCGCTCGCGCACGCCGCGCAGCGCCACGCCATCCGGTCCCCCGCCCTGGTCATCGTCGGCGCAGTCGCCGCGCTGGGCCCGGACCTGGCGTGGTTCGGCGAAACCGTGCAGGCGGAGACGGCCTCGGCCGGCGATTCCGCCGCGCGGCAGCAGGCCGCCGCCTGAGCATTCTTCTTGTGGCACGGCCCGTAGAGGGCCGTGTCAGCCGTACGACGCGGGCTGGATCTTCGTAAAGCGATCCGTCAAATCCGGAAAGTTCGGGCTTTTTTCCACCGACCGCCGCCTACGCCCGTCCTTCGCCAGTCACGGCCTTCTTGAGAGCCTCATTCATCCTGGTCTGCCAGCCTGGGCCGCCCGCCTTGAAGGCATCGATCACCGCCTTGTCGTAGCGGATCGGTTCCCGGTTCGTAGGTATCCGGATCCGCGGCAATGCCGCGGTCGATCGCCGCGTCCTCCACGGACGTCGGCAGGATCAGCTTACGTTTGCTCGACATAGTTCCGTACCTCTCGTGAATCGGCCTTGCGCAGACTGATGACGTGCATCTTGTCTTCGCGCTGCGTGAACACCACGCAGTACAAGCGGTCGTCGATGACCGCATAGCCGATTTCCCGAACCTCGCCGTCATCCTGGCGCGTGTCGGGCTTGGCCATCACCTCCGGCCAGTCGATTCCCTGGGCCAGCGACAGCGAGATGCCATGCTTGCGCTGGTTGCTCTTGTCCTTGGCCGGATCGAAGGCGATTTCCATATTATTGTTGTTGTAGTTACGAAAAATATGACGGGCAAGCTATTTTTGTAGCTACGAATGCCTATTCGGGAACGGCGCAGGCGCGGCGGCGTCTTCCGGGTATCGAGGCTGAGGCATTGCATGGCGACCTCCGGCTACTTCAAGGCGTGCACCCCGGCCGCGGGCCGCCGACCCGGGGTTTTCCGGCCGCCGCGCTCGGCCTCGTCCAGGCCCGTCAGGGCCTGCTTGATCGCGCCGTAGGCGGGGCGCCCCTGCGCGGTGATCTTTTCCCGCACCGCCTCGAAGCGGCCGCGCCGCGCCAGGTCGAGGATCTCGCCGCGCACCACGCGGTAGTTCCGCAGGGCCTCGGCGAACCGCTCCCGCGCCGCCGGGTCTCCCGAACGGCGCAGGTAGCGCGCCCAGGTCTCGTCCATGAGCTGGTCGATCTCGCCGATGCGCTCGATCACGGGCTTGATTTCCTCGTGGCTGTCGGCGTTCTTGATAAGGATGTTGCAGGCCCGCATTTCCTCGGCGCAGGTCGTCAGCACGTCGAGCTCCCTGCGCCCGGGCAGCAGTTGCGCGGTGCCGCGCTTGAGCTGGCCGATCTGCCCCTGGACCAGGCGCAGGTCGACGTTGCTCTTGCCCACCCATTCGACGGACTGGCGCGCCGAGGCCGAGAGGGACTCGATGTCCTGGCCGATGCGGTGGCTCAGCCCGCTTTGCGTGCGCGCCGCTTCGGTCATCTGGCCGGAGGCTTCCAGCGTGCGGCTGGAATGCTGGCTGATGTCGGTCAGGGCCTGGCCGGCCTCCTGGGCGTGATCCACCCCCGCCTGGATGTCGGTCAGCACGGTGTCGAGGAATCCGCCGGCCTCGGCCGTGCTGGCCGAAATCGCCGAGATCATCTCGCGGATCTGCACGGTGGCCTCGTCGGTGCGGGCCGCCAGCTTGCGGACCTCGTCGGCCACGACGCCGAAGCCGCGCCCCTGCTCGCCCGCCCGGGCCGCCTCGACGGCCGCGTTCAGCGACAGCAGGTTGGTCTGCATGGCGACGTGCTGGATCAGCCCGAGGATGCCCTCGATCTCCTGGGTCCGGCGCACGACCTCGCGGAAGCGGTCGCTGAGGCTGTCGGCCGAACGCGCCAGCGCGGCGAGCCGCGCCGTGGTCTGGCCCAGCAGTTCGTCGCCCCGGCGCGCCAGCGCGTGCATGCTGTCCACG
>OFJB01001009.1_pt1 | contig 11905 bp, 9 predicted proteins | sample 1775081 | NCBI WGS metagenome assembly OFJB01 (sample SAMN08195771, study PRJEB24354) | sludge metagenome | isolation source: initial sludge from phenol fed wastewater aerobic bioreactor | place: India: Nagpur | collected 2016-06-05 | reverse complement strand
AGGTGCCCTGCATCCCCGTGCTCGATCCGCTGATCAACGCGCTCGCCGCCTTCCTGGGCGTGGAATCGCAGCGCCAGCCCGGCCGCCAGCATGTTCTGGACGCCGAGTATTTCAGCCGCATCGACGCCGTCGATTTCGCCCTGTCGCATGACGACGGCCAGTCGAACTGGGACCTGCACGAGGCAGACGTGGTGCTGATCGGCGTGTCGCGCAGCTCCAAGACGCCGACCTGCATCTATCTGGCCAACCGCGGCATCAAGGCGGCCAACATTCCGCTGGTGCCGGGCAGCCCGTTGCCGGCCGAACTGGATCTGCTGACCCGGCCGCTGATCGTCGGGCTGACCAAGGACCCCGACCGGCTGGTGCAGATCCGGCGCAACCGGCTGAAGCTGCTGAACCAGGGCGAAGGCTCCAGCTACGCCGATCCGGAGCTGGTCCGTGCCGAAGTCCAGGAGGCGCGGCGCCTGTTCAGCCGGCGCGGCTGGCCGGTGATCGACGTGTCCCGCCGCTCCATCGAGGAGACCGCGGCCGAGATCATGATGCTGCTGGCCCGCCGCCAGAGCGCCAATTTCAGCCCGGAAGGAAAGAAGACGTGAGCACGCCGGTTCTGGTGCCCCAACTGGTGTTGGCATCCGGCTCGCGCACGCGGGCGATCGCTCGCCGATCGCGCTGGCCAACCGTGAGATCGGCGCGCTGCCGCCCGCTGCGAAGGCGGAGGCCGGCAAGCGCGTCGGTCAGGCGCGCGCGGCCGTCAAGGCGGCCCTCGACGAGCGGCAGGCGGTGCTGGAGGCCGAACGCGACGCGCGCGTCCTCGTGGAGGAGTCCGTCGACGTCACCCTCCCGACGGACTGGCAGCCGGTGGGAGCTCGGCACCCGCTGACGACCCTCATGGAGCGCGTCGGCGACGTGTTCGTCGCGATGGGCTACGAGATCGCCGAAGGCCCCGAGGTCGAGGCCGAGTGGGCGAACTTCGACGCGCTCAACATCGGCCCGGATCACCCGGCCCGCACGATGCAGGACACGTTCTTCGTGGCCGCGCCGGACAGCGGCGTGGTGCTGCGCACGCACACGTCGCCGGTGCAGATCCGCTCCATGCTGGACCGGCCGCTGCCGATCTACGTCATCGCGCCCGGTCGCGTGTACCGGACGGACGAGCTCGACGCGACCCACACGCCGGTGTTCCACCAGATCGAGGGGCTCGCCGTCGACCGCGACATCACGATGGGCGACCTCCGCGGGACGCTCGACCACTTCGCAGCGGCGATGTTCGGAGAGGGCATCCGCACGCGGATGCGCCCGTCCTACTTCCCGTTCACCGAGCCCAGCGCCGAGGTCGACCTGCAGTGCTTCGTGTGCCGCGGTGAGTCGGTCGGCAACCCGGACCGGCCGTGCCGCACCTGTGGGAGCGAGGGCTGGATCGAGTGGGGCGGCTGCGGCATGGTCAACCCGCGGGTGCTCGTCGCAGTCGGGATCGACCCCACGCAGTACCGCGGGTTCGCCTTCGGGATGGGCGTCGAACGGACGCTCATGTTCCGCAACGGCGTCGCCGACATGCACGACATCGTCGAGGGCGACGCCCGGTTCAGTCTCGCGTTCGGAGTGGAGGCCTGATGCGCGCCCCGGTGTCCTGGCTGCGCGACCTCGTCGCGATCCCGGCCGACCAGAGTGGGCGTGACATCGCGACGCGCCTGATCCGCGCCGGTCTCGAGGTCGAGACGGTGGAGACGATCGGTGCGGGCGTCACCGGCCCCCTCGTCGTCGGCCGGGTGCTCGAGATCGGGGAGCTCACCGAGTTCAAGAAGCCGATCCGGTTCTGCCAGGTCGACGTCGGCACCGAGAACGGCGGCGTGCGGGGGATCGTCTGCGGCGCGCGCAACTTCGCGGTGGACGACCTCGTGGTCGTCGCGCTGCCGGGCACCGTCCTTCCGGGCGGGTTCGAGATCGCCGCGCGCAGCACCTACGGCAAGGTCTCCGACGGCATGATCTGTTCCGAGCGGGAGCTTGAGCTGGGCGACGACCACTCCGGGATCCGGGTGCTGCCGGTCGGCAGTGCCGAACCGGGCGACGACGCGGCGGCGCTGCTGGGCGTCGGCGACGAGGTGCTCGACATCGCGATCACCCCGGACCGCGGTTACGCCCTGTCGATCCGCGGGATCGCGCGCGAGACCGCGCTGGCGTACGGCGTGCCGTTCGAGGATCCGGGCACCGCCCTGGTCGACCTGCCTGCGCCGGCGGCCGACCGCGCGCCGCACCCCTGCGCGAGCGACGACCTCGGCGCATGCGACCTGTTCACGCTGCGCACGATCGTCGGCTTCGATCCGGCCGCACCCTCGCCGCTGTGGATGCAGACCCGCGTCGCGGCCTGCGGCATGCGTCCGGTCTCGCTCGCCGTCGACGTCACGAACTACGTGATGATCGAGCTCGGCCAGACCCTGCACGCGTTCGACCTGGACAAGCTCCACGGGCCCGTGCGGGCGTCGCGTCCGGCGGCGGGGGAGGAGTTCGAGACCCTCGACCACGTGCGTCGGACGCTGTCCGCCGACGACCTCGTGATCGCCGACGACTCCGGCACCATCGGGCTCGCCGGTGTGATGGGCGGCCTGCACAGCGAGATCGACGATGCCACCACCAGCATCGCGCTGGAGGCCGCGCATTTCGACCCGGCGACTATCGCGCGCGTCTCGCGGCGGCACAAGCTGTCGAGCGAGGCATCGCGTCGGTTCGAGCGCGGTGTCGACCGCGACCTGGCGCCGTACGCGTCCGCGCGTGCGGCCGCGCTGCTGCTGGAGCACGGTGGCGGCCACTACGTGGGCATGACCGCCGTCGAGGCGCCGGTCGCGCCGGCGGTCATCGACCTTCCGGCGACCGAGCCCGGAGCTGTCGCCGGCATGACGATCCCGCGCGAGACCGTGGTCGACCTGCTCGTCGGGATCGGCTGCGAGGTCTCGGGGGAGCACGACCTGCGGGTCGTTCCGCCATCGTGGCGTCCGGACCTCACGGACCCGATCGACCTCGTCGAGGAGGTCGTCCGGCTGCACGGGTACGACCTGCTGCCGTCGACGCTTCCGGCCGCCCCGCTCGGCCGGGGGCTCACGCGTGCGCAGCGGCTTCGCCGCCGGGTCGGTACGGTGCTCGCGTCGCGCGGCCTGGTCGAGGTGCTGACCTACCCGTTCGTCGGCGTCGACGAGCTGGATGCGCTGCAGCTGCCCGCCGACGACGTCCGTCGGCGCACGCCGGTGCTCGCCAACCCGATGTCCGACGAGCAGCCGCACCTTCGCGGCACGCTGCTCCCAGGGCTGGTGTCGGTGGCCCGCCGCAACGTCGGGCGCGGCCTGGTCGATCTGCGCCTGTTCGAGGTCGGGTCGGTATTCCTCGGTGAGGTGGCGGACGTCGCGAACCGTCGCCAGGGCGTCGACCGCCGGCCGACGGAGCAGGAGTGGGCCGAGCTCAACGAGCTTCTCCCCGTCCAGCCGACGCACGTCGCGGCCCTGTTCGCCGGCCAGCGTCAGCCGGAGGGCTGGTGGGGGCCGGCTATCGCGGCCGGCTGGGCGGACGCCGTCGCGACCGCGCGCGTCGTCGCTGATGCCTGCGGCGTCGAGCTGGTGGTAGAGGCCGGTGACGATCCGTCGTTCCACCCCGGCCGCGTGGCGCGCCTGGTCCTCGACGGCGTCGTCGTCGGCGCTGCGGGCGAGCTGCATCCGCGCGTCGTCGAGGCCTCGGGGCTGCCGGCGCGGGCGGCGGCGATGTGGCTGGACCTCGACGCGGTGATCGCGGCGGCCCCGGACGTCCGGTCCGCACCGGTGGTCGGCACGCAGCCCGTCGCCAAGGAGGACCTGGCGCTCGTCGTCGATGCCGGCGTCCCGTCGTCGGAGGTCCTCGCGGCGGTCCGCGCCGGCGCCGGAGAGCTGCTGGAGTCGGTCCGGCTGTTCGACGTGTACGCGGGACCGCAGGTGCCGGCGGGCAAGAAGTCGCTCGCGTTCGCGCTGCGCTTCCGCGCGCCGGACCGCACGCTCGACGCGGCCGAGACCGCTGCCGCGCGGGACGCGGCCCTCGCCGAGGCGACTGCTCGCGTCGGCGCCGTCCTCCGCACCTGACCCCGCCGCTGTTGAGGTTGGTGGCGGTCCGCGGTCTGCTGGACCGCCACCAACCTCAACACCCGGGGGCGCTCCGGGGGCGGGCGATGGCTTCTATGCGCGTATGCGTATAGTGACGCCATGATCAGGGCAGCGGTCGCCGGCGCGTCGGGCTACGCAGGAGGCGAGCTGCTGCGGCTCCTCGCCGCGCACCCGGACATCGAGGTCGGTCCGCTCGCGGCCGGCAGCAGCGCCGGACAGAACCTCGGGGCCCTGCATCCGAACCTCGTGACGCTCGCCGACCGTCCGCTGCTGCCGACGGACCCCGCCACGCTCGCCGACGCGGACATCGTCTTCCTCGCACTCCCGCACGGGGAGTCCGCAGCCCTGGCCGCCGAGCTCCCGGACGGGCTCCCGGTGGTCGATCTCGGCGCGGACTTCCGGCTGCGCGACGCCGACGCCTGGCGCACGTACTACAACCCGAGCCACGCCGGCTCCTGGACCTACGGCCTGCCGGAGCTCCCGGGCCACCGCGAGCGGATCGCCGCGAGCACGCGCGTCGCCAACCCGGGCTGCTACGCCACAAGTGTGGTCGTCGCCCTCGCCCCGGTGCTCGCCGCCGGCCTGGCCGACCCGACGGACGTCGTCATCGTGGCCGCGTCCGGGACGTCCGGGGCGGGGCGCAAGCCGACGGACTCCCTCCTCGCGACCCAGGTCATGGGATCGATGTCGCCGTACAAGGTCGGGGGCGTGCACCAGCACACCCCGGAGATGGAGCAGGCGCTGTCCGACGTCGCGGCCGTCCCGGTCGCGCTCTCGTTCACGCCCCTCCTCGCCCCGATGCCGCGCGGCATCGTCGCGACGTGCACCGCCGTCGCCCGGCCCGGGACCACGACGGACGCCGTGCGGTCCGCGCTGCTCGACGCGTACGCCGACGAGCCGTTCGTCCACGTCCTCCCCGCCGGCTCGTGGCCGCAGACGTCCTCGGTCTTCGGAACGAACGCCGTGCACCTCCAGGCCGCCGTCGACGAGCACGCCGGTCGCGTCGTGGTCGTGTCGGTCATCGACAACCTCGGGAAGGGCGCGGCGGGCCAGGCCCTGCAGAACGCCAACCTCGTGCTCGGCCTCGACGAGACGGCCGGACTCACCGCGAACGGAGTCGCTCCATGACCGTCACCAGCGCCCAGGGGTTCCGCGCCGCCGGCGTCACCGCCGGGATCAAGGCGTCGGGGCGTCCCGATCTCGCGCTCGTGGTGAACGACGGGCCGCTCGACGTCGCCGCAGGCGTCTTCACGTCGAACCGCTTCCAGGCCGCGCCCGTGCAGTGGACGCGGCAGGTGCTGTCGGACGGACGGCTGCGTGCCGTGGTGCTCAACTCCGGCGGCGCCAACGCCTGCACCGGCCCGGAGGGCTTCGAGGACACCCACCACACGGCCGAGCAGGTCGCGGTGTCGCTGACGGCCCTCGGCACGGAGGTCGGGCCCGGCGACGTCGCCGTGTGCTCGACCGGGCTGATCGGGGAGCGGCTGCCGATGCCGGCGCTGCTCGCCGGCGTGGACGCTGCGGCGGAGGCGCTCGACGTCGACGGCGGCGCCGACGCCGCCGTCGCGATCATGACCACCGACACCGTGCCGAAGACGGCCGTGGTCGTGCGCGAGGGCGTGACCGTGGGCGGGATGGCCAAGGGAGCGGGCATGCTGGCCCCGGCACTCGCGACGATGCTGGTCGTCCTCACGACGGACGCGGTGGTCGACGCGCGGACGGCCGACCGGGTGCTCCGCCGCGCCACGTCCGTCACGTTCGACCGCATCGACTCGGACGGGTGCATGAGCACCAACGACACCGTCCTGCTGCTCGCCAGCGGCGCGTCGGGGATCGAGCCGGACGAGGCGGTGCTGGCCGACCTCGTCGGCGCTGTCTGCGCCGACCTCGCCCGGCAGCTGATCGGCGACGCGGAGGGCGCGTCGAAGGACATCGAGATCGTCGTCGAGCACGCGGCGACCGAGGCCGAGGCCGTCGATGTCGCGCGGGCGGTGTCGCGGAGCAACCTGCTCAAGTGCGCGATCCACGGCGAGGACCCGAACTGGGGACGGATCCTGTCTGCGGTGGGAACGACGTCGGCCGCGTTCGAGCCCAGCCAGGTCGACGTCTGGATCAACGGCATCCGCGTGTGCCGCGGGGGAGGCGTCGGCGACGACCGGGCGCTGGTCGACCTGTCCGGGCGCGACGTCCGCATCACGGTCGACCTCGCGGCCGGTGACGCCCAGGCGACGATCTGGACCAACGACCTGACCGCCGACTACGTGCACGAGAACTCCGCGTACGCGACGTGAGGAGCCTTCATGACTGACCTGACGGGTGCGGCGGCGAAGGCGGCCGTCCTCGCCGAGGCCCTGCCGTGGCTGGAGCGCTTCCACGGGGCGACCGTGGTCGTGAAGTACGGCGGCAACGCGATGACCGATGACGCGCTGAAGGCGGGGTTCGCCGAGGACGTACTGTTCCTGCGCCTGGCGGGGCTGCGACCGGTCGTCGTCCACGGCGGTGGCCCGCAGATCAGTGCGATGCTGGGCAAGCTCGGCGTCGCGTCGGAGTTCAAGGGCGGGCTGCGCGTGACGACCCCGGAGGTCATGGACGTCGTCGGCATGGTGCTGGTCGGCCAGGTCCAGCGCGAGCTCGTCGGTCTCCTCAACGACCACGGGCCGTACGCGGTCGGGCTGTCCGGGGAGGACGCGCACCTGTTCACGGCCCAGCGCCGCGATGCGCTGGTCGACGGCGAGCCGGTGGACATCGGCCAGGTCGGCGATGTCGTCGACGTCCGGCCGGACTTCGTCGTCCGGCTGCTCGACGAGGACCTTATCCCCGTGGTGTCGACCGTCGCGCGTGACGCCGACGGCGTCGCCCACAACGTCAACGCGGACACGGCGGCCGCCGCGCTGGCCGTCGCGCTGGGGGCCGAGAAGCTGGTCGTGCTGACGGACGTCGAAGGGCTGTACGCGAACTGGCCGGACGCCGCGTCCGTCATCCGCACGATCGGGGCGCAGGAGCTGCGGGCGCTGCTGCCGACGCTCGAGTCCGGCATGGTGCCCAAGATGGAGGCGTGCCTGCGTGCCGTGGAGGGCGGGGTCCCGCGCGCCCACGTCATCGACGGGCGCCTGCCGCACTCGGTCCTGCTCGAGGTGTTCACCGATTCCGGCGTCGGGACGATGGTGCTCCCTGACGGTCCGGCCGTTCCCCGGGAGGCGTCCGCATGACCGACTGGACCGAGCGCTGGCAGTCCGCGCTCATGGACAACTACGGCACCCCGAACCTGCTCCTGGTTCGTGGCTCCGGGGCGCGCGTGTGGGACGACGCTGGCACCGAGTACGTCGACCTCGTCGCGGGCATCGCGGTCAACTCCCTGGGGCACGGCGATCCGCGCCTCGTCGCGGCCGTGACCGAGCAGCTGTCGACCCTCGGGCACACGAGCAACCTCGCCGCGACGCCGCCGGCGATCGCCTTGGCGGAGCGGCTCGTCGGCCTCGTCGAGGACCCGACGGCTCGGGTCTTCTTCTGCAACTCCGGCGCGGAGGCGAACGAGGCGGCGTTCAAGCTGACGCGGCTGACCGGCCGCGGGACCGTCGTCGTCGCGGACCGGGGTTTCCACGGCCGCACGATGGGCGCGCTCGCCCTCACCGCGCAGCCGGCCAAGGCCGACCCGTTCCGCCCTCTGCCGGGCGACGTTCGCGTCGTGCCCTACGGGGACGCGGCCGCTCTGCACGAGGCGGTGGACGAGTCGGTCGCGGCGGTGTTCCTGGAACCGATCCTCGGCGAGTCCGGGGTGGTGGTCCCGCCGGCGGGCTACCTCGCGGCGGCCCGTTCGGCTGCCGATGCCGCGGGAGCGCTGCTGGTCCTCGACGAGGTCCAGACCGGCATCGGGCGGACCGGAGCCTGGTTCGCGCATCAGCACGAGGGCGTCCGCCCGGACGTGGTGACATTGGCGAAGGGGCTGGCCGGCGGGCTTCCGATCGGCGCGTGCATCGGGCTGGGCCGCGCCGCCTCGCTGTTCACGCCGGGCTCGCACGGGTCGACATTCGGCGGTAACCCGGTGAGCACTCGTGCCGCCCTCGCGGTCCTCGACGCGATCGAGTCCGACGGGCTGCTGGACCGGGCCAAGGTCATCGGTCAGCGTCTCGCCGACGGGATCGCGGCTCGGTCGGGCGGAGCCGTCGTCCACGTGCGCGGTCGCGGGCTGATGCTGGCGGCCGTGGTCGGGCCGCCACCGGCGCCGCGCGCGCCCGAGATCGAGCGGGCGGCGCGGGCGACCGGACTGCTCGTCAACGCGATCGGCCCGGACGTGATCCGCTTCGTCCCGCCGTTGACGCTGACGGACGACGACGTCGAGGCGGCCCTAGACCGTTGGGAGGCCGCGTGCCGCGCGGCGGCGACACCGGCCGGCTGACGGCGGCCGCGCCCCGGACGATGACCGCGCGGCGTGCTCGCATCGCGTCGATCATCGCCGGACGGGCGGTCTCGTCGCAGGACGAGCTGCGCCGGATCCTGGCCGAGGAGGGCGTCGCCGTGACCCAGGCCACGCTGTCGCGCGACCTCGATGCGATCGGTGCCACCAAGGCGGCAGGCCCGGACGGGACGGTCGTCTACGTCGTGGGTGCGGACGCCGCGTTCGACACCTCGATCCCGGTGCCCGGTACGGGTGCGGCGTTGGCCCGCATCGCCCCCGAGCTGCTGCTGCGGGCCGAGGCCGCCGGGAACCTGGCGGTTCTCCACACGCCGCCCGGGGCGGCGCAGTTCTTCGCGGGGCACCTGGATCGTGGAGAGCACGACGGCATCGTCGGGACGGTCGCGGGCGACGACACGATCATGATCGTCATGCGGACGCCCGCTCAGGCCCGGTCGCTGTGCCGGACGCTACTGTCGCTGGCCGAGCAGAGGAGTCACCTGTGAGAGGGCGAGGACTGGGCGTGAGCGAGCCCCGCAGCAGTCGAACGGAGGAGTCGTGACCGATGCCGGTTCGCCGACCCGACTGTGGGGCGGTCGCTTCGCGGGCGGCCCGTCCGACGCGATGGCGGCCCTGAGCCTGTCGACGCACTTCGACTGGCGGCTTGCCCCGTACGACCTGCGCCAGACCGCCGCGCACGCGCGCGTGCTGAACCGGGCCGGCCTGCTGACCGACGACGAGCTGGACGCCGTGCTCGGTGCGCTCGACGCGATCGGCGCCGAGGTGGTGGCCGGCACCCTCGTCCCGATCCCGGCCGACGAGGACGTGCACACGGCGATCGAGCGTTCGCTCGTCGAGCGGCTGGGCGACCTGGGCGGCCGGCTGCGGGCCGGTCGCAGCCGCAACGACCAGGTCTCGACCGACTTCCGCCTCTACCTGCGTGACCAGGCGGCCGCGATCGCGCTCGCGGTCACCGACCTGCAGCAGGCCCTGCTCGACCAGGCTCTCGCCCACGTCGACACGTATTCGCCGGGCTTCACGCACCTGCAGCACGCGCAGCCGGTGTCCTTCGGGCACGAGCTCGCCAAGCACGTCCACGCGCTGGCCCGCGACGTGGAGCGGCTCGGTGACTGGGACCGCCGCACGTCCCGGTCCCCGCTGGGGGCCGGGGCGCTCGCTGGCTCCAGCCTGGGCCTCGACCCGCAGGCCGTCGCCAAGGACCTCGGCTTCGACGAGGCCCTCGCCAACTCGATCGACGCGACGAGCGACCGCGACTGGGTCGCCGAGTTCTTGTTCGTGGCGGCCATGATCGGCGTACACCTGTCGCGGCTGTCGGAGGAGGTCATCCTCATGGCCAGCCGGGAGTTCGGCTGGGCGACGCTGGACGACGCCTGGTCGACGGGCTCGTCGATCATGCCGCAGAAGAAGAACCCGGACGTGGCGGAGCTGGCTCGCGGGAAGTCCGGTCGGCTCATCGGGAACCTCACCGGACTGCTCGCGACGCTGAAGGGCCTGCCGTTCGGCTACAACCGCGATCTGCAGGAGGACAAGGAGCCCGTGTTCGACACCGTCGAGCAGCTGCTCCTCGTGCTTCCGGCGATGTCCGGCATGGTCGCGACCCTTCGGTTCGACACCGAGCGCATGGCGGCGTCGGCGCCCGAGGGCTTCGCGCTCGCGACCGACATCGCCGAGTGGCTCGTGCGCGAGGGTGTGCCGTTCCGGCATGCGCACGAGATCGCCGGCGGATGCGTACGCCTGGCCGAGGAGCGCGGCGTCGAGCTGTGGGACCTGACCGACGACGACCTCGCGGCCGTCTCGGGCCACCTGACGCCGGCCGTGCGCGAGGTGCTCACTGTCCGCGGGTCGCTCGACTCGCGTTCGGCGTTCGGCGGCACGGCGCCGGAACGGGTGACCGAGCAGCTCGTGGCCCTGGGCACCGTCCTCGATGACCAGCGACGCCGCTGGACGCCGTCCTCCTGACGATCCGGGTCGGTCCGCCCCGCGCTGGGTAGCGTGCAGGCCATGACCGACCACCCCGTCTCGTCGATCGTGGACCCGTCGTTGTGCGTCATCCCGGACGGGCAGGTCGACGTCACGATCCTGTGCCCGGTCGACGGGCTGAGCTTCGTGGCCGCGGACGACCCCGCGATGCCGAGCTACCGCGTCATCGGCAACAACCGCCAGCCGATCGCGCTGCGCGACCTCATGATCGCGCCGGTCCGGTCCGGGTACATCGGCAAGGACCGGACGCCGCCGGATCCGGCGCTCGTCCCGCCGACGGGAATGGAGGCTGTTCCCGACGTCGACGTGGCCACGGTCTACCTGCCGATCCGCGACGGCGTCGTGCGCGCACTGGTGTACCGACCGCGTTCCCTCGGAGCGGACGAACGGCCGCCGGTCGTGCTCTACCTGCACGGGGGCGGGTTCACGGTCGGGTCCTGCGACGACACGGACTACCTCACGCGCCGCATCGCGCGTGACAACGGTCTCGTCGTCGTCTCCGCGGACTACCGGCTCGCCCCGGAGCACCCCTTCCCGACGCCGCTGGAGGACGTCGCCGACGCGTACGCCTGGCTGACCCGCGAGGCTGGGAGGGTCGGAGGCGACGGGACGCGCGTCCTCGTGGCGGGGGACTCGGCGGGGTCGGCCTTCGCCGCCGCGTTGCCCCTGCGGGCAGCGGAGGCGGGGCTGCCACTGCCGGCCGCGGTGGTGATGCTCGGCGCGTTCGTCGACTTCGTCCAGGAGCGCTGGCCGTCGTTCCAGCGCCTGGCGCCGCGGGGGATCGTCTACGACAGCGCCTTCTTCGGCTACATCCGCAGCGCCTACCTGCCGACCACATCATGGACCGACCCGCTGGCGAGCCCGATCTACGGCGACCTCGCGGGCTACCCGCCGACGTTCCTCGCGGCCGGAACCGAGGACCCGATCGTCGACTCCGCACGGGCGTTCGCGGACGCACTCGCGGCAGCCGACGTCCGGTGCACGGGCTTCTGGCCCGAGGGCATGCCCCACGGGTTCTACTTCTTCCCGGGCGTGCATCCGCAGGGCGATGTCGCCTACGAGCGCCTGCGGGCGTTCCTCCTCGACGTGCTGTGACGGTCCGTGCGCTGCTGTCGGGCCACGCCGCGGACGTGGCCCCGCTGCTCCTGGGCGCGACGGTCACGTCGCGCGTTGACGGCCAGCCGGTCGCGGTCCGGCTCACCGAGGTCGAGGCGTACGGAGGGGTCGGCGAGGACCCCGGCTCGCACGCGTTCCGGCGACGCACGGCCCGCACGGCGTCGATGTTCGGGCCCGCCGGCCATGCGTACGTGTACTTCACCTACGGCATGCTCATGTCAAACAGACGTATGATGGTCCCGTGCCCCCGACGAGGAAACGCGCGGCCGCCGCGACGCAC
>OFJB01001008.1_pt1 | contig 11908 bp, 16 predicted proteins | sample 1775081 | NCBI WGS metagenome assembly OFJB01 (sample SAMN08195771, study PRJEB24354) | sludge metagenome | isolation source: initial sludge from phenol fed wastewater aerobic bioreactor | place: India: Nagpur | collected 2016-06-05 | reverse complement strand
GGGGCGCAACGGGCTCGATCCCGCTCTGGCCGATTTCGTCGCCGGGCTCGGCCGGATCGCCGCCGAGGCGGCCGGGACGTCGACCTAGGCCGCGGTCACAGCCCCAGGAGGGCCCGCCGGTCGGGTCCGAGAGCATCTCTCACCGACGAGGGCACGTACGTCGCCCAGTCCGTCTGGGTCCGGCGACCCCGCCGGGTGAAGTAGACGTGGACGATCCGACGCCGACGCCCGTCGAGGTTGACGCTCGCCCCGTGGAGCGTGTGGGCATTCATCACGACGACGGATCCCGCGGGTGCGGTGACGTACTGCACGCGCGGATCGTCCGGCTCGGCGAGCTCGTCCGTCTCCTGGGTGCCCGGCACGTACCGTGTCGCTCCGTTGTCCGCGTCCACGTCGTCGAAGAGCCACAGCGTGTTGACCGTGACGACGCCCTCCGGCCCGACCGGGCCTTCGTCCCGGTGGAGCGTCTGGTGGCCGGAGCCGAGGACGGGCTCGAGGCTGTTGAGGGAGCTGAGGACGGGGTCGGGGATCAGTGATCGCACAAGTCCCAGCACAGTGGGGTCGTCGATCAGGTCGGCGAAGAACGCGTCCTTGCTGACCAGGTTCGTGACGAACCGCGTGCCGTCGGGCAGCGCCAGGATCGGCTCACCGGCAGCGCCCGAGTCGACGCTGTACCCCGGTGCCTCGAGGGCAAGGTCGCGCGGACGCGCGTAAATCTCGTCCAGGAGCGCACACCCGCGCTCGATCGCAGCGGGTTCGAGGACACCCGTCACGATGACGACGCCGTCTCGACCGAGCTGTTCCGCCGCCTCGGGTGCTGGCGTCGACATGACCGTCCTCCCGCTTCGCGTTCCGTACTGCGGACTGAAAATCCGCATTGGGGAATCTACGGAACGCCGGGAGATGCCGTCAACGTTCGGGGCCGGTCCCCCGGCGGCGGTACTTGTCGGCGTACATCAGCCGGTCCGCCCGGCGCAGGGCGTCGCTGAACTCCTCATCCGCCGGCCAGTCCGTGGCGCCGGCGGACCACGCGAGGTCGCACCGGTCCCGAAGCCGTCCGACCAGGTCGAGGGCGCCGTCGGCCGAGGTTCGGGGCAGCATCAGGACGAACTCGTCCCCGCCGAGCCGCGCGGCGACGTCGTCCGGCCGCAGCTCCGCCCGCCAGGCGTCGGCGAGCCGGCGCAGTGCGTCGTCTCCCGCGGCATGGCCCTGCGTGTCGTTGAGGCGCTTGAAGTCGTCGACGTCGATCACGACGACGGTGCGCGGCAGCACCGCACGACCGGCCCGCGGATGGACCCGGAGGTACTCCTCGATGCCCGCCCGGTTGAGCAGCCCGGTCAGCGGATCTCGGCTGGCGAGCGCGGCACCCCGTCGCACCACGATCGACAGCCCGCCCGCGAGCGCGACGAGGATGGCGGTCATGGTCGCCCACACGGCGACCTCGTCCGTGACGGTGGGGCTGACGACGTAGGCGAACAGCAGCGCGATCGAGCTGCCGGCGGCGCACACCCAGGCCGCCCTCCCTGGCCACCACAGGCCGACGTACAGCACCGCGACCACCATCGTCGTCGAGGTGGTCGTGACGACCGTGGGCAGGAGCGTGACGGCGATGATCGCCGCCGAGACGACGATCTCCACCCCCGTCATCACCGCGAGCACCCACGTCGGGGTGGCCCGGCGCAGGACGAGCAGCACGGCGACGACGAGCAGGTCGGTGGCGATGGCGGCCAGCCACCAGGACGCCCGAGGCGTCCCCGAACCGAGACGGCCCGCACCGACCGCGGCGCTGACCGACGCCCACAGCGCCATCGTCCAGACCGGACCGGGGAGCCCGAACACCTGATAGCCCATAGTGACCGCCTCGGACGCCAGTCCACGCCTCCCGGACGTGACGCGCCAGGGTCCGAGGTCCCGTGCCCGCGGGGCGTCGTCCGTCAGTCCGCGAGGTGAAGGCCGCGCTCAGCCAGAGCCGCCTCGAGCATTCGGACCGCCTTCGGCCCAACTCCGTGCAGCGCCAGCAGGTCCGCGCGGCGGAGCGCGCTCACCTGCTCCAGTGTCGTCACGTCCTGCGCGATGAGCGCTCGGATGGCCGGCCGGCCGATCGGCGGCAGGTCGCCGACACGGTCCGGCGAGCCGCTCGTCGTCATGCCCTGACCGTACTGCTCCCAGGCGGTGCCGGACGGAGCGCTCAGCCGACGCTGACCGCGGTCACGCGACCGTCGACGAGGGTCAGGTTGACCCGGGTCGGCGAGTAGTCCTCGGTGACGGGCAGTGCGACCCCGTCCCGCGAGACCACGCGCGTCGTGATCGGCACGGACGAGACGCTCGCGAGCGTTCCCGCCGCATCGGCCTCCGTCATGCCGACCACCGTCTGGGCGATCGCGACAGTGCGCCTTCCGAGTGCGGCCATGTCGTCCGTCGGCGCCGCCGTCGATCCCGTGCCGGCCTCGGCCTGGGCCTGCGCCAGCGCGACGACGAGCGGATCGTCGTCGGAGACCGCCTTGTCGCAGGCCGAGACCGTCTGCGTCGTTCCCGAACCATCGCGCCACGAGTAGATGACCTCGCTGCCGTCGTACGCGATCGGGCACGTGCCTGGGAACGCTGGCGCCGAGAGGATCGACGTCGACGTCACCGCGGAGGTCAAGCTGGCGACGGTCGCGGGCGCGAGCCGGCCCGAACGGTTCGTCGTGCTCGACACGAGGTACCACGCCCCGTCACTCGACACCGCGAACGTCGACTCGCACTCGCCGTTCGGGCACATCCCTCCGGTCTCGGTGCGGGAGGCGAGGAACGTGGCCGGCGCGGAGGACGTCGGCGTGCTGATCGGTCCGGGCGCGACGGTCGGCTCCGCGCTCGACCGAGCCGGTGCCGTGCCGGCGGACGTGCAGCCGGCGAGCACCGCGACGGCGCCAGCGGCGACGAACGCGACGACCTTCATGCCTGCCAGTATGCGTTGTCATTTCTCGCTGCGAGTGCAGCGAGCACTCGCTCCCAGCCCGTGCGGCGCCGCATGGCCGGTTGTTGCAGCTACCCCGCCACGAACGAAAGTCGTAGCTGCCGCACCGGATTGTCGCCGTTGGAGTCGACGAGGACGACGCTCTGCCAGGTCCCGAGCGCGGGCTGTCCGCCGAGCACCGGCAGCACCAGACTGGGCGCGACGAACGCCGGAAGCACGTGGTCTCGCCCATGGCCGGGGGACCCGTGGCGGTGCCGGTAGGCGGCGTCGCGCGGGAGCAGTCCCTCGAGGACGAGCTCGAGGTCGGCCTCGGTTCCGCTTCCGATCTCGAACAGGGCGACTCCGGCGGTGGCGTGCGGGACGAACACGTTGCACAGTCCGTCACCGAGCGGACGGCAGAACTGCAGGACGAGGTCCGTGACGTCGGTCGCCAGCCGCGAACCCGTCCGGACCGTAAAGAGCTCGCTGATCATGAGGTGATTGTGCCGGGCTGACGCGCTGGCGAACTTGTCCGGCACGATCGGACGTGACACCCTGGCGGCAGAGCCCGCTGCGGGCTCCCGGACGATGGTCAAGTACCCGGAGCGCGACAAGACTTGCCGAAAGGCCGTCATGCTCGCGTGGATCGTCCTCATCGTGTCCGGCATCCTCGAAGCCGTCTGGGCCACTGCACTCGGAGCGTCGCAGGGGTTCTCGCGTCCTGTTCCGACCGTCGTGTTCGTCGTCGGCCTCGCCCTGAGCATGGCCGGACTCGGCCTGGCTGTCCGTGAGATCCCGACCGGGACCGCATACGCGGTCTGGGTAGGAATCGGTGCGGCGCTGACCGTCGGCTATGCGATGGCCACCGGCAGCGAGCCGGCGTCCCTGGTGCGCCTCGCCCTGATCGGCGTGCTGGTGCTGTCCGTCGTGGGACTGAAGCTCGTCGGCCACGGCCACCACGATGCCGCGGCGCCGGTCACGCCTCCGTCGTCCGAGTCGGGCACATCGTGAACGCGCGGCCCTCCTCACGGATCACCTGGTGCGTGCTGAAGGGCTCGCCGCAGTGCGGGCACGTGAAGTCACGGTGGGTGTCATGGTCCGGCCCGAACTCCGAGTGGTCGGCCGGTCCGAGGAAGTACCGCAGGAACCGGATGAACCGCGAGTCGGACATGACCAGCACGGTATCCCGCAGCGACCGACAGGTTCCGGTCAGGTCAGCGGGTCGGGTTCGCCGAGGGCCTTCCGGACCAGTCCCCGGGCGAGAAGCATGACGACGATCAGTGCGGTGACGCTGAAGAAGCCGCCCAGGCTGACGTAGGCGCCGAACACGAGCGCTTCGATCTTCAGCACGACGAACTTGCTGCCGACGAGGACCACCCACAGCAACAGGGCGAACACGACCTTGCCCACGGGGCGCCGAGCGGCCTTCATCTGCGCCTTCACCCGCGCCTTCACCGCGACGACGACCTCCAGCACGATCTTCAGGACGACCGCGGTCACCAACGACATCGCGAACGACTCGGAGATCACCACGGGCACCAGCTGCGCCGCAAGGTTCAGGACGACGACGTACACCAGCACGTCGACGACGTCTGCCGTGCGAAGCCAGCGGGTCCGCCGGCGCGGGAGATCCGGCTGGGTCACGCTCGGGAGGATAGATGCCGTCGTGCGGATCCTGTGATGAAGCAGTCAGCGCGGCGTGCGGGAGGCCCCCTAGCGTGCGCGATCCAACGACAACCCAAACGGCGCCGGGGTGGCGGCCCATGAAGAAGGAGCATCATGCGAAAGCACATTCTGACTGGCGCTGGCGTCTGCACGGTCGCGGTCGGCCTCGTCCTCGCTGCGTCGCCCGCACACGCCGCCACCAACACGTACACCTACGACTGCACCGGGCCGATCACGGTCTACGGAACGCCGGGGGACACCCTCGTGTTCAACTTCGGACCGGGCTGCCAGAGCTACTACAACGACGCCGGCGAGTACCACTACTTCTGGAACCTGAACAACACGGACTACCAGGCACCGGGTGCCGACTCCGGATTCCTCGACTACGTGTCCATGACGAACGACGGCGACAGCGACAGCTGTGACGAGTTCTGCGGCTCGACCCCGCAGGACTGGTACGTCTCGACGTACGACGACTCGGCGGTTCTCACGACGACCCTGCGGGGAACGGACGGAGCGGGGAACACTTTGCGCCCCGGCTCGACGCTCTCGATCCTGCAGCAGTACTACGCCGACCTGTACTTCGCCATCTCCTACGGCGGCGCGCACCCCGCCGACGAGGGCACACCCATCCCGGACGTGATCCAGCAGGTCGGCGCGCCCGCCGGCGGCTGCACCGCCGTCGACGACGCGGCACTGAACTGGGGCGGCGTGAAGAGCGGCGGCTGGACCTCCTCGTGGGCCGAATGGGCCGACGGCGGCACGGGCGGCTCGGTCTGCACCCGCACCCTGCACTACGACAACGGCTGGACCGTCACCGCCGCGTCGTAGCCTGCGTCCATGCCTGACGGATACACCCTGGTAGATGGCCCTCCGTCGGTCGACGACTACCTCCGACTGCGCGCCGACAGCGGGCTGACGCCGAAGCGTCGCGATCAGGCCGAGGCCGGCGTCGTCGGGGCGTGGGCCGCGTGCCACGTCGTCGACGACGCGACCGGCGAGACCGTCGGCATGGGCCGGGTGCTGGGCGACGGCGGCTGGTACTTCCACATCGTCGATATGGCGGTGCTGCCGTCGCACCAGCGGCGCGGTATCGGCGACGCCGTGCTCGGGTGGCTCGTCGACCGGATCCGGTCCGACGCTCCGCCCGGAGCGTGGATCACCCTGCTCGCCGACCCGCCCGGGCGTCGGTTGTACGAGCGTCACGGCTTCGTGGAAACGGCGCCCGGAAGCGTCGGGATGGCGATCCCGGTCCGCTGACGCGTTCGGTCAGGCGACGAACCCCGACGTGCCGTCGTCCTGCACCACCGGTTGGCCCGCAGCGGCCCAGGCGTGCATCCCGCCGTCCACGTTCCATGCGTCGAACCCGTTGGCGCACAGGTACTCGGTGACCATCGCGGATCGGTGCCCGGACCGGCAGATGACCAGCACGGCCGCGTCGCGCGGGATGGTCGCCAGGCCGGCGACCACCGACCCGACCGGCAGGTGCCGCGCGGCGGGTGCGTGGCCCGCGTCCCACTCGCCGGGCTCGCGGACGTCGAGCAGCACCGCGTCGCCCTCGAGCCGGAGCACCGTCGCGGACACGTCGAGAGTCGGGAGAGAGTCGGTCACGGATCCAGTATCGCGGCGGCGAGGATGTCGCCTCCCGCGCGGTCCAGGCGCGCGGTCGCGTCATCGATACCGACACCCGCCAGGAGCGCGACCGTGGCGAGATCGCCCGCGCCGCCCGCGTCGGCGAGCGTCGCGGTGACCTGCTCGGTGGAGGCACCGGTCGCCGCGGCGATCGCCGCCACGGCTCGGGCGCGCAGCTTGTCGTTGAGTGGTTCGACGCAGACCATCTGGCCCGCGACCGCGCGGCCCAGCCGGACCATCGAGATGGTCGAGATCGCGTTCAGCACCAGCTTCTGGGCGAGGCCAGCCGTGAGCCTCGTCGATCCACCGATCAGCTCGCCTGCCACCGGCACGCAGACGGTGGCGTCGGCGCGGAGGGCCAGCGGCGAGCCCTCGGCGTTGACGAGCACGACGACGCGCGCCCCGCGTTCTCGCGCGACGTCGACAGCGGCGACGGTGTACGGCGTGCGCCCCGACGCGGATACCGCGAGCACGACGTCCGCAGCCGTCAGTTCGGCGAGAACCGGGTCGTGCCGCGCACTGTCGGCATCGTCGTCGCCGAGGCTCATCACGGTCGGGTCCAGCACACTGCCGCCCGCGACTACCCAGGTGACCCGACCGCGCATCCCGAAGGTGACGATCGTCTCCGCCGCGTCGAGCGCCGCGAGCCAGCCGGACGTGCCCGCACCCACCTGCACCAGGCGTCCGCCGCAAGAGAGCGCGTCGACGACCAGATCGACGGCGCGCGTGACCTCGCCCGCGTTGGCCGCATCGAGGACGTCCTCATGCGCCGCGAGCACACGCGCGACGTCGTCGGCTGTCGATCCGGATCCGAGCGCGTGGGCGCCGTCGAGGAGGCGCTCGAGCCGCGCGTCGGACGTCTCCACAGCACCCCCATATTGGTCTAGACCTCTTGGCGGATCGCGGCTACGATGGTGGCCGCTCACCGAGTTCGAGGACACGATACGACGATGCTCCACACCTCCCGCCTCTTCGACGGCGAGCACATCCATCACGACTGCCGCGTCGCGTTCGCCGACGGCCGCATCGCCCGCGTCGAGGTGGGAGTGGTGCCGCAGCGCGGGGACGAGCTGCTGACCGACGGCGTGCTCGCACCGGGCTTCGTGGACCTGCAGATCAATGGCTACGCGGGCGTCGACTTCGCCCGCGCCGACGTCCCCGACTTCGCGCGCGTGCTCACGGCACTGGCGACTACCGGCACCACGAGCTGCCTTCCGACCCTGATCACGGCTCCGGTCGACGAGATCGTCACCCAGCTCGATCGCATCTCCGCGGCCTCTGGCGGCCCCGGAACCCGGATCCTGGGCGCGCACGTGGAAGGACCGTTCATCTCCCCCGGCCGGCGCGGTGCCCATCGGGCGGAGCTGATGTGCGACCCGACGCCGTACCACGTCACGCGCATCGGCGCGCACCCGGCCACGGCGCTCATGACTCTCGCGCCGGAGCTGCCCGGTGGGATGGACGCCGTCGCGCAGATCACCGATCTCGGCGTCGTCGCGAGCATCGGGCACACCGACGCGACCGGAGCGCAGGTGCACAAGGCAGCGGGCCGAGGTGCCCGCATGGTGACGCACCTGTTCAACGCGCAGCGGCCGATCGGCCATCGTGAACCGGGCGTTGCGGGCGCTGCCCTGGTCGACGGCCGGCTCACCCTCGGCCTTATCGCCGACCTGCACCACGTCGCTCCGGACATGGTGGTGCTCGTGTTCGCGGCCGCCGCGGAGCGCATCGCCCTCGTCACCGACGCGCTCGCCTCGACCGGGATGCCCCCGGGCCGCTACGAGCTGGGCGGCGACTGGATCGTCATCGAGGCCGAGGGTGAGCCCGCCCGGCGTCTCGACGGCACCCTGTCGGGCTCTGGGGTGACCCTCGCGGACGCGGTACGCAACGTGGTCGGCCTCGGCGTCAAGGACGAGCTCGCCCTGCGGTCCGCGACGTCGATTCCGGCCGACGTCCTCGGCCGGGACGACCTCGGGCGGGTGAGCGCCGGAGCGCACGCGGACCTGGTCTGGCTGTCGGACGACCTGGAGGTGCGCCAGGTCTGGCTCGCGGGAGACGTCCTCGGCTGAGCCCTCCGACGACGCCCCCCCTTTCTTGAGTGGTGGGCTCAGCGCGTGCGCGTCACCTTGCGCAGTGCGCGCGGGCGGTCCGGGTCGCTGCCCCGGTCGACCGCGAGCTGCCACGCGAGCCACTGCAGCGGGATCGCCGCAGCGATCGGGGCGAGCTCCTCCGGCAGGTCCGGCAGGTCGACGCTCGCGGTCGCCACGTCGCCGAGGCCGTTGCCGATCGCGACGACGTCGATGCTTCGATCACGCAGCTCCGCCACGGTCGGTCGCAGGCTGTCCGCACCGATGCCGCTCGGCGCGACGACGAGCACCGGCGTCGAGGTGTCGACCATCGCGATCGGCCCGTGGAGCAGGTCGGCGCCGCTGAACGCGTGCGCCGCCAGGTAGCTCGTCTCCATCATCTTCAGCGCACCCTCGCGCGCGACCGGGTAGGCGTATCCGCGACCGGTCAGGATGACCCGATCGGCGAAGCGGTAGCGGTCGGCCACCTCGGAGATCGCGTCAGGCGACGCCGAGAGGTTCGACACCAGCCCCGGGAGCGCGGCTGCCGCATCGAGGGACCGCCCCGCCCACGCCGAGACCAGCATCCACAGGGCGAGCAGCTCGGAGGTGAACGTCTTGGTCGCGGCGACGGCGACCTCCTCCCCCGCCCGCACGTCGATGCATGCGTCGCTCGCCTGCGCCAGCGGCGACGTCGGGTCGTTGACGACGCTGACGACAGTCGCTCCCCGCTCGCGCCACGCCTGGGCGTACGCGACGAGATCGGGGCTGTGCCCGCTCTGGCTGACCGCGACCACCAGAACGTCGTTCGCGTCGCGCAACGGCGCGTGGAACAGCCCGACGGTGCTCGGCGAGGCGAGACCGCACGGCAGCCCGAGGCCGATCTCGATCAGGTACTTCGCATAGAGGGCCGCATGGTCGGACGTCCCCCGCGCGACCAGGGAGACGAATCGCGGCGCGCGCGAGGCGACGAGCTCGGCGGCAGCGACGACGTCCGACCGCCCTTGCCCGAGCAGGCGCGCGAGGGCCGTCGGCTGCTCGCGGATCTCCTCGGCCATCTGGGAACCCGCCGTGCGATCGTTCATCACGCCTCCAACTGGCTGGTGTGGATCAGCGACGCGGCGGCGGCGACCGCGTCGCCGCCCGCGATCAGCTGGGCGGCCACCGTCGCGGCGAGCGCCCCGGTGCCGTGCGTCGCCAGGTACCCGCGCACAGGCGGGTCGAGGGGCGCCGGCCAGCCGACGTCGACGACGATCGCGTCGGGACGCGCGGCGAGCGCGCCGGCGAGGGCGTCCGCGAGGGCCGGGTCCTTCCACGCATCCCGGACCTCGATGACGAGCCCGCGACCGTCGCGCGCCGGCACGGACGACACCTCGTGCACGTCGAGGTCGGCTGCTGCCAGCCGCGGCGCCAGGCGCCATCCGGTGGGACCGGCGGCGTACCCCGGTCGGGCGGCCACGGTGAGAACGTCGACGCCCGTCGTGCTGAGGACGACGTCACCGTCGACGAGCAGCCCTCGCGGCGCCGCCGAGGCGACGAGGTCGATGTCGGCGTCGACGCCGGCGGCACGGTCGGTCTCGCGATCAGCGCGTGCGGCGACGGTCCGCAGCATCGCCCGGCGCTGCGCGGCGCGCTCGAGCAGCGCGATCGGCAGCGTTCCGTCGGCGACCGCCGTGAGGACCGCAGCAGCGGAGTCGGCCAGCGCGCGCTCCTGGTCGGCGGCGCCGAGGCAGACGACGTCCGCGCCCGCGAGGAGCGCCGACACGACCGCGGCGGCGAGCCGCTCGCGTCCCGGTCCGCTCACCGCCCCCATCTCGACCGCGTCGGTGACGACGACGCCCGTGTAGCCGAGCTGCTCGCGCAGGAGCCCGGTCGTCGCCGCGCGCGACAGGCTCACCGGCAGGTCGGCGTCGAGAACCGGCACGCGCAAGTGCCCCGTCATGACCGATGCGACCCCGGCCGCGATCGCGTGACGGAAGGGCACGAGCTCGCGCGCATCGAGCGTCTCCGCGTCGACGTCGAGCGTCGGCAGGTCCTCGTGGCTGTCCACGTGGGTGTCCCCGTGGCCCGGGAAATGCTTGGCCGTGGCGACGATCCCGCCTCGCTGAAGCCCCTCGACCGCGGCCGCGACGTGGGCTCCGACACACCCGGCGTCCGGGCCGAACGACCGGACGCCGATCACCGGGTTACGCGGGTCGACGTTGACGTCGGCGACGGGAGCGAACGTCCAGTGGACCCCGACCTGCCGCAGCAGGCGCGCCTGGAGCCGTGCCTGGGCCCGCGTCACGTCGAGGTCGTCGATGATCCCGAGGGCTCGTGCCGACAGCAGCGACGATCCGGCGACGGCCTCGACGCGCGTGACCTCGCCGCCCTCCTCGTCGGTCGCGACGAGCACGCCCGGCGCGACGCGGTGCAGGGCGCGGACCGTCGCTGCGACGCGGGCCGGTGAGCCGACAGCGCCGGCGAACAGGCACACCGACTCGACTCCGGCCGCGAACGCCGCGCGCTGCCACGGCTCGACGCTCGGCCCGGACACGCCGGGCATCAACGCCCCCCACACCAGACGGGAGACGTCCTCCTGGGTCGCCATGACTATCCCTTCACCGCTCCGGCCGTCAGGCCGCTGGCCAGCCGGCCCTGGACGATCACGAAGAAGACGACGACCGGGATGGCGACCAGGATGCTGGCGGCCATCAACGGCCCCCAGTCGGTGCCGCGCGAGGTCGTGAACCCGGCCAGCCACACGGTCACGGTCTGCTTGCTCTGGCTGCTCAGCAGGACGTAGGCGAGGATGTACTCGTTCCAGGCCTGGATGAACGCGAACACGCTCGTCGCGACGAGACCGGGAGCGATGAGCGGGAGGATCACCAGCCGGAACGCCTGGAAGCGCGTGGCGCCGTCGATGATCGCCGCTTCCTCGATCTCCCGCGGGACGCCGGAGATGAAGCCGCGCAGGGTCCAGATCGTGAACGGCAGCACGAACGCCAGGTAGGTGATGATCACGCCGACCAGCGCGTCGGTCAGGTGCACCTGGTTCAGCATCAGGTAGACGGGGATGACCAACGCGGTCAACGGGATCATCTGCACGAGGATGATCGCGACGATGTAGTTGCCACGGCCCCGGAACGGCATCCACGCGACGGCGAGGGCCGCGAGCAGGCCGACCACGATGCTCAGCAGCACCACCGCGACCGTCACGATCAGGCTGTTGCCGATCGACGACCAGAAGTACTCGCGGTCGAGGGCCTTCGTGAAGTTGTCGAGTGTGAACGGGCTCGGGATGAACGACGGTGTCGGGGAGATGATCTCGCGCTTCGGCTTGAACGCCGTGACGACCATCCAGTAGATCGGGAACGCCGAATAGATCGCGATCACGATCGCGGCGAGATAGAGCGCGAGGCGCGCGGGCAGCGAACGGGCGGCCATCAGTCGTCCTCCAGCGGGAAGATGCGGAAATAGAAGAACACCGCCACCGACAGGATGGCGAAGGAGATGGTGGCGACCGCGGCGCCGCCGCCGATGTCGAACATGCTGAAGGCCTGGCGGTAGGACAGGATCGCGAGGTTCTCGGTGGAGCCCACCGGGCCACCCTGCGTCAGCAGCCAGATCA
>OFJB01001007.1_pt1 | contig 11919 bp, 14 predicted proteins | sample 1775081 | NCBI WGS metagenome assembly OFJB01 (sample SAMN08195771, study PRJEB24354) | sludge metagenome | isolation source: initial sludge from phenol fed wastewater aerobic bioreactor | place: India: Nagpur | collected 2016-06-05 | reverse complement strand
TGGCGGATGCTGCGGCGGGCATGGGACAACCGGGGTTTATCAGGGCCGAGAATCGGCCGATAACGCCCCGGCGATCAAACTTAAGGGCCCCAATTTCCACAACCCGGTGAATTTTAGGATCGAGCCCCGTGGTCTCCACATCCACCAGCATACCGAGCCGCACCGGCACGCCAGGAGGCGGCGTAGTGGATGGGCGCGGCTTGAGACGGCGAAGGACCCGATAATCCCCTGTCGCCTCCAGCGTCTGCGCCAGGAGCTCGCGGGGGGCCGGGGGGAGGTGCTCCACCTGGCCGCGTAGCTCGTCGATGTGGCGAGCGAGGTCGTCGAACGCCATGGTGTCGAGCGCGGGTCCGACGGTCGTGGGTGCGGTCATGGCGTCTCCTACGAGTAGACCTGCTGGCGGAGGATGAGCTGTCGGGCCTGGCCGACGAGGACGTCGGCGAACGCGGCCTGCGCGAGGCGGGCGAGCACGTCCGCGACCGGGCCGCCGTCGTCGGCAGGGACCGAGCGCTGGGCGAGTGCCTCCAGGACGAACGCGTGCCCGGCGGGGTTGTCGAGCAGGTTCTCGGCGAAGAACGCCCGGACGAAGTCCGCGCGGTTCACCCCGTCGCCGTCCGGGTCCTCGGTGAGCCGGGCGACCGCGGCGTCGGGTCCGCCGCAGCGGTAGACGACGCGCTCGGCGAAGTCCGACGTCGCCTGCTGCAGGAGCAGCTCGAACTGCTGGCGCAGGAAGAGCTCCATCAGCGCACCCCGTCCGCGACGCCGCTGACCGCGGCCTGCTGGGCCGTCTGCTCGGCCTCGGCGAGGGAGGCGAGCACCTCGTCGACTCCGTCGACGCCGTCGGCGTCACCCGCGCCGGCGAACAGCGTCCGCGCCCGCTCGAGGCGTTCGCGTGCGTCGGCGAACACCCCGAGGTGGCCCAGCGCGTTGCCCTGGTTCGCGAGGATGCGCGCGTAGCCGACGGGGTCGGTCGCCGGGTCGCGGTAGGCGAGCACCTCCTCGTACAGCTGCACCGCCTCGTCGAGGTTGGACTCCTGGTGCACGCTGGGCAGGTACTGCAGGGCGTTGGCGAGGTTGAGCTGGGTGCTCGCCCACGCCGTCGGGTGCGTGTCGGGCGTGTAGACGCGCAGCGCGGCGCGCAGGGCGTTCACGGCGACCCCGACCCGGATGCGGTCGCCCTCGCTGCTCATCGGCATGACGAGGTACGCGAGCGCCAGGTGCACGTTGATCGTCGCCGAGAGCTCCGGGTACCGGTCCTCCCGGAAGACCTTCGCCGCCTCGGTCAGGTCCGCCACCACGGCCAGGAGGGCGCCGCGCTCGGTGCCGGCGAGCTCCTGCCGCGACAGCGCACGGGTGACCTGCAGCTCCGCGCGGAGCTCACGCGGGGCCGTCAGCGGCAAGGTGCCGATCGCGCGGTCCGCCTCGCGCGCGGCGAGGGCGGGGTCGCCCAGCTCCTCCCGCAGCAGCCCGGCCCGGGTCAGGCGAAGCGATGCCGCCAGCAGCGGGCTGCCGGCGGCATCCGCCGCGTCGGCGGCGAGGGCGAGCTCCGCGACCGCCCCGGCGTCGTCCCCGTGCTCCATCGCCGCTGACGCGCGGGCGCTCCCGACGACGGCCGCGACCTCGCCGCTCGTCCCGTCGAGCGCAGGCGGGGTGTCGACGAGGCCGACGCTGAACCGCGCGACGTCGACGAGGGCGCGCAGCTCACCGTCGGTCGAGTCCGCCAGCTGCGCCCACGCGTCGTCGCCGCCGAGGAGGACGGCGCGGTTGAACCGGGAGACGACGTCCGTGCCCGCGATCGCGGCGGCCGCGGCGGCGGGCTCGTCGGCCAGCGCCAGCCGGACCACGTCCGTGCCCTCCGGCCAGTCCGCCGGCTCGCGGCCGACCACGAGGTCGGCGGCGAGGGCGTCGGCGCCGGGCACGTCGGGCAGCAACAGCATCCCCGCCGGCCAGGGCAGGGCGCCCAGGGGCTGCGGTCGGGGAGCGGGGACGGCGGTCACGGGCGGGGGCCTTCCGGGTCGGCGGGGCGGGACAGGGCGACGGACAGCGGCTCGGGCTGGGGGAGCCGGCTGGGCTCCTGCGGCACCGTGATGGTGCGGCGGACGTTGCGCTCGAAGATGCGGGCGGCGTGCAGGGCGCGTCGCTCGTCGTGGTGGTCGCCGACGCGCCGCCGCACCGCGCCGGAGGCCAGGATGGCATCGAGGTAGACGACCCATCGCCCGTGCTCCTGCTCGACGACGCACGACGCGGAGAGCGCCTCCTCGACGCACGGAGTGGCGGGACGCTCCCAGGCCGGCACACTCATCGACGGTCCGCGGTCATGTTCCGGACCCTGCCATCTGCTCGGGCAGCTGCGCCACCACCTGGTCGGCGATGCGGTCCAGCGCCGCCTGCACCGGTGCCGACAGGGGTGCGCCGTGCTCGAACGACTGGCCCTCCACCAGCCACACCGTGACGTCACCGGGGTACTCGTCGGCGAGCAGCCACTGCGCGAAGCCGAGGGCCTGGTCCCAGCGGAAGGAGTGCAGGTTCCCGTCCGGCGGGCGCAGGTCGACCAACTCCTCGCCGGGCACGCGGTGGATGGTGCCCGGCTCGACGCCGACGCGCGACGCGTCGACGATGACGACGGTCGGCACGCCCCGCATGGCGAAGGCGATGTCCATGCCGGCGGTGCCGCCGTCGATGAGCCGGACGCCGGCCGGCAGGTCGCGGTCGGCCAGCATGCGCACCAGAACGGGACCGGCTGCGTCATCCCCCCGCAGGAGGTTGCCGCAGCCGACCACCAGGACTCGCGTGGGCTCGGGAGCCAGGGTCACGCCCAGCCTCCCGAGCCGGGGCCCGTCATCCGCCGCCCATCCGGAACTTCGCCAGCTCGCGCCCGGTCTTGCCGTCGTAGGCGTGGACCGTGCACACCAGGCACGAGTCGTAGCTGTGCGCCACCTGCGCGAGCTCGACGGGGAAGTCCGGGTTCTGCACCGGCGCGCCGATGAAGGCCTTCTCCATCGGGCCGTGGTTCTCGCTCCCGTCGCGCGGGCCGATGTTCCACGCCGTCGGCGTGATCACCTGGTAGTTGGCGATCTTGCCGTCCTCGATGACGATCCAGTCGCTGAGCGCGCCGCGGGCTGCCTCGGTCGAGCCGAAGCCCTTGCCGGACGCCGGCTCGGCGGGCTTGGCGTAGAAGTCCTCGTGCAGGTCGACCTCGCCGAGCCACTTCTTGACGCTGCGGAAGTACTTCGGCGCCTCGTGCATGCGCGCCAGGACGCGGGTCAGGACGTTCGCGCCGACCTTGGAGATCATGTCGAAGACGAAGGGGTCGTAGTCCTGGTGCGCGGCGGCGTCGGGCCGGTTCGCCATCATCTGCCGGGCGAGCGGCCCGACCTCCAACGGCACGTAGCCCAGCCCCGGGACGTCGTACCGCGGCGCCTTGGCCCACGTGTACTTGCCCTGGGCCTCGCCGTCGGCAGGGTCGATCGGGTCGGTGACGCCCTCCCACGGGTGCAGCGCGCCGGTGCCCTTGTAGAACGAGTGGGTGATGTCCTCGGTGACCCGTGCCTGGTCGAAGTCGAAGTACTGACCGCCGGCGTAGATGCCCGAGCGCGACTGCAGGGCGGCGTTGCGGCCGTCGACGGTCGGGTGCTGGTACAGCTCGGGATCGAGGAAGGTGCCGGTCGCCAGGAAGTTGCCGTAGCCCTGGCCGTAGGTGTCCAGGCCGATCTCCATGCACCAGCGGGTGAAGAACGCGAGGTCGCTGTTGTGCTGCGACTCGTTCTCGTCCATCCAGGCGAGGAAGTCCTCCCACGTCTGGATCTGCAGGTAGCGGTCGATCGAGCAGCCCAGCCACTGGCCCTCGAGCCAGGTCCGCGCCCAGTTGTCGAGGATCGCGTGCGAGCGGGTGATGTCCGACAGGGTCGGCGCGCACATGACCCCGCCGGGGATCATGAACGACGAGTGCGGCCACTGCCCGCCGAAGATCGCGTAGACCTCGACCGGCAGCTGCGACAGCGTGACGCCGGTCTGGTAGGCCGTGCCGACGTACGGAGCGAACCGGCGGGCGGCCTCCTCGTACGACGGGGCGTTCGCGTACTGGGCGGCGGTGAGGTCCGGGCCCATGATCGCGTAGAAGTACCGCGGCATCGACTGGAGCGTCTCGCACGCCTGCGCGATGTTGCGGATGCGCGTCGCGTTCGGCGGGACGTAGGTGCCCCAGGCGGTGTCGACGGCGTAGCAGGCCTTGTACAGGTGGCTGCCGCCGCAGATCCCGCAGATGCGCGGGGTCATGATGAGCCCGGCCTGCGGATCCTTGCCGCGCAGGATGATCTCGAAGCCGCGGAACATCGCGGCCTCGGTCCATGCGTCGGTCACGACACCGTCGGTGATGGTCACCTTGACGTCGAGGTCGCCCTCGACCTGGCCCAGTGGGCTGACACGCAGGTCCATCGTGGTCATTGCTGTCTCCTTGGATTCGTCGTCGGGTGTCGTCGATCAGACGACGAACATGTCTTCCTTGGACCACTGCGGGGCGACCGCGCGGGACAGGCCCGCGAGCGCCATGTAGGAGCCGGCGTCCATGCCGGCCGGCTCGTCCTTCGGGATGACCCCGGCGACCTTCTGCGTCTTGAAGACCGTGCCCTGGGCGAGGTCGCCGTGCGGGAAGCCCGGCTCGGTGCAGCCCGTGCACGGGTGGCCGGCACGGGTCTTCGACGACTGCCGGTTCCACAGGATGCGGTTGCACGGGGAGTGCGTCATCGGGCCGCGGCAGCCGAACTCGTAGAACAGGCAGCCCGTGCGCATGCCCTGGCCGAAGCTCGGCGGGTCCTGCTTGTACGTGAAGAACTGCACGCGGGTGCAGCCGGACTGCGTGAACGTCGTGAAGAACGTCGCCGGGCGCTGCAGCTCGTCGAGCGACAGGTCGCCGACCCTGCCGGCGGCCAGCGCGACGAGGATCTGCGAGATCCAGTCCGGGTGCGCCGGGCAGCCGGGGATGTTGATGACCGGCAGGCCGAGCTTGCTGACGAAGTCGGGGCCGAGGTACCCGCCGCGCTTGCCGCCCCGGTCGAACTGCAGGCCGCGGCTCTGCGAGGGGTTCGGCGGCACGGCCGGCAGGCCGCCCCACGTCGCGCAGTCGCCGATCGCGACGACCAGGCCCGCCTTGGGCGCGATGTCGTCGACCCAGTCCTTCATCGGGCGGCCGGCGAACATGTCGAACCGGCCGGTGCCGTTGGGGGCCTCGATGACGCTGCCCTCGTAGACGAAGATGTCGATCTCCTTCTCGCCCCGTGCGTAGGACCAGAACAGGTCCTGGGCGGTCTGGCCGATCTCCATCGAGAGCGTCGGGTGGTACACGATCTCCAGCCCGTAGTCGACGATCAGGTCGACGACCGACGGCTCGGCGGCGTTGATGAACGACATGGTGTTGCCGCTGCAGGCGCCGCCCTGGAACCAGAGCACGGATGTCACGGTGCCTCCTGAAGGTGTGGTGTGCGAGTGGAGAGCAGATCGAGCAGGTCGTCGATGCCGGCCCCGGTGCGCGCCGACGTCTCGACGACCGTGGCGTCCGGGTTCACCGCGGCGACGGCCGCGAGCGCGGCGTCGCGGTCCCACTCGACGGCGGCGGCGAGGTCGGTCTTCGTCACGACCACGACGTCGGAGGAGTGGAACAGCTGCGGGTACTTGACCGGCTTGTCCTCGCCCTCCGTGACCGACAGCAGCGCGACGCGCACATCCTCGCCGAGGTCGTAGGAGCTCGGGCAGACCAGGTTGCCGACGTTCTCGATGACGAGCAGGTCGAGGGCGCGCAGGTCCCAGCCGGACAGGTGCTCGCCGATCATGTCCGCCTCGAGGTGGCACATGCCTTCGGTGACGATCTGCCGCACCGGAGCGCCGCTGCGGGCCAGTCGCTGCGCGTCGTTGTCGGTGGCGCAGTCGCCGACCAGGGCGGCGGCGACGATGCCGCGTTCGACGGCGCGGGCGAGCAGCAGCTCCAGCAGGGCGGTCTTGCCGGTCCCGGGGCTGGACACCCAGTTGCTGACGCGGACGTCGGCGTCAGCGAACTGGGCGCGCAGGCCGGCGGCGAGCAGGTCGTTCTTCTCCAGGACGCCCTTGCGGAGCTCCACGATCCGCGCGGTCATGCGCTCACCTCGACCATGTCCTCGCTCACGCACGTGTCGTCGAGGGTGACGTCGAGGATCTCCAGCTCCTTGCCGCCGATGACCGCGCCGCACGGCGTGCCGCAAACCGGGCAGCGGAAGTCGTGGGTCGAGGCCAGCTGCTGCGGTCCGCAGGCCGGACAGTCGATCACGACCGGCGACACCTCGATCACGAGCGCGGCGTCGGCGAGCGGCGTGTCCTGCGCGGCCACGTCGTACGCGAACTCCAAGGCGCGGGGCACGATCCCGGACAGCTCGCCGACGCGGACGCGTATCCCGAGCACCCGCGGGGGCGGGGAGGGCAATGCGTCCACGACCGTCGAGACGACGGCGTGGGCGACGGAGAGCTCGTGCACGGAGTCAGCCCCGGCGCTGGTGGGAGCCGAAGACGCGGGCGAACTCGACGAAGAACGCGAGCGTCTCCTGGACCTCGGGCTCCTTGATGACCTTCATGAGGGCGAAGACGCCGCCGACGTCGACCTGCTTGCCGCGGGTGCGGCGGTCGGCTTCGAGGGCGGCCTCGCCGAACGTCCCGATGACCTGGACGATCTCCGGCTGCAGGATCGGGGAGTCCAAGAACCCCTGGACCGTCTCCTTGCGGGTGGCCAACGTCTCGGCGAGGGGGGCGAGGGTGGCCAGGGCGCCGACGGCGGAGGTGAGCTGCGACGCCTGGTCGGCGTCGAGGCTCTCGCGCAGCTGGCGCACCAGGCCGTTGACGTTGTCGGTCAGCTCGGGTCCGCGCTGGAGGAAGGCCGTGCCCATCGCGGCGAGAGCGGCGATGGTGGGCGCGTTGGCCACGATGACGGCCAGCGACTGACGGATCTCCGGGTCGGCCAGCATCGCGTCCAGCGCGTCGCTCGTGCCCGTGCGCGCGTCGAGGTCCTGCGGCAACGTCATGGCGAACTCCGTTCGACGGCCTGGGTGCTCGGCACACTACGCCCGGGTTCTGGTTGATGCATCACATAATCCCGCGACGGCGCAAACAACTTCTTTGCCCGACCGAAGGGCCAGTTTCGGTGTCTGGTCGTAAGTTCTCCTTATGAAGGACGTCACCCTCAGGCAGCTGCGCTTTCTCTCCGAGGCCGCGCGGACCGGCTCGCTCGCGGGCGCCGCGCTATCGATGCACGTGACCGCGCCGGCGGTCGGCCAGCAGCTGCGACTGCTCGAACGCGAGGTCGGCCTGCCCCTCCTCGAGCGGGGTCGCGGCGGCCAGGAGGTCACGGAGGCCGGCGCCCTGGTGCTGGCGACGGCTCGCCGGATCGAGGCCGAGATCCGCGCGTGCTCGGACCAGCTGGGCGCCCTGCGTCGCGGGGAGAGCGGTCACGTCGCCCTCGGCGCCGTCAGCACCGCCAAGTACTTCGCACCCCGCCTGCTCGCCGCGTTCCAGCGGGAGCACCCGGGCGTCCGGCTGGCGCTCGTCGTCGGGAACCGGGCCGAGATCGTCGACCGGCTCGAGTCGTTCGAGATCGACCTCGCGGTGATGGGCCGGGCGCCGAGCCGGCTGGACGTCCTGCAGGAGGTGCTCGCCGACCATCCCTACGTCGTCGTCGCGCCGCCGGACCATCCGCTCGTCGGCCGCCCGCGGCTGTCGTTCGACCAGGTCGCCCGCGAACCCTTTCTGCTACGCGAGCCCGGCTCCAGCACGCGCGCCCACGCGGACGACCTGTTCGCCACCGTCGGTATGCGCCCGACCGTCGTCATGGAGATCGCCTCCAACGAGACGATCAAGCAGGCCGTGATGGCGGGCCTGGGAATCGCCGTCATCTCCGAGCACACCGTGGGCGCCGAGCTGCGCGACGGGCGGCTCGCCGTGCTTCGGGTCGCCCAGTTCCCGGTCATGCAGCAGTGGCTGGCCGTTCGCATGGCGCAGCGCGCGGTCGGACCGGCGAGCTCGGCACTGTGGGACTTCCTGGTCGCCGAGGCCGGCGACCTCATCCCCCAGGTGTGATCGTCAGACGAAGGTCGGGGCGCGGTCGAAGCCCGGGCGCAGCGGCATGCCGGAGGAGCCGCCGGGCCCGAGCTTGACCCCCAGCATCTGGTGCAGCTGGATCTGGTCGATGTCGAAGCCCAGCCGCGACGCCGCCATGTACAGGCGCCACACGCGCGCGACCGGCAGCCCGCCCTCGGCGACCGCCGCGTCCCAGTTCGCCTCGAGGTTCTCGCACCACGCCTTCAGGGTCAGGGCGTAGTGCTCCCGCAGGTTCTCCTCGTGCCGGATCTCGAACCCGGCGGAGTTCATCGCCGTCATGACCTGCGCCGGACCGGACAGCTCGCCGTCCGGGAACACGTAGCGCGTGATGAACGAGCCGCGGAAGTGCGACTTCCACTCGTCGCTGGGGCGGGTGATGGTGTGGTTCAGCATCCGGCCCTCGGCGCGGAGCTTGCCGTAGAGGAACGAGAAGTACGACGGGTAGTTGGCCCGGCCGATGTGCTCGGTGAGGCCGATCGATGAGACCGCGTCGAAGCCGGACTCCGGCACGTCGCGGTAGTCGCTGAACCGGATCTGGGCCGAGGACCCGAGCCCGGCGTCGTCGATCGCCTGCTGGCCCCACAGCGCCTGCTGCTGGGACAAGGTGACGCCGATCGCGTTGACGCCGTAGTTCTTCACGGCGTGCAGCACGAGTCCACCCCAGCCGCAGCCGACGTCGAGGAGCCGCATCCCGGGCTGCAGGCCCAGCTTGCGGCACACGAGGTCGAACTTCTCCTCCTGCGCCGTCTCCAGGCTGGCGTCGGCGGTCGGGTACACCGCGCACGTGTACGCCATCGACGGGCCGAGCACGTACGAGTAGAAGCGGTTGCTCACGTCGTAGTGGTGGTGGATCGCGTCCGCGTCGCGCCGCTTGGAGTGACGGCGACCGCGCTGGCGGCGCTCGAGCGCGGGCGGCGCCGGCCGCTTGAACGCGTACGGCGCGAAGGTCCGGGCCAGCGCGAGCTTGTCGCCCCAGGTCAGGTGGTCCAGCGGCAGCGGGTAGAGCCGGCTGAGCGCCGTGTACGCGTCGCCCACGATCTCCAGGTCGCCGTTGACGTAGGCGCGGGCCAGGCCGATCTGGTTCGGCGACCCCGCCAGGTACTCGACGGCCCGCGGCGTGCGCACGTCGAGGACGACGTCGCTGTCCTGCGGGCCGGCCGTCGAACCGTCGTAGGCGCGGAATCCCACTTCCCGTTCTGCGGGCACGATCATCGAGAACGCATCGGCCAACTTCACTGCTGCTGCACCACCTTCGCGTAGAGATCCTTCAGGCGACCCTGCGGATCGTATTGCTGCTTCAAGGGCACGTACTCGGCGCCGCCGTAGATCGACCAGAAGAGGTCGCGGTCGTAGAAGGCGGTGGAGTACAACGACTTGCGGCCGTCGAGCTCGGTGACTACTTCCTCGATCCGGCGGTTCACGCGCCCTTCGGCGGGATCGACCCCGGCGGGCAGCGCGACGGTCGACCAGAAGCCGACGTTGACGTAGAGCTCGGTGGGGTCGAACTCGTAGAGCGGCCAGCGGGCTTCCGGGTCGCGCTGCTTCAGCGGGCACACCCAGACCGGCTCGATCCCGATCTCGCGGTGGAAGAAGTCCAAGAAGTCCGGGAGCCGGTCGGCCGGCACCTCGACGTCCTGCACGACGGGCTCGCGGGCGGGCCGGCCGCGCAGGCGGTCGGTGCGGGCCGCGAAGCCGAAGCGGCGGTCAAGGGCCACGAGCTTCCAGTAGACGTCGCTGCGCAGCTTGGACTTCGGCCACACCCGGCGGATCAGCGGCTTCTGGGCGCCGAACGCCCGCGAGCACCAGAACCAGTCGGTGTCCCAGCGCCACAGGTAGTCGTGGATGGTGAGGACGTCGACGGTCTTGGCCTGGATGCTGCGGTAGTAGATGCCCATGCCCGTGTAGTCGCTCGGGCTGAGGCCGCCGGGCAGCTCGTCGACCATGGTGCCGACCGTCGCGTACTGTTCGCCGGGACCGAAGACCGTGCCGTCGAGGAAGTGCACGGGACGGTCCTCGAAGACGCGGTCCGTGGCGCTCCGCGTCAGGGCATCGGTCACCTCGGCGGCGGTGTCGAAGCGCAGATGGCGCAGCAGGACGTAGGGCTTCGTCGGCTCGAGCTCGATCTTCAGCCGCAGGGCGTAGCCGAGGGACCCGTAGGAGTTCGGGAAGCCGAAGAAGAGGTCGCGGTTCGGGTCGTCGGCGGCGGGCGTGACGGTGAGGACCTCGCCCGCGCCGGTGAGGACGTCCATCTCGAGGACGGACTCGTGCGGGGTGCCGTTGCGGAAGCTCGCGCTCTCGATGCCCAGGCCGGTGACGGCGCCGCCGAGGGTGATCGTCCGCAGCTGGGGGACGCACAACGGCATGAGCCCGTACGGAAGCGTCGCGTCGACGAGGTGCTCGTAGGTGGTCATCCCGAGGACGTCCGCCGTCCGGGCAACCGGGTCGACCGCCAGCACGCCGTCGAACGCGGCGACGTCGAGCCCCGGGGTGGTCGTGGCGCTGCGCGCGCGGAAGAGGTTCGACGTGCGCTTGGCCAGTCGCACCGGCGCTCCCGGAGGGATCGCCCGGTACTGCGAACGGACGCGATCGACCAGCGCGTCGTAGCGCGGGCGCCACGCGGGCGCGTCGTCGGTCACGGTCACGGGCACACGCTAGTCACCGCCGCGGGGGTCGTGGGAGGGGGCGGCGAGTGACAATGGCGCCGTGACCTCTCCTCGTGGACCCATCGAGCCGTGGCTGATGCCCGACGCGGGCGCTCCCGCTGCGGTGACCGACGGCCCGCCGGACCTTTCGGCGGCCTCCGCATCTGCCGGGACCGTTGCCCGGCACCGGGTCTCGCCGCGCCTGCCCGTGCTCATCGGGCTGATCACCTTCGCCGTCTCGCTCGTGCTGCTGTCGGCCGTGGCGGCGATCGGACTCACGGTCGGCGACCGGCTCGTCCGCGACGTCGAGATGCGCGTCCTCGTCAGCCGGATCGAGGCGTCGGAGAAGCAGATGGGCGAGGTGCAGGCGCAGGAGGCCCGCGCCATCGAGTCCTACCGCTCGGGCGCGCACACCGAGGAGCAGCTCGCCGACCAGCCCGTCGAGATCGCCCGGCGGGGCGCGGAGAACGTCGCCGCCGCGGGGCGGCAGGTCGCGGCCGCCGACTGGCTGCGCTGGCACACCGACGTCCAGGCCGCGCAGCTCGCCTATCTCGCGCACAACCGCGCCTGGGTCGCGCATCTGGACCGCGCCGCGCAGGACCCCACCGAGTTCGCGCAGCCGCAGGACGCGATCAACGAGACGTTCGAGCAGGCCCAGCAGCCGCTGCTGGACGCGGTGCCGTCCTGGGACCCGCTCGAGGTGCGTCCGCGCGTCGAGAAGATCTTCGCGGACGGGACCGCCGACCCCTCCGGCTCGGGCGGACCCCAGGCGTGACCGCTAGTTGACTGTTCAACTAACGGGGCGCATACTGGGTCCATGAGTGCGACCTGGACCCCCGAGCAGGGGCCGATGCCGGCCCTGTACATCGGCCACGGCGCCCCGCCCCTGCTCGACGACGCGCTGTGGACGTCGCAGCTGGCAGCGTGGGCGCGCGCCCTGCCCCGCCCGCGGGCGATCCTCGCCGTGTCCGCGCACTGGGAGTCCGCACCGGTCGCCCTCTCGGCGTCGGCGGCCGGAACGCCCGTCAGGCTCTCGGTGGCCTCGGGGGAGTTCCGCTCCTCAGCGATGAAGCGGGCCCAGACCTCGAAGTCGGCGAGGTCCGCATCTGCGCCGTGAGTCTCTACGGAAACGGCCTGCTGCCGCAGATCATCGCCGAATTCGTCC
>OFJB01001005.1_pt1 | contig 11933 bp, 7 predicted proteins | sample 1775081 | NCBI WGS metagenome assembly OFJB01 (sample SAMN08195771, study PRJEB24354) | sludge metagenome | isolation source: initial sludge from phenol fed wastewater aerobic bioreactor | place: India: Nagpur | collected 2016-06-05 | reverse complement strand
GCGGTAAGCGATGTCGGCGCCGCCAGTGGCGCGGACACCGTCGTGGCGCAGACAATCAAGAAGCTCAAGGCGATGCTCGCCAAGGTGATGGCGCAGCTAGACGCGGTGCGCAACAATGACCGCATGCCGCCCGATGAAAAGCTCCAGATGACGGCCAGCCTCTCGTCACAGGCCATGTCGATTCAGGCGCAGATTCTCGACCTGCTGCGCGAGTTGCAGCAGAAGACCGGCGTTTCGATCCTGCTGATGACGCACGACCTTGGCGGTGCCGCCGAACTCGCGGATCGCGTTGTGATTCTCTATGTGGGGCGCGTGGTCGAGCAGGGCACGGCGGACGACGTGCTGCGGCACCCGGCGCACCCGTATACGATGGGCTTACTCGAGTCCAACCGGCTCACCGGACGCGAGCGGGGCAAACTCAGCAGCATTCCGGGCACGGTGCCGGAAGCGATTGACCGGCCGGACCGCTGCTATTTTTACGAACGATGCGCGCTGCGCCTGCCCATTTGCGCGGGAGGATACCCCGAAGAAGTGCGAATTTCGCCTTCGCATAGCGCGAGCTGCTACCGCTGTGGCAGCGGAGGCGAATTGAAATGAGTGAGCAAAGGATCGTGCAAAGCGAAATCTTAATTGAGACAAAGGATTTACGAACGGAGTTTCCCGTTCGTTCGGGTGTGTTCGGGCGCGCGCAGGGGACGATTCGCGCCGTGGACGGCGTGAGTCTGTCGATTGCGCGGGGCACGACGCTGGGGCTCGTTGGCGAGAGCGGCTGCGGAAAGACCACGCTGGGCAAAACGCTGCTGCGCCTCTGCGAAAAGACCTCGGGTGAGGTGCGGTTCGCCGGACAGGATCTCTTCGCGCTGAACCGCGAGGAACTGCGGCGGCTCCGCCCGAAGATGCAGATTGTCTTTCAGGACCCGTTTGCGAGTCTGTCCCCACGCATGCCCGTTGGCGAGATCATCGGCGAGGCGGTGCGCGAGCATAAGATTGTCGAGCGCGCGGCGTACCACGCGTACATCGACCGGGTGATGCTCTCCTGCGGGCTTCAGCCGGAGCAGAAGAACCGCTATCCGCATGAGTTTTCCGGCGGACAGCGGCAGCGGATTGCGATTGCGCGGGCGCTGGCGCTCCAGCCGGAGTTTGTGGTTTGCGATGAGCCGGTCTCCGCGTTGGATGGTTCTGTTCAGGCACAGATTCTCAACCTGCTTTCGAACCTGCAACAGGAGTTTGGCTTGACGTATCTGTTTATTTCGCACGATCTGTCCGTCTTGGAGCACGTAGCGGATACGCTCGGCGTCATGTACCTCGGTCAAATCGTGGAATTCGGCGCAGCGCGGGACGTCTTTGAGCGTCCACTTCATCCTTATACCCGCGCGTTGTTTTCGGCAATTCCCTCGCTGGACCCGGCGGCGCGGAGCAAGCGAATCCTACTAGAAGGCGGGCTTCCGTCTCCGGCGAACCCGCCCGAAGGCTGCCGCTTTCACCCGCGCTGCAAAGCTTGCATGCCGGTTTGCCGTCGGGAAGCGCCTGCACGCTTTGACGCGGGCGGCGGGCACACGGTCTGCTGTCATCTCTACGACGGAGCAGATCGATGAAGCGGCGGGGCTGGCGCGAGGAGCCGGAAGAGGACGACGGTCGCGTGATTGTGAATATGCGCGTCGAGGGCATGCCGGGGCACATCGGCTCAACGGACGCGCAAAAATCAAAAGTGCCGCAGGAGCCGCTTTCAAAGCGCGAAATGCGCCTGTTGATCGCCGCCGGAATGAAATGGGCGCTGCTGATTTCGGCGGGATTTGCGCTGATGTTGATTCTGTTTATCCTGTTCTGCGTAAAGGTTTGGCTTGGATAAGGATTCCTTGAGGCCTGTAAAAAAGCGGATGAAATCACAAGTATGAATAGCAACGAGGACGCGGCGAACAGCCGCGTTTTTTGTCGTTCCATCCGGGCAAAAGAACAAGAAAACGGGTGTTAACGGCGTTGCTTGTCGGAAAATAATTCTTAAAATCGACAAGTTACGACATTAATTTTTTATTGTGCAAAATGCGCACAACATTGCAAACAGAATCGTATATGCTGATGAGAAACTAGGTTTTATCTCAAAAAGTCGCCTGAAAACAGGGCGGTTTGGTCGGTTTGTGGAAATCAGCCATAATTCGATACTTTATGACATTGAATATTCCAGCACAGTTGATACAATAATCACAAGTGAAAATATCTCTATATAATAGGAAAATAGCGCTCGATTGAATCCGTAGGCTGATTTGCCATAAATTACTCCGATTTCGAGTCCGTTAGAGGACGGAGAAAAATAGCATTCGATTGAATCCGTGCATTGGTTATCCATAGATTGCTTTGATGGAAAGCCCGCATTTGGGCTGAGGAGGTAGATTGTTTATGAGGAAACGGCTTCGTCAAATCGCGTTGCTTCTGCTGGCGCTTCTGGTGCTGCTGGGCAGCGGAGCGTCCCTTGCGGAGGAGAACGATGAGCAGGTGATCGAGCAGCCGGACAAGGTGCACTTTGTGCTGGTTGTCGACTGCACCGGCAGCATGGACAAGGCGGACGCGGAGGGGATGAGCGTCGCGGCGGCTGAGCTGTTTGTGGACTTGCTCCCGATGGACAACGCAACGGTCTCCATCATTTGCTTTGGCAAGCTCTGGCAGGAGACTTATTCGTTTGAAAACGGCTCGCTGGACGAGATGAAGCCCTTTCTGAATCAGGACGGAGAGTTTAACGAGCTGCTGCGCGCGGACAGCCGCTACATCAGCGCGCTCTGCGAGTGCGCGTCGCTCAAGAACGTAACCGAGCGCAGTGAACTGAAGAACAAGATTGAGGCGGCGGACGAACTCGTCAGCGCCAATTCAATTACGGTTGCCAACAGCGCAATGCTCGCGGCAATCGACCTGCTCAAGAGCACAAAGGTGGAACCGGAAAACGCCTGCATCATCATGATGTCCGACGGGCGCGTTCAGTACGACCGGCGCGAGGCGATGGACGCCGTTACGGCGATCAATCCCTACCCCTGCTACGTGCTGGAGCTGAACTACGACCAGAAGAATACGCCAACCTCCGTTGCGCACAAGCAACTGGTCAACATGGCAGCCAAGTACGACGGGGATAAGGACAGCGACCGCTACATCGAGGTCAAGAGCGCTGGGGATGTCATTCAGGCGGTGTCCGCGGCGATTGGGCGGTTCATCGATCTGAAGGCGGTCAACCCCACAAAGGTCACCGTGGCGGACGATAAGCCGGTGGAATATACGTTTACGGTTCCGCTCATGGCTTCGGAGTCGAACATCGTCGTGACGGGCAAGGGATTCCAGAAGATGATCGTAACCGCGCCGGACATGACCACGGTCACCTATGAGCGCACGAATACGGTTGACCCGAACAACACCTTTATCCGCAATCTCGATAAATACGCCGTGCTCAAGATGAGCCGTCCGCTGGCGGGCAAGTATAAGGTAAGCATATACGGCGAAACCGGTACCAACGTCTATGTCCACGCGATCTCCGCGACGGAACTCAACTTTGTACTCCGCGCGACCGGCTATGAGCCGGACTCCCGCGATACATGGCTTAAAAACGACGTCATCAAGTTTTCCGCCGGGTTGGAGGACGAAAACGGCGTCGTACCGGGCGCGGATTATTACCCGCTGAAGACGGCGCAGATTACGATTACCAACGAAAACACAAAACAGAAGAGCGAACCCATCGACGGCACGCCGGGGCCGAACGGATACACCTGGGAAATTCCGCTGCAGGAGGCCGGCGCGATTGACGTATCCGCCTACCTGATCAGCGAGGATTTGCGCGGCGGCGGAAAGCAGAGCAACACGCTGACCTACGCGGTCAAAAATCTGGAACTGACGCTGGGCGAAGGGGAAACGCTGAACCTGCCCGCGCAGATGTACGTCAACGAACTCTCCGGGCCGATTGACGTGTCGAAGGTCTTTGTCAATCCGGACAGCGACAAGGTGACCTACTCCGTCGTGTGCAAGGATGAGAACGGCGTTTCGGGCAACATGGGCGTGAACTCGACGGAACCGGGCGTCGTAACGCTGCTCATGCCCGATCGCGGCGGTCAGTTCATCGGCACGCTGAGCGCGCGGGACGACAACATGCAGCAGCCGATTTCGATTGACTTCTCGATTGAGGTCGTGAACCGCCCGATCCATGTGAGCAAGGAATTGAGCCTGGATACCATTATGATCGGCCAACCGACCTGGCTTGGCGGCAAGTCCAATAAGCTCACCTATGCGCTGGGCGAGTGCTATCAGGACCCGGATCATCTGCCGCTGAACTACCAGCTCACGATGGGGAAAACGGACGACCCAAATGTTTCGATTGTGCTGGATGGTGAGAATCTGATTGTCCAGGCAAATGACAAAGGCAGCGAGCGTGCCACGCTGCTCGTAACCGACAGCGGCGGGAGTACGCATGAGGTGCAGCTCAACGCGCGGGCGGAGCATTGGCTGGTTGTGCTGTTTGAGCAGAACCTCAAATACATACTGATGGCGCTTGGGCTTCTGATTTTGATCCTCATCGCGCTCAGTTTGCGCCGCGTAAAGGGCGGCTGGTACATCAGCATTCGCGGTGCGGGCGGAAGCGAGCCGGTCAACATGCGTTATACCACACTGACCTCGCAGAAGACGCTTCGAAAACCGGTCATCAGCCTGAGCAGCATTCTGTATTGCTCAAGGGATATGAACGACGACGAAATGGCGAGCCTGCCGGATTTGAGCTACGTGACGAAGTACCCCAAGCTGTACGGAAGCCTGATTGGCAGTCGGGTCGTTGTAAAGGGCTTGGACAAGAAGCGCTCCAACGCGGAAGTGCGCCTGGGCGACAAGCGGCTCGGCTCCGGCAAGAAGAGCGTCGTGTTGAAACCCGGACAGAATCTGGAACTGCGGTATTCCAACGGCATGGAAGAAGTGCTCAACGTCTGGATTGAACGAGAGTAAAACGGCATTGACCGGGAGACGGTAGAAAGCCGTTCGATGTAACACAGAACAACATTAGATGAAACAGAGGGGGATATGTCATGCGTATCATCGACCTGAAAAAGAAGGAATCCGAGTTACTGAGCGAGTGCTTTGGTCAGGGGATTGCCGACGCTTCCGATGGGAAGCTCTTTGTGCGGTCCTCGCAGATTAAAATCGACCCCAACAAACGCTCGCTGGTCATTGGTCTTGGCGGCTCCGGCATCAAGACCGTCAATCTGGTAAAGACCGTGCTCAGCGCCAAGTGCGGCGATTTTGCAAGCCGCGTATCCTTCCTCGCGATCGATACGGACGCAAACGACATCCTCCGCTCGACCACCGCGCTCTCCGCAAGCGAGACGCAGGTGGTTACCAACGAAGGCGGCGACATCAATACGTTCTACAAAAATCCGCGCCGGAATTCGTTTATCGACTCCTGGTGCACGCCGCGCGTTCCGGCCATGCAGGATCTCACGCTGGACGGCGCAAACCAGAAGCGCCAGATCAGCAAGATGAAGATCTTTTACCCGAGCGACATCGCCTGCCCGAACGACATGAAGCTCATGGCGACGATTAAAAACGCGGTCAACCGCGCCATGCAGGGCGCAATGTCCTCTGAAAAACTTCAGATCTTTCTGGTGCTCGGCATCTCGGGCGGAACGGGCAGCGGCGGCATCATTGACATTGCCCAGCTGATTCGCCGCGTTGCGCCAACCGACAGCCAGATCATCGGCATCTTCTATCTGCCGGATTCCATGCCGGTATACGACAACTCGATCAAGGCAAACGGATACGCCGCGCTGAAGGAGCTCGACTATTACGTCTGCGCGCGCCAGCGTGAGGACGAGGACCGGCTGTTCGCCAATCCGGTCAGCGACGGCGAGCGCGCCATCGTGGTTCGCAAAGGAAAGCCGCTGTACGACATGCCGATTCTCGTGAGCGGCTCGACGGACGGAAACGGCGGCGCGATGGAGAAGTACCGCGAAACGCGCCGCACGGCGACGGAGTTTATCGTAAACCTACTTGCCGATTCCGAAAACACCAGGAACAAAGCCGCCGGGGACGATCAGTTCCTGCTTAAGAGCTTCTTTTCGAACAAAGAAACGGTTCGAACGGCAACCCTGCTGCCGCATATGTTCGACTCAAAAACCGGCGCCGAGAACCCAGGCACGTTTGGCGAAGACTGCTTCGACTACTGCGCAATCGGCGTAAGCACCGTTGCCATTCCGGAGCGAATCATCATGTCCTACGCGGTGGACGAAATCGTCCAAACCCTGCTCGGCAAGGCGAGTATCTTTGCGGGCAACGGGTTTAAAGGGTTCGACCTGCAGCCGATGGGCAAGGTGCAGGGCGGTGGAATGATCAACGAAATTCTGATCAACGGGCGCATGTTCGACAGCAAGATTGTCGAACTGAGCCGCCTGTCCCGCCCGGCGGGTGTGGATTTCACGATTTCGGACATTCGCGATGGCTCGGCGGACGAGCAATACCGCCGCGCGTTGCGCGTACCCGAAGCCAAGAAGAAGGCGATTCGCGATGCGGACGATTGGCTGACCACCCAAGTGAAGGCTTTTGAGGAGAACGCGCGCCTGTATATGACGGAGCACGGCCCGCGTTCGTTCGTCTGCCTCTGCAAGGGCGTTGGCCCGGAGGAGGAGACGTTCGACGGGCTGCTTTCGCGGCTGGAAAAGATGTCCGATCCGGTGGATCGCGTGGAGAAAATACGCGCGAGCATTGCCAAGACCAATCGCCTCAAGAGCAAGATGAACGGGTTCTTCGCCCCGCTGATCAACTGGATGGGGCACCACGTGGAAGCCTGGCACAGTCAGTTTCTGGAGGTCGAGTCCTCGCAGATTGAGCAGGCCGTTGCGGATCATCTCTATGGCGACGACCTTGCGTTTAACACCTATTATCGCAATCCGGTGATGCGGTTCGTCGAAGCTTGTGAAGACTTTGCCGTCGCGCTGGAGGAATTGCGCAAGGTGTATCAGGATCTGGGCGACGGATTCGAAACGCTCGAAAAATTCCGCGCAACCGCGCAGGCAACCGAGCCGATCAACGTGAACATTCTCAACGGCGCGAGCGAGTACAACTGGGCGAAGAAACTCGTGGATCAGAGCATCCGCGGGGTAAACTTTCAAACGCTCAAAGAGAACCTCATCCGTGATTTTATCGACAATCAACGCGCCTGGACGGATTACGATCCCAAGAAACCGCTGCTTTCGCCGCGCCGCCAGTTCGACGGCCTGATTGCCGCGAGCGGTTTTGCCATGCAGACACTTACGCTGACGCAATACTTTGCGGACTGCGTAACCGACCCCGCCACGGAAGCAAACCGGATGGTCAGCCAACTGATCGACCGCGCGCGGCCGCGGTATCACCAGGGCGGCAGCGAGCTTGGGCGCGAGGCAAAGATCAGCATGCTGATTCCTTCCCAGCTGTTCTCCGGCAATCCGGAGCTCAAAGAGAGCTTCGACGAGGCTTGCAAGACCAATAACGTCGAGATGTACCTGTCCCATGTGCAGGATAAGATGGTCTGCTACCGGTTTAAGTGCGCGCTGCCAATCTATGCGCTCGCCGAGATTCAGAGCTGGGAAAGCGCCTACGAGCTGCTCAATCCGGAGACGGACGTGCTGCTGCATACGAACACGGGAAACGACCCGCTTTTCAACAAGGAAGCCGGTGTCTCCTGGGCGGATCGGCCGCCGGTGTCGTACCGGACCGATGTTCGCCTGCCTGCGCCGGGCACCGGGAAGGTCAGCCGCGAAGGACGGTATTTCAAAGAGGTTATCGACCCGCTGTTTGAGCAGGCTGGGGCTCGTGATTCCCGTTGCATACGGGGTGGCGCCCACCGAACAGTATACCTTTGAGTGCGTCGTTCTCGACCAGAATGGCTGGGACTACTCGTTTGACGCGGAAGAGTACGAGAAGATTCCGGGTGCGAAGATGGGCGGTGCGCTGCAAAAGGGCAGGGCGATTGCGGAATACTTTGCGAAGAAGAACGGCGTGCCCGTGGAAACCTGCCTGCGCAAGATTGAGCTGCTGGATTCCGACGCGTTTGCTCGGCCGATGCCACGGGCGGTTGCGGAGGAGCGCGCCAAGCGCATTTTGCGCAAGAACACGCCGCTGATGATCCACCTTAAGCGCTCGCTGTCCGTCATGCAGGCGGTGTCCGACGCGATTGATGATCGAAACAAGACGAGCCTGAGCGCCCAGCTGATTCCGACGTTTGCAAGGGGCATCGCGTTCGATGTTTTACGCGAGGATGAAAAGCATTTCTGGAAGGCTCATCTCGGCGGAAAGCCGACCCAGCTTTGCCATCTGGTGGGTGCTTCCTACGAAAATGGCAGCGACGCTGTGCTGTTTGAGAAGGGGTTTAAACTCAAGTTGCTCTTTGATGCGTTTGTCAACGCGACGACGGTACATGCAGACCTGATCGAAGCGGTCAACGAGGTCTGGCAGCCATTATTAGACGGGCAGGCAACCATGCAGCAGGATTATCTTGACTTGCTGCAATGGGCAAAAGACGAGGCAGATGCACGCATGGCGGAATACTTTGCAGACGGCCGAGCAATTGCACGGCGTCAGCTATTCCGTGAGATGCATCTGGAAGATGAAGCAGATGCGATAGCGGAACAGCTCAAAGAGCTATACGCCGGCATTCAGCGAATGTACAAGAACCTGCAAGAACTAAAGTAAGTCTTTCTTGATTGCTTGAACCGGCGGGGGGTAATACCGCACCCCCCCGCAGAACAGGAGAACGCTTATGCCGGAACGCCTGGATCCAAACGTGATCGATACCATCACCATCTTTCTGGCCGACTTGCCGGACGACTTGACCAGCAAGCTGCAAGAGGCGGTTTCGCTGACCTTTGAAAAGGAAGACTATCTGCTGCTCAATGGCAAGGATGTGTTTCAGCGGGACGCGAAGGACGCGGCTAACGCGCTCGTTGCGCTCGTGGACGAAAAGCTGCAGCGCGGAGAGCTGGCTAAGGTGTTGCCGTTGCGGCTGAATCTGGCGCTCTATTCGCTGCTGGAACCTGCCGCAGCGGATCGAATCGCCCTGCTGCGCGAAATCGTGGATCAGTTGGGCAGCAAACTTGGCATCCTGAATTCCTATGCGTGTATCGTGAAGCGGAATATGCAGGGTGAGGAAAACGCCCTTTCGATGGACCGCTGTATCGAATCCTGCAAAGCAAATGAGCATCGGCTCCAACTGCCCATTCTACTGGTCAACCGCGGAATCGGCATTACGATTGACCTGCCGCTGAAAGCCTCCGTTCGCTATCTGCACATGATCAGCCGCAACAGCCGACTCAAAGTGCAGTTGCTCGCGCATACGGAACTCGTAACGAGCATCGCCATGCTGGAATACGACGACGAGGACGCGGCGTCGCTGCTGCTGCAGATTGCCAAACTGCAAAGCGAGCTGGACGGGAAGGAATTCTCGAAGACGCAGATGTTCGAGTCGGTGCAGACCTTGATGACCGAGCATATCGAGCGCCGTCTTCGGGGGGATCGAATCGCTTTTTCGCAGATGCCGATTCGCGCGGACGCAATTGGCAATCTCTTTACCATTCTGTTTCGCAGAAAGAAACTAAGGCACGCGCTGCGCGATTTGGAACAAACGCTCGCCGCGGTTTATCAAAAGAACATTCACGAAATGGACTGTGACGGTGGATTCCAAACCGAGGAGTCGCGTGCGGTATTGTATGAGAGAATCGAATCGTTCCCCACGCCGTATATTCACGGGCCATTCTTGAGTGACTTGGATGAACTCGAACGAAACCAACCGAGCCGTTACGACGCCTACAAGCCGTCGCTTCGCCTTTGTATGGGTGAGGCAAAGCTTCGCGAGCAACTGCAGGGGCAGTATCAGCTTATGCTGGAGCGTTCCCGCGCGTATATGCACACGGTTGTTGTTCGGGCGATGAAGAAACAAGCAATGGTGTACGTAAGCAGCGGACGGCTGGAGCAACGCGAAAAGGAGCTGCGGGATCGCATTTTGCGCCTGAAAGCGAAGGCGCGCGCAGTCGGCAACGCGCAAAACGCGATGGATTTCCTGCAAACCCAGCTGTCGTTTCTACCGACGCAGGGCGGGGTGTCGTTCCAGAACATGATGAACTGCGAAATGATACTGCTCATTTCCAAGCGGATTGACGAGAACTGGACTCGCCAGTATGCGCCCTATCTGCCGAACAGTCCGAAGTTCGATGTGTACAACTACGGCGTTTTGGAGGATCAGGAGTTGCAGGCGCTGCAATTGATGCGCTTTAACGCCGAACTCTACCAGACGAACCGCAACTCCATTTTTCAGATTGGGTAAGGAATGCATATGGCGCTGAGCGATGTGGTGGAATATTCCAAGGATGTGCGCGGCATTCGAATCATCGGGGACAGCATCCCGATGTCTGCGTTGCGCTATCGAATCATTTCTTTGACGACTCCGGCCGGCGACGAGGACTCCATTGAGTATCGGCCGGTGAAGGGCGTGATTGAGATGCGGGAAAACAGCGTCGTCGAATTGATGGATGGCAAGGAGCGGCTGCTGATTGGCCCAAGACGAACGGAAGCGCGGTTTGTTCCGTATTTATCCCCGGAAAAGGGGCTGTTTCAGCTTAATCGCGATGCGCCGCCGTTTCATATGTCGCGGCTTTGGCTGCAAAACGAAGTGACGGGAATTCGGTTTTTTCTCGGAAACGAGAGGCTGAATCCGAAATTGAAGTGGCGGCTCGATGGCGGAGGGGATCAGTTCCGCTTCTGCATGGACGAGTACTGCAAAGCTTATTACGAAGGAATTTAGCTCGAAAGCCGCTTCCTTCCACACGATAGACAAAACCAGAAAAGCACACGAAGGGATTAAACGGGATGCCGGAGCACACTTACCATGAATACCACTGCGTGAACTGTGGCGCGCCATTGACGCCGGACGATGTTGTCTACGATATTTCGGGAATCGCGTTTTTTGGGGCGCTGCCGGGCGACTATACGCAGTTTCCCATCTATGCAACCAAAGAAAAGATGGAAACCCTGTTTTCCTGGAGCGAAGGGAAGGGTACTTCCATCATTACGTTGTTTGATTGGATCAGCATGATCTACGAGCAGTGCGGCGATGTGCTTGACCCCGGCACGCGCGAGAAGGACGCGGAGTCCGCCTATCGAAAATTTCTGGAGTTGCTGAAAACACAGAAAGAGCAAGAAGAATACGGCGCAATCTCCCTTCAGGTTGCGGTTGTTCCGGGTCTTCCGGACAACCTTTCGCGCGTTTTGGTCAACAACTGCGTGGAGGGGGAAGTTTGTCGTTGCACGATTCAATACGACAAGCAGTATGGTTATAGTATTCTTGATTTTGCAGGGAGAGTGAACACCTCATTTGCTGACCATCGTCGATGCAAACACCCACAGTGCCACTCGATGATTCTGGAGCGGGCGTTTCTATGCGAACACACGTTGATCGGGTTTATTGGCTTTCAAAAAGTTGGGAAGACCTGCCTGATAGCCGCATTGTGTAAATATCTGGACTATGCGGTGCCAGGGTGTCAATTGTTGCTTCGCGATTGCGAGGAAGCGTATTTTCGGCGTGAGTTGAAGAGCTATTTGAATGGGTTTACGTTAAAGCAAACGAATATTCGCGGAATTAACAAAGTCAATCCGACGATTTATCTGGAGGACGGCGAACGACCTGCGCGAATGCTCACCTTTGTCGATATCTCCGGTGAGGCGTTTAATAACGACGAAGGAAAATTTAATCCGGAACTGATGGAGAACAATTTTCGCGCGATTGCAGAATGCTCTTTGTATGTCTTCTGCACGTCGCTTATGGCGTTTGAAGCGAGCGACTTTGGTAGCATGCAATTATCCCTCGGTAACTTTATCAACCACATAACCCGAACGGGCAGCCGGGCGACGCCCAGCCCGATTTTAATCGCGGTTATGCAGATGGACGAACCGAC
>OFJB01001004.1_pt1 | contig 11934 bp, 10 predicted proteins | sample 1775081 | NCBI WGS metagenome assembly OFJB01 (sample SAMN08195771, study PRJEB24354) | sludge metagenome | isolation source: initial sludge from phenol fed wastewater aerobic bioreactor | place: India: Nagpur | collected 2016-06-05 | reverse complement strand
CGAGGCCAAGGTCGCCGCCGACGAGAAGAAGGTGGCCGAGACGCCCGTCGTCGACCTCGCCCCGATCGAGAAGCGCATCGCCGCGATCGAGGCCGCGCCCGCCCTGAAGCTTCCCGCCGACCTCGCCGCCCGCGTCGACACGCTGCAGAAGGCGGCCGAGGAGCGCCTCGCCGCCGCCAAGACCTCGGTCGCCGAGGGTCTCGCCAAATTACCGGCCGCCGACGGCGCCACCCTCGCCGATCTCGCCTCCCGGGTCGACGCCGCCATCGCCGCCGCCCGCGAGAGCGCCGCCGCCGAGGTCGCCGCGCTCTCCGCCCGTCTCGACGCCACCCGCGAGGATCTGAAGGCGCGCGGCGCCGACGGAGGCGAGGCCGCCAAGGCCGCGCTCGCCGACGCCGCCACCCGCCTCGCCGCCGAGGTCGAGAAGCAGAAGGCCGAGGTCGCCGCCGCCCTCGACGGCATGCGCCAGCGCCTCGGTGGCGTCGAGGGCCTGCGCGCCGAGGTCGACGGGCTCGTCGGCCGTCTCGGTGGTCTCGAGACCTCCAACACCGAGGCCAAGGCCGATCGCGGCCGCATCGCCGAGAGCCTCGACCAGACGCTCGAGGCGACCGAGGGCCGCGTCGGCTCGATGGAATCGAAGCTCGCCAAGATCGAGGCCGGCGCCGAGGCCGCCACCAAGGCCCAGGCCGAGGCGGTCTTCGCCGTCGCCCTGGCCGACCTCAAATCCGCCGTCGACGCCGGCCGCCCCTTCGGCCCCGAATGGGAGGTGGTGAAGCGCGCCGCCCCCGAGGGCGTTCCGACGCTCGCTCCGCTCGAAGCCTTCGTCGCCACCGGCGTGCCCTCGCCGACGAAACTGCGCGAGGACCTGCCCAAGGTCGCCCGCGCCATGGTCGAGGCCGACGAGGCGGCGAGCGCCGGCTCCGGCTTCCTCGACCGGATGATGAGCCACGCCGCCTCGATCGTCCGCGTCCGGCCGGCCGGCGAGAGCGCCGGCGAGAGCCTCTCCGCCAAGGTCTCGCGGATCGAGAGCCGGCTGGCGAGCGGCGATCTTCCCGCCGCGCTGGCCGCCTGGAAGGCCCTGCCCGACGGCGCCCGCGCGGTCTCGGCGAAATGGGGCGCCGCGCTCGAGGCCCGTGTCGCCGTCGACGCCGCGCTGGCCGCCCAGACCGCCGGTGTCGTCTCCAAATTGTCCCAACCGAAGTGAGGGTCCGAAGATGATCCGTCTGCTCGTCTTCCTCGCCGCCCTCGTCGGCCTCGCCTTCGGCTTCTCCTGGCTCGCCGACCATCCCGGCGAGGCCTCGATCACCTGGTTCGGCCAGCGCGTCGAGACCGACACGACCACGCTCGGCATCGGTCTGGTGGTGTTGGTCGTCGTCGTTCTGATCGTCCTGGCGATCGTCCGCCTGATCTGGAACGCCCCCGGCTCGATCGGCTCCTTCTTCGGCCGCCGCCGCCGCGAAAAGGGCTGGGCGGCCCTGTCGCGCGGCATGATCGCCGTCGGCGCCGGCGACCTCGGCACCGCCGTCAAGGCCTCCGCCGATGCCCGCGCCCATCTCGGCGACGAGCCGCTGGCGCTCCTGCTCGAGGCGCAGCAGGCCCAGCTCCTCGGCGATCGCGGCACCGCCCGCCGCGCCTTCGAGACCATGCTCGACGATCCCCGCACCCGCCTCCTCGGCCTGCGCGGCCTCTATGTCGAGGCTGTGCGCTGGGGCGACGGCCCCGGCGCCGCCCATTACGCCGAGGCCGCCCACCGCGCCGCCCCGCGTCTCGCCTGGGCCGGTCAGGCCCTGGTCGAATATCGCACCCGCGGCCGCGACTGGCAGGGCGCCCTCGAGGCGATCGATCAGAACCGCCGCCACGGCATCATCGACAAGCCCGCCGCCCGCCGCCTGCGCGCCGTGGTGCTGACCGCCGATGGGCTCGAGCGCGAGAGCTCCGCCCCCGACGTGGTGCGCGGCACCGCCCTCGAGGCGCACGGCCTCGCCCCCGATCTGGTGCCGGCGGCGACCCTCGCCGCGCGGCTCTGCGCCCGCGCCGGCGATCTGCGCAAGGCCGGCCGCGTCCTCGAGGCCGCCTGGAAGGTCGCGCCCCATCCCGAGATCGCCGAGGCCTACGCTCATCTGCGGCCCGGCGACGGCGCTCGCGATCGCCTCGCCCGGGTCACCAAGCTGACCGAGATCCGCGCCAATCACCCCGAAGGCGTGATCGCGCTCGCCCGCGCCCAGATCGAGGCTCAGGACTTCGCCGCCGCCCGCGCCGCGCTGAAGCCGATCCTCGCCGACGGCGCCACCCGCCGGGTCTGCCTGTTGATGGCCCGGATCGAGGAGGGCGAGGGCGGCACCCCCGGCGCCGTGCGCGGCTGGCTGACCCGCGCGGTCCACGCCCCCCGCGATGCCGCCTGGGTCGCCGACGGCTTCGTCTCCGACCATTGGGCCGCGGTCTCGCCGATCAACGGCCGTCTCGACGCCTTCGAATGGAAGATCCCGCCCGAGGACGTCGCCGCCCTCGCCTGGGAGGATCCCGCCGACGAGGCCGACGAGACGCTCGCGCTCTCCGGCTCGATCGTGCCGGTCGAGACGGTCCGCACCGCCGTCGAGCCCGCCGCCGCGCCGCCCGCGCCCGAACCGGCCCCCGTGGCTCAGGCCCCGGCTTCGACTCCGACTGCGGCCCCCGCGCCGGTGACCGTCGTCGAACCGCCGGCCGCCCCGCCCGAGACCCCGGCCGAGGCCCCCGTCGCGAGTGCCGAGCCGTCCGCCCCCGAGGCCACGTCGGCGCCGAAGGCGGCTCCCGCGAACCCGGCCCGGCCGAGCGCCGAGATCGTCGAGCTTCAGCCGCACATGCCCGACGATCCCGGCCCCGATCTGACCGAGACGCCGCCGGCACCGAAGCGGTTCCGCCTGTTCTCCTGACCGGCGATCCCGAACGAGAGACGACGAAGGCCGGCGCTCACCCCGCCGGCCTTTTGCGTTCGCGCTCCGTCGAAGCCGGTGGAAGCCCCGCCAACGCGAAAAGGGCCGGATCGCTCCGGCCCTTTCGAAGAATGTCGATCGCGGCGCCGATCACTCGGCGGCGGCGACGGTCTTCTTGTCCTGGCGCTCGACGATACGAGCCTTCTTGCCGGTCAGGCCGCGCAGGTAATAGAGCTTGGCGCGACGCACCTTGCCGCGACGGACCACCTCGACGCCCTCGATGAGAGGGGTGTAGCACGGGAACACGCGCTCGACGCCCTCGCCGTAAGAGATCTTGCGGACGGTGAAGCTCTCGTTGAGACCGGAGCCGGCGCGGGCGATGCAGACGCCCTCGTAGGCCTGCACGCGGGTGCGCGAGCCTTCGACGACGCGCACGTTGACGCGGACGGTGTCGCCCGGCGCGAAGTCGGGGATCTTGCGCTTTTCGGCGATGGCCGCGGCCTGCTCGGCCTCGAGCTGTTCGATGATGTTCATGGTCGTCACCTGTTCGGAATTTGCGTTGCCTATACTCGAAGTCCGTCGCCTTGTCATGCCCCCGTCGTGACTTTGGGGCCGAGAAGGCCGTGATTCGTCATTTCCTGGTCCCACCCGTCGCGTGCGCGGCTTCCCACGCCCGCCACAGGTCCGGGCGCCGGTCCCGGGTGATCGCCTCCGACTGCGCGTGTCGCCAGCGCGTGATCGCCTTGTGATCGCCCGAGGTGAGCACCTCCGGGATCCTCCGCTCCTCCCAGACCTGGGGCCGGGTGTAGTGCGGATATTCCAGGAGCCCGGTCTCGAAGCTCTCCTCGCAACCGGACTCGCGTTGTCCCATCACCCCGTCGAGGAGGCGGACGACCGCGTCGAGCACGATCATCGCCGCGACCTCCCCGCCGGAGAGCACGTAGTCGCCGACCGAGACCTCGATCAGCTCGCGCCCCTCGATCACCCGCTCGTCGACGCCCTCGAAGCGTCCGCACAGAGCGACGAGACCGGGTCCCGCCGCCAGGTCGCGAACGAAGCCTTGCGTCAGCGGCCGGCCGCGCGGGCTCATCAGGAGCCTCGGACGGTCGTCGGCGCCGATCGAGTCCAGCGCCCGGCCGACCACGTCGGCCCTGAGCACCATCCCCGGTCCCCCGCCCGCCGGCGTATCGTCGACGGAGCGATGACGATCGGTGGCGAAGTCGCGGATCTGAACGGTCTCGAGCCCCCAGATCCCCTTCTCCAGCGCCTTGCCCGCCAGAGCCGAACCGAGCGGCCCCGGGAACATCTCCGGATAGAGCGTGAGCACGGTCGCGGAAAATCCGGTCACGCCCCACGCTCCCCCTCGGACGCGGACGGGTCGGCCCCGTCCTCGCCCGCTTCCGGCTTCGCCTCCGCGAGGAAGCCCTCCGGCAGCTCGGCCACCACCCGTCCCGCCTTCACGTCCACCACCGGCACGAAGGCCCGGGTGAACGGCAGGTAGAAGCTGGCGCCCGCCGCCGGGCGGATCTCCAGGAGATCGCCGGCGCCGTAGTCCGGCACCGCCACGATCGTCCCGATCGTCGCCCCGGCCGCGTCGACCACGGCGAGCCCGATCAGGTCGGCGTGGTAGAAGGTCTCCTCGTCCTCCGTCTCCGGCAGCGCCGAACGGGGGATGGTGAGATCGCGGTTGGTGAGCGCCTCGGCGGCGTTGCGATCGGTGACCTCGCGGAACTTGACCACCAGCATGTCGCCTTGGGTCCGCATCCGCTCGATCGTCAGTCGCCGGCCGTCGGGAAGCGACAGCGGGCCGTAGTCGCCGATGGCGTCCATCGGCTCGGTGAAGGCCTTGACCCGCACTTCGCCGCGAATGCCGTGGGCGGCGCCGACGCGGCCGACGAGGATCGGTTCATCGCTCATGACGGTTCACCTCGCCCTCGTCGCCCCGGTCGATCGCTCACTCGGCGGTGGCGGCGGCCAGCGCCTCGGCCTTCTTGGCCTTCTCGGCGGCGCGCTCCTGGGCCTTCTTGCCCGGGACGGCGGCCTGCGGGTTGTTGCGGGCCTCGCGCTTCATCAGGCCGGCGGTGTCGAGGAAGCGGGCGACGCGATCGGTCGGCTGGGCGCCGACGGACAGCCAATGGGTGATGCGCTCGGCGACCAGGGACACGCGATCGGCCGAATCCTTGGCCAGCATCGGGTTGTAGGTGCCGACCTTCTCGATGAAGCGGCCGTCGCGGGGCGAACGCGCGTCGGCGACGACGATGCGATAGACCGGGCGCTTCTTGGAGCCACCACGGGCGAGACGGATCTTGAGCGACATGGCTCTTCCTTTCTTGTGATCTTCGACTGTTCGTGTGACCCGAACCGAGGTTCGGGGAATTCCGAAACCTTCCACCCCGCCGCCCGCTCCGAGCGACGCTCGCGAGTGGATCGGCGGGAGAAACTCACTTCTTCCTGAACCCCGGGGGCAGCGGGCCCTTCGGCAGTCCCATGCCCGGAAGCCCCATGCCCTTCGGCAGGGTCGGCAGGCCGCCCATCCCGCCGAGGCCACCGGGCGGCAGCTGCGGCATCTGGCCGGACTTGGCCATGGCTTCCAGTTCCGCCGGATCGACCTGCGGCATGCCGCCGCCGAGCAGAGAGCCCAACCCGCCGAACATGCCGCCCTTCTTCTTGCCCATGGCCTTCATCATGTCGGCCATCTGGCGATGCATCTTGAGGAGCTTGTTGACGTCCTCGACCCGGGTGCCGGAGCCGGCGGCGACGCGACGCTTGCGGCTGGCGGCGAGGAGTTCGGGCTTGCGGCGCTCCTTCGGCGTCATCGAGCGGATGATCGCCACCTGACGGTCGAACACCTTCTCGTCGAGACCGTCGAGCTGGCCCTTCATCTTGCCCATGCCGGGCAGCATCCCCATGATGCCCTTCATGCCGCCGAGCTTCTTCATCTGCCCGAGCTGATCGGCGAGATCGTCCAGGTCGAACTGACCCTTCTTCATCTTGGCGGCCATGTCGGCCGCCTTCTTCATGTCGATCTCTTGCGCGGCCTTCTCGACCAGCGCGACGATGTCGCCCATGCCGAGGATGCGGCCGGCGATGCGGGCGGGATCGAAATCCTCGAGCGCATCGGCCTTTTCGCCGACGCCGACCAGCTTGATCGGCTTGCCGGTGACCGCGCGCATCGACAGCGCGGCGCCGCCGCGGCCGTCGCCGTCCATGCGGGTCAACACGATGCCGGAGATGCCGACGCGCTGATCGAAGGACTTGGCGAGATTGACCGCGTCCTGGCCGGTGAGGCTGTCGGCGACCAGCAGGATCTCGTGCGGCCGGGCGATCTTCTTGATCTCGGCCATCTCGAGCATCAGCGGCTCGTCGATGTGGGTGCGGCCGGCGGTGTCGAGCACGACCACGTCGTAACCGCCGAGACGGGCGGCCATTTCGGCGCGCTCGGCGATCTGGGTCGGGGTCTGGCCGGCGACGATCGGCAGCGTGTCGACGCCGATCTGCTCGCCGAGGACGCGCAGCTGCTCCTGCGCCGCCGGACGGCGGGTGTCGAGCGAGGCGAGCAGCACCTTGACCTTGTTGCGCTCGGTCAGCCGCTTGCCGATCTTGGCCGAGGTCGTCGTCTTGCCCGAGCCCTGGAGGCCGACCATCATGATCGCGACCGGGGCCGGCGCATGCAGATCGATCGGCTTGGCTTCCGAGCCCAGCGTCTCCACCAGCACGTCGTGGACGATCTTGATGACCTGCTGACCCGGGGTGACCGAGCGCAGCACCTCGTGGCCGATCGCCCGGTTGCGCACCTTGTCGGTGAAGGACTTCACCACGTCGAGGGCGACGTCCGCCTCGATCAGGGCGCGACGCACCTCGCGCATCGCCTCGCCCACGTCGGCCTCGGAGAGGGCGCCGCGGCGGGTGAGCTTGTCCAGAATGCCGGAAAGGCGTTCGGAGAGGGTGTCGAACATGGGCTGTCGGTCCCGGTTGTCTCGGCCCGTCGCCCGCGTTCGCGAACCCCCAAGCGGAAACGCGCCCGCGGGCGCATCGCGCTGGCGGACGGTGACCTCCGAGGTCTTGACGGTATGCCTCGGTCGGCGGATCGACGACGGAGTCGACGAGAATGGCGCGACGGTTACCCGCCGCCGCGCCGAGAGTCAAGGTCCGCGCCGATTTTCACGCGCGACGCGGTGCCTCCGCCCGTGCCGGGACGCCGGTCGCGACGGGACGCGCCCGGCGCCTCGCTCCTCACTTCACGAAGACGTAGACGTCCACCACCACCCGATCCTCCGGCGAGGCGAGCGCGTCCCCGTCGTATTGCTCGAGAATGGTCTTGGCCTCGACGCCGCGCTTGGCCAATTCGTCGTCGATCCGGCCGTAGACCTCCTCGAGGTCGTCGAGCGGCCCGTTGTGACGGAACCGGAGCGCCTTGCCGCCCGGCGATCGGCCGGCCTTCACCCCCTTGGGCAACTTGCCCTTGGGCGGCGCGGAGACCGGCAGCATCGCGCGGAAGCCGACGTCGTCGCTGTCGCTCTCGATATATTCCACCAGCGGCGCGCCGGGCTCGGCGATGCCGAGCTTCTTCGCCGCCTGAGCCAGGGCGGCGAAGACCGAGCCGAGCTTCTCCGCGGCCGGATCCCACGTGGTGACCCCGGTCACGAACAGAACCGGGCGAGGCGTCATCTCGACCTCCTCGGTGGTCGGCCCCGTCTCGGTCGCCTCGGGCGCGGGAGCCGGAGCCGGCGCGGCCGGCGGTTCGGCGAGCGGGACGACCGGCTGTGCCGGAGCGGGAGCAGGAGCCGGCGTCGCGGCGGGGGCCTCGGGCTTCGGAGCGGCGGCCGGGGGCTCGGCCGGAGCGGCGGTCGAGGGCGCCACCGGAGCCGGCGCGGACGCGGCGGGGTCCGACGACTCGGGGGCCGTCGGCTTCGGCTCGGAGGTACCTTCGGCCGGCTTCGGCTCGGCCGGCTTCGCTTCGCTCTCGGCGGGGGCGGGGGTAGACGCGGCGGCGGGGGCTTCGGCCGGTTTCGGCGCCGACGATCCTTGCGTCTTCGGCGTCTCCAGCACGAACACCGGGCTCGGGGCGATCGGCGCGGGCACCGCCACCGGCGGCGGGCCGGGCGGCACCACCACCGGCGCCGGAACGACCGGCGGCTGCGTCACCATCGGCGGACCGCTCACCTGCGGCACCAGGACCGGCGCCGGGGCGACCGGCTGGGTGCCGATCGGCGGTTGACGCTCGATGGCGAGCGTCGGCGCGCCCGTCGTCTGTGCTACGGCCGCGCCGGCCACCGCCAGCATCGCGAGGCCCGAGGCCACGCTCGTCAGTCCCATCCGCAGGTCGAACCGCATGGCTCTCGTCTCCACCGATCGGGGGCTCGGCCCCGAATCGTCCGTTCGCCCGCACCATGGCACGCCGCCGCCGCCTTCGCGAGATCGTCGAGGCCCGGCGCGACGTCACGTCAGCGGAAACCGATCGGGCGCGGCGCCGCCTCCGCCCACGGGTGCTTCGGCCCGACCGCGCAGATCCGCTGCACGATCTTGGCGTTGCGCGTCACGGTGAGATCGGCCGGCAGTTCGCCCTGCTCGAAGGCGATCACCACGAGACCCTCGATCAGCGCCGGCGAGAGCAGCTCGTTCGGCTCCAGCAGGAAGGCCGGCTTCGACGGCTTGCCGTGCCGGCCCTGCCCGCGCGCGAAGGTCTCGTAGAGCAGCATCCCGTCCTCGGCGACGAGATCGCGCAGCACCGGGAAGAGCGGCCGGTGGAGATAGTTGGTGACGATCACCCCGGCGAAGCGGCGCCCCTGGAGCGGCAGCGCGAGACCGCCCTCCGCCTCGATGTCGTGCGCGACGATCTCGACGCCCGCCTCGCCCGCGAGATCGGCGAGGCCGGAGACGTCGCGATCGAGCCCCACCACCGGGTGGCCGAGCGCCAGCGCCCGCCGCAGATGCCGGCCGGCGCCGCAGGCGACGTCGATCACCGTCCCGCCCGGGGTCGCGCCGATCAGATGCCGCTCGATCCAATCGGAGGCCCGACCGTGTCCATGCGGGTTCACCGCGCCGGTTTCCGCGCTCTTCGCCTCGTTCATCGCTCGCCTCGCACTGGTCTTTTCACCGGAGTTTCGCCATATGTGGAGGATCGGCGACGGGCCATGCCCGCCGCCCGGTCGCGCATGCGTCGCGGCCGCCTCGAAGTTCTGGAGCGACCATGACCACCGCGATCCCCTTTCGCAAGATGAACGGGCTCGGCAACGACTTCCTCGTCTTCGACGCCCGCGCCGGCGCGCCGCGCCTGACGCCGGAGGAGATCGCTCGTCTCGCCGATCGCAGGACCGGCATCGGCTTCGACCAGATGATCACCATCGAGCGCTCGCCCGCCGGCGCCGACGCCTTCATGCGGATCGACAACGCCGACGGCGGCGAGGTCTCCGCCTGCGGCAACGCCACCCGCTGCATCGGCTGGGTGCTGATGCGCGAGAAGGGCAAGGACGCGGTCACCATCGAGACCCGCGCCGGCCTCCTCCATGCCGCCGACGCCGGCGCGCCGGAGATGGTCACGGTCGACATGGGGGCGCCGCGCCTGAAGTGGGACGAAATCCCGCTCGCCGAGCCCTTCGCCGACACCCGCGCCATCGAGCTGCAGATCGGCCCGATCGACGCGCCGATCCTCCATTCGCCCACGGCGGTGTCGATGGGCAATCCGCACGCGATCTTCTGGGTCGACGACGTCGAGGCCTACGACCTCGAGACCATCGGCCCGATGCTCGAGAATCACCCGATCTTCCCAGAACGCGCCAACATCTCGCTCGCCCACGTGACGAGTCCGGAGAGCCTGACCCTGAAGGTCTGGGAACGCGGCGCCGGCATCACCCGCGCCTGCGGCACCGGCGCCTGCGCCGCGGCGGTCGCGAGCGCCCGCACCCACCGCACCGGCCGCCGCGTCCGCGTGACGCTGCCCGGCGGCGACCTCCTCATCCATTGGCGCGAGACCGACGACCACGTCATGATGACCGGCCCGATCGAGACCGAGTTCGAGGGCGTGATCGATCGCGACACCCTGACCTGGGTCCGCAACGCGCCGGCGCGGGGAGCGGCGGAGTGAGCGTCGAACTGGTCACGCTCGGGTGTCGGTTGAACACGGCGGAATCGGAGACCATGCGCGAGCAGGCCCGCGCCGCGGGTCTCGACGACGTCGTGATCGTCAACACCTGCGCCGTCACCGCCGAGGCGGTGCGTCAGGCCCGCCAGACCATCCGCCGCACCCGTCGCGAGCGTCCCGGCGCCCGCATCGTCGTCACCGGCTGCGCCGCGCAGGTGGAGCCCGAGACCTTCGCCGCCATGGGCGAGGTCGATCTGGTGCTCGGCAACGACGCCAAGCTCGAGGCGGCCTCCTGGGGCGCGCTCGCCGACTTCGGCATCGGCGCGACCGAGAAGGTCCGGGTCAACGACATCTTCGCCGTCCGCGAGACCGCCGGCCACATGGTCCAGGGTTTCGAGGAGCACACCCGCGCCTTCGTCCAGGTCCAGAACGGCTGCGACCACCGCTGCACCTTCTGCATCATCCCCTACGGGCGCGGCAATTCGCGCTCGGTGCCGGCCGGCGCCGTAGTCGACCAGATCCGGGGACTGACCGAGCGTGGCTATCGCGAGGTGGTGCTGACCGGCGTCGACATCACCTCCTGGGGGGGCGACCTGCCGGGGGCGCCGCGGCTCGGCCGCCTCGTCGGCGCGCTGCTCGACCAGGTCCCGGCGCTCGAGCGCCTGCGCATCTCCTCGATCGATTCGGTCGAGGCCGACGACGAGCTGATCGAGCGCATCGGCGCCGAGCCGCGCCTGATGCCCCACCTCCATCTCTCGCTGCAATCGGGCGACGACCTGATCCTGAAGCGCATGAAGCGGCGCCACGGCCGCGCCGATTCGGTGCGGTTCTGCGCCGATCTCCGCGCCCGCCGCCCCGATCTCGTCTTCGGCGCCGATCTCATCGCCGGTTTCCCGACCGAGACCGAGGCGATGTTCGAGAACACGGTGCGACTCGTCGAGGACTGCGGCCTGACCTTCACCCACGTCTTCCCCTTCTCCGCCCGCCCCGGCACCCCGGCCGCGCGCATGCCGCAGCTCGAGAAGGCGGTGATCAAGGATCGCGCCGCCCGCCTGCGCGCCGCCGGCGAGGCCGCCTATGCCCGCCATCTCGATTCGCTGGTCGGCAGCGTGCAGCGCCTGCTGGTCGAGCGCCAGGGCATCGGCCGCACCGAAGGTTTTACCATTGCCGCCGTCGATGCAGGGCGCCCGGGCGAGATCGTCGAGGCCGCCGTCACCGGCCATGACGGAGAAAAGCTGATCGCGGCGGCGCCGGCCGCGCAGGCGGCCTGAGGACGGGCGGACAGGATGGCATTCGGCTTCATCAAGAAGGTCTTTTCCTTCGGCAGGAAGGAAGTGGCGGCGGAGCCGTCCGAGGAAGCACGGCCGCTGCCGGCGCCGGAAACAGGCGCGGACATCGTGGCCGAGGCGTCGGCACCGACGCCGCAGCCTGTCCCGGAAGAGCCAGCACCGGCCCCGACGCCCGCCGAGCCGGAGCCGGCGGAACCTGTTCCCTCCGAGCCGGCGGTTCCGGCCACGCCCGAAGTGCCGGCCGAACCGAAAGAGGTTCCGGCACCCGCACCTGTCGAGGTTCCTGCACCGCCGACGCCGCAGGAAGTGCCCACGCAGCGGGAAAGCGCGCCGGAAGCGCCTGTCGTCAGCGAGGCGCCAGCCCCGCCCGGGACACCTGCCGCGGCCGAGCCACCGCCGGCAGCGGAGCCGGACGCCTCCGGTCCTTCCGATCGTCTCCTTCTCAAGGAGGATGAGGCGGTCGCGGTCCCTCCCCCCTCTCCATTGAAAGAGGGGCAGGGCGGCGAAGCCGACCGGGGCGAGGCCGTCAGACCGCCGGAGGCTGCGGAAACGCCCCTTGCGGCCGTCACGCCCGCACCGTCGCCCAAAGCCGCTTCAGGCAAGGTGACGGTCGCCAAGAAGGTCGAGCAGAAGGCCGCGCCGCAGGAAACGCCGG
>OFJB01001003.1_pt1 | contig 11940 bp, 8 predicted proteins | sample 1775081 | NCBI WGS metagenome assembly OFJB01 (sample SAMN08195771, study PRJEB24354) | sludge metagenome | isolation source: initial sludge from phenol fed wastewater aerobic bioreactor | place: India: Nagpur | collected 2016-06-05 | reverse complement strand
CCGCACCCGGGCCGCCCGCAGCCATTGGCGCGCCGGTGCCCGGCGCCCCCCCCGCGCCCGGCCCGCCCGAGCCGCCCCCGCCCTCCACCAGTTTCAGGCGGTAGCGCGCCTCCTCGACCCCCTGGGCCGTCAGCATGGCGTTCAGCGCTTCGTACAGCGCGTGCATCTCGGCCGCAAATGGGCGGCCCATGTGGCGAATCCAGTGGCTGCGCACCTCCGGCGCCTCCGGCAGGGACTCCAGCACTTGCATCAGCGCCGCACAGAACACGTCGGGGCGAAACGGGTTCAGGTCCGCGCGCACCACGGGCAGGCCCAGCACCGAGCTCACCAGCGAATCGAGCACGCCCAGCGAGCGCTCGATCACCGGCATCGCGCTTTGCTGCAGGCGCGAGGCTTCGACAAAGCGCGCCACCTCGGCATCGTCCAGCAGGGCCAGGATCGAATCCTCGCGGTCGGGCGCACGCTGAGGCTCGGCGTCGGCTTCTTGCAGCAGTGCGCGGTCCACGCCCTGCATCAGGATCTGCGGGAACTCGGCGCGCAGCCGCGGTGCATAGCGCAGCAGCGCCGCGTGCGCATCCCCCAGCTGCAGCCGGCGCGCCACCGAGCGCGCACTGCGCCCCGCCTCCTCGATCGCACCACTGGCCGCCTGCACCGTGCGCTCCACCATGGGCGCGGCCTGCAGCAGCACCTCGCGCTTGCTGCGCTCGATCAGGGGGTTGTGGGCAGCGCGCATGGCCGGTCAGCGCGCCTGCGCGTCGAACGCGGCGTCCACCGGCACCTGCAGCGCCGTGGCCAGGTGATTGGTCTTGGCCGCCAGGCCGACGATGGCCAGCAACTGGGCGTATTGCTCGCCAGTCATGCCGCGCGCCCGCGCCGCCGCCGTATGCGAATGAACGCAATAGCTGCAGCCGTTGGCCACGGAAACGGCAATGTAGATCAGCTCGCGCGTCAGCGGATCGAGCGCACCGGCACCGCCCATGACCTGCTTGACCTCGGCCCAGGTGGACTGCAGCAGCGACGCATCGGCCGCCGCCAGGGCGCGCCAGAAGTTGTTGACGTGCTCGCTCTGGCGCGTGGCGCGGATGTCGTCGAACACCGCCTTTGCCTGCGGCTGCAGTGCGTCATCGGACAGAACCTGGACAGTCGACATGGTGCCTTCAGCGCCAGCGCGGCGCGCGAGTCTGGAATCGTGCCGTGATGAAGGGCCAAGCCCGCTCAGGCCGGCAGCGGCTGCGTCAAATATACCGCCTCGCGCCCCACGATCGGCTTGCGCGTGGGCATGAAGACGGTGCATTCATCACAGGGAGCCCGGATTTCGCCCGCCTCCCCGTCGGTGGCAATCAGCTCGCCCCGCGCAAAGGTTTCGAAACCCTCGAGCGGCCGCACAAAGCGGAATTCGGGTGTCTGCACCATGCAGGTGCGCAACAGTTCGAAACGCCGCTGGAGCACCGGCTCGCCGCTGGGCGCCGGCGCGTTGATCAGGCCGAAGTGCGCCAGAAAATCCAGCGCCGTACGGGTCGCCACCTCCGCGCTGGCGCGCAGGAAGTGCTGGCCGCACTCCACCACCAGGGCCACCCCGGCATCGCCGCCCGGCAGCCCGTGGCGCCCGTGCTGGATCAGCGGCGTGCCGCTGCCCAGGCCGCTGGGCATCACCAGGTGCGTGCACACCGCACCTCGTGCGCCCAAGGCCAACGCTGCCTGCGCGTTGCGCTCGAAGCCGGGATAGACCCAGAACGGCCCGCCGTCATGGCTGGTCGAGTGAATGTCCAGGATGTGATCGGCCGCGGCCACGACGGGGCGCAGCGCGCGGGCGCGGCGCAGCTCGGGGCTGTCCTCGGCGCCATCCAGCCAGTCGGCGGACCACACGCGATTGAGGTTGTGCACGAGCTGCCGGTTAGCAAACGGATCGTCGGCCTTGAACGCCTCGTAGGCTTGCACGTGGGCAAAGCTGACGGTCAGCGTGCCGATGAGCGGGCGCACCCCGGTGTCCAGCAAATGCGTGGCGGCCACCATGCCGCAGATCTCGTTGCCGTGCGTCAGGGCGTTGATCAGCACGTGCGGGCCCGGCCGGCCCGAATCAAAGCGATGCACGTAGTCGATGCCGGTGTTGCCGGCACGGTAGGCCGAGAGATCGCGCGGCAGCACTTCCAGGGCAGTGTCGTTGGACTTCATGGATGAACGCGGGGATTGGGCGGGTGGCCGCGCGCGCTTCGCGCACAATCGGCGCATGGCCAAAGCATTGCAGGATATCGCGTTTTCCATGCTCGATCTGGTCGCGGTGCGCCAGGGGCGACCGGTGGCCGACGCCCTGGCGGTGGCGCTGGCCACGGCCCGGCACGCCGAGCGCCTGGGTTTGGTGCGCTACTGGATGGCCGAGCACCACAACATGATCGGCATCGCCTCGTCGGCCACGGCGGTGCTGGTGGGCCACATCGCCGGCGGCACCGAACGCATCCGCGTGGGCTCCGGCGGTGTGATGCTGCCCAACCACGCGCCGCTGGTGGTGGCCGAGGCCTTCGGCACCCTGGCCGAGCTGTACCCCGGTCGCATCGACCTGGGCCTGGGCCGCGCGCCCGGCACCGACCCCATGACCATGCGCGCGCTGCGCCGCGACCGCGTGGAGACGGTGGAGGACTTTCCGCGCGACGTGGCCGAGTTGCAGCACCTGCTGGACGCGCCCCGGCCCGGCCAGAAGTTGATCGCCACGCCCGGCGCCGGCACGCGCGTGCCCATCTGGCTGCTGGGCTCCAGCCTGTTTTCGGCCCAGCTGGCGGCCGAGCGCGGCCTGCCCTATGCCTTTGCCTCGCACTTCGCCCCCGCGCTGCTGGGGCCGGCCATCGACCTGTACCGCCGCCTGTTCAAGCCGTCGGCGCAATGCGAGCGACCCTATGTGACGATCGGCGTGCCGGTGGTGGCCGCACCCACCGACGAGGAGGCCATCCACCTGGCCGGCAGCGTGTTCCAGCGCGTGCTGGGCATCCTGCGCGGCGAGCGCGGCCTGCTGCAGCCGCCGCAGGAAGGCTTCTTCGCGCGCCTGACCGAGGCCGAGCGTGCCGGCATTGCCGACTTCCTGGCCTGCGCCGTCATCGGCGGCCCCGCCACCGTGCGCGCCGGCCTGCAGGCCCTGGCCGAGCAGACCGACTGTGACGAAATGATGCTGGTGTGCGACGTGTACGACCCCGCGCTGCGCCTGCGTGCGCTGGACATTGCCGCGGCCGCACGCGCGATCGGGCCGAAGGCAACGCTGAACAAGTCTCTGCGATGGCGCGCGCCCTGATTTGGGATGGGCTGCAAGGCGCAAACCACAGCGATAGCCATAGCTATCGCGAGGATTTGCAACGCCGCAGACCGCCCAAAGCGGGGATGCGCGGCGCGCAGGGGACTTGTTCAGCGTTGCCCCAAGCCCCATGCCAGGGCCTTGCGTGCAGTGCGTCGTTTTTCGCAAAGCCTGCGTCGCTTGGCGCCAAGACGCCAAGGGGCCGCCTGCGAAGAATCGCCCTCTCCATCAAGACGAGGGACACATTTCCATGTTCAATCACCAACGCATTGCCTTGGCTGCGGCCGCGCTGGCTGCGTCGCCGGCGGCAGTCTGGGCGCAGGATGCGCCTTGCATCATCAACGGCGTGCCGATACCCGTGGTTTCCACTCACCAGGGCGTCGAGGTGGGTACCGCCAACACCACCTGCCACACCGGCACCCTGGGCGCCGGGCGAGGCAACTATTCGGGCGAGCGCGGCAGCATTGCCGTGGGCATGAACAACGAGGTGCAGGGCGAGTACGGGTTCGGGGCAGGCAACCACAACATCGCCAACGGTGTTCAGAGCATGGCCCTGGGCGCCCTGAACGAGGCCCACGGCCTTGCCAGCACCGCCGTGGGCAACCGCAGCATCGCCAACGGCGACTACAGCACCGCGCTGGGCCGGGGCAACCACTCGGACGGCGAGGCCAGCACCGCAGTGGGCACCGACAACCGGGCCGAAGGCGCGCGCAGTACGGCCCTGGGCTGGACCAACGTTGCCAGCGGCGACGCCAGCACCGCCGTGGGCCGCAGCAACACCGCCAGCGCCACCAACGCCACGGCCCTGGGCCGGGGCAACGAGGCCACCTCCGTGCGCAGCCTGGCCACGGGCTACAGCAACCATGCGACGGCCCAGCAGGCCGCGGCCGTGGGCGACAGCAACCGCGCCACCGCGCAAAGCGCCGCCGCTTTCGGCATCGGCAACACCGCGGGCAGCGCCAACGCCACCGCCCTGGGCACCAACAACCAGGCCACGGCCGCGCGCAGCACCGCCATCGGCTATGACAGCCGGGCCACGGCGCAGGACAGCGTGGCCATCGGCAGCGGCGCGCGCAACGACCGGGCTGCCACCGTGTCGGTGGGCGCCGCGGGCCAGGAGCGGCAGATCGTCCACCTGGGCGCCGCCACGCAGATGACCGACGCCGTGAACCTGAGCCAGGTGCATGCCCTAAGCCTGGCCCTGGGCGGGGGCGCCAGCTACACGGGCGGCACGCTGATGGCGCCTACCTACACCATCCAGGGTGCGGCCTACACCAACGTGGGCGCGGCCTTCGATGCGGTAGACGAGCGCCTGACGGCGCTGGGCAGTGGCAGCAGCGGTGGTGGTGTGCAGGGGCCGCCCGGCCCTCCGGGGCCTCCTGGACCGCAGGGGCCGCAAGGTCCCCAAGGGGTGCCTGGCAACGGTGGCGGCAATGGCGGCAGCGGCATCGACGCCGCCCAGGCGCAGGCCATCGCCGACGCAGGCGATGCGACCACGCTGGCCAGCGCCCAGCACTACACCGACCAGCGCATCACCAGCATCAATGCGGTGACCACCGACTACGTGCAGGGCGCGGCGGACAGCGCCCGCGACCAGGCCAACGCCTACACCGACCAGCAGGTGGACGGCCTGCGCCAGGAGCTGGGCGGGCGCATCGACCGCCTGGACAAGAAGGTGGAAGGCGTTGGCGCGATGGCGATGGCTGCATCCAGCCTCGTCTTCAACCCTGCGGGCGGCGACAGGCAGGTGGCCCTGGCGGTGGGCACCTACAAGGGTTCGCAGGCGGTGGCGCTGGGCATGTTCGCGCGTGCGCCGGTGCTGGGCAAATCGGCAGTGGTCAACCTGAAAGTCTCGGCCGCGCGGCGCGCGGGCGCGGGCGCTTCTGCGGGAGCGAACTGGTCATGGTGAAGCCCGCTGCCCGGTGGTGAGCGGGTTTTTGGGGAACGCAGGGGCATCGCCACTCCTGCTTTGATAGCTTCCAGCGCTCGTCTGGTGGGCGCTGGAAGCCTTTTTTATCTTTGTTTTTTTGAAGGAGACTCCCATGTCCCGATTTCCCGTTTTGCGACGCCGCAGCCTGCTGCTGGGCGCCGCGGCGTCCGCCGCATTGGCTGCCTGTGGCGGTGGTGGCAGCGATGGCCCAGGCGAAGGTGCCCCCGGCGAAGGTGCCCCCGTCTGGCGCATGCCCGCCGAGATCGAGCCGCAGCGGGCCGTGATGCTGGCCAGCATGGACTTCGACTACAAGCACGGCTGGTCCACGCTGGAGGTGCAGGCCACGATGATCGCCGCGCTGGCGCAGACCACGCAGGTCGTCTACCTCGTCAACGGAACCGAGGACCGCGAGCGCATGGAGCAGGCGCTGATGGCGCAGAGCATGGCAGCCGAGGACATCGCCGGGCGCGTGGAGTTCAGGGTGGTTCAGCATGCCGAGCTGTGGATACGCGACTACGGCGGCATCTTCCTGACCGATGGGCGCGGCAACGTGCGCGTGGTGGATTTCGACTTCGACGGCTATGGCTACAACGCCTTTAGCGGCCCCTACACCAACGATGCCTATAACTATGACAACGACCTGGCCGTGCGCGTGGCGCAGGCGTTCGGCGCCGAAAGCCTGCGCTCGCCCCTGGTGTGCGAGGGCGGCAACCTGCACTTCAACGGCCGGGGCACGGTGATCGCCGTGCTGGGCGACGGCACCGAGGGCGTGGGCCTGCTGGGCCGCAACAAGGGCTGGTCGGCGGCGCAGATCGAGGCGGAGTTGAAGCGCGTGTTTGGCGTGACCAAGGTGATCTTTCTCAAGCGCAACATGCCCACCGACGCGCACACGGTGATGCAGACGCCCTACGAGATGCCCGGCGGCGAATGGGCCTACAACGTGGGCGTGACGCACATCGACGAGATGATTGCCTGGGTGGACGAGCGCACGCTGCTGTTGCCCGAGGTGACGGATGCCGAGCTGGCCGCCGCCGTGGCGGCGGGCGACCCGGTGACGCAGATCGCGCACGACGTGCTGCAAGAGGCGTATGCGATCCTGAGCGCGGCGACGGACCAGGACGGGCGCCCTTTCACCATCGTGCGCGTGCCGGAACCCGGCCCCATCGTCATCCAGCTCACGCCCGACGACGAGGCGTGGTGGATGATCGAGGACATGAACCAGCACCCCGTGCACCGCCTGAAGGGCGCGGAGCGTTTTGCCAACGAGGAGCCGGTGAACTACCTGCTGCCCGCGAGCTACATGAACTATGTGGTGGCCGATGGCGTGGTGCTGGTGCCGCGCTTCTACCGGCCGGGGCGTGACGCGGGACTGATCGAGAAGGACGCGGCATTCGCCAAGATCATCCAGGCGCAGTATCCGGGCCGGCGCGTGGTGCAGATCGGCGTGGACGCGGTGCTGGCCGGCGGCGGGGGCATGCACTGCATCACGCAGCAGATTCCGCGCACGTCGCTGGTGTGATGGGGATGGACCGGCGCCAGCACGCGCTGTTCAGGCGCTTTCCCATCGACGGCAGCGCCGCCGTGGACGGGCGGATGCTGCCCACGCCCTACCACGTGTATGACGGCACGCTGTGGATGTTGGGCGGCACTGCCGACGCGGGCGCGGCGGCTTCTCTGGTGGGCGAAGGACTGGTGCCGCTGCTGGACACGAAAGGCCGCGCGCTGATGGCGGTGTGGGTGGGCGATTTCACGCAGGCCAGCCTGGGACCGCACCAGGAGCTGCAGTTGTCCTTGTTCGCCAGTACGCGGCCGCTGCCGCCCGTGGTGGACCACCCTTTCGCCATTCACCGTGCGCTGCTGGTGCAGCCCGGGGTGCGCATGGTGTGCGTGGCCCTGTGGAACAGCACACCGCAGGTGGCGCACTACAACGCCGGACACCTGGGCCTGAACGCGCATGTGGCAGAGGGCCGGCTTGCGCAAGAGGAGGGCGGACTCTGGTCGTTTCGTTTCGAGCGGCCCGACGGCGCGCTGCTGGCCGAAGGGGGCGTGCGGCAGGCCGTGCGGTCGTCCCCTGCGGTGGGCTGGCGCCTGCTGCGGCACATGGGCCTGCAAGGCGCATGGCGCCTGCTGCGCTCGCCATACCTCAGCGTGCGAGTGGCAGCACCAGGCAGCCAGGGTGTGGCCCAGACTCACACGCACAGCGACCGGCAGGCGGTGCGGCCGTGGGCTTCGGGGGATGGCGTTGCCATAGCGCATCCCCGCTATGCGCCGCTGGATTTTTGCGGCGCGTTCGTGCAGCACATGGCGGGGCTGCGTTTCGTCTATCTGCGACCCCTGTAGTTTCAGGCCGCACGCCCAGAGCGGGCACACTCATGCCATGAGGCGCCCACGCGCCAGGTGGATGCCGGTCCCCGCCGTCGACACAAGCACAGTCGGGCATCGATTGATGTCACACGTCGATCGCCGTCGCCGATCCGGCCCGCTTGCGCAGCTCGAACTTCTGGATCTTGCCGGTGCTGGTCTTGGGCAGCTCGCCGAACACCACGGCGCGCGGCACCTTGAAGCCGGCCAGGTGCTGCTTGCAGTGCGCGACGATGTCGGCCTCGCTGACCTGGGCGCCGGCCTTCAGCTCGATGAAGGCGCAGGGGGTTTCGCCCCACTTCGGGTCGGGCTTGGCAACCACCGCCGCGGCCAGCACCGCGGGGTGGCGGTACAGCACGTCTTCCACCTCGATCGACGAGATGTTCTCGCCGCCCGAGATGATGATGTCCTTGCTGCGGTCCTTGATCTTGATGTAGCCGTCGGGATATTGCACCGCCAGGTCGCCCGAATGAAACCAGCCGCCGGCAAAGGCCTCGGCCGTGGCGGTGGGGTTCTTCAGGTAGCCCTTCATGGCGATGTTGCCGCGGAACATGATCTCGCCCATGGTTTCGCCGTCCAGCGGCACGGGCTGCATGGTCTCGGGGTCGATCACGCGCGCGTCGCGCTGCAGGTGGTAGCGCACGCCCTGGCGGGCGTTCAGGGCCGCGCGCTCGCCGATGGGCAACTCGTCCCAGCGTTCATGCTTGGCACACACCGTGGCCGGGCCGTAGACCTCGGTCAGGCCGTACACGTGGGTCAGATCGAAGCCCATCTGCTCCATGCCCTCGATCATCGAGGCCGGCGGCGCCGCGCCCGCCACCATGCACTTGACGCCGCGCGGCACGCCCACCTTCAACTCGTCGGGTGCGTTGACCAGCAGGCCGTGCACGATCGGCGCGCCGCAGTAATGCGTGACGCCGTGCTGCCGGATGGCGTCGAAGATCGCCTTGGCCTCGACGCGGCGCAGGCACACGTTGACCCCCGCGCGCGCCGCCACCGTCCACGGAAAGCACCAGCCGTTGCAGTGGAACATGGGCAGCGTCCACAGGTAGACCGCGTGCTTGGGCAGGTCCCACTCGAGGATGTTGCTGATGGCGTTGGTGGCCGCGCCGCGGTGGTGATAGACCACGCCCTTGGGGTTGCCGGTGGTGCCGCTGGTGTAGTTCAGCGCGATGGCATCCCATTCGTCGGCCGGATACGCCCACTCGAAGCCGGCATCGCCCTGCCCCACGAAGGCCTCGTAGGTGGTGCTGCCGATGGGATCGCCCGCGCCGTACAGCGCGTCCTCCACGTCGATCACCAGCATCGGCGCCTTCGACTGGCGCAGCGCCAGCGCCTTCTTCATCACGCCGGCAAATTCCGGATCGACGATCACCACCCTGGCTTCGCCGTGGTCCAGCATGAAGGCCACGGCCTCGGGGTCGAGCCGGGTGTTCAGCGCGTTCAGCACGGCGCCGGCCATCGGCACGCCGAAATGCACTTCCACCATCGGCGGCGTGTTGGGCAGCATCACGGCCACCGTGTCGTTCTTGCCCACCCCGGCTTTTTGCAGCGCGCTGGCAAGCTGCCGGCAGCGGCGGTAGGTCTGGCCCCAGCTCTGGCGCAGCGCCCCGTGCACGACGGCCAGGCGGTCCGGATAGACCTCGGCGGCGCGCTGGATGAAGGCCAGGGGCGTCAGGGGTGCGAAGTTGGCTTCGGTGCGGGGCAAATCGGTATCGAAAATCGAGGGCATCGCAAGGCTCCGGCAGGTGAACCTGCCCATGATAGACAAATGGGCTGACGCCCCCCTTGCGCGACAATCGCCCGGTGGCCATTCCCCAGCATTTCATCCAGGAGCTTCTGGCGCGCGCCGACGTGGTGGAAATCGTCGGCCGCTATGTGCAGCTCAAGAAGACGGGGGCCAATTTCTCGGGCCTGTGCCCGTTTCACGGCGAGAAGACGCCCTCCTTCACCGTCAGCCCGTCCAAGCAGTTCTATCACTGCTTCGGCTGCGGCAAGAACGGCAACGCCATCGGCTTTCTGATGGAGTTCACCGGTGCCGGCTTCGTCGAGGTGGTGCACGATCTGGCCCAGCAGTACGGCCTGCCCGTGCCCGAGGACGAGCGCAGCCCGGCCGAGCGCGCGCGCGCCGCGCAGGAGAGCGAACGGCGCGCCACCCTGACCGAGGTGCTCGAGCGCGCCGCCGACGCCTACCGCCGGCACCTCAAGGGCTCGCCCCGCGCCATCGACTACCTCAAGCAGCGCGGCGTATCGGGCGCGGTGGCGCGCGACTTCGGCCTGGGCTATGCACCCGAGGGCTGGCGCACGCTGGCCAGCGTGTTTCCCGACTACGCCGACCCCCAGTTGCAGGACAGCGGCCTGGTCATCGTCGGCGAGGACGACGCCGACAAGCGCTACGACCGCTTTCGCGACCGCATCATGTTCCCCATACGGGATGTCAAGGGCCAGGTGATCGGCTTTGGCGGACGCGTGCTGGGCGATGAAAAACCCAAGTACCTCAACTCGCCCGAAACCCCGGTGTTCCACAAGGGCCGCGAGCTGTACGGCCTGTTCGAGGCCCGGGGCGCGCTGCGCGAGCGTGGCTACGCCCTGGTGACCGAAGGCTACATGGACGTGGTGGCACTGGCCCAGCTGGGCTTTGCCAACGCCGTGGCCACCCTGGGCACGGCCTGCACGCCCGAGCACGTGCACAAGCTGTTTCGCTTCACCGACCAGGTGGTGTTCAGCTTCGACGGCGACGCCGCCGGCCGGCGCGCCGCGCACAAGGCGCTCGAGGCCGCCCTGCCCCTGGCCAGCGACACGCGCAGCATCAAGTTCCTGTTTCTGCCGCCCGAACACGACCCGGACAGCTTCATCCGCGCCGAAGGCGCCGCTGCCTTCGAGCAGGCGGTGCAGGCCGCCGTACCCCTGTCGCGCTTCCTGCTGGACGCCGCGGCGCAGGACGGCGACATGGAAACCGCCGAAGGGCGCTCGCACTTTGCCGCCCGGGCACGGCCCCTGTGGCAACTGCTGCCCGCCGGCGCCCTGGCCCAGCAGCTGCTGGGGGATATCGCCGCGCAGGTGCGCATCGGCGTGCACGAGTTGCAGCAGCTGTGGGGCCTGCGCACCTCGGATCGGGCCCAGCGCCCCCACGCCGGCAGCCGGTCCGGTACCGAGCACGGCGGGGCGCGCGGGCGCTCTGCGGCGCCACGCCCCCCGCCCGTGCGGGCCGCGACGGGGCGCGCCGCCCCCAGCAGCCGTGCCCATCGCGCCCTGCAGATCGTGCTGACGGCACCCGGCACCTGGCAGTCGCTGGGCAGCAGCGACCATCAGCTGCTGTGCGACCAAGCCGCCCCCTACGGCCCCCTGTTTGCCTGGCTCGACGGCCAGGTGCTGGAGCACGGCCCGCAGCCCTGGAGCGCCCTGCGCGAGGCCTTGCGCGGTCACGCCTGCGAGGAAGCGGCCGTGCGCGCCATCACGGGACTGCACGACGAGATCGACTCCGATCCCAGGGAGCTGCAGGACATCCTGCGCAAGGAGCGCCCCGAGTACCTGAAGCAACGCCTGGATGAAGCCATGGCCAGGGGTGACGTGGCGCGCTACCAGGCGCTGTTTCCCGAGTATGTGAGGGCCAAGGCCGAGGCGAACAAATCGCAGGCTGCTTGAGCGCCCACCCCTTGATTTTTGGCAAATTGTTATAATGTAGGGCTTGTCACCGGCAAGAGCGACAGCAGCACCTCCGGATCGGCTACCGCGTCATCGCAGCACGCGCCCCACGCACGGGGATGGCCATATCACCGCAAGGACTGCACCCCAAATGTTCGCCCGACCATCTTGCCCATGACGGTTGAGCGCCCACATAGGCTGCATGGCAGCCGGGGAGCCACCGCAGTGCCTTTCTTTTTGAATTGATTCCGATGGAACCTGCCAGGCCGGCCTTGCAACCGGTGGGCGGCTCCGATTCGTTCCGAGGTCGAACCATGCCCACCAGCGCCAAAACCGCCAAGTCCGCCACCAAGGCGAAAGCCGCCGCCGACGAGCTCGAACCCAAGGCTGCGCCCGCCAAGAAGGCCGGCCGCAAGGCCGCCGGCCCCGCCAAGGCCGGCGCCGAGAAATCGACCCCGCCCAAGCGCGGCAAGGCCGGCAAGGCGACCGCCCGTGAGGAGGACGACACCGACCTGTCCGACATCGAGTCCGATCTGGAAGGCGAGCCCGAGGCCGCCACGCCCGAGGTGGTCGAGAAGGCCAAGCCCCTGCGCATGAAGATCAGCAAGGCCAAGGAAAGGGCCTTGATGAAGGAGTTCGGCCTGGACGAAAGCGTGCTCTCCGAAGAGGAGATGAACACCCGCCGCGCCAACCTGAAGACCCTGCTCAAGCTGGGCAAGACGCGCGG
>OFJB01001002.1_pt1 | contig 11978 bp, 8 predicted proteins | sample 1775081 | NCBI WGS metagenome assembly OFJB01 (sample SAMN08195771, study PRJEB24354) | sludge metagenome | isolation source: initial sludge from phenol fed wastewater aerobic bioreactor | place: India: Nagpur | collected 2016-06-05 | reverse complement strand
AGATGCCGCCGCCCAGGCGCGCGAAGATCGAGATCAGCGACGAGCCGAACGCAAAGCCGATCAGCGGGTTGAGCAAGGTGGCGAGGTGCGCCGTGGGCGTGTGGTTACCGTTGCCCGCCAGGAACCAGTAAAAGCCTGTGACACCCAACAGGCCCAGGCCCACCACCAGCATGCCCGTGATGGCGCCGCCCCGAAACGCCACGTCCAGCGCCGGGCCGATGCCGTGGGTGGCTGCCTGCGCGGTGCGCACGTTGGCACGCACCGACACATTCATGCCGATGAAGCCGCACGCGCCCGAGAGCACGGCGCCCACCACGAAGCCCACGGCCGTGGTGCCGTCCAGAAACACGCCGATCAGCACGGCCAGCACCACGCCCACGAGGGCAATGGTCTTGTACTGGCGGGCGAGGTAGGCGGCTGCGCCCGCCTGGATGGCGGCGGCAATCTCCTGCATGCGGGCGTTGCCCGGGTCTTTGGAAAGGATCCAGCCCCGGGCCCAGATGCCGTAGGCCACCGCGATGAGCCCGCAAACGAGGGCCAGGATGAGAGGGGATGTCAGTGCTGAGCTTGCAGCCATTCAATTCTCCTTGGTGTGTTGCACGGAGGGGGACCAACGCATCGGTGGTTTCCCCGCTGCGTTGCTTCCTCGTGCTACCCATGCGTTTCGCGCAGGAGCCGATTGGCCAACAGACCCAATTTACAGGCAAACGCCGGTTTGCAAGCGGGCAGAAAGGGGCGTGCGCCTAAAATCAGGGTTAATCCCGACGCTTCGTTGCGCTGCATCAGTGCCGAAGGCCTCGCGGGTTATCGTCAACAAACCACTATCCAAAGACATGTCCCTCAACAACGTCCCCCCAGGCAAGAACGTTCCTGACAGCTTCAACGTCGTCATCGAAATCCCGATGAACGCCGACCCGATCAAGTACGAAGTGGACAAGGAATCGGGCGCCATTTTTGTGGACCGTTTCATGACCACCGCCATGCACTACCCCACCAACTACGGGTATGTGCCGCAGACGCTGTCGGGCGACGGCGACCCGGTGGACGTGCTGGTGATCACGCCTTACCCGTTGTTCCCCGGCGTGGTTGTGCCCTGCCGCCCCCTGGGCATTCTGATGATGGAAGATGAGGCCGGTGTGGATGGCAAGGTGATTGCCGTGCCCACCTCCAAGATCCTGCCCATGTACGACCACTGGAAGACCATCGATGACGTGAACGCCATGCGCCGCAACGCCATCGCCCACTTCTTCGAGCACTACAAGGACCTGGAAAAGGGCAAGTGGGTCAAGGTGCTGGGCTGGGAAGGCATCGACGCTGCCAAGAAGGAAATCACCGACGGCATCGACAACTACAAGAAGTCGCAGGCCTGATAGCCATTTGGCGATTTCTGCCCGTAGCGCTGGTGCGATATGCACCAGCTGCTATCAAAATAAAAGCACGCCATCCACCTCGGGTGGCGTGTTTTTTTGTGGGCGGCACCCTGCCAGGGTAGGGAAAAGCCGCGCCATGTGCGGCTGGGCGCGCTGATAGACTGCATTTAGTTACGTGTCTGCGGCTGTTCCGGTGTTTCGAGGTACTTTGAGGTGATTCATGAAAATTTCTGATCTGCGCATTGGCGTCAAGCTGGCGGCGGGTTTCCTGGCGGTGGTGTTGCTGACCGCCTTGCTCGGCGCCATTGCGCTGGTACAGATGTCCCGCATCCACGCCAACGCCGAGGAGATCGCCACCAACCTGCTGCCCAGCGTCACGCAAACGGGCGAGCTGCGCGTGCTGCTCAACCGCATGCGCCGTGCCGAGGCGGGCATGGTCACTGCGCGTAGCTCGGCCGAGGTCAAGGCGTTTGCCGAGCAGGTTGCCGCGCGCCACAAGGACCTCAGCCGCGTCGAGGCGGTCTACGAGCCGCTCATCGACATGCCCAAGGAACGTGAGGTGTTCAACGCCTACAAGACCCGCAAGGCGGCCTATGTGGCCTTACAGGACAAGCTGGCGGACATTGCCAAAGGCGTGGACTTCAGCACCGCCGAGACCATGGAGCTGACTGCTGACGCCTTGAGCATGCTGTATGCGGGCGAGTCGGAGTCGGCCTTTGTGGCTACTGCTGAAACGCTGGGCGAGCTGCAAAAGATCAACTCGGACGCCGCCTTGCAAGCCAACGAGGAAGCGAAAACGGTGTTCAATGTGGCGCGCGCCTGGGTGCTGGGCACGCTTGCGCTGTGTGTGGCATTGGCCGCCGTGCTGGGCGTGGCCATCACCCGCGCCGTGACCCGTCCGGCCCACCATGCAGTGCAGGCTGCCCGCGCCATTGCAGATGGCGACCTGGCGACCGAAGTGCCTTCGGGCGGCAAGGATGAAATGGGCCAGCTGCTCAACGCGCTGGGCGACATGCGGGCCAATCTGGCGCGGGTGGTGTCGGGCGTGCGCAGCAATGCCGAAGGCGTAGCCTCAGCCAGCGCGCAGATTGCCTCCGGCAACAACGACCTGAGCGCGCGCACAGAACAACAGGCCAGTGCCCTGGAAGAGACGGCAGCCTCCATGGAAGAACTGGGCTCCACCGTGCGCCAGAACGCCGACAACGCACGCGCCGCCAACCAGCTGGCCGTCAGCGCCAGCACCGTGGCCGTGCAAGGCGGAGACGTCGTCGCTGAAGTCGTCGAGACCATGAAAGGCATCAACGCCAGCAGCAACAAGATTGCAGACATCATCAGCGTCATCGACGGCATCGCCTTCCAGACCAACATCCTGGCGCTCAATGCAGCCGTCGAAGCCGCCCGTGCCGGCGAACAAGGCCGGGGCTTTGCCGTGGTGGCGGGCGAGGTACGCAACCTGGCAGGACGCAGCGCAGAAGCCGCCAAAGAAATCAAAGCCCTCATCACCGCCAGCGTGGAACGCGTGGAACAAGGCACCGCCTTGGTGGACAAAGCCGGAGCCACCATGACCGAAGTCGTCAGCGCCATCCGCCGCGTGACCGACATCATGGGAGAGATCAGCGCCGCCAGCAGCGAACAAAGCGCAGGAGTCGGCCAAGTGGGAGAAGCCGTCACCCAGATGGACCAGGCCACCCAGCAAAACGCCGCCCTGGTGGAAGAAATGGCAGCGGCTGCCAGCGCACTGAACGCCCAGGCCGGCGAACTGGTCAACGCCGTGGCCGTGTTCAAGCTCGACGCCAACGGCACGTCAAGCCCTAGCCCGGCGCGCAGCAGCGCTGCCCCCGTCCGCCCTCCAATTGCAGCGCCCAGCTACAAAGCCCCGGCCCGCAGCAGCCTGGGCAGCAGCGCCAGGAGCGGCGGCAGCAAACCTGCCGCCAGCCTGGCAGCGCCCAAGACCGGCAGCGCAGCACCAGCGGCCCCTGCAGCCAGCGCCGCAGCCCCCAAACCGGCAGCGCCCAGCCCAGCACCGGCCAAGGCCGGGGGCAACGACGACGACTGGGAGAGCTTCTGACAAGGGCCAGACAGGCCCCTGGATGCAGAGTTCAGGTCAAAACGGCTGCAAGCGCTGGTGGAACATGCGCTGACAGCTATCAAAACAGAAGCAAAGAAGCACGCAGAGGGGGCACCTTCTGCGTGCTTCTTTTTGCCCTTGGGAATGCGCCGTCCCTTTGGGTACGGCAGGGGACTTTTCCGTACTGCTCTCAGCGGTGCGGGTTGGGATACACCAGATGCAGCCCTGGCAACTGCGGACGCTGGAAGGGTTGCCACATCACGCCCGGGCCGTGCGGCTGGCCCAGCCGGTCGGCCACAGCCCACCAGGCGCTCGGGTTCAGGCCGATGCCAAAGTGGCTGGCTACTACTTCAATGTTCTCGGTGTGCGGGTTGTGGTCAGCGGGCGCCTGGATGCTGCCGCGCCAGGCCACCACGCCGTCGGTGCGTGAGTAAATGCTGGTGGTGGGCACTGGGGGCGCCTCGGGCAGGTTGTAGTTCTCGGTTTCGCGCTCGATGCTGCGGCCGCTGGCGAACTGGTAGATGCGCCATGCGTTGGTAGAGGTGTGGGGGCCGGCAAACGGCGTGCCCAGGGTCACCACGCAGCGCACCAGGTCGGGCATTTCCTTGGCCAGCTCGCGGGCGTAGATGCCGCCCAGGCTCCAGCCCACCAGACTGACCTTGTTGCCGCTGGTATCCGCCGCTTGCTGCAACTGGGCCTTGGCGTTCTCCAGCACGCCCTCGCGGGGCCCCAGGTTCAGGCCCTGGCCCCAGCCCAGCGTGTTGTAGTTGCGCGATTCGAGGTAGCGGCGCAGGGGCAGGGTGGTGGTGTCACCCGCCGTGAGACCCGGGAACACGATGACCGTGTGCCCATCCCCAAGGGGCGCGCGCTGCAGCACAGGCCAGGCGGGCAGCACAGCGCCAAACTCCCACGGAGCCCGAAGCTCTAGGGCCAGCAGGGGCAGGCTCGGCGGTGGCATGTGGTCGGGGGCGGCGGATTTGCGGTCGGAGAAGAGGGGCATCGATTCGTCGTTCCAAAACGGCGCGTGCCAGGCAAGGCACACGGGTGGTGCGACGGTAGCAGTTTTTTGCGCACCAGGGCGGGGCGCGAGATGGAGCAAGCTCTCCAATCGCCCGGTCGGTCGCGGCCTCAGTCCCCTTGCACTTGCGTGGGAGATTCTCAAAAAATGTCACGAAATGAAACCTATGACTGCTATGCTTTGAATAGCTTTTGCGCATTCCGCGTTCTGGCGTCCCTCGCATCCCCCACCGCCTGAAAGCCCCGTGCCATGACCGCTTTTGTCGACTCCGCCGTCCCTGCCAACGCTCGCTCTGTAACACCGGGGCCGGCGTCCAGCGCGGCGGCCGCCGTGCGTGAATTCCTGACCTTTCGCCTGGGCGCGGAGGAATATGGCATCGACATCCTGCGGGTGCAGGAAATCCGCTCGTACGAACGGCCCACACGCCTGGCGCATTCGCCCGACTTCATCAAGGGAGTGATCGACCTGCGCGGTCGCATCGTCCCCATCCTGGACCTGCGCGTGAAGCTGCAGTGCCCCGAAGCCAGCTACACCGACTTCACCGTCGTCATCATTCTGGACATCGGCTCCACCCTGGTGGGGGCGGTGGTGGACGCGGTGGCCGATGTGGTCTCGCTCACCCCCGACCTCATCAAGCCCACCCCCCAGTTCGAGCGGCAAGGCCATGTGGACCCCGCCTTTGTCACCGGCATTGCCAGCCTGGGCGAACGCATGCTGATCGTGATGGACATCGAGGCGTTGCTGAGCAGTGACGAAATAGGGCTGGTGAGATCCGCGGCGCACAGGTAACGTGACAACCCACTACACAAGATCAACACACAGAGGAGAAGAAGGATGAATCAGCTCAAGATTTCAACCCGGCTGGCTGTGGCATTTGCCGTCATGGTGCTCTTGCTGGTTGCGCTAGGGGCGGTCAGTCTGGTGCGTTCTGCCAGCCAGCGCGCTGAGCTCAAGGACGTGATTGATGCCCGCATACCCATTACCAAAGAGCTGGGTGCTCTGGCGGATGGTGTCAATGTGCAGGCCATCCAGTATCGAAACCTCGTGATCTTCTCCAATGAGTCAATCATCAAGGCCTCCCAGGATCGTTTGGTTGAAGCCCGGTCCAAGGTGTCTGATACCTACAAGAGCTTGGAGCGCCAGATCACCTCAGAGAAGGGCAAAGAGATCCTGATGCGCATGGAAAGGCAGCGCGCAGAGTTTCTGAAAGTGGGTGACCAATACCTGGCGCTGGTCAGGCAGGGGCAGAAAGACGAAGCGCTGAAATTGCTGGAGGAGCAACTGCGCCCAGTGCAGCAGGCTTATCAAGCCACCATTCAGGAGCAGGTGACGTTTCAGGCCCAGGTGACCGTGAACGCGGGCCGTCGGGCGGAAGCCGAAGCTGATTCCCTGCAGCGCGACGTGCTCATCGCCGGTGCTCTGGCGATCGGCATTGCGATCTTTCTGGCCATCACCATCATTCGCTCCATCACCCGCCCCCTGGCGCAGGCGGTGGAGGCTGCCGACCGCGTGGCCAGTGGTGACCTGAGCGGCCAGATCGTCGTGCAGTCCAAGGACGAAACCGGCCACCTGCTCAGCGCCCTGCAGCGCATGCAGCAAAGCCTGGTCAACACTGTCAGCTCGGTGCGCCAAAACGCCGAAGGCGTGGCCTCAGCCAGCGCGCAGATTGCCTCCGGCAACAACGACCTGAGCGCGCGCACAGAACAACAGGCCAGTGCCCTGGAAGAGACGGCAGCCTCCATGGAAGAACTGGGCTCCACCGTGCGCCAGAACGCCGACAACGCACGCGCCGCCAACCAGCTGGCCGTCAGCGCCAGCACCGTGGCCGTGCAAGGCGGAGACGTCGTCGCTGAAGTCGTCGAGACCATGAAAGGCATCAACGCCAGCAGCAACAAGATTGCAGACATCATCAGCGTCATCGACGGCATCGCCTTCCAGACCAACATCCTGGCGCTCAATGCAGCCGTCGAAGCCGCCCGTGCCGGCGAACAAGGCCGGGGCTTTGCCGTGGTGGCGGGCGAGGTACGCAACCTGGCAGGACGCAGCGCAGAAGCCGCCAAAGAAATCAAAGCCCTCATCACCGCCAGCGTGGAACGCGTGGAACAAGGCACCGCCTTGGTGGACAAAGCCGGAGCCACCATGACCGAAGTCGTCAGCGCCATCCGCCGCGTGACCGACATCATGGGAGAGATCAGCGCCGCCAGCAGCGAACAAAGCGCAGGAGTCGGCCAAGTGGGAGAAGCCGTCACCCAGATGGACCAGGCCACCCAGCAAAACGCCGCCCTGGTGGAAGAAATGGCAGCGGCTGCCAGCGCACTGAACGCCCAGGCCGGCGAACTGGTCAACGCCGTGGCCGTGTTCAAGCTCGACGCCAACGGCACGTCAAGCCCTAGCCCGGCGCGCAGCAGCGCTGCCCCCGTCCGCCCTCCAATTGCAGCGCCCAGCTACAAAGCCCCGGCCCGCAGCAGCCTGGGCAGCAGCGCCAGGAGCGGCGGCAGCAAACCTGCCGCCAGCCTGGCAGCGCCCAAGACCGGCAGCGCAGCACCAGCGGCCCCTGCAGCCAGCGCCGCAGCCCCCAAACCGGCAGCGCCCAGCCCAGCACCGGCCAAGGCCGGGGGCAACGACGACGACTGGGAGAGCTTCTGACAAGGGCCAGACAGGCCCCTGGATGCAGAGTTCAGGTCAAAACGGCTGCAAGCGCTGGTGGAACATGCGCTGACAGCTATCAAAACAGAAGCAAAGAAGCACGCAGAGGGGGCACCTTCTGCGTGCTTCTTCCTTTTGGTGCCCAGGCGGCGTGTTGGTAAGTCCTAGGGGCAGTTGGAGCGCCCGAACTGCCTGCTGGCGCGATGTTTGCTGTGCGCTCATTGGGCCGTTGCCCAATCAAGCTGCAGCGCACTGGCGCATGGAGGCAACATGTACGCAAACGTAACGGAAAGCGCTATGCTGAACGACATTGCCACGGCGCGCGGCCCTTTTCACAAATGGGTGTTTTCGTTTCTGCGCCGGTATCGACAGGAGTTCCGCCATGGGCCGTGGTTTGACCGCTTCCTGCACCCCGCCTCCTTCAACGCCCAGCATCGGACGTACCGTGCAAGGTTTTCGTCCTCTGCCGTTCTGGCTCTTGGCTTCGGCGCCACGGTCACCGCTGGTACCGTGATCCGCTTTTCACAGGTTTCTCTTCACCGCTTTGGAGCCACTAGCCGGGCTCAGCTTCTTGTCTCGTTTCCCTCAGGAGTGTTGTCATGAACCAGTTCAAGATTTCCACCCGCCTGGCGGGTCTGCTTGCGGCGCTGTGCCTGCTGGTCCTGCTGGTGGGCATGGCGGGGTTGTATGGCATGGGTAACTCCAATGCCGGGCTCAAAACGGTGTACGACGACCGGGTGGTGCCGCTCAAGCAGATCAAGGTGGTGGCAGACATGTACGCCGTCAACGTGGTGGACACAGCCCACAAGGTGCGCGATGGCGCGCTGACCCCTGCGCAGGGCCTGCAGTCGGTGGCCGATGCGCGCAAAGCCATTGATCTCAATTGGAAGGCCTATCTCGCCACGCAGCTGGTGCCGGAGGAGACGCAGCTGGTTGAGCGCTTCAAGCCGCTGCAGGCCAAGGCCAATGCGGCGACCGACGTGCTGGCAGGGCACTTCAAGTCGGGCGATGTGGCGGCGCTGACCGCGTTTGCTGCCAAGGAGATGTACCCCGCCATCGACCCGTTGCAAGAAGTGCTGGGCCAGCTGATGCAGGTGCAGCTGGACCGTGCCAAGGCCGAGTACGACAGCGCGGCAGCCAGCTTCCAGACCATTCGTGCGTTGGCAGTCACGGCGGTGGTGGCGGGCATCGCGCTGGCGGTGCTGATGGGGGGCGCCATGATCCGACAGATCTCTCGTGCGCTGGGCGATGCAGTTCGTATCTCCGACGCAGTAGCCCAAGGTGACCTGACCGTGGCCATCCATGCCCGGGGCAAGGACGAGATCGCCCATTTGCTCAGTGGCCTCACCACCATGCGCGATAACCTGGCGCATGTGGTGTCGGGCGTGCGCAGCAACGCCCAGGGGGTGGCGTCTGCCAGTGCCGAGATCGCTTCGGGCAACAACGACCTGTCCATCCGTACCGAGCAGCAGGCCAGCGCGCTGCAGGAGACCGCAGCGTCGATGGAGGAGCTGAGTTCCACCGTCAAGCAGAACGCCGCTAACGCGCGCCAGGCCAACCAGCTGGCGATGAGTGCATCCACCGTGGCGGGGCAGGGCGGCGACGTGGTGGCCAAGGTGGTGACCACCATGAAGGGCATCAACGACAGCAGCAAGAAGATCGCCGACATCATCTCGGTCATCGACGGCATCGCCTTTCAGACCAACATCCTCGCGCTGAACGCCGCCGTGGAGGCAGCCCGCGCGGGCGAGCAGGGCCGGGGCTTTGCTGTGGTGGCGGGCGAGGTACGCAACCTTGCCCAGCGTAGCGCCGAGGCAGCCAAGGAGATCAAGTCGCTCATCACCGCCAGCGTGGAGCGGGTGGAGCAGGGCTCGCAGCTGGTGGACAAGGCTGGCACCACCATGACCGAGGTGGTCGGCGCCATTCGCCGCGTGACGGACATCATGGGCGAGATCAGCGCCGCCAGCAGCGAGCAGAGCACCGGCGTGTCGCAGGTGGGCGAGGCCGTCACGCAGATGGACCAAGTCACCCAGCAGAACGCGGCGCTGGTCGAGGAAATGGCCGCTGCCGCCAGCAGCTTGAGTCATCAGGCACAGGCTTTGGTGGGTGCCGTGGCCGTGTTCAAACTCACAGCGGATCAGGCACGGCCTGTGGTGCCGGGAGGAGCCGCAAATGGGGCCCAGCGTCCCGCACCCGGCGCGACAGCAACCCAGTCCACGTTGAGCGGACAGTCTGGCAGAGCGGCCTCCACTCCGCTGTCTAAGGTTGCCGCTGCGGCTGCTCCCAAAAAAGCGTCTGCCCCTGCAGCGCCGTCCATACCCAAATCGGCAGGTGCGTCCCCCAAGTTAGCCCAGCCCGTCGTCGCAGGTGCCGAGGACGATTGGGAAAGTTTTTGACTTGGAGCAGGGGGACCGGTCGTTTGTAAGGTTTCTGCACCTTTTCAGGGCATAAACTTTATCTGCTGCTCGCACTGCTAGGGCTATCGGCCCCTTTCGGCAGGTGAGCCTCCAAAAGCACGCAACGGATCTTGCGTGCTTTTTTGCGTAATGTTCATCGCATTCGCAGTACGTGCTCCACTTTCCGTCTTCCGCAGAGCAGGGTGTTCGACCCTCCTCGCGCCAGCGCCTTCGCTTATCAATTGATAAAATCATTTTTATCAAAATAATGATACAATTACTTCAAAAGCGAATGTGACCGCGGTGAAGACTGCGCCCTCCTTTAGTGCGCCGTTCCTCAGACACCCAGGTCCTGCGGCTGGCAAACACCTACAAGTCCCACGAAAGAGTCCATGAACAACCTCAAAATCGGAGCACGCCTGAGCCTGGCCTTTGGCCTCATCCTGTTGATCACTGCCGCCATCGCCGCCACCGGTGTGTGGCGGCTGGCAGTACTGAAAGAGGCCAGCAGCCGCATCGCCACTGTCGAGATGGAGCGCAACGCACTCGCGCAGGAATGGAAGGCAGCCATTGACCTGAACTGGGTGCGGGCGTCGGCGTCGCTCAAGGCCACGGACGCGGGCTATATCCAGTCGCTGACGGCCGACATGGCCGCCACGTCGCAGCGTGCCAGCGAGGCGCAGAAAAAGCTGGAAGCGCTGGTGGACGACCCGACCGAAAAGGCGCTGATGGAGCGCGTGGCTGTCACCCGCAAGGCTTATGTGGATGCCCGCGCCAAGCTGCTGGACCGCAAGAAGGCGGGCGAGGATGTTTTTGCGCTGGTCGACAGCGACCTCAAGCCGCTGGCCACCGCCTACCTGCAATCGCTGGCCGATGTGGCAGACAACACGCACAAGCAGCTCGACCAGTTTGAAGGCACCATCATCCAGGACGCGGTGACCAGCCAATGGGTGCTAGCGCTGGCTGCGGTGGCATCGCTGGTGCTGGGTGCCTTGTTTGCGCTGTGGACCACGCGCTCCATCGTGGGGCCGGTGCAGCGGGCTGTGCACGCGGCCGACGAAATCAGCCATGGCAACCTGTCGGTCCACATTCCCGATCTGGGTGAAAGCCGCAATGAGATGGCGCACCTGCTGCGGTCGCTGAACGAGATGCAGCAGAACCTGTCGCGCATCGTGGGGCATGTGCGCTCGGGCTCCGAGAACGTGGCCACGGCATCGTCCGAGATCGCCCAGGGGAACAATGACCTGAGTTCTCGCACCGAGCAGCAGGCCAGCGCCTTGCAGGAAACGGCGGCATCCATGGAGCAGCTCAATTCGACCGTGCGCCAGAACGCCGACAACGCTCGGCAGGCCAACCAGCTTGCGCAAAGTGCGTCCACCGTGGCCGTGCATGGGGGCGAGGTGGTGAGCCAGGTGGTGGACACCATGAAGGGCATCCACGACAGCAGCAGCAAGATCGCCGACATCATCGGCGTGATCGATGGCATCGCCTTCCAGACCAACATCCTGGCGCTGAACGCCGCCGTGGAGGCTGCCCGTGCTGGCGAGCAGGGCCGGGGCTTTGCGGTGGTGGCGTCCGAGGTGCGCAGCCTGGCGGGCCGCTCGGCCGAAGCCGCACGCGAGATCAAGCAGCTGATCCATGCCTCGGTGGAAAAAGTTGAAGCAGGCGCCCGCCTGGTGCAGGACGCAGGCAGCACCATGGACGAAATCGTGGGCAGCGTGCAGCGCGTGGGCGGCATCATCGGAGAGATCACGGCAGCCGCAGCCGACCAGGCGGGCGGCATCGGCCAGGTCAACCAGGCCGTGGGCGACGTCGATCCGGAAGCCGTCGACGCCGCGGTCGAACCAGAAGCGCAGCGTCTGCTCGAAGTCGGCTTGGACGTCGCGGTTGGTCCAGTTGACGTCCGGCTGCTCAGGGGCGAAAAGGTGCAGATACCACTGGCCGGGGCGGCCGTCGGCCTCGACGACGCGCTGGCCAGGTTCGGCCGCCAACTCTGGTGCCACGGCCACCACCCGGTCGGCCGCGACCCGTACGTCCACCGGCTCCGCCGAGCCCGGACGTGCTGAAGCCGGCCCGCCGAGATCGACGAGCCGGACGCTGCGCAGCAGCACCGGATCAGGCCAGGATGTCGGCCGGCTTGGTGTAGCCGAGTCCGAAGGCGTCGGCCACGCCGGGGTAGGTGATCTGTCCCGCCACGGTGTTCAGCCCCAGCGCCAGCGAGGCGTTGGCGCGGCAGGCCCGCTTCCAGCCCTTGTCAGCCAGCTGCACCGCGTAGGCGAGGGTCGCATTGGTCAGCGCCCAGGTCGACGTGTTCGGCACCGCGCCGGGCATGTTGGACACGCAGTAGAAGACCGAGTTGTGCACCGTGAAGGTCGGCTCGGCGTGCGTGGTCGGATGGCTGTCCTCGAAGCAGCCGCCCTGGTCGATCGCGACGTCGACCAGCACCGAGCCGGGCTTCATCTGGGCGACCATGTCGTTGG
>OFJB01001001.1_pt1 | contig 11985 bp, 11 predicted proteins | sample 1775081 | NCBI WGS metagenome assembly OFJB01 (sample SAMN08195771, study PRJEB24354) | sludge metagenome | isolation source: initial sludge from phenol fed wastewater aerobic bioreactor | place: India: Nagpur | collected 2016-06-05 | reverse complement strand
GGCGCCAAGAGCGTGTACGCCTACTGTACACACCCCATTTTTTCCGGTCCTGCCATCGAACGCATCGCCAAGGGCACAGCCCTCGATGAAGTCGTGGTGACCAACACCATCCCGCTGAGCGACAACGCCAAGGGATGTTCCAAGATTCGCCAACTCTCCGTGGCCCCGCTGATCGCCGAAACGATCCAGCGCATTGCCAAGGGTGAGTCGGTCATGAGTCTGTTCTCGGACCAGGACAACCTGTTCTGACGCGCTCCCCCGGGAGCGTTGCAGCCGGATTGCACGCAGGCCTCCTTCGGGAGGCTTGTCTGTTCGAGAGCAATGCGCAGGCCTGCCGCCACAGTGGCGTCACAGGTCTTTTTTAATCGGGATATGACTGGTCGCGGTCTGTCCTTTTCAGGAGCTAACTATGAACTTCGTCGCTTTTGAGCGCGCCAAGCAGGGTACGGGTGCGAGCCGCCGTCTGCGTAATTCGGGCAAGACGCCTGGCATCGTGTACGGTGGTGCTGCCGAGCCCCAACTGATCGAGGTGGACCACAACGCTCTGTGGCACGCCCTCAAGAAGGAAGCGTTCCACTCCAGCGTGCTGGACATGGAAGTGGCTGGCACTACGTCCAAGGTCGTGCTGCGTGACGTGCAATACCACCCCTACAAGCAACTGGTGCTGCACATCGACTTCCAGCGCGTGGACGACAAGACCAAGCTGCACCTGAAGGTGCCACTGCACTACAGCGGTGCTGAAGAGTCCAACGCCGTCAAGGTGGACAAGTGCATGGTCAACCCCGTCGTGAACGAACTGGACGTGACCTGCATGCCTTCGGACCTGCCCGAATTCATCGCTGTGGACCTGTCCAAGCTGGAAAAGGGTGCTTCCCTGCACCTGAAGGACATCAAGCTGCCCAAGGGCGTGGTGGCCAAGGTCCGTGGCGGCCAGAACAACAACCCCGTGCTGGTGTCTGTTGTGCCTCCCGTCGTGGTCGTTGAGACCCCTGCTGACGCCGCTCCTGCAGCCGATGCCAAGGGCAAGGGCAAGGGCAAGAAGTAATTCGTCGGTCCACGACCTCGATCACTTCACCCGGTCAACCCGCTTTGCGGTGTTGACCACGAAACGGCCCACCTTGCGTGGGCCGTTTTCATTGGTGTAGCGCACTTTTCACGCCGCACCTCTATCTCGCCAACTGCATCCTCAGGCAGCCACAGCCCTCCCGACGGCCTGCCCCCCATCCCAGCCACCGATAATCCCGCACATGATCAAGCTGTTTGTAGGCCTGGGAAACCCCGGGCCGGACTACGAGGACACGCGGCACAACGCCGGCTTCTGGTGGATTGATGCCCTGGCGCGCGAACTCAAGGCTACGCTGGTGCCCGAGCGCAGCTACCACGGGCTGGTGGCGCGCACCACGGTGCATGGCCAGAACGTATGGCTGCTGGAGCCGCAGACCTTCATGAACCTCTCGGGCAAGTCCGTGGCCTCGCTGGCGCGCTTCTTCAAGATCCTGCCCGAGGAAATCCTGGTGGTGCACGATGAGCTGGACATTGCCCCCGGCCAGGTCAAGCTCAAACGCGGCGGAAGCCATGCCGGGCACAACGGCCTGCGCGACATCCACGGACAATTGGGATCGCCCGACTACTGGCGCCTGCGCATCGGCATCGGCCATCCGGGCGTCAAAAGCGAAGTGGCCAACTGGGTGCTCAAGAAACCGTCGCCAGACCAGCGCACGCTGATCGAGGACAGCATCGCCCACTCGCTCAAGGCCTACCCCGCTCTGTTGGCGGGGGACATGGAAAAGGCCACGCTGCTCATCCACACCACCAAACCGCCCCGCCCCAAGCCCCCTCGGCCTGTGGAGGACTGAGGGGCCACAAGTCCATCCAGCCGTTGTACTGTGGATATTGCTATTTATTCCATAGCAAAAAAGGCATGAACCACTAGCACAAGCGGCCGATTGGATTCAAATTACGTCGGCGCAGACGCCTGCAGCCGCTGAAACTTCTGCCACAGGGTTTCACGGTTTTCCACGTGTTGCGGGTTCACGGGGATGCAGGCCACAGGGCAGACCTGCACACACTGGGGCTCGTCGAAATGCCCCACACATTCCGTGCACTTGTTCGGGTCGATTTCGTAGATCTCCTGCCCCAGATAGATCGCCTGGTTGGGGCACTCAGGCTCGCATACATCGCAGTTGATGCACTCGTCCGTGATCATCAGCGCCATACGGCCTCCCAATGCACGGGGCCAAAAACAGGGGCAACGGAGCGAGCGGCGCGGTTCATGCTCCGTATTATCCCGCGCCGGTGGCATGTGCCTTGCGTGCCACACTGCAACCCACCACCGCTGACGGGGACGTTTTTACCGTTATGCTGTGTATACACATTAATTTTGACGCCCCTGCGTCTGACCCACCTGCCAACGCACCCCACCCATGGGCCTGTTTTTTCTCAAGCGGTTTGTCACCCTCCTGGCCACGTTGATTGGCGCCTCCATCGTCGTGTTTCTGGTGCTGGAAATCCTGCCGGGCAATGCCGCGCAGATCCTCATGGGCCCTGATGCTTCTCCCGACGCGGTCGCGGCTCTGGCCACCAAGCTGGGTCTGGACCAGCCCGCCACCCTGCGCTACTGGCAATGGGTGAGCGGCCTGGTGGTGGGCAACATGGGCGACAGCTACGCCTACAGCTCGCCCGTGCTCGACCTGGTGCTGGAGCGCCTGGCCCTCACGGTGCCGCTGGCCCTGATGGCGATGGTGATCACCACAGTGCTGGCCCTGGCCGCGGGTGTATATGCCGCGGCGCGCCACAACAAACTGGGTGACGTGGGCGTGATGGGCCTGGCGCAGATCGGCATTGCCATCCCCAACTTCTGGTTCGCCATCCTGCTGATCCTGCTGTTCTCGGTGAAGCTCCAGTGGTTCTCGGCCGGAGGCTTTCCGGGCTGGACGGAAGACGCTGGCGGCAGCCCGCTCGAAGCCCTCAAGGCCCTGCTGCTGCCCGCCATTGCGCTGGCTGTGGTGCAGGCGGCCATCCTGGCGCGCATCACACGCTCGGCCGTGCTGGAGGTGCTGCGTGAAGACTTTGTCCGCACCGCCCGCGCCAAGGGCCTGACGCAGCGCGCCGCACTGTGGGGCCATGTGCTGCGCAACGCCATGATTCCGGTGGTCACGGTGATGGGGCTGCAGTTTGCCTCGCTGCTGGCGGGCACCATCGTGGTGGAAAACGTGTTCTACCTGCCCGGCCTGGGCCGTTTGATCTTCCAGTCGATTTCCAACCGCGATCTGATCGTCGTGCGCAACTGCGTGATGCTGCTCGCCGCCATGGTCATCATCGTGAACTTCGTGGTGGACGTGCTGTACGCCGTGATCGACCCCCGCGTAAAGGCTTCCGACATCTGATTCCCATGAGCGCCGCTGTGTCCACCCCCTCATCTTCCACGCCCTCCGCCCCCGGCTGGCTGCACCGCGCCTTGCGCCACCGCAGTTTTGTCATCGGTGCTGTGTTGTCAGCGCTGCTGATCCTTGCTGCCCTGCTCTCCTTCGTGTGGACGCCCTGGTCGCCCTACGAGATGGACTTGGCCAACAAGCTGGCGAGTCCCTCCGGCACCCACTGGCTGGGCACGGATGCCTTCGGGCGCGACGTGGCGTCGCTGTTGATGGTGGGCGCCCGCAACTCCATCTTGGTGGGCGTGATCGCAGTAGGCATCGGCCTCACCATCGGCACGGCGCTGGGCCTGCTGGCCGCCGCCAAACGCGGCTGGGTGGAAGAACTCATCATGCGGCTGGCCGACTTCACGTTTGCCTTCCCCGCGCTGCTGCTGGCCATCATGATGACGGCGGTGTTTGGCGCAGGCATCGTCAACTCCATCATCGCCATCGGCATCTTCTACATACCCACGTTTGCGCGCGTCACCCGCGCCTCGGCCAATGCCGTGTGGGCGCGTGAATACATCCTGGCCGCGCGGGCCTGTGGCAAAGGCACGTGGCGAATCACGCTGGAGCATGTGCTGCCCAACACCCTGTCGGTGCTCATCGTGCAGACCACCATCCAGTTCGCGCTGGCCATCCTGGCCGAGGCCGCCCTCTCGTACCTGGGCCTGGGCACCCAGCCGCCCCAGCCCTCCTGGGGCCGCATGCTGAGCGAGGCACAGACCCTGATGTTCCAGGCCCCGTTGCTGGCCGTGTGGCCCGGTGTGGCGATTGCGCTGGCCGTGCTGGGGCTGAACCTGCTGGGCGACGGGCTGCGCGATTTGCTCGACCCCCGCCTCTCACGCAAGCGCTGATAGCCCGCCTCGAAGACCACCTGCATTCCACGATGTCTCTGTTAGAAGTCTCCAACCTCCGCATCCGCCTCCAGACGCACCGGGGCCCCGCCGACGCCGTGCGCGGCGTGAGCTTTTCGCTGGCGCGCGGTGAAACCCTGGGCCTGATCGGTGAATCGGGCTGTGGCAAATCCATCACCGCCATGTCGCTCATGGGCCTGCTGCCCGAGAGTGCACAGGTCACCGGCAGCATTCGCTTTGACGGCCAAGAGCTGGTGGGCCGCACCGATGCGCAGATGTGCAAGATGCGCGGCAACCGCATTGGCATGGTGTTCCAGGAGCCCATGACGGCCCTGAACCCCGTGCACACCATTGGCCGCCAGGTGGCAGAGCCGCTGCGCCTGCACCGGGGCATGAATGCGGCAGCCGCACGCACCGAAGCGATTGCCCTGCTGGACCGCGTGGGCATCCCCAATGCCGCGCAGCGTTTTGACGCCTACCCGCACCAGTTCTCGGGCGGGCAGCGCCAGCGCATCACCATTGCGATGGCACTGGCCTGCGGGCCCGACCTGCTGATTGCCGACGAGCCCACCACGGCGCTGGACGTGACCATCCAGCAGCAGATCCTGGACCTCATCAGCGACCTGGTGGCCGAGCGCAACATGGCGCTCATCCTCATCTCGCACGACCTGGGCGTGATCTCTCAGAACGTGGACCGCATGATGGTGATGTACGGCGGCAGCGTGGTCGAAAGCGGCTCCACCGCTTCGGTCTTCTCGGCCATGGCGCACCCCTACACACGCGGGCTTTTCGCCGCCCGGCCCCACCTGGGTGCGGTGCACGCGCCCGGGCAACGTCCCCGCCTGTCCACCATTCCGGGTACGGTGCCCGAGCTGGTGGACCTGCCCGCAGGCTGCCCTTTTGCGGGGCGCTGCAGCTATACGCTGGATGACTGCCACCACCAACAACCCGAGGCCACGCTCGTGGCCACCGATGCCGACAGCGACCACTTGGTGCGCTGCCTGCGGCGCGAGGCCATTGCCGAAGCGCAGAGTGCGAACGTGGTGAACATCGTCGAGGTGGCTGCATGACCCACGCCAATCACACCACCGTCGCCCCAACCGCCGCGCCGCTGCTCCAAGTGACCGACCTGGTGCGCGAATACACCCTGCCCCGCGAGCACCTGTTCCGCCCGCCGGGCAAGGTGCATGCGCTCAACGGCGTGAACTTCTCGATTGCCGCAGGCCGCAGCCTGGGCATCGTCGGCGAGTCGGGCTCGGGCAAGTCCACCCTGGCACGGCTGGTGATGGCGCTCGATGCGCCCACCTCCGGCACGGTGGAACTGCTGGGCCGCAACCTGCACCAGCTGCCCGCCGAGCAACTGCGCCAGGCGCGGCGCGACTTCCAGATGGTGTTCCAGGACCCGTACGGGTCGCTCGACCCGCGCCAGACGGTGGAGCGCATCGTGACCGAACCACTGCAGGCGCAAGGCCAGACCACGCGCGCCGAGCAGCGCGAGCAGGCCGCCCAGGTGCTGTCACAGGTGGGCCTGCGCACCAACGACCTGGGCAAGTACCCACACGAATTTTCCGGCGGCCAGCGCCAGCGCATTGCGATTGCGCGGGCCCTCATCACGCGCCCCCGTCTCATCGTGGCCGACGAGCCCGTGAGCGCGCTCGACGTGTCGGTGCAGGCCCAGGTGCTGAACCTGATGCAGGACCTGCAGCAGCAGTTCGGCATCACCTACATGCTCATCAGCCACGACCTCGCGGTGGTCAACCACCTGTGCGACGAGGTGGTGGTGCTGTACCAGGGGCGCATCGTGGAGCGTGGCTCGCCGGGCGAGCTGTTCCGCAACGCACAGCACCCTTACACGCAATCGCTGGTGGGTGCCGTGCCGCAGGTGCAGCCCGGCCGCGCGCGGGCGCGCCGTGCGGCAGCCGCTGCGGCAACGGCAAAAACCGCATAACCACATGCAGGTGTGATGGTGTAAAAAGCTTCTTTCCTCCCCGGTAACAAATTGCACCGGGGGTCTTTATGGTTGTTGTCTGGTTTTTTGTCTGGAGAGTCCGAACATGCTGAACCGCCGTACCGTCCTTGCCACTGGCGCCATCGCCGCTGTGCCCTTGACCACCTCGCTTGGCGCCCTGGCGCAAGGCCGCAAAGATGCGGTGACGCTGGCAATGACGCTGGAGCCCCCAGGCCTGGACCCCACCGCCGGTGCGGCCTCCGCCATCGCCGAGATCGTTCAGTACAACATCTTCGAGACGCTCACCAAGATCAACCCCGACGGCAGCGTGTCGCCCCTGCTGGCCGAAAGCTGGGAGGTCTCGCCCGACCTCAAGACCTACACCTTCAAGCTGCGCCGTGGCGTGAAGTTCCAGAACGGCGAGCCCTTCACCGCTGCGGCCGTCAAGTTCTCGTACGACCGGGCAGGCGGCGAGAAGAGCACCAACAAGGACAAGCGCACCTTTGCCGGCATCACCACCCAGGTGGTGGACGACTACACCGTGGTGCTGCTCAACAAGGAGATCGACCCCGACCTGCTGTTCGTGCTGGGCCAGGCCACCTCCATCATCGTGGAGCCCAAGAGCGCCGACACCAACGCCAACAAGCCCGTGGGCACCGGCCCTTACCAGCTGCAGGCGTGGAACAAGGGCTCGTCGGTCGTGCTGACCGCCTGGGCCGACTACCGCGATGCCAAGGCCATCAAGATCAAGCGCGCCACCTTCCGCTTCATCTCTGACCCGGCTGCCCAGGTGGCGGCCCTGCTGGCGGGCGACGTGGACGCCTTCCCGCGCGTCACGCCGCGCAGCGTGGCGCAGTTCAAGGCCAACCCCAAGTTCCAGGTGGTGGTCAGCGGCTCGCGCGCCAAGACCATTCTGGCCATCAACAACGGCAAGAAGCCGCTGGACGACGTGCGTGTGCGCCGCGCCATTGCTGCTGCTATTGACCGCAAGGCCGTGATCGAAGGCGCGGGCGACGGCTACGGCGCGCCCATCGGCAGCCACTACGTGCCCGGCGCGTTTGGCTATGTGGACACCACGGGCGTGAACCCCTACGACCCCGAAAAGGCCAAGAAGCTGCTGGCCGAGGCCGGCATCAAGGCGCCGCTGGAGCTGACCATGACGCTGCCCCCCACGCCCTACGCCCGCCAGGGTGGCGAGGTGATTGCAGCGCAGCTGGCCAAGGTCGGCATCGTCGCCAAGATCCAGAACGTGGAATGGGCGCAGTGGCTCAGCGGCACCTACGGCAGCAAAAACTACGACCTGACCGTGATCAGCCACGTGGAGCCCTTTGACCTGGGCAACTTTGCCAAGCCCGACTACTACTGGGCCTACAACTCGCCCAAGTTCAACGACCTGTTCAACCAGATCAAGAACGCCGCCCGCCCCGTCGACCGCGCGAAGCTGCTGGGCGATGCGCAGCGCCTGCTGGCCGAGGACTCGGTGCACGCCTTCCTGTACTCCAACCAGTGGATCACGGTGGCCAACAAGAACCTCAAGGGCCTGTGGAAAGACATGCCCGTGTTCGTGAACGACATCTCCGCACTGTCCTGGTCCTGATAACCACGCGCCGCCCCGCGGCGCGTGCAGGAGTCAAGACTCCTAAAACAATAGCTGCCAGCGCTTTATCCACTAGCGCTTGCAGCCTTTTTTATTGATAAACATCGCTACGGCGACCACCCACCCCGCCATGACCGAACTGCACGACCTGCCCGCCCACGACCTGATTGCCGCCTACCGCCAGCGCAAGCTGTCACCGGTCGAGGTCACGCAGGCCGTGCTGGCCCACATTGAACGGTGGGAGCCCCACATCCAGGCCACCTACCTGCTGCGCCCCGAGGCCGCCCTGGCCCAGGCCCGTGCCTCCGAGGCCCGCTGGCTGCGCGGCGAGCCCAAGGGCGCGCTCGACGGCGTGCCCAGCACCATCAAGGAAAACATTGCCACCGAAGGCGACCCCACCCCGCTGGGCACGGCCGCCGTCGAGCTGGTGCCCGCTGCCGCCGACGCCCCCCCTGCCGCCCGCATGCGCGAGGCCGGTGCCGTCATCGTCGCCAAGACCACCATGCCCGACTACGGCATGCTGTCCTCGGGGCTGTCCACCTTTCACCCGCTGTCGCGCAACCCCTGGGACCTGAGCAAGGGTCCCGGCGGCTCCAGCGCCGGTGGTGGCGCTGCGGCTGCTGCGGGCTACGGCCCGCTGCACATTGGCACCGACATCGGTGGTTCCCTGCGCCTGCCTGCCAGCTGGTGCGGCATCTTCAGCCTCAAGCCCAGCCTGGGCCGCATTCCGATTGACCCGCCCTACACCGGCCGCGCCGCTGGCCCCATGACCCGCACCGTGGCAGACGCCGCGCTGATGATGCAGGTGCTGAGCCAGCCCGACGCACGCGACAGCATGAGCCTGCCCTATCAGGACATCGCGTGGAGCCAGTGCAACCAACGGGCCGAGCGCACGCGCAGCCTGCAAGGCTTGAAGATGGGCCTGCTGCTAGACGCTGGCTGCGGCCTGCCCGTGGAGCCCGAGGTGAAAGCCGCTGTGGAGCGCGCCGCAAAACTCATGGAAGCCGCCGGCGCCACCATCGTGCCCATGGCACCGTTCATGACCCAGGCCATGCTCGACGGCATGGACCATTTCTGGCGCATGCGGTCCCACATCGACCTGCAGGCCCTGCCTGCGGCGCGGCGCGACAAGGTGCTGCCCTACATCCGCACCTGGGCCGACAGCGCGGCCGGTATGAGCGGCACCGAAGTCTTCAACGCCAGCCACCAGTTCCACCTGACCCGGGTGAACACGGTCAAGGCCTGCAGCGCGTTCGACTATGTGATCTCGCCCGTGGCGCCCAACGTCGCCTTCCAGGCCGAGCTGCCCTCGCCCACCAACGACCCACTGCGGCCGCTGGAGCACATCGGGTTTACCGTGCCATTCAACATGTCCGAGCAACCTGCGGCCTCGGTCAACTGCGGCTACACCCGCGCTGGTTTGCCCATCGGCCTGCAGATCGCGGGCGCGCGTTTTGACGACCTGGGCGTGCTGCAGGTCGCGCACGCCTTCGAGCTGATCCGCGAACCCCAGCGCGCATGGCCCCAGCCGCCTGCGGCATAACCCTGCATCTGTCGTGCGTTGTTGTTGGTAACCTTGGGGGAATACGCTCTGACGCTGGCACCACCGCTGGAGCCCCACCTCACAAACCACCATCCCACCACCGCATGGACATCATCATCCTGGCGATCCTCATCGCCACCGGCACCTTCATGCTCAACGCCAAAGAGCAGCGCAAACGCATTGCACTGCTGGGCAAACACCTGGCCAACTACCAGATCGAAAAGCTGATGGAGGCGCTGACCGACGGCTACCTGCGTGCCCTGGGCGAAAGCACCGACGAGCGCCGCAGCCAGATCTGGAGCCTGCTGAGCACCACCGAATTGCAGCTGAGCGAGCAGTTCAGCCGCTTTGCCGCCGACTTTGCCAAGGTGGACGAAGCCCACGCCCGCGTCAGCCGGCTCTCCGTGCCGATACCGTTTGCCGACAAGCTGCTGCCCGCCATGACCTTTGACGTGCGCCGAGCCCTGGCCATCCACGCGCGCGGCATTGCCCATGTGGTTCAGAACACCAGCCACCTGTCACCCAAGGACCGCGCCTACATGATGACGGCCGAGCTGTTTCTGATGCAGCACACCTGCCACTGGTACTGCAAGTCCAAAACCGTGGCCAGCGCCCGCATGCTGGCGCGGCACCAGACGCCGCACGAACAGCTCGTCGCTTCCGTCTCGGCCGAAACCCGCAACGCCTACCTGACCTTGATCAACGGCGGCTGAGCCCAGCGACCCAACAATGCCCCATGCCATCCTCCACGCACACCCGCATGACCGACAGCCTGGGCAACCCCATCACGTTGCACGACGCCACCAGCGCGGCAGCACTGAATGACTTTGTAGAAGGCTTCATCGCCTGCGAAGCCCGCGCGGTGAATGTGCTGAACGCGGCGGCCGACACCAGCCCCATCGTTCAGGCCAGCTGCGCGGCGCTGCACATGTTTGCCGAATCGGCCGACGCCCCGCGCAACGCCCGCCCCTTCATCGATCAGGCCTTGGCCCATGCCGCAGAGGCCAGCGAGCGCGAGCAACGTTTTGTGGCGGCCATTGCCGCCTGGGTTCAGGGTGACCTGCCCCGCGCAATTGCGCTGCACGAAGAGCAAGCCCGCCTGCACCCGCGCGACCTCGCATCCCTCAAGCTCGGCCAATACCATTTGTTCAACCGCGGCGACTCGCCGGGCATGCTGCGCCTGGCGCTGCAGGCCCTGCCCGCAGCGGCCGAGGTGCCCTACCTGCACGGCATGCTCGCCTTTGGCTGGGAGCAATGCCACCGCCTGCAAGAGGCCGAAAGCGCCGCACGCCACGCCATCACCCTGTGCCGCAAGGAACCCTGGGCCCACCACGCGCTGGCCCACGTCATGCTGACCCAGGGCCGCATCCGCGAAGGCACCGACTTCATGGCCAGCGTGAGCGAGGCCTGGACGGGCCTGAACTCCTTCATGGTCACGCACAACTGGTGGCACCAGGCGCTGTTTTTGCTGGAGCAAGACCGGCATGCCGAGGTGCTAGCGCTCTACGACAGCCAGGTCTGGGGCGTGGTCAAGGAATACACGCAAGACCAGATCAACGCCGTGTCCCTGCTCGCCCGGCTGGAGCTGGCAGGCGTGGACGTGGCCGACCGCTGGACCGACGTGGCCGACCACCTGGCGCCGCGCCTGGCCGACCATGTGCTGCCCTTCCTGGACCTGCAATACCTCTACGGCCTGGCCCGCGCCGGGCGCATGGAGGCCGCACGCACGCTGCACAACAACATTGCAGCCCACGCCGCCACCCGCACCGAGGCGCATGAGCGCATGGTGTGGCAACAAGTGTGCGTGCCCGCCGCGCACGGCCTGCTGGCGCGTGCGCAGGGTCTCGCGCGCCAGCTGCAGGCGGCGGGCGTCGGCATCGAGCATGAGCCAGGCGTTCATGACCTCGGCCACCAGGCTCAGCTGCACGCTGCGGCGGTTCTCGGCCACGCGGAAGAACTCCTGCAGCGCGGCGTCGTTCAGGCTGCGCACGCGCCCGAAGAAGCCGAGCTCGTAGCTGCTGAAGCCGCGCTGGGCGCTGTACTGGCCCGTGGTGTTGGGGCGCCCGGCGGTGGTCAGGTCGTCGGCCGTGCGGCTGCGGGCGCCGGCGCCCGTGGCGTTCACGGCGGGAAAGAGGGCGGAGCGCTCTATGCCGTACTGCGCGCGCGCGCGCTCGATGGCCAGCGCCGCCATGCGCAGGTCGCGGTTGTGGGCCAGCGCGAGGGCCACCACCTCGCGCAGGCGCGGCTCCTGCACGAAGTCGCTCCAGGGCAGGGGCCCGGCCTCGGTCACGTGCAGCGTGGCTTCGTGCGCCGGGTCCGGCGCCTGTGCGGCAATCGGCGGCTGCGCGGCGCCCATGGTGGGCGGCATTCTAACGTCTTTCATACTTGAACTCGTCATCTATCCCGGTATCTACGAGACCTGGAAATGGTACTCCGAAGTACGCCATAAAGGGCAACTGACGGCGTGAAGCCTGACTTTCCGGGCGGTGTTGACAGGTAAAACCGGAAATCGGTTTTAGGGTCGGCTGGTCGAGAAGAAACTGTAGAGTTACGATGCCGCGAACCGGAGACATGACGGCCAGGACGGGGCTGGCAGTGCTGGCCGTGGTGCTCCTTGTGGCTGGTGT
>OFJB01001000.1_pt1 | contig 11991 bp, 10 predicted proteins | sample 1775081 | NCBI WGS metagenome assembly OFJB01 (sample SAMN08195771, study PRJEB24354) | sludge metagenome | isolation source: initial sludge from phenol fed wastewater aerobic bioreactor | place: India: Nagpur | collected 2016-06-05 | reverse complement strand
CAACGTCCGGCACCGCGGCGCCAAGCTGCATCAACGCCACGAGCCGCGCCCTTGGATCCGTATATGAACAGTATTGGACCTAGCCCCGGCGGCGATCGCTCTTCATTCAGGGCTCGCCGCCTTGTCGCAACTCGACTCGGCGGCCGCCAGCACATGGCCCTGGGCGTCGCTCACCCAGCCCAGCAGCTGCAGCCGGTTGGGGTCGGCGCCTTCGGGCACGTTCATCGGACGCCACAGCTGGCCCATGATCTCGGTGTTGCGGGGCGGGATGGTGTCGCTCAGAAGATTGCGCATCAGCACGCGCGGCACGGGCGAGCCCTCGGTGCCGGCGGGCAGCACTTCGATCAGTGCCAGCCAGCCGGTCAGCGGCTGCCTGAGGGGGGCGCGGCTGTCGAAGGTAAGCGAGGCGCCGACGTAGCCGTCGTACACCGGCCCGCGCGACACGCGCACGTGGTGGCGGCCCCCCTGCACCTTGCTGGACAGCTCCTTGTGATCGTCCGGCACCGGCTGATGCAGGAACTCGAGCCGCTCCAGGGATTCGCGCCGCGCCACCGTGGCAAGCGGCGCGTCATCGCCCTGGCTGCCGGGAATCACCCAGTCCAGCACCGCTGTTCCCCTGTGCGGCGTGGGGCCGGCCTGGCGCCAGCAGGCCGCGCAATCGGCGTTGATGAAGCGCTCTTGCAGGGTTCGTGGCGCCGGACGACCGTCGCTGGTGCACAGCGGATCGGTCTGCGCCCAGGCGGCCATGCAAGGCCAAAGGACCAGGCATGCGGCCAATGGGTGGATGGTCAATGTCATGGCGTGCGATCAGGCAGAGGCGAGGCTCTTGGTTATAGGCGCTTTCTACAATCGACGCATGCTTCCAAACCCTGAACGCGCAGGCGCCCCAACGCGCTTGGCCGCAACCCCGGACCTGCCCCTGCTGGCCGGCCTCAACCCCGAGCAAAAGGCTGCCGTCACCCTGCCGCCCGTGCCCGCCCTGATCCTGGCCGGTGCCGGCTCGGGCAAAACCCGCGTGCTGACCACGCGCATCGCCTGGCTGCTGCAGACGGGCCAGGTTTCGCCCGGCGGCGTGCTGGCCGTCACCTTCACCAACAAGGCGGCCAGGGAGATGCTGACGCGGCTGACCAGCATGCTGCCGCTGAACGTGCGCGGCATGTGGATCGGCACCTTCCACGGCCTGTGCAACCGCCTGCTGCGCGCGCACCACAAGCTGGCGGGCCTGCCGCAGGCCTTTCAGATCCTGGACACGCAGGATCAGCTCTCGGCCATCAAGCGCCTGTGCAAGCAATACCAGGTGGACGAGGAGCGCTATCCGCCGCGCCAGCTTCAGTGGTTCATCGCCGGCTGCAAGGAAGACGGCCTGCGCCCGTCCGATGTGCCGGCGCGCGACGCCGAGGCGCGCCGCAAGGTCGAGATCTATCAGCTGTACGAAGACCAGTGCCAGCGCGAGGGCGTGGTCGACTTCGGCGAACTGATGCTGCGCAGCTATGAGTTGCTGCGGGACAACGACGCCGTGCGCGAGCACTACCGCCGGCGCTTTCGCCACATCCTGATCGACGAATTCCAGGACACCAACCGCCTGCAATACGCGTGGATCAAGCTGATTGCCGGTTTGCCGGCCGAGGGCGGCGGCGGTGCGATTCTGGCCGTGGGCGACGACGACCAGAGCATCTACGCCTTTCGCGGCGCGCGCGTGGGCAACATGGCCGACTTTGTGCGCGAATACCACGTGGCGCACCAGATCAAGCTGGAGCAAAACTACCGCAGCCACAGCAACATCCTTGACGCGGCCAACCAGCTCATCAGCCACAACCAGGGCCGCCTGGGCAAGAACCTGCGCACCGACGCCGGTGCGGGCGAGCCGGTGCGCGTGCTGGAGGCGCCCAGCGACTTTGCCGAGGCCGAATGGGTGGTCGATGAGCTGCGCCAACTCGTCAAGAGCGAGGACTACGAACGGCGCGAGATTGCCGTGCTGTACCGCAGCAACGCGCAAAGCCGCGTGCTGGAGACGCAACTCTTCAACGCCGGTGTGCCCTACCGCGTGTATGGCGGCCTGCGCTTTTTCGAGCGCGCCGAAATCAAGCACGCACTGGCCTACCTGCGCCTGCTGGAGAACCCGCGCGACGACACCAGCTTTCTGCGCGTGGTCAACTTTCCGCCGCGCGGCATCGGCGCGCGCACGCTGGAGAACCTGCAGGACACGGCGCGCGGACTGGGCTGCGCGCTGCACGATGCGGTGAGCGTCGTGCCCGGCAAGGCCGGGTCTAACCTGGCCACCTTCGTGGCAAAGGTGGATGTGCTGCGCGAGCAGACGGAGGGCCACACGTTGCGCGAAATCATCGAGCAAATGCTGGAGGCCAGCGGTCTGCTCGATCACTACCGCGGCGAAAAGGAGGGGCAAGACCGCATCGAGAACCTGGGTGAGCTGGTCAACGCCGCCGAGAGCTTTGTCACGCAGGAAGGCTTTGGCCGCGACGCGGTGGCGCTGCCGATAGATGAGCAGGGCACGGTGCTGACGCAAAGCCCGGCGAGTCAGGGGATTGATCTGGACGCGGCGATGTTGAATGCGCCGCTGCCCTCACCCCAACCCTCTCCCGCCAGCGGGAGAGGGAGCGAGAAGCCCCCTCTCCCCTCTGGGGAGAGGGCTGGGGTGAGGGGCGACGGCGTTTCGATGGCCCCTGATCTCGACACCGGCGAAACCTTGAGCCCCCTTGCCGCCTTTCTCACTCACGCCGCGCTGGAGGCCGGCGACAACCAGGCCCAGGCCGGCCAGGACGCGGTGCAGCTGATGACCGTGCACGCCAGCAAGGGGCTGGAGTTCGACGCCGTCTTCATCACCGGGCTGGAGGAGGGCATCTTCCCGCACGAGAACGCACTGAGCGACCACGGTGGTCTGGAGGAAGAGCGGCGCCTGATGTATGTCGCCATCACGCGCGCGCGCAAGCGCCTGTACCTGAGCCATGCGCAAACACGCATGTTGCATGGTCAGACGCGCTACAACCTGCGCAGCCGCTTTCTCGACGAGCTGCCCGAGGACGTGCTCAAGTGGCTGACGCCGCAGCGCAGCGGCTTTTCTGCTCCACAATCAATAGCTGCTCGCGCTGACTGGACAAGCGCCAGAGGCCCATTTGGCTCGGATTTCTCGGTGTCACCCAGCAAGCCTGTCGCCAGCCCCGCCGCCAGCGGCCACGCCATCCGCGCCGGCCAGCAGGTGTTTCACGTCAAGTTCGGCGAAGGCCGTGTGCTGGCCGTCGAGGGCAACGGGGACGATGCGCGCGCGCAGGTCAACTTTCCGCGCCACGGCACCAAATGGCTGGCGCTGGCGATTGCCAAGTTGACGGTGGTCGAGTGATCGCGGCTCAGGGCGATGCCCATGCGCCCGAGTCACAGGCGGCCTCCAGCCGCTCCTGCCAGGGGCCGATGTCGTGCCCCTGCGCACTCAGCCAGGCATCGCTGTAGTACGTGTCCAGGTAGCGCTCGCCGCCGTCGCATGCCAGGGTGACGATGGAGCCTGATTCGCCGCGCGCGCGCATCTCGCAGGCCAGTTGCAGCGCGCCGCAGAAGTCGGTGCCGGTGGAGCCGCCAAAGCGCCGGCCGACCCGGCGCTCGAGCACGCGCAGCGCGGCAAAGCTGGCGGCGTCGGGCACGCGCAGCATGCGGTCGATCACGCCGGGCACGAAGGAGGGCTCGACGCGCGGGCGGCCGATGCCTTCGACCCGTGATGGCACGTCGCTGGTGACGCCGGGGTTGGCGCAGTTGTCGTAGTAATCCTTGAACACCGAGTGCTCGGGATCGACCACGCACAGCTGGCTGGCATGGCCCTGGTAGCGCAGGTAGCGGCCGATGGTGGCCGAGGTGCCGCCGGTGCCCGCACCCACCACGATCCAGCGCGGCACCGGGTGCGGCTCGGCGCGCATCTGGTTGAAGATGGACTCGGCGATGTTGTTGTTGCCGCGCCAGTCGGTGGCGCGCTCGGCGTAAGTGAACTGGTCCATGTAGTGGCCGTTGCACTCGCGTGCCAGGCGCTCGGCCTCGGCATAGACCTGGTCGCCGCGCTCGACGAAGTGGCTGCGCCCGCCGTAAAAGGCAATCTGCGCTACCTTGGCGGCCGAGGTGCTGCGCGGCATCACGGCCACGAAAGGCAGGCCCAGCAGGCGCGCGAAGTAAGCCTCGGACACGGCCGTGCTGCCCGACGACGACTCGATCACCGTGGTGCCTTCGCGGATCCAGCCGTTGCACAGCGCGTACAGGAACAGCGAGCGCGCCAGGCGGTGCTTGAGGCTGCCGGTGGGGTGGGTCGATTCGTCCTTCAGGTAAATCTGCACCCCGCCCAGCGCGGGCAGATCGATCGGAAACAGGTGCGTGTCGGCCGAGCGCTGGTAGTCGCGCTCGATGCGACGAACGGCCTCGGCAGTCCAGGGTGTGGTCATGTGGCGGGGGTGTCGATGAGCGGCTCGTCGTCGGGCTGAAAGCTGCCCAGGAAGGTGAACCACAGGGAAGTGAAGAACATGGCCGCCAGCACCACCGACAAGGGAAACAGCGCCATGGTCGCCAGGCCGATGTCGCTGTGGGAGGTGGTCATCAGCAGCACCAGCATCATCAGCAGGCCCACGCCCAGCGACAGCGCGGTCCACAGCAGGCCATAGACCAGAAAGGCGCGCGCGTTGCGCAGCACGGCCACCACGCTGAAGAACAGGCTCTTGGCCGGTGGCACGCCATACCAGTGCACCAGCGCCGGCGCATACCAGAAGGCCAGCGACACCGGCAGATACAGCAGGGTGCTGACCCACAGCGCGGTCAGAAAGCGCGGGTCGTTCATGCGCTCGGCCGACAGGCCGCCGCCGCCGCCCATGTACATCTGGGCAAACTGGCCGCCGTCGATCAGCGCCGTTAGGCCCACCACGCACAGCACGGCAACGGCATAGAAGGCGCCCACCCACAGCATGGCGCGGGCGTGCGCCTTGCCCTGGTGAAAGGCCACGAACAGGATGCCGGGCAGCGGAAAGCGCCCGGCGTCGGCCGCGCGCGTGGCGTCCATCAGCCCCACCGTGAGGGCGGGCACCAGCACCAGCGCGATGACGCCGCCGATGAGCGGCACGATGGCCACCAGGGACAGCGCGGCCATGAACATGAAGAACAGGCCGGTCAGCGCGATGGGGCGGCGAAAGAAGGTGCGGATGCCGGCGCGCACCCACTGGGCGCCCGCGGAGGCGGGTACGACGTTGAGCTTCATGTCAGGGTGAGCGGCGCGGCCACGCGCTGGCGCAGCACGCGCTCGAAGTGGCGCGGGTCGTGCGGGGTGAGCAGGCTGGCGCTGCGCGGCAGGTAGAAGTCCCACAGCCGCGAAATCCAGAAGCGCAGCGCACCGGCGCGCAGCATGGCCGGCAGCAGGCGCCGCTCGGCATCGGTCAGCGGGCGCACGGCCTGGTAGGCGTCCAGCAGCGCGCGGGTGCGCGCCTCGTGCATCGCGCCGGTGGGCAACTCGATCGCCCAGTCGTTCAGCGTGACGGCCAGGTCGAACAGCCAGGTGTCCACGCCGGCAAAGTAGAAGTCGAAAAAACCCGTCAGCTCGGGCTGCTCCGGGGTGCCGGCAAACATGACGTTGTCGCGAAACAGGTCGGCATGCACCGCGCTGCGGGGCAGGGCGGCATGGGCGCTGCCGGCGGCGATGTGGTTCTGATACGCCAGTTCGGCGCGCAGCAGCGCGGCCTGCGCTTCGTCCAGGTGCGGCAGCACGGCGGGCGCCGTCTCATTCCACCAGGCCAGGCCGCGCAGATTGGGCTGGCGGCGGTCGTAGTCGCGCGTGGCCAGGTGGGCGCGCGCCAGCATGTCGCCCACGGCGGCGCAGTGCGCCGTGCCGGGGTTCAGCTCGCTCTTGCCGCGCAAGCGGTTGACCAGGGCGGCCGGCTTGCCGCACACGGTGTGCAGGAGGTCGTCCTCGCCCACCGCGATGCGCGCGCCCGCGGGCTTGGCCTGCGGGTCGGGCACCGGCACGCCATGCTGCGCCAGGTGCTTCATCAGGTGCAGGTAGAACGGCAGCTGCGCGTGCGTCAGGCGCTCGAACAGGGTCAGCACCCAATCGCCGGTGCTGCTGGTGACGAAGTAGTTGGTGTTCTCGATGCCGCCCTCGATGCCGCGCAGGGCCAGCAACTCGCCCAGGCCCAGCTGTCGCAGCAGGGCACCGGCCTCGCGCTCGGAGACTTCGGTGTAGACAGCCATGGGCCAGCCTAGAAGCTGAGCACGTTCCAGGTGCGACGGCCGGCGCCATCGCGCCCATCGGGGTGGCTGGGGTTGGCCGGCTGCACGTTGTAGGACGGTACGTCAGCCTTGGGGTGCACCGTGATGGACTGCGTTTGGCCGCCCACGCGCAACTCGTCGATGCGGTTGCCGTTGTCTTCCAGCTCGATGCGTTCGATGCGCTGCGAGGCGCCGTCGCTTGTCGTCTGATCACGCACCACCGGCCCATGGGCGGGCGCCGGACTGGCGAGTGCCGGCGCGGAGGTCTGGGCGCTGGCTGCGGCGCCGACGCCCAGGCACAGCGCCATCAGCAAGGCTCGAGAAACGGGGTATGAACGCATGATTTCATTGTAGTTGGGATGGCGCAATGCCGTGCCCGCGCGCGTGCACAATTTGGCCATGACCGACACCCCCCCCACGCCCGCCGGCGGGCACCCTCAGCTGCTGCTGGTCGACGGCTCCAGCTATCTGTACCGGGCGTTTCACGCCATGCCCGACCTGCGGGTCGATCCGGCCGACCCGCACAGCGCGCCCACCGGCGCCATCCGCGGCATGATCAACATGCTGGGCGTGCTGCGCAAGGACTACCCCGACGTGCGCTACGCGGCCTGCGTGTTCGACGCGTCGGGGCCGACCTTTCGGGACGCGATCTACCCCGAGTACAAGGCCAACCGCTCGGCCATGCCCGACGACTTGCGCAGCCAGATTGCGCCGATCCACGAGGTGGTCGGCCTGCTGGGCTGGCCCGTGCTGGCGGTGCCGGGGGTGGAGGCCGACGACGTCATCGGCACGCTGGCGCACGTGGCCGCGCAGCAGGGCCTGCGGGTGCTGATCTCCAGCGGCGACAAGGATCTGGCCCAGCTGGTGACCGAGCACATCAGCATCATCGACACCATGAGCGGCAAGCGGCGCGACCTGGCCGGCGTGCAGGCCGAATTTGGCGTGAGTGCCGCACAGATGCTGGACTACCAGACCCTGGTGGGCGACGCGGTGGACAACGTGCCCGGCGTGGACAAGGTGGGCCCCAAGACCGCTGCCAAATGGTTGGCCGAATTCGGCTCGCTGGATGGCATCGTGGCCCACGCGGGCGACATCAAGGGCGCCGCCGGCCAGAACCTGCGCGACAAGCTGGGCTGGCTGCCCACCGGCCGCGAGCTGCTGAAGATTCGCACCGACTGCGACCTGGCGGGCCATGTGGATGGTCTACCTGCTCTTGATTCAATAGCTGCTCGCGCAGAACAGGCGGGCGCCTTGGCCGATTTTTATCAGAAATTCGGCTTCAAGACCCTGGTCAGGAACCTGGGCAAACCCGCAGCCGCACCAGCCGCCAAGCCTGCGGCCGCAGCCGCCGACCTGTTTGCCGACGCACCGGCCGCATCGACCGTGACCGACGCCACCTTGCGCTACGACACCGTGCTCGACTGGCCCGCGTTCGAGCGTTGGCTGGCCCGCATCGAGGCCGCTGAGCTGACCGCGCTGGACACCGAAACAACCTCCATCGACGAGATGCAGGCGCGCATCGTCGGCATCAGTTTCAGTGTCGAGCCCGGCGCGGCGGCCTATATCCCGCTGGCGCACACCGGGCCCGACGCGCCCGTTCAGTTGCCGATGGGCGAGGTGCTGGCGCGCCTGCAGCCCTGGCTGGAAAACCCGGCCAGGAAGAAGCTCGGTCAGCACATCAAGTACGACCGTCACGTGTTCGCCAACCACGGCATCGAGGTGGCCGGCTACGCGCATGACACCATGCTGCAAAGCTACGTGCTGGAGGTGCACCGCCCGCACGGCCTGGCCAGCCTGGCCGAGCGCCATCTGGGGCGCGGCGGCATCAGCTACGAGGACCTGTGCGGCAAGGGCGCGCACCAGATCCCGTTTGCCCAGGTGCCGGTGGAGCAGGCCGCGCGCTATTCGTGCGAGGACTCGGACCAGACCCTGGATGTGCATCGCGTGCTGTGGCCGCGCCTGCAGGCCAACGAGCGCCTGCGCGCCATCTACGCGCTGGAGGTGCAGTGCAGCGAGGTGCTGTATCGCATCGAGCGCCACGGCGTGCTGATCGACGCGGCCCTGCTGCAAAAGCAAAGCCAGACCCTGGGCCAGCGCATCGTCGAGTTGGAGGCCGAGGCGCACGCGCTGGCCGGCCGGCCCTTCAACCTGGGCAGCCCCAAGCAGATCGGCGAGATCTTCTTCGACAAGCTGGGCCTGCCCGTGGTCAAGAAGACCGCCACCGGCAAGCCCAGCACCGACGAGGAGGTGTTGGAAAAGCTGGCCGAGGACTACCCGCTGCCGGCGCGCATCCTGGAGCACCGGGGCCTGTCCAAGCTCAAGAGCACCTACACCGACAAGCTGCCGCAACTGGTTGATCCCAAGAGGCGCGTGCACACCCACTTTGCCCAGGCCGTGGCGGCGACGGGCCGCTTGGCCAGCAATGACCCCAACCTGCAGAACATCCCCGTGCGCACGCCCGAGGGCCGGCGCATCCGCGAGGCTTTCATCGCGCCGCCGGGGCACCGCATCCTGAGCTGCGACTACAGCCAGATCGAACTGCGCATCATGGCCCATCTGTCGGACGACGCGGCGCTGCTGGCCGCCTTCCACGAGGGGCTGGACGTGCACCGGGCGACGGCCAGCGAGGTGTTCGGCGTGCCGGTCGAGCAGGTGAGCAGCGAGCAGCGCCGCTACGCCAAGGTCATCAACTTCGGCCTGATCTACGGCATGAGCCGCTTCGGCCTGGCGCGCAACCTCGGCATCGACAACACGGCGGCGGGCAACTACATCGAGCGCTACTTCGAGCGTTACCCGGGCGTCAAGCGCTACATGGACGAGACGCGCCAACTGGCCAAGGCGCAGGGCTACGTCGAGACCGTGTTCGGCCGCCGCCTGATGCTGCCCGAGATCAACTCGCCCAACGGCCCGCGCCGCCAGGGCGCCGAGCGCGCCGCCATCAACGCCCCCATGCAGGGCACGGCGGCCGACCTGATCAAGAAGGCCATGGTGGCGGTGCAGCAGGCGCTGGACGAGCAGCAGCGCGCCAGCCGCATGGTGCTGCAGGTGCACGACGAGTTGGTGCTGGAAGTGCCTGAGGCCGAGCTGGACTGGGCCCGCGCCGAGGTGCCGCGTCTGATGGCTGGCGTGGCTGAGTTGAAGGTGCCGCTGCTGGCCGAGGTGGGGGTGGGCGCCAACTGGGAGCAGGCGCACTGATCAGCGCGTCTCGCGCGCCGGGGGATCGCCGGGCGATTCCGTTGTGCTGGCCGGATGCAGCGGCGGCGGCAAGTTGGCCCCCGACGGCTTGCGTCGCTCGCGAAACAGCGCCGCGCGGCTGAGCACCACGGTGGTGATGGGCACGGTGATGGACAGCACGATGATGATCAGCCAGGTGCGCAATTGCAGCGTGCCGTCGTGCAGCGAAAAGAACAGCACCGAAGCCAGGGTGACGCACCAGGCACTGCCCACCAGGGCCAGCGCCGGCGGGTGCAGGCGCTGGAAGAAGTCGCCCAGGCGCAGCACGCCCCAGGCGGCCGCCAGGGTCAGCACGGCGCTCAGCAGCAGCAGGCAGCCGATCAGGATCTGGGCCCACAGGGGCACCGTGTCCAGCGTCATTCTGGTGGCCTCCGACGATTTCGTGCGTGGGAATGGGCCCGGGTGGTCGGCCGCCCGATTGAATTCGCTGGCCGATCCCCGCACCCGGGGCCCCTGGTCCGGACGCTCATTCGGGCGGCCTCCGATCGCTTGCGGGTACGTGAAGGGCGGGTGGTCGGCCGCCCGATTGAATTCGCTGGCCGATCCCCGCACGCGGGGCCCCTCGTCCGGACGCTCATTCTGGCGGCCTCCGAAGATTTCGTGCGCGGGAATGGGTCCGGGTGGTCGGCCGCCCGATTGAATTCGCTGGCCGATCCCCGCACGCGGGGCCCCTCGTCCGGACGCTCATTCAATCACCTCCCCGCGCAGCAGGAACTTGGCCATGGCGCACGAGCTGACGAAGCCGAGCAGGGCGATCAGCAGGGCTGCTTCAAAGTAGACGTGGCTGGCATAGCGGATGCCGATGACCAGGGCCAGCAGCATGCCGATGCCGTAGATCAGATCCAGGGCCAGCACGCGATCCTGCGCCGTCGGGCCGCGCAGCACGCGCACCATCAGCAGCAGGCTGGCCAGGCCGTAGGTGCCCAGCGTGATGGCGATGGCGGCGGACAGAAAGGGGCTCATGACTCGAAGATCTCCCGCAAGGGCTGCTCGTAGCGCTGCGTGTAGTGTGCAACGAAGGCGGCCTCGTCCGGCACGTCCCACACATGCAGCAGCAGGGCGCTGCCATCGCGCGCCAGCTCGCACCACACGGTGCCGGGCACCACGGTGGTGATGACGGCCAGCGCTGCCAGCCCGCTGGGGTCGCGCAACTGCAACGGGACGCGCACGAAGCGCGCGCGCGTGGGCCGGCCCGGCCGGGTGACGAGGGTGCGCAGCACCACGATGTTCGATTCGAGCACGTCGCGCCCGACCACCGCGATCAGGCGCAGCACCTTCAGGGGGTGGCGAATGCGCGGGCGCGCCGGACGCAGTGGCGCCAGCAGGGCGGGCACGACCAGGCCCAGTCCCACGGCCAGCATGACGTCGCCCACGGCCAGCGAGGCGTTCAGCAGCAGCCACAGCGCGATCAGGGCCGCGCTCAGCAGCGGGGCGGGAAACAGGCGCTTCATCATCGCCGCAGTCCCTTCTCGCCGTTGGCGACGGGGGAGGGCACGGGCTGGGCTGCCATCACCGTGCCGATGTAGTGCCGCGGGTCGTGCAGGTCGCGTGCGGTGGCGTTGACGTAGCGCAGCACGTCGTCGGCCCGCCACACCAGCACGCCGATCAGCAGCAGCAGCGCGGCAATCGGCAGGGTTTCGATCAGGCGCAGGCGCGGCACGGGCCGCCCGGTGGGCGACCAGAAGTAGCGCGCCCCGGCGCGTGACAGCGCGATGATGGACAGCAGGCCGCTGACCAGCAGCAGGCCCAGCAGCACCCAGGCCGCGGGCGACACCGGCGCGTTCTGGCCAAAGCCGGCCGGGTTGAGCAGCGCCGACAGCATGACCACCTTGCCGACGAAGCCGGCCAGCGGTGGCAGTCCGGCCAGGGTCAGCCCGCAGACGATGAAGGCCAGGCCCAGAAAGGCCATGGCCGCCGGAATGGGCAGGCCGATCAGCGCCTGCTCGTCCTCGTCCAGGTTGACGTCGCGCATCGGCACCAGGTTGACGGGGAAGGCAAAGGCATCGTCCGTTTGCACGTCGCTCAAATCAGCCGGTTGCTCCTCCATGTCGCGCGCGCGGTCGATCAGCTCGGCCAGCAGGAAGAAGGCGCACACCGCCAGCGTCGAGCCCAGGATGTAGTACAGCGCGCCGCCCGTCACCGCCGGCTGCCCGAATCCCAGCGCCGCCAGCAGCGTGCCCGAGGACACGATGGCGCAGAACGCCACCATGCGCCCCAGGTGCTGCGTGGCCAGCACGCCGATGGCGCCCAGGGCCAGCGTGACCAGGCCAATGACCACCAGCGCCGGGCCGCCAAACAGGGTGGACACGCCGGCGTCGGGGCCGAACAGCACCGTCCACACGCGCAACACCGCATACGCGCCCAGCTTGGTCAGGATGGCGAACAGTGCCGCCACCGGCGTGGACGCGCTGGCGTAGCTGGCCGGCAACCAGAAGTTCAGCGGCCAGGCCGCGGCCTTGACCAGAAAGCCCACCGCCAGCACCGCCGCGCCGGCGTGCAGCAGGCCGCGGTCGGTGT
>OFJB01000998.1_pt1 | contig 12011 bp, 9 predicted proteins | sample 1775081 | NCBI WGS metagenome assembly OFJB01 (sample SAMN08195771, study PRJEB24354) | sludge metagenome | isolation source: initial sludge from phenol fed wastewater aerobic bioreactor | place: India: Nagpur | collected 2016-06-05 | reverse complement strand
TTTTTTTTCAAGCAGAAGACGGCATACGAGATCTTCACCAGTGACTGGAGTTCAGACGTGTGCTCTTCCGATCTCAGGCGCTGGCGCACGCCATCCATCTCGGGCAACTTCACGGCATCGCCCAGGCTGCCATCGTCGTTCACCCAACGCAGGCGCTGGCCATCGGGTGTGAGAAACAGAACCTTGCCATAGGCCGCCGGCCAGTGCTGCGCCTTGCGGGCGGCGTCCTTGGTGTCCTGCTTGGTCTCCAGCAAGCGCTGCAAGGGTGCGCTGCCTGCCTGGTGTTCCACGCAGACGACGAAGTCGGGGTAGAAGTAATGCGCATGCTCGGCTCGCACCACGCGCACGGCATAGGGCTTCTTGTCGGGGTTGCGGTGCCACCAGTGCACAAAGTCTGCGCCGTCAAGCGCGCGGGCAAAGTCACGCTCCAAGCTGTTGATCTGTACCGCGCCATCGTAGCGACCCACGCTCAAGGTGGCGCCGTCGCGCAGCGCAAACTGCTGGTCGCACCACCACCGACGCTCGTCCATGAACAGCACGCGCTCCACGTCCGGCGCGTCGTCGGTGCAGGGCGGCAGCACACCATAGATATTCTTGGCCGAGCGTTCCAGCGGGATGTCTTCCGGGCAAATCATGAGGTCGGGCAGGCGCTGGGCATCGACCAACCGCGCCTGGTGCGCAATGGCATGGAAAATGCTCTCGCGCAACTCCTGCGCACTGGCGCGCACCACCCAGTGCGCTGCGTCGCGCAGCAAGCGGACGCGCCCGCCATCCTGCAAATCCGCCATGCCTGCAACGCCATCGGCGGCTGCGGCCAACGCGGCGTCCAGCGCAGGGCGCAGCCGCGCGGTCAACTCCTGCACGATGATGCGGTAGTCTTCTTCCTCGGCGTGCGGCAACTGTTGCAGTGCCGCCAGGGCCTCGCGGGCCAGCGCGCGACGGTCGGTGACGACGGCAATTTCTTGCACATAGCCTTCGCCCGTGGTCAGTTCGCGGTGCAGCTCTTTCTGCGTCATGAGGTTCAGCGCGGCCTGAATCGCCTGGGCCTGCACACCTTCACTCAAGGGCAGCTCTTGCGCCACCCGCCGGGAGATGGCCGAGAGATCGACAAACCCTGGCTTCTCCTCGGTCTTCAGGCTTTCGCCCAACGTGGGCACGAGTGCGCCGCGCTTGCGCGCAAAGACACGCAGGCGGTTTTCCGCCAGCGCCTGCAATAACTCTTGCTGGGTTTGCGGGCGACTGTGCAGCCGTGGCCTGGTCGACGGCTCGGGCGCCAGCTCGTCCAGCGACAAGCCGCCAAACAGGTCCGGCCCCGGTTGCGCGGCAGCTGTCGGCGCCGAAGCAAACAGCCCCGTTTGCGGCGTGTCGGCCCGCGCCTCGGCAGGCGTCAGCACCGGCGTGTCCCCAGTCGCCAGCGGCAAGCCCATTTCATAGGAAAGCGGCAACGCATCGGTGGGCACGTTGGTGTAGACCACGGCCCCGGCCACGGTGTGCCGCTGCGCCAGTCTTTCCGTCTGGCCCTCCAACTGGCTTTTCACGGCGCTGGTGACCTGCACGGCGGCCTCGTAGCCGGCCTGGGCCTCGGCGTTGGCGAGATAGACAAAGGCGGTGTCGAGCTCGGGCGCGATTTCCGCCTGCCCGGCAAAGGCCGCACGCACGCTGCGATCGACGCGCATCACCCGCCCCATGAACTGCAGGGCGAAGTCGGCGTCGTTCACGCTCTTGGTGCTGGCCAGCACGAAGGCGCGCGGCGCGTCAAAGCCGGTGCCGGCGGACTGCTTGAAGATCAGCACCTGCTTGCGCGTGTCGTTGGCAATGGCCGCCATCAGGATCGGATCGGGCTCGTCGGCGCTGTGCTGGCCAATCGCCTCGGGCGCCACGCCGCAGTGCTGCAGCAGCTCGCGCGCGGCCTCCTCCACCGTGCCGGTGCCGTTGGCCACCTGCACCAGCAGCAGCGGCGTGCAGGCTATGCCGCGCAGATGCAGCAGCCGCGCAATCGCCTGGTTGCGCGCCCAGGCCTGGCGCAGCACGGTGCGGCGCACATCGGTCACGCTGCCCATGCTGCCGCCCAGGCTGTAGACCACGGCCTCGATGTATTTCTTGTTCAAGCGCGCCAGCACCACGTCGTCCCGGCTGGCCGAAAAATTGCGCTGCGCGATGCGGTTGGCATGAACCAGAAAGTCCGTCAGGCGCTGGTCCTTGGGCGTGGCCGTGGCCATCAGCAGGTAGTCGGCATTCAGCCAGTGGGCGAACCGGCCGAACTCCGTGCCCTTGTCCAGCGCGATATGAGCCTCGTCCACCACCAACCCAATCTCCAGCCCCTGCGCGCGGGCGCGCGCCAGCAGGGCGGCCAGGGTGCGCACGTCGTCGTCGCCGTCGGCGTCATAGCCCTGCTTGCGCCACTGCGCGCGCGCCACGGCCTGCGCGGTGGAGATCAGCACCGTGCCCGCGCCCACCTCCTGGTTGCGCCCCTGCGCCAGCGGCACCGGGTGCAGGGCGGGGGCGGTATGCAGCAGCGCATCCAGCGTCTGCGCCACCAGGGTGACGAAGGGAACGAACCAGAACCACAGCACGTCGCGGCCCTGCCCCACCTGCTGCAGCACCTGGCCCAGCACAAAGGTCTTGCCCGAGCCCGTGGGCGCGCGCAGCAGGCAGGGCGGGCGCTGGGCGCGTTCGGGCGTTTGCAGGGCGGCGCTGATGTTTGCAATCAGCTTGCTTTGGAATTCCTCGGGCTGCACCGTGCTGGTTTGCGGAGCCAGGGGCAGTGGGGCTTGCAGGCCGGATGGGGAGATTGGGTTCATGGAGGGCGAGGTCATTTCAACTGCGGCTATTCCTTGGCGCGGTCTGCGGGTCGCGGTGCAATGCTGCGAGGAGTTTCTTCGGCATCAGTTCACCCTGCCTGGTCATCCAGCGGCACGCCGTCCATGAAAGTTTGCAAGGCCACATCGGTGCTATCTGACTTGGCGACCAGTTGGCATTGGCGCTGGCATTCCTGGGCAAAGTCAGGATGGCGCGTGTCGAGCGTGTCATCGGGCACGGGGCTCGCGCGCCTGTCATGGGCTTCGAGCCGAGCAGCAAGCAGCAGAGAAAGATCTTCGTAAGCACCGCCTTCGCCGGCCTGACCACTGTCAGCCAGCGCATTCATCAGCGCCAGCAGGTGATCGTGGTCGTCCAGCCCGGCCGTCTGGCGAAAGGCGGTGAAGGACTGGCTCACCTTCTCGATGTTCAGGGCATCCATGGGTCGGCCTCCTGGTGCATGAAAACAAAAGCTCAGCGGCGCGCCCCACTCAAAGGCGCTTTTGCGCCGTGTGCAGCACGGTCAGCACCTGCACTTCGTCGCCCTGTACGCGATAGACGGCGATGTAGTGCTTGTGCAGCACCAGCTCCCGAGTGCCATAGACGCGCCCACGGCGGCCGATTTGCTGCTCGCGCAAGACTTCCAGTTTGTCGCGCAGCTCGCGCACAAAGCTGGCCGCGCGCACGGGGTTGTCCCGCGCGATGAAGGCGGCAATGTCGTCCAGGCGCGTCAGGGCACGGCGCGTCCAGCGCAGCTTATGCGCCATGGCGTGCAAAGACGGCATTCACCTCTGCATCACTGGCAAAGTCGCCGCGATCGGCCTCCTCCAGCCCGGCCTGAATGTCTTGCACCTGCCAGCTTTGCGCGGCCAGGTAGCTGCTCAAGGCCTCCAGCGTGACAAAGCTCTTGGTGCGCGCCGTGGCCTGCGCCAAGTCTTCGAGCTGCTGGTACAGCTCAGCAGGCAGGCGCACGTTGATCGTGCGGCTGGCGGTTCTGGCAAGGGTCGTCATGGCAGTCCTTTGCAATGCTTGTATTACAACGCATTGTAGGTGTGACGCTGAAAAATCGAAACTCTTTTTGTACGGCGGCCAGGCGCCACCGCGCAGTGGATGCCGTTCTACTGCCGCCGCCTGCGCCCACCCTGCCCCAGCGTCAGCACCTCGTGCAGCGCCTGGGTGTGGGCGGCAATGCCCTGCTCGGCCAGCCACAGGGCCAGCGCCTTGGGGCGCGGGGTGACAACCGACAAGCGCGCCTGCGGGTGCTGCTGGTGCAGATCACGCAGCGCGGCCAGCGTGGGGGCTTGCGTGTCCTGGCACAGCACCAGCAGCCAGTCGGCCTGTTTCGCTATCACCGTGATAGCTGTTTGCGCATGATCCACGGGCGCTACGGCCATATTTCGCATGGAAAGCAGGGTGGCGGCGTGCTGCGCCGTGGCGTCCAGCAGTACATCGGCACCGTCGATTTTGTCCAGCTGCAGATAAGCGAATTCGCCGCCCTGCGCCAGCGTGTGGCCGCTTTTGCCGCCGTAGCCCGCGATGACGCGGCGCAGGCGCTCGGCGCACACATCCCGGCACAGGTTCTTGGTCGGTTCCTTGGCCGTGGCCTCGGTGCTGCTGCACAGGATGAAGCGCCGGGGCGCTTGCCCCGCGCCGTCCTCGGCGTTGAGTTCGAGCACCGCCTGGCCGGTGGTGCCGGAGCCGGCAAAGAAGTCCAGCACGATGTCGCCGGGGCGGGTGGCCTGGGCGAGCAGGTTTTTGATGAGGGACGGCGGCTTGGGATACGGAAAGGCTTTTTCGCCCATGGTCTCCTTCAAGTCCTTGGAGCCTTCCTCGGTGGTGCCGACGACGGGCATGTTCAGGCCACCGACCACGGTGTCTTCTTCCTGCCGGGGCGTGAGCCAGGAGGAAATCGGCTGGTTCTCGTTCTTCAGCCCCTCCTTGAAGCGCTTGAACGCCGGGCGCCCGTAGCCGATGCGCTTGCCCACCCAGAAATCCAGCTCGGGCATGTCGGCAAACAGCAGCGGCGTGCTGCCGCTCATGGGCACGTCTTTGCGCGCAATGGCCTCCAGCAGCTCGGCGCGGGTGGCGAACTGTTCCACGCGCTGCTCGGGCGGAAACCAGACCAGCCCCTTGGTCACCAAGTCCTCGATGGTGTCGCCACGAATCTTTTGCCCTTCCTTGACGCGCGCCTTGGACGCATAGGCCCAGACGCGCTGCGGGTTGCAGGGATAGAAGGTGGCCGTGGCCGGGTCGTGAATGGGGTAGTAGGTGTTGGGGCGCTCTTTGAAATCGTGGGCTTTGGTCAGATCGCTCAGGCGGAACAGCCGGTCGCCCTCCTGATACTTGTACATGGAGTAGCTTTTCTCGTCGCCGGCAAAGCGAAAGCCACTGTTGGCATACACCAGCACATGCTCGTGGTTGTCGGAGAAAAACGCGCCCTTGGTGTCATTCCCCCCCGTGCGGCTGCGCCAGACAAAACTGCCCACGCGCCGCCCGGGAAACACCTCGTCCATCAGCAGCTCCAGCCGCGCGCGGTTCTCGTCGTTGATGCTGACCAGGATCACGCCGTCGCTGGTGAGCAGGTCACGCGCCAAGCTCAATCGCTGGTACAAAAACTCCAGCCACTGGCTGTGGCGCCAGCGGTCGTTGGCGCCCACGTACTGGTCGTTGTAGACCCAGTCCTTGTTGCCGGTGTTGTAGGGCGGGTCGATGTAGATCACGCGCACCTTGCCCGCGTGTGTGGCGCGCAGCAGGCGCAGGGCGTCGAAGTTGTCGCCTTCGATGATGAGGTTGGCGTGCGCGGTGCAGCCGGCAGGTGTGTGGCTGGCCTCGGGCACCAGGCGCGGCAGCACCACGTCGGCGTTGAGCGCGCGATCGTGCGCGATGGCGTCGCGCTCCCAGGTCAGGCCGAGTTTCTGGCGCGTGAGCTGCTCGGCCAGCAGGCGGCGCAGTTCGGGGGCGGATAGTTGGTCAAGGCGCTGCAGCAGCGCGGCGGAGGCAGTGGACATGTGAGGGCTGGCGGTGGGCTCGGATGATGTTACCTGCCGCGGGAGTGCCGCTTCATCCGGGCGCCAGGCGATACACCCCCACCTTCAGCGCCCTGCCCTCATCCACGTCCGCAAAAACCGCGGGGTTGGCCACCCGCTCCACAAACGCCAGCCCCGGCGCCTGTTCGCGCATGTGCTGCTGCAGAAAGTCCATGCCCAGCTCGGGCGCGTTCAGGCACAGCAGGGCGTGGCCGCCGGGGGCCAGCAGGGCGGGCAGGCGGCGCATCAGGCGGGGGTAGTCCTTGGTGGCGACAAAGCTGCCTTTTTGATAGCTGGGCGGGTCGGCAATGATCAGGTCCCAGGGGCCGTGGCGGGCGATCTTGCCCCAGGACGTGAAGATGTCGTGCGGCCAGAACTGGGCGCGGCCGGCCAGGCCGTTGAGCTGGTGGTTGTGCTGGCCGGTGGCCAGGGCGGCGCGCGCCATGTCGATGTTGACCACCTGCGCCGCCCCGCCCTGCAGCGCGGCAACGGAGAAGGCGCAGGTGTAGGCAAACAGGTTGAGCACGCGCGCGCCCTGCCCGTGCTCGGCCCTGAAGGCCGCCGCCCAGTCGCGCACCCAGCGGCGGCCGGCGGCCATGTCGAGAAACAGGCCGTGGTTTTGCCCGCGCAGCACCTGCACCCGGTAGCGCGCGCCGGCCTCGGTGACGACATGCGGATCGGGCACGCCGCCGGCCATCGGGCGCGTGTCGGCGCGGCCGTCGCCGCGCTGCTGAAACACCCAGCTCAGGGGCTGGCCCGGCGCCAGTTGCGCCCAGCGCGCCTGCAGGGCGGCGCCGACGGCGGCCAGCTGCGCGTCGCTGGCGGGGGCAAAGCTGGTGAGGACAAAAACGGGCGGGTACGCGTCCAGCGTCCATGGCTCGCAGCCGGGGTGCCGGCCGCCGCGGCCGTGGAAGATGCGCTGGGCATCGGCGGGCAGCGGCATGGCGGCGATGGCGTCGAGCAGGGCTTGCATGGTGGCGAGGCGTTGGTTTACAAGCGTTTTTGGCCCGCAGCCCTTGTGGGACGCGCGCCAATAGCTATTGGATTGGTAGTATTTTTGGACGGGCGGCAACCCCCGCCACTGCGCGGGCGGCCGCCGCGGCCGCGGTCACGGGCCGCACAGGGCCTGGCGCGTGAGCAGCAGCACCTGGTCGCTGCCGGCGCTGGTGGGCAGCCAGAACACCGGCAGCTCGGGAAACGCCGCCTCGAAGTGCGCGCGCTCGTTGCCGATCTCCAGCACCAGCACGGCGTCCTCGCTCATGCGCGCGGGGGCGTCCGCCAGCAGGCGGCGGATGAAGTCCATGCCGTCGCTGCCCCCGGCCAGGGCCAGGGCGGGTTCGGCGCGGTATTCGGGTGGCAGGGCGGCCATGCTCTGCGCGTTGACGTAGGGCGGGTTGCACAGGATCAGGTCCCAAGGGCCGGGGCAGGCGGCCAGGCCGTCGGACTCGACCAGCTGCACGCGCTGCTGCAGGCCGTGGCGGTCCACGTTGATGCGGGCGACGGCCAGCGCATCGCGGGAGACGTCGGCGCCGGTCACCGCCACCTCGGGCCAGGCCATGGCGGCCAGGCAGGCCAGGCTGCCGTTGCCGGTGCACAGGTCGAGCACCTGGCGGGTCTGCTCGCTCAGCCAGGCGTCGATGCTGGCGTCCTGCAGCAGCTCGGCAATGAAGCTGCGCGGCACGATGGCGCGCTCGTCCACGTAAAAGGGCACGCCAGCCAGCCAGGCCTCGCGCGTCAGGTAGGCCGCGGGCTTGCGGCCGGCGATGCGTTCATCAAAAAGTGTAGCTATCTGCGCTTGAATGGTGGGCGCCACCGGCCGATTTGCCATTGAATCGGGCGCGTCGTCCAGCGGGCTGTCCAGCGGCAAGCCCAGGCGCCACAGCACCAGCCAGGCGGCCTCGTCACGGGCGTTGAGGGTGCCGTGGCCAAAGGCCACGCCGGCGGCGGCCAGGCGCTCGGCGCCGCGGGCGACCAGCTGGCCGATGGTGGCGTCCGGCGCCGGCGTGGCCGCCGGGCGGGCGGCGCTTGAATGCGAAGAAGTGGGCTTGGACACGGGGGGCGCGGATGCGGGCGGGGGAAGTGGATTGGAACATCATCCAGCCTGGGGCGGCCGCAAAAGGCATTGGCGCCGCGCCAGGCGGAGCCCGGCTCCGGATTCCTTCACAATCGCCCGCAACCCGGAGCTGCCGATGCAAACCCTGATCCTGATCGACATCCAGAACGACTACTTTGCCGGCGGCGCCAACCCGCTGGAGGGGCCCGACGCGGCGGCCGCCAACGCCGCGCGGCTGCTGCAGGCGTTTCGCGCTGCGGGCCGGCCGGTGATCCACATCCGGCACCTGTCCACGCGGCCCGGCGCCACCTTCTTCGTGCCCGGCAGCCGCGGGGCCGAGATCCACGCCACGGTGGCGCCCCAGGCGGGCGAGCCGGTGCTGGACAAGCACTTTCCCAGCAGCTTTCGCGGCACGCACCTGCAGGCCGACCTGGAGCGCCTGGGCGCGCGGCAGCTGCTGATGGCCGGCATGATGACCCACATGTGCGTGGACAGCACGGTGCGCGCGGCGTTCGATCTGGGCTACGAGTGCCAGCTGGCCCACGACGCCTGCGCCACGCGCGCGTTGAGCTTTGCCGGCCAGAGCGTGAGCGCGCAGGACGTGCAGGCCGCCTACGTGGCGGCCCTGGCGTCGCCCTTTGCCATGGTCCAGTCGACGGCGGACTGGCTGGCCAGCCTGCAGGGCTGAACACCGCCGCCCGCGCGCCTGCGCGGGGCGTTATCCTTGCGCCCGCCTGGGCTGGCGTCCAGGTGCCCTTTTCTCCAGCCCCGCCCATGTCCACCGTCTTCAACTTCACCTTCGTTCCCTGGTTTCGCTCGGTTGCGCCCTACATCCACATGCACCGCGGCAAGACCTTTGTCGTCGGCGTGGTGGGCGAGGCCATCGCGGCGGGCAAGCTGGCGTCCATTGCCACCGACCTGGCGCTGATCCAGAGCATGGGCGTGAAGCTGGTGCTGGTGCACGGCTTTCGCCCGCAGATCAACGAGCAGCTGCAGACCAAGGGGCATGCGCCGCAGTACTCGCACGGCCAGCGCATCACCGACGAGGTGGCGCTGGACTGCGCGCAGGAGGCGGCGGGGCAGCTGCGCTTCGAGATCGAGGCCGCCTTCAGCCAGGGGCTGCCCAACACGCCCATGGCGGGCGCCACGGTGCGCGTCATCTCGGGCAACTTCATCACCGCGCGGCCCATGGGCATCATCGACGGGGTGGACTTCAAGAGCACGGGCGTGGTGCGCAAGGTGGACGTGGCGGGCATCCGGCGCTCGCTCGATGCGGGGGCCATGGTGCTGCTGTCGCCGTTCGGCTTCTCGCCCACGGGCGAGGCCTTCAACCTGGCGATGGAGGAAGTGGCCACCTCGGTGGCCATGGCGCTGCAGGCCGACAAGCTGCTGTTCCTGACCGAAACCCCCGGCCTGCGCATGCGCCCGGGCGAGCCCGAGTCGGACGACAACCCGATCGACACCGAGATTCCGCTGGCCGAGGCGCGCGCCATGCTGGCGCGCCTGCCCAAGCCCGAGCGCCCCACGGACGAGGCCTTTTACCTGCGCCACTGCGTGAGCGCCTGCGAACGCGGCGTGGAGCGCAGCCACATCCTGCCCTACGCCACCGACGGCTCGTTGCTGCTGGAGGTGTACGTGCACGACGGCATCGGCACCATGGTGGTGGACGAAAAGCTGGAGAGCCTGCGCGAGGCCGACTCGGACGACGTGGGCGGCATCCTGCAGCTGATCGAGCCGTTCGAGAAGGACGGCACCCTGGTCAAGCGCAGCCGCACCGACATCGAGCGCGACATCGGCAACTACACGGTGCTGGAGCACGACGGCGTGATCTTTGCCTGCGCCGCGCTCTACCCCTACCCCGACGCCGGCACGGCCGAGATGGCGGCGCTCACCGTGTCGCCACAAAGCCAGGGCCAGGGCGACGGCGAGAAGGTCTTGAAGCGCGTGGAGCAGCGCGCCCGCCTGATGGGCCTGAAAAGCATCTTCGTACTGACCACGCGCACCATGCACTGGTTCATCAAGCGCGGCTTTCAGGTGGTGGACCCGGACTGGCTGCCCGACGCGCGCAAGCGCAAGTACAACTGGGACCGGCGCAGCCAGGTGCTGGTCAAGGAGCTTTGAAAGCAAGCGCTGCTGAAAGCCAGGAACAGCCGGACGCAGAGGACGCAAAGAAAACGCTGAGGACGCAAAAGAGAGATTCAAGAAAGGATCTTTTTGCGTCTTCTGCGAAACCTTTGCGTCCTCTGCGTCCGGTATTTTTACCCCCCGATGAGCACCCCACCCGACCCCCTCGCCCCCGAGGCCTTCGACCTGCTGTCCACGCTGGTGGCGGTGGTGCGCCCGGACGGCCGCTGCGAGCTGGTCAACTCGGCGCTGGAAAACGCGCTGTGCCAGTCGCGCCGCAAGCTGGTGCAGGGCCAGGCGCCGGACTGGTTCGTCGACCCGGCACCGCTGCACGACGCGCTGCACCGCACGGGCCAGCTCATCGTCAGCCGCTTCGAGGCCACGCTGCACGGCCCCGCGCCGGGCGCTCACCCGCTGCCGGTGCATGTCGTCGTCAGCCCGCTGGAGCGCGCCGGCGCGGACAGCAGCGTGCTGGTGGAGATGATCGAGATCGAGCAGCAGGCCCGCCAGGACCGCGAGGAGCGCACGCACCGCCTGGCGCATGACCAGAAGGAGCTGCTGCGCAACCTGGCGCACGAGATCAAGAACCCGCTGGGCGGCATTCGCGGCGCCGCGCAGCTGCTGGCGCTGGAGGCCGCCGGGCGCGACTTTGCCGAGTCGGCCGAGTACACCGACGTCATCATCCACGAGGCCGACCGCCTGCAGGCGCTGGTGGACCGCCTGCTGGCGCCGCACCAGCGCGCGCTGGTGCTGGGCGAGGTCAACATCCACGAGATCTGCGAGCGCGTGCGCGCCGTGGTGCTGGCCGAGTTTCCGCGCGGCCTCGCCATCCAGCGCGACTACGACGCCTCGCTGCCCGAGCTGCGCGGCGACCGCGAGCGGCTGATCCAGGCGCTGCTGAACATCGTGCGCAACGCCGCGCAGGCGCTGGCCGGGCGCATCGCCGCGGGCGACGCCTGCATCACCTTGCGCACGCGCGTGGCGCGCCGGCTGACCATCGGCCACCAGCGCTTCAAGCTGGCCATCGAGCTGCAGGTGGAAGACAACGGCCCCGGCGTGCCACCCGATTTGCGCGAGCGCATCTTCCAGCCCCTGGTGTCGGGGCGCGAGGGCGGCACCGGCCTGGGGCTGGCGCTGGCGCAGACCTTCGTGCAGCAGCACGAGGGCACGATCGAATTTGAAAGCACGGGCGGACTGACGCGGTTCACCCTGCTGATTCCGGTACGCTGAAAGCCTGGAGCCCCCATGAAACCGATCTGGGTCATCGACGACGACCAATCCATCCGCTTCGTGCTGCAGCGTGCGCTGGAGCGCGAGCAACTGCCGGTGCGCCTGTTCACCGACCCGCGCGAGGTCATCGCGGCGCTGGACGCGGGCGACGCGCCGCAGGTGCTGGTCAGCGACATCCGTATGCCCGGCGGCAGCGGCATCGAGCTGCTGGCCGAGGTCAAGCAGCGCCAGCCCGCGCTGCCCGTGATCGTGATGACGGCCTACACCGACCTGGACAGCGCCGTCGGCGCGTTCCAGAGCGGCGCCTTCGAATACCTACCCAAGCCCTTCGATGTGGCCAAGGCGGTCGAGCTGATCCGCCGCGCCGTGGGCGAAAGCCGGCCCGTGGACGCGGCGGCGCCCGGTGGCGCCGAAATGCCGCAGATGCTGGGCCAGGCGCCGGCCATGCAGGAGGTGTTTCGCGCCATCGGCCGCCTGAGCCAGAGCCAGGCCACGGTGCTGGTCACCGGCGCCAGCGGCACCGGCAAGGAGCTGGTGGCCCTGGCCCTGCACCGCCACAGCCGGCGCGCCCAAGGCCCTTTCGTCGCCATCAACACCGCGGCCGTGCCCAAGGACCTGCTGGAAAGCGAGCTGTTCGGCCACGAGCGCGGCGCCTTCACCGGTGCGCAGACGCTGCGGCGCGGCCGCTTCGAGCAGGCTGCCGGTGGCACGCTGTTTCTGGACGAGATCGGCGACATGCCGCTGGAGCTGCAGACGCGCCTGCTGCGCGTGCTCAGCGACGG
>OFJB01000997.1_pt1 | contig 12027 bp, 9 predicted proteins | sample 1775081 | NCBI WGS metagenome assembly OFJB01 (sample SAMN08195771, study PRJEB24354) | sludge metagenome | isolation source: initial sludge from phenol fed wastewater aerobic bioreactor | place: India: Nagpur | collected 2016-06-05 | reverse complement strand
TCTGAACGACTTCATTCCTGAATGGCATGAACTCGTTCCATTTTTTTGCTATGCACCGCGCCCCTGTGCGTGGATAGTGCCCCCTCGTGCAATGAACGCGATATTGAAGAAGGCGAAACCCATGGCGACCAATCCCGCTCCTTCCCCCACCCCGCGCACCGGCGGCCAGATCCTGGTGCGCCAGCTCATCGCCCACGGCGTGAAGCAGCTGTTCTGCGTGCCCGGCGAAAGCTACCTGGCCGTGCTCGACGCGCTGCACGATGCCGACATCGCCGTCACCGTGTGCCGCCAGGAAGGCGGCGCCGCCATGATGGCCGAGGCCCAGGGCAAGCTCACGGGCCGGCCGGGCATCTGCTTCGTGACGCGCGGTCCCGGAGCCACCAACGCGTCGGCCGGCGTGCACATCGCGCACCAGGACTCCACGCCCCTGATCCTGTTCGTGGGCCAGGTGGCGCGCGGCGCCAAGGGGCGCGAGGCCTTCCAGGAGCTCGACTACCGCGCCGTGTTCGGCACCATGGCCAAGTGGGTGGTGGACATCGACGACCCGGCCCGCCTGCCCGAGCTCGTCTCGCGCGCGTTCCACGTCGCCACCTCGGGCCGCCCCGGCCCCGTGGTGGTGGCGCTGCCCGAAGACATGCTGACCGAAGCCGCCACCGTGGCCGATGCGCTGCCCTACCAGGTGACGGAGATCCACCCCGGTGCCGCGCAAATGGCCGAGCTGGCGCAGCGCCTGCAAGCCGCTCAAAGCCCCGTCGCCATCCTGGGCGGCAGCCGCTGGTCCGAGCAGGCGGTGCGCGAGTTCACCGCGTTTGCCGCAGCGTGGTCCCTTCCCGTGTACTGCTCGTTCCGCCGCCAGATGCTGTTCCCGGCCACGCATGCTTGCTACGGTGGTGACCTGGGCCTGGGCGTCAACCCCAAGCTGCTGGCGCGCATCAAGGCGTCGGACCTGGTGCTGGTGGTGGGTGGCCGCTTGTCGGAAGTGCCGTCGCAAGGGTACGAGCTGTTCAGCATTCCCACCCCGGCGCAGCCCTTGGTGCATGTGCATGCCGATGCGGACGAACTGGGCAAGCTCTACCGCCCCACACAGGCCATCCACGCCACGCCCCAGGCGTTTGCTGCGGCGCTCAATACGGTGCGCCCCATGGCGGCTGTGCCGTGGAAGGCCCACACAGAAGCCGCCCATGCCGAATATCTGGCCTGGAGCGACACGGCGCCCATCCGCATTCCTGGCAACCTGCAGATGGGCCAGGTGATGCAGCACCTCAAGGAAGTGCTGCCCGCCGACACCATCTTCTGCAACGGCGCAGGCAACTTTGCCACCTGGATTCACCGCTTCTGGCCCTTCACCACCTACGCGAACCAGCTCGCGCCCACCAGCGGCTCCATGGGCTACGGCCTGCCCGCAGGTGTGGGCGGCAAGCGCCTGTGGCCGCAGCGCGAGGTGGTGATCTTTGCGGGCGATGGTGACTTCCTCATGCACGGGCAAGAGTTTGCGACCGCCGTGCAATATGGCCTGCCCATCATCGTGGTGCTGCTGGACAACGCCATGTACGGCACCATCCGCATGCACCAGGAACGCGAGTACCCCGGCCGCATCAGCGCCACGCAGCTCAAGAACCCTGACTTCAAGGCCTACGCCCAGGCCTTTGGCGGCTATGGTGAACGCGTGGAGCGCACCGAAGACTTCGCCCCCGCCCTGGCCCGTGCCCGCGCCAGTGGCCTGCCCAGCGTGCTGCACTGCCTGATCGACCCCGAGGCGATCACCCCCACGGGCACGCTGCAGGGCATTCGCACAGCGGCACTCTCCAAGAAGTAGGCCACCGTCTCGTACTCAGGCCCTTAGGCGCTTAGGCGCTTAGGCGTTCAGCCGGTTAAGCGGGCGCCGCCGGACTGGCGCAGGGTCTGCACCAGCAGGTTCTGCAGGCTGTCCACCGCCTTGGAGCCGCGCGATGCGCGGCTGCGGTAGACGGCCACCTCCATGGGGGCCAGCGGTCCCAGGCCGTGCTCGGTGCCGAGCACCTGCAGCTGTGGCGGCACGCTGCAGTGGGTGAGGGCGGCCACGGCCAGGCCGCTTTCCACCGCCGCAATTTGCCCCGCCAGGCTGGAGCTGTGATAGACCACCTTGTAGCGGCGTCCCTGCTGCGCCAGCGCGTGGATGGCGCCGCGCCGCGCCAGGCTGGTCGATTCGTACACCGCAATCGGCAGCGGGTCGCGCCTCCACAACTCGAACTGCGCCGACCCCACCCACACCATGGGCTCATGGAACAGCAGCGTGCCCCGGCGTGCGTGGTCGCGCGAGATCAAAGCCAGGTCCAGTTCGCCACTGGCCACGCGCGGGATGAGGGCGGTGGACTGCTCGCAGTCCAGTTCAATCTCCACCGCGCTGTGCCGGGGCGCAAAGCGTTTGAGCACGGGCGTGAGATAGCGCGCTGCGTAGTCATCCGGCACCCCCAGCCGCACCCGGCCTGTGAGGGCGTCTCCGTTCAGGGCGTCATGTGCTTCTGCATGCAGCTCCAGAATGCGGCGGGCGTAGCCCAGCAGGGTTTCACCCTCGGGCGTGAGTTGCTGCTTGCGGGCGTCGCGCTCCAGCAGTCGGTGGCCTACGGCGTCTTCCAGCTTCTTGAGCTGCATGCTGACCGCTGATTGGGACCGGTGCACCTCGGCCGCCGCGCCAGAGAGCGAGCCTGCATCCACCACCGCCACCAGGCATTGAAGCCAGTCGAGTTGCAAGTCACGGTAGCTCATGGATTGCCCCTGTGGTGATGTATTCGATGATCGAATGATTGGTGCGTAAATTATGCGCTTTCGATTGCAGAGGCTGGAGGCCACACTGCGGGCATGCAGCAGTCGTCCTCTACCGTTTCGGGTACATCCGTCCCCGTGGTTCCCGCGTCCGTTTCCCCTGTGGGCAGCGCGCGTGGGCTGTCGTCTGCCCACCGGCTGGACGGCTGGATCGCCTTTGTGCTGGGCAACGCACTGCTGGGCACCATCGGCGTGTTCGTGCACGAGGCGCAGGCGGCGCCGTTGACGGTGACCTGGTTCCGCTGCGCTTTTGGTCTCGTGGGGCTCACGTTGTGGATGGCGTGGCGCCACCGATCATGGTCGGGGCTGTGGCGGGGGCTCTGGGTGGGCTGGGCGGCTTTGCCCTGGGTGTTGCTGCTCAGTGGGCTGATGCTGGCGAGCTGGTGGCTATTTTTCACGGCGATCCAGCAGGTGCCCACCGGGGTGGCGGTGGTGCTGTTCCATGTGCAACCGTTGTGGGTATTGCTGCTGGGGGCGTGGTGTCTCAAAGAAGCTATGCCCCGGCAGCGCGTGGTATCGGTGCTGATCGCCATGGTGGGGCTGGTGCTGGCCACGGGCGTGGCCGGGGGGCTGACCTCCTCCGGCGCCGGGCATGCGCCTGGCTACTGGGTGGGCGTGGGCCTCTGCCTGGTCGGTGCGCTGTGCACAGCCACCGTCACCGTGGTTGCCAAGCGCCTGGGGGCGCTGCCGGTGGGCGCGCTGGCGTGGTGGCAATGCGCGCTGGGTGCAGCCGTGTTGTGGGTGGCCCCCGTGGGCCAAGGCTGGCCCGCCTGGGGCGCCCCATGGGCATGGTTGGCCGGGCTGGGGCTGATCCACACGGGCCTGGCATACACCTTGATGTACGCAGGCATGGCCGGGCTGGCCACGGCCCGGGTGGCGGTGCTGCAGTTTGCCTACCCGACGGTCGCCATCGTGGTGGACTGGGTGTACTTTCAGCACACCTTGGGCGGTTGGCAGATGACAGGTGTGGTGCTGATGCTGGGGGCCATAGCGGCAGGGGAGCGTAGCGCGCGGCGTAATCGCTAATGCACCGCCTGCGCAGGGATGGCGCCGCCCCGCACAATATCGGGTGTGACCGCCACCGAGTTCGATTCTTCTGAAACCCAACCCCCTGCGCAGGCTGCCTCTTCCGGCAAGCGGCGCCGCATCGCGCACCTGGACATGGACGCCTTCTTTGCGTCCGTCGAGCTGCTGCGCTACCCGCAGCTCAAGGGCCTGCCCGTGGTGCTTGGCGGTGGCCGGCGCAAGGTGGACGAGCTGCTGCTGCGCGGTCCGGACGGTACCGCAGAGCGCGAGAGGCGCTTCATCCCGGTGGAGGACTTTCCGCTGCTCAAGGACTATGTGGGCCGGGGCGTGATCACCACGGCCACCTACCCGGCGCGGCAGTTTGGCGTGGGCTCGGCCATGGGCATGATGAAGGCGGCCAAGCTGTGCCCGCAGGCCATCGTGCTGCCGGTGGATTTTGATGAGGTGCGACGCTTTTCGGGCCTGTTCAAAAGCACCATCACCGAGATCGCGCCGGTGATGCAGGACCGGGGCGTGGACGAGGTCTACATCGACTTCACCGACGTACCCGGCGGCCAGCGCGAAGGCGGGAGAGTGCTGGCGCGGCTTATCCAGAAAAGTATCTTTGAAAGGACCGGGCTGACCTGCTCGATTGGCGTGGCGCCCAACCGGCTGCTGGCCAAGATGGCCAGCGAGTTCAACAAGCCCAACGGCATCTCCATCGTTTACGAGGAAGACCTGCAGAGCAAGATCTGGCCCCTGAACGTGCGCAAGATCAACGGCATCGGCCCCAAGGCCGGCGAGAAGCTGGCGCGGCTGGGCATCGAGACCATCGGGCAGCTGGCCGCGCAGGATGAGCAATGGCTGATGGGCCACTTTGGCAAGTCCACCGGCGCCTGGATGCACCGCGTGGCCTGGGGCCGCGACGACAGCCCTGTGGTGACCGAGAGCGAGCCCGTGAGCATGAGCCGCGAGACCACCTTTGACCGCGACCTGCATGCCGTGCGCGACCGGGCCGAGCTGGGCGCGATCTTTACCGACCTGTGCATGCGCGTGGCCGAGGACCTGCAGCGCAAGGGCTATGTGGCGCGCACCATCGGCATCAAGCTGCGCTACGACGACTTCAAGATCGCGACGCGCGACCACACGGCTAACAGCTACACGGCCGACGGAGCCACCATCCGGCAGCTGGCCGGGCAGTGCCTCAAGCGCGTGCCGCTGGACAAGCGCCTGCGGCTGCTGGGCGTACGGGCCAGCACGCTGGTGCGGCGCGGCGAGGAGCCCGAGCCCGATTCGCAGACCCGTGCGGCAGCCGCGAGCAGCCGGCGCAGGCCGCAGGCGGGTGTGGACAGGGACACGGGGCAGCTCTTTTAATGCCACAGAAGGGGGCTGGGGGCGCGCCTTGGGAGGGTTGTGCAAGCTATCCCTCATTCGGCACCTTTTTGGTGCAAATCGGAGGAGTGAGCAGTTAGACTTGATTCGTATCAAGCGGTTACACGAACGTCTAACAAAACACCGCGCTGCCTGCCCCTGCCGCAGGCCTTCCAGGAGCCTCGAATGCGCATCAACCTGCCAGTGACCCAGCAGAATTTTGACTACCCTGGTGATGAGCTGCTGGTGTCCAGCACCAACACCAAGGGCGAGATCACGCACTGCAACCCGGCGTTTGTGCGCGTCAGTGGCTACAGCTACGACGAACTCATCGGCCAGCCGCACAACATCATTCGCCACCCGGACATGCTGCCCGAGGCCTACAAGGACATGTGGCGCACCATTGGCCGGGGCGAGCCCTGGACGGGGCTGGTGAAAAACCGGCGCAAGAACGGCGACCACTACTGGGTGCGCGCCAATGTCACTCCCATCATGGAAGGCGGCAAGCCACGCGCCTACATGTCGGTGCGCACCAAGCCCAGCGCGGCAGAAATTTCTGCCGCTGAAGCCCTGTATGCCCAGATGCGCAGCGAGGCGGCATCGGGCGCGAGCAGCTTTTACCTGAACTCGGGCAACGTGCGCTATCGCGGGGTGCGCGGCTGGCAGCAGCGCCTGGCGCAGATGGCCTTGCTGCCCCGCATGGCGCTGTTGCTGGCGGTGATGGTGCTGCTGGCCTTGTTGCCCGACGTGATGGGCCTGCAAGGCACCACCGCCTGGGTGGCCCGCCTGGCGCTGCTGGTGCTGGGGGCGGGGTGGACGCTGTGGCGCTTTCAGGCCACCGTGCTGCAAGGGGTGCACGACGCCACCCGCTTCGCATCCGACATCTCGGCCTGCAACCTCGCCACGTCGGTGGGCACGGACTACCCCCAACCCCTGGGCGCGCTGATGCAGCGTTTGCAGCAGACCCAGGTCAATCTGCGCGCCGTGGTGGGCGACGTGCGCACCGAGGTGCGCAACTTCATCGAATCGGCCGACGAAATCGCGCGCGGCGGCATGGACCTGTCGGCCCGTACCGAGTCGCAGGCCAGCAGCCTGGAAGAAACCGCCGCGGCCATGGAACAACTGGCCAGTACGGTGCTGCAGACGTCGGAGACAGCCGCCAAGGTGTCGCACGAGAGCGCACAGAGCAGCGACATCGCCACGCGCGGTGGCCAAGCGGTGCAGGAGGTGGGCGCGGCCATGCAGCAGATGAAGCTGTCGTCCACCAAGATCAGCGAGATCGTGGGCGTGATCGAGGGCATTGCCTTCCAGACCAATCTGCTGGCGCTCAACGCCGCGGTGGAAGCCGCGCGGGCTGGCGAGCAGGGCCGGGGCTTTGCGGTGGTGGCGGGCGAGGTGCGGGCACTGGCGCAACGCAGTGCCAGCTCGGCCAAGGAGATCAGCGGCCTGATTGGCGTCACGGTGAACCAGATCGCCAGCGGCGCGCAGCAGATGGACCATGCCGGCACCACCATCGAAGGCGTGGTCCATGCGGTGGAACGCGTGAGCACGCTGGTCCAGCAGATCAGCAGCGCCACCAAGGAGCAGTCGCAGGGCATTGCCCAGGTCAACGAGGCCGTGACCCAGCTTGACACCGTGACGCAGCAGAACGCCGCGCTGGTGGAGGAATCTGCCGCCGCCGCCCAGGGTCTCAAGGAGAGTGCGGTGTCGCTGGGCCGCTCGGTGGACGTGTTCCGGCTGGGGTGAGCGGCACCGCAAGGAGCCGCCCGCAGCCATTCGTACCTTGACGAATTCTTACTCGTAACTTACAGTGATTTTCCCGTTTTCCGGGAGATCACCATGACCCTCGACGAGCTGCAGCGCATCAAGCAGTGGCATGTGGCACACAAGGCCGACCACCCGCTCGAATACCACCTGTGGGACCTGGTGCTGACGGTCTGGATGCTGGGCTGGGTGGGCTGGTTTCCCATCTGCGCTTTTGGCGAGCCCTGCGCCGCGCCGGTCTGCCTGATCGGCATTTTTGTCCCCAGCCTGTACGTTGCCTGGCGCACCCGCGCGCACCTGCGCCACACCCTGCGGTGCGACTGGATTGACGCGCGCAACTGATGAAGGCGGTCGGTTGACGGGGATGATCAGGCCTACTGCCGCGCCGTTCGCACGTTGCGCGGCAGGGCTTGCGGGTGACTGGTGCGCAGGGGGTTGATGTCCAGCCCGCCCCGGCGCGTGTAGCGCGCGTACACCGTGAGCTTGATGGGTTTGCAGCGCGTCCACACGTCCATGAAGATGCGCTCCACGCACTGCTCGTGGAATTCGTTGTGGTTGCGAAAGCTCACCAGGTACTGCAGCAGGCCTTCCTGGTTGATCTGCGGGCCGCTGTAGCTGATCTGCACGCTGCCCCAGTCGGGCTGGCCGGTCACCAGGCAGTTGCTCTTCAGCAGGTTGCTGGTGAGGGTCTCGGTCACGGGCGCTTCGTTGAATGTGGCCGTCAGCAGGTCGGGCGCGGGTTGGTAGCGCGTGCATTCCACGTCCAGCCGGTCCAGGCTCAGGCCGTCCAGCTCGTGCACGGGCTCCTGGTCAAACAGCTCGGGTGCGATGAGCTTCACGCCCACGGTGGCGGGGTGCTCGGCGCCGCGCCACACGGCCTCGCTGATGTCGGCGCGGATGCGGGCCTGCACCTCGGCCGCATCGGCAAAACGTGTGTCGTTGAAGCTGTTGAGGTACAGCTTGAACGACTTGCTCTCAACGATGTTGGGCGTCTCGCACGGCACGGTGATGTGCGCCAAAGCCACCTGCGGTTTGCCACGCTGGTTCAGCCACGACAGCTCGAACGCCGTCCACAGGTCGGCCCCGAAGAAGGGTGCCGCGCCGGTGATGCCGATCTCGGCCCGCTTGCCCGCGCGCGGGATGGGGAACAGCAGCGACGCGTCGTACTGGTCGATATAGGCCGAGGCCTTGCCAAGCTGGGACTGTTCTGGCGTGTTCATGGCCTGGTCTTTCGGGTGTATGGGTTCCAAGGGGGACGTGTTTTGCTACTGTTTTTGTAGCTTCTGGCGCATATTCGACTAGCGCATACCGGCGTTTTTACTGAAATTCCCGCTCGCGCAGCCATTTGGTGGCGATCCATTTGTCCCCTGCGATCACGGGGGCGCCGCCATGCAGGGTGCGGGTGGACGGGTGCGGGCGCTCGTAGCTGAAGAACACCGCGTTGCCACGCTGCGGCGCGACCTCCAGGTGCACGTCGGGGAAGGTGGTGCCGCCGCCCTTTTCGGGCGTGTTGAGGTACATCACCAGCGTGCCCACACGCTGGCCGCCGCGCTTGATGATGCTGGGCGTGCCGGGCTCGGCGGGGTCGAAGTAGTCGTAGTGGGGTTTGTATTCGGCGCCGGGGCGGTAATGCAGCACCTGCAGGCCTTCGCCGTTTTCGATGGGCCACTGGAGCAGGCGCGCGATGCGCTCTTCGATGCGCTGGATCAACGGGCTTTGGCCGCGCTGGAAGAACATGCCGTCGCTGGTGCGGTCGGCGTTGATCTCTTCGCCGCCGGTCTTTGTGGCCACGGTGAGCGAGCGTGCCATGCGGGGCTCTGCGGCGGCGATCAGGGCATCACACTCCTCCGGCGACAGCAGGTTGCCAAACACCACGATGCGCGGCTGCGCCATGGCCAGCAGCACATTCACGGTGCGGTCTCCGCAGTCCACCTGGGCGGGGGATTCATCCAGCCGGGGCTCGGGCACCGGCACGGCCGAGGGCAGGCCCTGCTGCACGGCCAGGTCGTTCAGGTGCTCCTGCAGCGTGATCTCCAGCGCGTCGGCGGCCACGTCCTCGTCCCAGCCTGCGTCGCGCATGGATTGCAGCACCACAGGCGCGGCGTAGCCCGCCTGCGCCTGCTCAATGATCCAGCGGCGCAGCTCGGGCGTGATGGCCTGCCGCGCTGCGCTGGGGCGCTGGGTGCTGGTGGTCGTGCCGTCCGGGTGCTGGTCAGAACGCAATGTCATGGCGGTCCTTCAACAAGAAAGAGCAGGGGAGGAGTGTTTATAAGGCCGGCGGGGCCTTGCGCCGGAAGACCAGGCGCTCGGGCGTGGAGGAGGCCGGGGCAAAGGCATAGCCGTCCAGATCAAATCCTTCGAGCTGGTGGGGTGTGGCAAGGCGGTGGGTGATGGCATAGCGCGCCATCAGGCCGCGTGCGCGCTTGGCAAAGAAGCTAATGATCTTGTAGTTGCCGCCCTTCCAGTCCTCGAACACGCATTCGATCACGCGCGCCTTGAGCACCTTGCGGTCCACGGCCTTGAAGTATTCCTGCGACGCCAGGTTGACCACCACCGGCGTGGTGTCGGCGCGCAGCCGGGTGTTGAGATGCTCGGCAATCTGGCGGCCCCAGAACTGGTAGAGGTTGCTGCCCGCGCCGGTGGCCAGGCGCGTGCCCATCTCCAGGCGATAAGGCTGCATGCGGTCCAGCGGCCGCAGCACGCCGTACAGGCCGCTCAGGATGGCGACATGGCTCTGGGCCCAGTCCAGGTCGTCAGCGCTCAGGCTGCGGGCCTGCAGCCCCTCGTACACGTCGCCATTGAAGGCCAGCACCGCCTGGCGCGAGTTGTGGGCCGTGAAGCGGGGGCGCCAGGCCTGGTAGCGCGCCACGTTCAGCGCCGCGAGCGTGTCGCTCAGTTCCATCAGCGACGCAATCTGCTGCGGTGACTGCTCGCGCAGCACGTCGATGAGGGCTGTGGACTGCGGCACAAACTGCGGCGTGGTGTGGGGCAAGCCTTCGGGAACGGGCGTGTCGTAATCGAGCGATTTGGCGGGAGACAGCAGGAACAGCATGGGGCGGAGGGTCCGTGGATCTCGGGTGTGCGGCTTGGGGCGGGGCGTGGACGGTGTGGGCAGCGGGCTGCACTGCGGCACCGGCGAACCGAAATGGTACCTGCTGATAGGCTGCCTCCGGCCGCTTGCGGGTATTGGCGCCAAGGGCCGTGCACACTCAGCGGCCCAAAAAAAAGAAGGCGGCCTGAGCCGCCTTCTGGGTGATGGCTACAGCCCTGGGGCGGCAGCCATTGCAGCGTGTCAGGCTGCGGGGGGCTGCTCAAATGGCAGCGCCATGGCAGACAGGTCGCGGCGGGTTTCTACCAGCACCAGCGGGCCTTCGTCCAGCACCACTGCTGGGGGGCGCTCGCGGGGCACGCGGATGGGCTTGGGCTCGGCAGCGATGGCGGCCTGCACGGCCGCAATCTTGTCCGCGTCCGAGTTCACCCACTGCAGGCCCGATGCGGCAGCCACTTGTTGCAGTTCATCGATGGGCAGCGTGAACGCTTGGACGCGCGGCAGGCCCTTGGCAGGCGCTGCTGCAGGCGCCGGTGCGGCAGCGGCCGGAGCGGGTGCCGCGACCGGAGCCGGTGCGGCCATGGGGGTGGCAGCGGGTGCTGCAACAGGCGCTGGAACAGCCACAGGTTCGGTAGCCGCTGCGACTGGCGCTGCGGCCACAGGGGCTGTCACCGGTGCCACAGGCTCTGCGGCGGGCGTATTGTTGCTGAAGTAGCTGCGGCGTGGCGCTTCATCCTGTGCCGAGGCGGGCTCGGCCTGGGTGGGGTCGAAGTCCAGCATGGCGGGTGCAGCGGCTTCGGCGTTGCCATTGGCGTCGCGTGGGCCACGCTCGCCACGCTCGCCACGTTCGCGGCGGTCACGGCCGTAGCGGTCGCGGGAGCGGCGCTCGCGGCGTTGCTCTTCGCTGGCGCCATTGCCATTGCCATTCGCGGGTGCGTCATTGCCACTCAGGTCCAGATCTGGCAGCGAGGCCAGGGGCGCGGTATCGGCAAAGTCGCCAGCAGCGGCTGGGGCTGCTGCCTCCTGGGCCTCGACCGCACGGGGAGCGCGTTCACCACGCTCGCCACGGTTGCCACCGCGATCACCGCGTTCGCGGCGCGGGCCGCGTTCGCCACGGGGTTGCTGGGCGGGTTGGCCTTCTGCACCACCGGTGTTGCCAGCGTTGGGGCCATCTACCTGAGCGGTGGCGGCGTTGGCGTTGTCACCGTTCGCGCCAGCGTTCAGGTTGCGTGGCTCGCTGTCGCGGCGGCCACGGCCGCCTTCACGGCCTTCGCCGCGTCCGTTGCGGCCACCGTCACGGCCTTCGCCTTCGGGGCGGCGCTCTGCGTCGCGGGGTGCGCGGCCTTCGGCCGAGCGTTCACCACGGCGGCCACGGCTTTCGCCGGTGCTGCCTTCGCGGTTGCCGTCACGTGGGGCGCCTTCGCGCTGACCGTCGCGGTTGCCGTCGCGGCCACCACGGCGGCCACGGCTTTCACCGTTGCGGCCTTCGCGGCGGGGTTCGCCACGGCCGGTGGTTTCGGCCGCGGCCGGTGCGGCGGCTGGCGCAGCCGTTGCCACCGGGGCGGGGGCTGCGGGGGCGCTGCCAAAGCCGAACAGGCTCTTGAGCCAGGCGAAGAAGCCTTGCTCCTGCGGCGCGGGGGCGACAGGCGCCGGAGCGGCCACGGGGGCAGGTGCAGGGGCTGCATGGGCTGCGGGGCGCTGGCCGCCACGGGGTGGGCGCGCCGCGCCTTCTGGGCGGGGCTCGGCCACGGGGGCGGGTGCGTCAGGCAGCACGCCCTTGATCACCGGGGTCTGCTTGTTGGTGGGCTCCTGCGAGCGGCGTGTGACAGACGTCGGGTCTTCCACTTCTTCGGCGAGTTTGTAGCTGGCTTCGATGTGGTCCAGGCGCGGGTCGTCGTGCTTGAGGCGCTCCAGGCGGTAGTTGGGGGTTTCCAGCGTCTTGTTGGGCACCATCAGCACGGCCACGCGCTGCTTGAGTTCGATCTTGGCGATCTCGGTGCGCTTTTCGTTCAGCAGGAACGGGGCCACTTCCACCG